>Ga0233341_1000078_pt1 | contig 12424 bp, 9 predicted proteins | sample GEONDECOMP247_FD_180672 | JGI IMG/M metagenome (GOLD analysis project Ga0233341, IMG submission 180672) | Leaf litter microbial communities from Shasta-Trinity National Forest, California, United States - GEON-DECOMP-247 | ecosystem: Environmental > Terrestrial > Plant litter > Unclassified...
TCGGCCCAAACCTGAGCCGAAACCTTGCCCCCGTGACGGCGGGCCCGCACCGCACTGCCCGCTCGCCCGCTAGCGCGTCCGCCCCGGCGCTCGCACAAGTTGGGCCCTGCCATCGACAACGACCTTCACAGGGTTTGCATACAATCAAAGCTTTCGTAAACCGAAACGGGTCAGCCCCCCCCCCTGCGCAGGCCCCCTGAAGTCGGCTGGCCACGGCAGGCGAGCCCACGGACCGGCACGCGGCAACCTTAGCGCTCCGAGCCGGCCCTTCGCGCCCGTCCATCGATCTCGTGCCCGCGCCGCCCGCCAAGCCTGCGCTCCCGCGATCAACGCTGACGATGCATATAGGAAAAAGGCTTTTTGCAACGTAAACTGGACAAACACTAACCGGGCACAAAGAAACGGTGGAAAATAAAATGAATGCTGCAAACAACTGCGACCTCTGCCTTAACCCATGAACAAGCGACCGCTCCGACGTCCTTCTCACGCCGCGCCTCCCACCGCCGCCTCGCCCGTCGGGACGCCCGCACCCTCGCCCACGCTCCCTCCCTCCCCTCCGCTCGCCTGGACGGCAGGCGAGGCCGAGGCCGATACGCTCCTCCTCCCCTGTGCCCGCTTGGGCATGACGTACTTCTTTTGCGCCTCATCCCACGCGCCCGTGACCGACGCCACTGCCGGGTCACGCATCAGCGCCTGGAGCGGGATGCCGATCGGGCGGCTCTGGCGCGTGCTCCGGGTCGACGAGCTCAGGATCGCCGCAGACGTGGCCGCCGCGACGGCGGGTGAGAGTTCAGCACGCGGTGTGATCGTACCGTTGGCGGCGTAGGCCACGCCTGCCCAGCTTGTCGCGGCCAGTTCTGCCGTCGGCGAGCCCGCCAGGCCCGACTTGTGGCGCAGAGGAAGGTACTTGCCTGTCGCCACGTCGTAGCCCGAGCCGCCGACTGCTCCAGGCGCGTGGAGCAGCTGATCGAGCGCGGTGCCATCCATCGGAAATGACGAGCGCGTCGACCGCCCCGACGACCTCGCTGGGGCTGGGGATGCAGCCGGGGCCGACTTTGTCGCGACGAGCGGCTTGCGCGCCGGAGGAGCCGCAGCAGCCCCCGCGGGGCCGTTGAGCGACCCACTCGACGCCCGACTCTTGGGCCTCTTGAGCGATGCCTTGGAAGTCAGCGCGTCGGCCGCCACGTTCGATTTCACCTCTGAGTCGGACGCCCGCGCGGCGGTCGACCCGCCCGCGAGCGGCGGAGCCTCGGCCGAGAAGGCCCTGCCCAAGCCACTCCCCACGCTCGCCGACCTCCGCGCGCTCAGGTACTTGCCCGTCTGCGGGTCGTACGTCCCTGCCACGTTGGCTACCTCCGGTGTGTTCAGGAGATCATGCACCCCTCCCTTGATCGGCGCCGACCTACGCGTCCCTCGTGCGCCCTCTGGCGGAGGGGGGGGGGTCGGCCGCGGCGACCGGCTCCCGCTCGCCGAGCGCGAGCCCGCGGCCGACCCAAGCTGGGAAACCCGTCCCTTGTTGGTGCTGCTCCGTCCGGAACCAGCAGGCGAGAGCGACGACCGGCCGGAGGAGGGCTCGTCAAGGTGGGACCTGCGCCGGTTGGTGCGCGAGGCCTCGGCCTTGGCGACATCGATCAGACCGAGCGTGGTGGGGCCGTCGGTCGCGCGGCGCTTGCCCTTGGCCTTGGTCGAGAGCTGAGACTTTGCCGAGGCCGAGTCATCGAGACTAGCAGTGGACGAGCTAGTCGGGATGGTAGTTTTGGCCGACGAAGTCGAAGCTGAGCTTGAACCGAATAGTGCGCCCATCGCGAGAAGGAGCCTCGCCGCTTCCTGATCAGTTTCGTCACGCCCCGAAGCCGAGATGGCCGGGGTGAGCAGTCCGCTTTCCGAGGTGGAGGCTACACCAGAGCTGGTCGATGAGCCATCAGCCCCGCTCGGCGTAGCATCGACCTCTATCTGCTCAACTTGCTCCGGATCGACGTCAATCGGGGAAGCCACGTACGGCTTGAATGGCTTCCGATCCTCACCGTCGTCGCCCCCATCTCCGCCAGCTCCACCTCCAGCTCCGAGCCCCCCACTCGAGCCCAAGCCCAGTCCGAGCGAAACCGGGGGCCTGTCCGGCTCGTCACCAGTTCCATCGTTTCCGGCGGCGCTGCCGTTCTGGCCTGCCCCCGCCCCCGGTCCTCCGTTCGACTGAGCCGGGGTCGGCGACCCCGCGTCGCCCGGCCCCCGCCCGCTCTCGCTCCGTGAGCCCCACGGTCGGGTGGGACTGGACGACCTCGGAGTTGGTGGCAACGCCGGGAAAGCTGATTCCTTTTCTGCGGGCATCGAATCACTGCCCGCCCGAAAACCCGCCAGGTCCCTGATAGAGGCCGACGACCGGGACCGGGCCACGAGCATCAACGCCACCTGGTCCTCGTCCGCGCTCCCATCGGTATCTTCGAGGGTAACGATCTCAATCTCACCCGACGACGAGCTGTTTGCGAGCGCCTCGGCCGGGGGAGCGAACGACGACCGGCTGGGGGTCACGGCTTTGGGCTGTTTGGGGGAAACGAGCGGCTGGCGCTTTTCGACCGACGAGACAACGGTCTGAACAGTCTTGATGCGTTTGTCTAGTTTGGCGGCAGTCTGAGTGACAGTCAAGACCGACATCCGCCTGGACCTTGGCTGCTCGGCTGGCGGCTCGTCGTCCCTGGCTCGTTTGCGGGGTTGGACCGGCAGCGGCGAGGGCGTCGTCGCCGGGCGGTCCTTGAGCTTTGCTGCCGCCACCAAGCCTACGTACTTGATCGTCTTCTTCCTCGCGTCGTACTCATAGTCGTCCTCGTACAGCGCCGGCGGCGGCAACTTAGGCTGAACCAGCCTCGGCCGGGTCCTGAACGGGTCCGGCGTCGCTACTGCGCGGCGCTCATTCCTCCTGCGTTCAGGCCGGGACGAGGTGGACGAGTCCGAGTCGGACGAGGGCGACCGGCTCCGTACGGCAGTAGTTCTGATTGAGCGCTGGGCTGTGAGCTCGTGGCCTGTGCCGGGGGCTAACTCGTTCGGAACCCGAGTCGATTTGCGGGTTGGGGTCGTTTCCCGTTTAAACGGGACTGGTTCGGGCTTGAGCTTGGGGGTGAACCCGCCCCGGCTGAGCTGCTCGCACGTGGCACAGAGGCATCCAGCATTGTTCTGCTCGAAGTAGTGGAGACCTGCGCGCAATCGAATGTCAGCTTGGTCAGCCGGGTGCATTGACGAGCCACGAGCTGCGAACGGTTGGACTCACCGTAGTGAGTGAAGAGTTCTTCGTTGGGTTGAATATCCTCGACTGCCCTGAACCGCATATCCTGCTGGCCAAACACGAACTCGACATTGTTGCGGCAGTCATGCTACGAGCATCCCACCCCAAATCAGGTCAGTCTTGCCCGGCCGAGACTGCCGTCCCACCCGATCCGTTCCCTCGTTCTCGCCCAGCTCGAACCGAGGCTGGCAGTTTTTGACTTACGTTGACAAACCTGGCTGGACCGAGAAGCAGTCCAAAAGACTTTTTCCTGCTCGAATATAGTACCGAGAAGTCTGCCTTCTGTCCGCCCTGGCGCAGTTTGTTATCCTCCTCCTCGGTTAAATCCGCCACCCCGCCACGGCACAAGTTGATCTCCTCCCCCTTCTTGAACTTGCGCGTCGCAAACACTCCCACCTCGATCCCTGATGTTGTGTTGATCGGTTTCCTGTTGGTCTGACTCCCCAGCCTGGACGACGAGGGCTCGGGCGTGGGAGAGGGAGTCTGCCGGGCTGAGGCGCTCTTGAGCGGCTTGGCGTAGCTGCGAGCGAGGGAACGACAACGTCAGCGTAGGTCTGGGCTAATAAGCGACGGCAGGAACGTATCAAATGAAACGAGGATGAACAGTCAGTTGCCTACCGATTAGTTTCGTGGAATGCTACTCCCGAGTTTGGTGTGAGGGCGTGGACGTAGCGCTTCAAGTGGTGAAGGAACAACATATCCCCATCCTCCCATCGCTCGGCAAAATCCTCAAACGCCTTGACCCTGATCAACATCACTTAAATCGTCAGCAGGTTGAACCGGTGGCCTGTTCCGAGCTCGTGCAGGGCTGGATGGGTGGGTGGTTGAGTTGCTCACTTGGCGAGGCGGTCGATGCCACTCTGGACGGTACACATCCCTTTGCGCAACTGCACCAAACATACCATCACATCAGCACTCTGGCCAGTCAAAGCTTGATGGATGGTACTTGGTTAGCTTACCTGGTGTGCGACTTGTTTGCACAAGTCCAAATCTTGGTCTGTCCTCCTTGCCGCCCTCGGAACGGCCTCAATCCCACTCAGGTTCATCTTGGCCGTACTCCGCCCGCCCACTACAGCTTCACCAAAGAGTGTCCAATCCCACAAGTATCGCCTAACCCACACCACACCACAAAGTGACTGTTAGCGATCCGAGCTAGTCGTTGACCAGCCGGCTGGGTTGGGAGGGGGGGGGCGAAGTGGGTTGATCGTGGTCGGGGAAGCAGCTCACGTTAACAAATCATCAGCCTCACTAAGGAACTCGACAGACACCTGCGCTGAAGAGGTTGGCTGCCATTCGGGTTGGCTGAGGTCGGTAGCGACCATCTGTTCAGAAACCCGCGCTTAAGGCGGGATACGGCGCCGAGACAACCTCGACGCGCGGGGAGCTCACCCACACAGACCTGGACTCGGCCGCGCCGCGCCCGAGCCACCCGTGTGGCACACTGCTCGGCTCACGACGTGTTCCCGCCGCTTCATCCCAAGGCCGCGCTCAGCCCCATCGAAAGAAGCCACTGATTCGTTGCACTTGAGAAAATGTGTGTACACTAAAGGAAACTAATCAAAAAGTCCTCAGACTAGCCGGCTCGTCTCGGCGCGCGCGCGCCCCCGACTGGCTGACCCTACCAACGCCCACGGCCTCGCCACCGGATCCGTGCCTGAGCCCAGGCCGGCCAGGCCCCCGCGCCGCTGCGCACCGACCCCGGCCCCTCCTCCCGCCCCACCCACTGCCCCGCCCGACGCGCCTAATCGATCTTCTTCTTCTTCTCGGGCCAGAAACGCGACAGGTCGCCCACAGGCAGGGTGAAAGGGAAGTCGGTAGACTCTATGAACCCGACAAGGGTCAGGTAAAAGCCACTGCAGGCCGAGATGAAGAGCCACGCGCCCCCTGCCTTGGAGCACGCGATCGCGACGCTCATCGACCCGCTCGGCTCAACCTGAGCCAAACGAGCGAGGGAGATGTACATCCCCGCCAGGCACCAGACACCGAGGATGACGCCGAGGAAGACAATCATGAGGGCGATGTTCGTCCGGAGCGACGCGATCCAAATGCCTGGGGAGGGGGTGGCGGGTGGCGTCAGCATGGCGGCAGCTCGGACGTCGGATTCGCGGGTTTCAGGTGGCCTTACAAGTGAACGCGCCGTTCCAGACGAGCAGGAAAATTGCCAATGAGTTGTACTCGGTAGCGGCATCGGTTGCCGAGCCTGCTGCGCCAGAGTAAGACGCGGCGACGTTGAACGCCTGCGCAGAGATCCACTCGGGAGTCAGACAGCCACTCAAGACACAGTCAGCAGTGATGTGTTGCTTACCGGCGTCAGGATGGCTCCATAAGAAAGATAGAAGCCTGAGAAGACGCCGAATACGGTGGCTGCGAAGGTTTCACCCTTGACGAGGCACCAGTTGAACGCCGTCTGCGAAGGACAACGCTCGTCAGCACGCCTGCCTTTTCTTACGCCGACTGCCTTCCGAGTGGGTGCAACTTACGAACATGTACAAGCCTGCAAAGAAGAATAGGTTGCCGACGTAGGCGGTCGGTGCGGTTACTCCGCGCCAGCGCATGAAGGCGGTTGCAAGGAGCATGAGCGTGACGGCGTGGGCGGCGAGGCCGATCAAGCCTGGGTTACCGATGTGGCCGTAGAAGCCATGCTGCGAGATCGGAGGCGCCTGGTGTCCCAAGTCACCATCTCCATCCCGGGAGCGGGTCAGTGCCCTGCCAGCCTCGAGGTCGTGGAATCGCGTGTCGGGCTTCTCGAGCGTGCGGTGGACCGACGAGGGCGAGTCGCCGTGCGTGTGCTGAACCGGGTCGGCCATCGGTTGATTGGTTATGGGTTGAGGTTGACTGGGTGGTGCTGTCAAAAAGTGTGCGGTGCTGGAGTTAGGGAAGGAAGGAAGGAAAAAGGAAGTGGGGGAGGCTGGTTGGCTCGAATGAATTGGCCGGAGCTTTAGTTTGTATGCGGAACCGCCAGAGTGCGGGGCTGCCAAAGTGGGGACTTAGGGCTCCTGTCCCTTCTCCCCCTCGCCTGGCCCTCCCCGTTTCGGGGAGGGGCAGCTCCAGTGCGGGGCACGCCCTGCACCTCAGGGCCCCCGCTCGATCTCCCCCCCGATTCATGGAGCTTCTCGTTCCTACCTCAAGGTAAGGTGGGGGTGAGGGGAGACGAGGTCCCGCGGAGCTGATCTGGCGGGGCAGAGATGGGACCGGCGGTCGGGTGATCGTCGGTTTAGAGGCGGAGGCGCGGAGGCGCGAGGGGGGGCTCGGAGGCTCGGGAGCGGGGCCGGCCCGAGTCCTTCCGCGCTTTCCCCTCCTTCCAGCTGGCCGGTCACGCCGCCGCCGGGCGCCCAGCCAGAGGGAGGCGACCTTAGCGACCGTGACAGGAGGGATCGCCCGGGCCGGGATCGGCGTCTGTGGAGGTGCTGCACATCTGGGAACAGTGATTGGATGCGATCCACGCGCGCTGCCGAGCCGCAGAGTGCAGTGGTGGCCGGCCTGGGCTGGCCCTGACCCCTGATCCGCAGTCGCACCAAACTATGATGACCGGGCACAGGGCGGTTTTGACGTCAGACTGTGAAGAGTGAACTTCTACCAGGAAATTTGACTGACTTCAGGTGCACTGAACGCGGAAAGACAGGCTGACTTTCTCGGGCGGAGGCTCATCGGCGGCGGGGGCGTGTGAGGTGTGACCGGTCAGGGGCGAGGGCCGAGTGGCGGCCCAGACGGCTGATGCAGCTCGACGGGCAGCTTGATCAGAGGCAGAGGTAGCGTCCTAGTCCGGTAAAAATGATATATTACACCAGATACTGGTTACAGCGTTCTGGGCGTGCGGCTCGGAATGTGGGGTGTGAGCCTGACTGGGGGAGCGTATTTGAACTGACTGGGCTTGCCCAACCGCTAAAACGACTCGGACTCGGACGACGACCAGCTGGAACAAACGCAAGGCCGAGGCCGACTCAACCTGGCGGCTTCTCCTGATGGTGAGCCTGACCACGCCTGTGACGACACGAACGACCCCAAGAGGAGGACCAAAGGCGGGCAAGCCGCAGCCTCGCCCCCCCCCCTCGCCACAATTCAAGAAGAATCCCGGCTCAAGCGCTGTCCTGGCCGACCAAACAGATTCGATCATGAACAGTGACAACAAGGACCCACACAAAAACCCGTGCAAGGGTAAGCCCACTCGCTTCACTCACCGACCGACCTGCCAAGTTCTCACTAGTCTGTGACGGGTCAGGGCGGGGCGACGCAGGGTGCTCGAACGTGCGGTGAACCCAGTCCGACAGTGACCGGCTGCTCCAGGTTGTCGACAGGCATCGGAAGCGGTACGGATACACCAAGTGCCGGAAGCTATACGGATACACCAAGTGGGGTGAAGTCCTGAATTTCTTCCCTGGAAAGGCCAGTGCAAAATTCACAGGCATGCTCGACGAGATGACGACTTCGATGAACCCTCAGAGTAAGAGAACAACATTGTGATAAGGCACAGGCTGTAAGTCATCCTAGAGAAAGACTCGGTCACAGCCGAGTGGAGAGGTGACTGAGCCTGGTGGTGGGTCCACTGTGTAGCCAACGGAAAGTCCTCAGCGAGCCACACCTAAGGCGCCGGCGGGTATGACTCGGATGAGATGTGGCTCGAACATAGAAAAGTGGGCACAAGGGGTGTCTGTCAAGCGGGATTCCAGGCGTTTCTGTGTATGTTTTGTTATGCTGCCGCTGTGGTTTGTCTCAAGTTCATTGATCTGAGCGCCCCCCCTCTCCCCCTTGTCCATAGTCGCCCTCTACTCACTTTGATCCTTCCAGCGCTCGTATTTGATTCCAGTTAGGTTGGGCGTCTTCTTCAGTTTCGCAATGTCTTAGGTTCGGTTTTGCGCCACCGTCACCTGTCCACGCCCAGGTGTGCAATGAGTCCATGCACAAATCGGGTGACCCCCGTCCACTCGTGTTGAGCCACTTGGACTCTCGAGCAGGTGCGAAGTTGGGCCTCATCTCTCCCCCCAAAACCAAAGCACGACGAAGTCAGAGAAACAAGCACATTCCGCTCAGTCCCACATCCCCTTCAGAAAAAAGAAACAAACCCCCGCCAGCCTACTCGTCGTCCGACTCCGCCTCACTCTCCCTCCTCGCCGCCTTGGCCCCCCACCCCTTCCTGAGCCCCTGGCTCTGGCTCGGCACGACACTCATGCTCGCCCGACCCCTCACTGCGGGCGCCTTGGCTCCCAGCTCGGGCAGGTCACTCAGGCTCTGCATCGTCGACGCCCGGCGCGTGATCCTGCGCCCGGCCACGGCCGGCTCGGCCGTCACCGCCCGCTTCGCCCGTCCGCCCGCCAAGCCGTTGGCGACCGGGGTCGAGCTGACGGTCACACTGACCGGCGCGGGCTGCGACGCGCTCACGATCAGCATTCCGTTGGCGACGCTCTTGCGGGCCCTGGTCGGCTTGGGAGTCTCGGCCGTTGGAGCCGGCGACGCCTCGCGGCTCGCGGCTGCGCGCGCGCTCCGCCTCGCCGGCGTCGCGCTGGGTGTCGGGGCCAGGCCAAGCTGGCTCTGCGTCTCCGATACTGACTCGCTCATCTCAGTTGGAGGGGCCGGCGACACGGACCGGCGCGCTGACCTGCGCAGGACGGGCACCTCGGCCGTCGCCGTCGGCTGGCTCGACGCGAGCGAGTTGAGCTCGGCCGCGGCGCGCTTGGGCGTGGGCGCCTCCGCCTCCACCTCCGCTCCATCAACCTGAATTTCGGGAACCCCCGGCAAGTCAGCCTCGGGGACCGCCTCGAGCTGCTCCAGGAATGCCTGCGTCTCGAGCGGTACGGTCTGGCTGCTCTCCTCATCCTGCTCGCCTGCGCTCTCTTGCGTCGCGGGCAGGAACAAAGGCTGCCCGGTGTTGTCGTCTTGGGCCATGAGCGAGAAGCCCGCCTCGTCGGAGCCGTCCTCGTCGGCGTCAACGACCTGCGAGTTGTCGTTGTCGACACCGATCGCAGTCGGCGGCTGGCTGGAGGCCATCTCGCTGATATCGGAGATTAAAGGAAGCCGCCCATAGACGACCGAGCTGGCGTGCTGCGCCTGGCCAGGCTGGGGCTGCTCCTCGTCCGCGTCCTCGATCTCCTCCGCCGGGCTCGTCCCACGCGCGCCCGCGAGATCCTCCACGTCGTACATGGTGACATCCTCGTCATCGCCCGCGGCCGCCACGGCCTCCCCACTGAGCGCGCCGGTGGGCAAGCCCGCCTGGTTCTCATCCTCCGAGATGAGGTCCGGGCTGTCCTCCCTGTGGCCGAGCTTCTTGGGCACCTTCTCCACCTCGGGGCTCGGCTCGCGCGACTCGATCTCGCTGAACTCGCTCCCGCTCTCGTTGGCCGAGTCGGGCAAGGGGGTCGCGATCGCCGCCAAAAGGGGGTCCGCGCTCGGCTTGCTCAGCGCCTCGAGCTCGCGTGCGACCTCGGCCGACAGCCCGCTGCGCTGCGACGAGCGCGGCTGCGACATGGGGACCCCGCTAGGGATCCGCTTGAGCGGAGTGCCGGTGGTGGGAGGGTTGAGCATGCTCTGGCGCTTCTTGGGCCGGGCAAACGCCTTGGCGGCGACCTCACCGATCGAGAGCCGCTTGGGGCGTTGCGACGCGCTCAAAGGCTGGCGCACCTCATCCTCCGACGAGGAGGAATCCTCGTCGTCTTCCTCAGAATCGGACGAGCTCCAGTCGTCGCCACCGCCAATCGTAGCCACCGCAGGCGGGGGAGTTGGCGTCCTGGGCGGCGTGCTTGGCGACTCGTCAGCCTGGGCTTGAGCCTGGGCCTCGGTGCCGTCGACGGCAGCCGAAGAAGCGGGCTGCTCCTCGACAGCCTCCTGTATGGCGTCGACCGCGGCTGCCAGGGTAGGCTCAACAGCGAATGACTTGGTCGGCGACTGCTCAGGCGAAGGAGACCGGGTCCTGTCGAACAACGGCTCAACCACAGGCAGCTGGGCGTACGAAGCCCGAGGTGACGCGTTGGCGTTGAGCGACTTTGCAATCTCCTCAAACTCAGCCTCGTCGTTGGATGACCCAGCAGTCGAAGGCGCGATCCGCGAGATCTGGGGCACCTGAGAGGACTGAGCCTCAGCCTCAACCTCAGCCTCGGGCTCAGTCTCTGGCTCTTCGTCCTCGACTTCAGCCTCCTCAGCCTGAGCAGCCTCAGGCTCCGATTCGGGCGTGGGCAGCTTCGCGCCTCTGTTCTCGATCGGGTACTGGCTCGCTCCCAGCTGGTCCTCCTGCGAGTCTTCAGTCGCCGGCGCCTCAGCTGCCTCGAACTCGAACCTGACCTTGCCCGGCGTGGACTGGGTCGCAACGGGCGCCTCGACCTCGTCCGCCTGCTTGGGCTCAGTCGCGGCGATCTTGTCAGTCGGCGGCAGCGCCTGAGCGGCGGCCTTTGCGCGTGCGAGGGCGTCGTGGAGCTTGTTGGGGCCCTCGGAGGCGCGGCGCTCGGCCTTCTCGCGCTGGCTGAGGCGCTGGCGGGGGCGGGGGCGGTTGGGAGTGCTCGTTCCTGATTGGGCAGGGTCCGCGACAGGCGAGGGGGGCGACTCGGCAGCGGCCGGCACCGCAGCGGGCGTGGCGGGCGCGTTGAAAGTGGGTGCCTTGTGGGCGGGCGAGAGGGGCACCTGGGTGACGATGGTCAAAACGTCGCCGTCCGATCTACCATTGACTCGGTTGACGGCAGCCTCGGAAGTCGGAGCCGGGACATGGTCGTCCTCGTCGAGCTGAACTTCCTCCTGCAACTCGTCAGCAGCCTCGTTGTAAACCTCCTCGACGGCAGCCGCAGCCTCCTTCTGCAGCTTTGCATCGCGCTTGGCTTGCTTCTTGGCGTTCACCTCGGACCTGTGAGCCTGCTTGCGCGCCTCCTCAGCGGCCTCCTCGTCGACCTCCATCCTGTCCTCCTCGGCCTCGGCCTCGGACCCAGTCTGGCTCTCCTCCACAGCCGCAGTCGCAGCCGGAACCGTCAACGCCTTCGAGTTTCCCGCCGCGCTGATCCTCTTCTTCTCGCGCTTCTCCATCTGTGCGATCAGGACCGCGATCGCCTGTTCAGCGTCTGCTTCGCTCTCTGGCGAAGGCGAAGGCGACCGGCGCACCTCCCCTTTCGAAGTTGTCGGCGCGCGTGCGAGCTCAAACATGCACGCGAACGCGTCCTTGAGCGCGAAGAGCGGATCAATCCCCATGAAGGTGAAGCCATCCGCAGACGAGTCGATTCCAGAGCTGTGGCCGGTTGCAGTGGCGGGCGCGACGGTTACGCCACTCGTCCAGGACGACGTGGCCGATGCCTCTGACGCGGCGCGCGAGGCAGCGATCCCCCGCTGGAGGCCGCGGGCGAGGAGGAAGTTGGCGTTGCTCAGCTGGGCGGTCGGGAATTCGGACGATGCGCGCTTGCTGCAAGCGGGTTGAGAGGCTGAGGCGGCAGCGAGGTGCTTGCGCTTCTTGGGGCGCGCGCCCGAACTGGGCGAAGCGGGGGCAGAGACGGCGGCATCAGACTCGCGCCCGCGCTTGCGCTTCTTGATCAATGCGGGAGGGGCGGGCGAGGGGGTCGAAGTGGAAGCGGTCGGGGCGAGGCGAGCGAGGAGTGCGTGGCCAGGCGAGGGGGGAACAGATGACTACAGCACAACATTAACTGGTCAGTTGGCTGCCGATCCCTACACCAGAAGGATCCGACCGATGACTCACGTTGACTTGCTCAGCCTTGTTGGCCTCTTTGGCCTTCTTCTCCTTTTTCCTCTGTTTTCGCGAGCTCTTGTCCTCCGCCTCAGTGGCAGTCGCTGTCGCCGTGGTGGGCTGGCCGGCCACACTGCCAGCCTCGCTGTTGGCCGCGCTCGCGAGCTGTTTAGCCCTGCGCTTCTCCTTACGCGCGCGCTTGGCAGCCTGGCGCACCTCCTTCGACTCGACGTCGACGGTAGCAGGAGTTCCGGCAGGCGCGGCCGCAGCCTTGGTCACTGAGGCAGTTGCGGGCGTGGCTGGTACGGCGTCGGCGTCGGCAGCGCGGGAGCGCTTCTTGCCAGCCTTTGCAGGCTTGGCCAACTTGGCAGTGGTGGCTGGGTTGGTCGCGGAAACATATGCGGCCGAGGTTGAGGCTACCGGAGCGGGGTGGGAGTGGGCTGGCGGGGCGGTGGCGACGGCGGACTCGGCCAAAGCAGCTGACACGACTTGGGGCGGGCCTG
>Ga0233341_1000079_pt1 | contig 12424 bp, 12 predicted proteins | sample GEONDECOMP247_FD_180672 | JGI IMG/M metagenome (GOLD analysis project Ga0233341, IMG submission 180672) | Leaf litter microbial communities from Shasta-Trinity National Forest, California, United States - GEON-DECOMP-247 | ecosystem: Environmental > Terrestrial > Plant litter > Unclassified...
ACACAGCCCCGGTTGACCCCTTCCTTGATTGCCTGCAGGTGAGCGCATTCTGGGCGAAAGCGGAGCAGGAGAGCGAGTGGGCCAGGGCGGACGGAGAGGTGGAGGGGGCGATGGCGAAGCGGCAGGGAGGAGGGGAGGCGGCCGAGTTTAGGAGGTGGATTGACGGGGCCATGGCTGGGGTCGCAGGCATGCCGGCCAACGAGGAGCCTGGACCCGTGGCTTGACCCTGAGCACTCAGCTTATCTCTATTCGCTTGAATATTTGGTCGGACCAGGAACCAGGGCCTGAGCCGAGAGGATGGGTTGCGGCTCGGCCAGCGGCGCCCGACGGGGGCCATCAGCGGCGCTCCGCCGATTGGCCCTCGCGCACAGGCCCCTCGCACGCATTTCTCAACCGAGGACGACGCAAGCGGTCACTGCCCGAAGCGAGTCTATTTTTCCTGCTTCTTCCATTCCTTCCCTCCTGTCATTCTTACCCATCGCCTGCACCTCCCGCCCTCCACCCAACTCCACCATGCGCCTCAGTCCGCGTGCGACCCAGCCTGGTCCAGAGGCGCGGGTGGCTGTGACGTAGCGCAGCCGGCCTCCGTCTCGTCCGCCGGCCGACTCGAGCAGAGCCTGCGAGCCCTAGGCCAGCACAGGGCGACGACAGGGGCCCACGTTAGTCTCGAAATGGAAACCATATTTGTCGGCGATCGGTGGCCAGAGACATGCGTCAGTTTCGGACTCGGCGCACCCGCGAGGGCTAGTGCATTGATGGCGGGACGCAGCAGATCGTGGGCCGGCCAACTCGGCCGGAGGCCGGACGAGCAAGCCCAGCCTAGGGTGGGACTGACGTGGTGGAACGCTTGAGGCTCGCGGTGTGCTCCACCCCGGTGAGGAGGGGGATCGTCATTCGCGCGGAAAGGCTCGCGGGGGTGTGACATCGCCGTTTATTGACCGAGTCGAGTTCACAACAAGGAGGCTGCGAGAGCAGGTCTGTTTCTTACCTCTTCCTCACCACTCGCCACCTAATAGCGGTCATATACAAACACCACTACCACACACACCGCTCTACACACCCTATACCATGCCGGACACAGCCACCAAGTTCTCAGGATGGGGAGCGTTCGGAAAGGACTCGATCAAGGGTAACTTGGTGAGCCCGGACAACATTCTTGGGGCAAGGAAGCCCCTGACGGATCCGGCCCATCGAGCTGACCCTGCTTCCGCCTCTCGCCTGTCCCCCACCCCCGCAGCGCAAATTCGAGTACGAGCCCAAAACCTGGGACGAGGAGGATGTCGATATCAAGATTCAGTTCTCGGGCGTTTGCGGTAGCGACTTGCACACAATGTCAGGCGGGTGGGGCGAGGTCGACGTGAGTTGGGTTCGCTGGTGCGTGGTTCACCACATTGCGACATCGGTTAATCAGGGTTGTTCTCTCGACAGTACCCCCAGGTCGTCGGGCACGAGATTGTCGGCATCGCCGTCAAGGTCGGTTCCAAGGTGACTCACATTAAGGAGGGCGATGTCGTCGGTGTTGGGGCGCAGAACGATTCATGCCGCGAGTGCAGCCAGTGCACGATCCACCGCGAGCCCTACTGCGACGAGGGCCAGGTCGGAACCTACGGCGGCAAATACAAGCGCGGCGCCGGAAAAGGTGACAAGTCTTATGGAGGGTACGCGGATTTTCACCGCGCTCCTGGTCACTTTGTGATAAAGATTCCGGACGGACTCGACCCCGCCCTGGCGGCGCCGATGCTGTGTGGCGGTGGGACTGTGTACTCGCCCCTGACTCAGTACGGAGCTGGAACCGAGGGAGTTAAGGACGTCGGAATCATTGGCATCGGAGGTCTGGTAAGCTGACAGCTGAACCGTTACCTTCTATGGGATCACCTCGCGCCTTGGGCCCCTCCGCCATCCCGCTGAAGTGTCGCCTTTGCCCTGTCATCTCACCCTTGCCTCACCAAACTCCCTGTCCTTCATGATACAGGGCCATTTTGGTATACTTTTTGCTGCTGCCCTAGGATGCAACGTCACGGCCATCAGTCACTCGGAGAGTAAGAAAGCAGCGGCCGAGGAGCTGGGCGCGACTCGCTTTATCGCGACCCACAGCGGCAAGGAGGACGATTTCAAGCCCTACATTCGCTCACTGGACCTAATCATTCTCTCGTCTAACGACCCCTCGATGCCGATGGACGGCTACCTCTCGCTCCTTCGCCCTGGGGGAAAGATCATCGCAGTCGGCCTGCCCGAAAAGCCCTTGCCCCAGATCCAGCCTTTCTCGCTCGTCGCCAACAACGTCATGCTCGGCGGCTCGTGCATCTGCTCGCCGGACAAGATTCAGGAGATGCTGGAGCTCGCGGCCAAGCAGAAGATCACCCCCTGGATTGAGAAGCGCGATCTCGAGACCGAGGTCAATCAAACCGTTATCGACATGGATGAGGGTAAGGCCCGGTTCCGCTACGTGCTCGTGAACCAGAAGAATGGTGGCAAGATGTGAGCGGCCCCTGGATGGACTTGTGTCTGTTGATAGACGAAAATTGTTAATAGCGATACAATCATCAATTCTGCCCAACCTCGAGAAAAGTGTGCGGCCCTGCGTCACTAGTGGCGTTGAGGTCGCTCGCGGTCAAGCTCGTGCGGCTGCCGGGTCGCTCCGGGTCCGCGTGAGTCCCCGGGGGTACGTTTACGGCGAGTGAACCAGATATGATAGCATAAGGCATTGGGGTATTGATAATTACGGGGAATAGTTACTCAGAAAGTCGCTTTCCAGTCCTTCCACGCGGCCTCCATTAGGAGGACGAACGCGCCCGACTGGGGGTTATTCTTGCCGGCTACGAACGGCGCCTTGTACAGCCTCGGCTTCACCACTGGCGTCAGCCACCCGTCATTTCCAACCCCCTTCTCCACCGCGAGCCGCAGTTCCTCCGCCTTGGCGATCAGCCCGCCAGTCTTGGGGATGTGGCCCAGCGTGGCGAGGCGGTACGCGACCGAAGTCAGAAGTGCGGTCGAGCTGCCGTCGGAAAAGGTGGCCGACATGGCGACGTCATACTCGTTGGGAAGGAAGCCGTCGGTAAGAGACTGGGCGAAGGCGGAGGTGATGAGATGGGTTGTCCAGGCGGCGAGGTTGGCGGTCTGGGTCGCGTAGGCGGAGGCGTAGGGCGAATGTGCGATGGTCGCGAGGACGCGGATCATGCCCGCTGCAGCCCAGCCGTTGCCTTGTAATGGCACAAGGGAGTGACGTCAGCGTTAGAAGAGGGCGGTGAGTAAAGTTGAGCCATTGCAATTTTGGTTACCTGTTGACCAGCGCACATCGCTGGCGATTGTAGAGTTGTTGGACGCGATGTGGCGCCAGAGCCCAGTCTCCGAGTCAACTAGGGCGTCGCGGTAGAGCGAAATTTGGTCGTAAGCCTTGTCAATGTATGCGCTCTGTTTTTGAGTAGCTCCGTAATAGGCCCAGAATGGAGGCGCCATGTACACGAAATCGCTCCTGCCACACCAAACACACGCCAGAGTCAGCTCTCGTTTCTCCCCCCACTCTTCTCATGCCACTCCCCCAACTCACCACAACGCGACGGGCTGGTCGTTGGGCCGGGCCGACACCGCACCCTCCGGCGTGGTGTTGATGGAGTTGAGGAAGGTGATCTCCTGCTCAACAACGGCGGTGTACTTGGCCTTGAGGCTGCCCACGGTGGGCTCGGCCATGATCCAGCTCACGCCTAGCGCGGCGGGGTCGGTCGACGAGCTGGTCGAGGCGGCGACGAAGCCTACGGTGGAGGAGGTGCGCTTGTTGTACCAAGTCTTAATGATGGAATTGGGGGCTGCGGAGACGGGCGAGGTTGTGGTGTAGTACTTGGACGCGAAGACTGAACGTTTGGGATAGTCGAGCTCGAGGAGGGCTTCGCACTCGGTACCGGCAACCCAACTAAGCAGATTCAAAAAGCCCAAACAAGACACCGTCAGTACAGATCATTCGGAATTACTGTGACTCACCCGTATACCGTCATTCACACATTGGTAGGCTCCACAATTTCGGGGTTTTTCAAGAGGTATGGGCGGGAACCTGGAGGTGACCCGCTCGCGCGCGTGCCCCCTCGTGCCCCCTCCTCCGATTCCATTGCCATGAGCCAGCTGAAGCCGCTACTCACTTGTCGGTCGCAGTCTTTGCGAGGTTGGCCTTGACCTTGGCCAGCACACTCGTGCTCAGCCCGCCCGATGTGGCCACCTTGGCCAGATTGGCCGCTTTGGCCGACTTGGCTGCCCGGGACGCCAGCTCGAAGTCGGCCCCAAGGACCGGGCCGGCCAGGCTGAGCCAGAGCAGGCCGGCGGCGGTCCAGCCGTAGGACGGGGAGGTTGTGAACTTCATGTGTTGTGGTGAAGTGGTGCGATGTGATTGGAGGAGCGCCTGGCTGAATGGGTTTCCTTCTGGGGTTGTGCCTTTCATTAGCAAGCCATGCCAGGGCCCAGATTGACAAGTGGACCTACCCCGCTCCAGGTTCTTCACCCCGCACCCGCCCCGTCGCCCCGAGACTGGGTTCCCCCTTCCCTTCCCTCCACACGTTCAAAATATACTCGGAGCCACTTCATCAATAGCGCTGCGCTCAGATCCAGTTCGCTAAGCTGCATCTTTCGTTCCTCCCGTCAACACTATTTCTTCTCTGTCTTTTTCGCTGAAAACCCCTACAACCGTTTTGGTTCCGGATTGAGGGATCCACTGCGTGGGTGCGGCGACGCACCGGCACCGCGGTAGGGGCGTGGACGGGCGTGCGAGCGCGTGGTGCATGAGGATCGCCCGGTGCCGATCTGGCCAGGCCAAGCGGTCCCGACGGCCTCGTGGGCGGGAGGAGATCAAAGCACACGCCGGTGCCTCGCACTTGAAGCGGCAACCGGGCGGCCACGCCGGGTACAAACACCCCCTTCTCAGGTTCCTCAATCAATTTCTTGCGGAAGCGAAGGTGTACGCCGCCCGCGCGCGACCCCGCCGCGGCTGGGCTGCTCCCGGCCGTCGCTGGGGCGTTTGGAGCCATCCTGCCTGCCTCCCTTCGCTCACCTTCAACTTAACCTACCCCGAAGGTTCAACATTCGAAATTGAAAACCGGAATTTCGCTGGAGTACGGCACAAGGGCTGTGTCAAACGCGCTTGAGGGGACCAAGGCTACCAATCGCGGCGTAGGCGATCGACGTCGCAAGTGTCATAGCGAGACTGTTGTCGGCACGGGCTTGAGGTCTGGCTGCTGCAAAATCAGCTGTACTAGTATGGACAGCACCTGAGCATTGCCGGCCACTTCGGCGCTAGCGACCTCCTGGCAAGCGAGTGAGCGTCCCCTTCCTCCTCTGACGCCGCCAAAACGGCGGCCCGACCGGTATTCCACCCCGACGTGCCCCAACTCACCCTGGCTGGATAATCAGCGTCCGAGACCCACTCATTGCCAGCTGGATTACCACCATGGTCGCAGCGGTCGCCGTATCCCTCGCCTGTCTGCCCCTTCTTCGCCAGGGCGACGGGATGGCGGTGTGGAATTTCAGCAACCGCCGCAGCACAAACCGGGCCGGCGATTGATGTCAAACTGCGAGTAAAACCTAGCAGGCCTCTGTGTTGTGGAGAGAACGATGGCGAATGAATGGTTCACGATTTAACCGTGCGAGGTCGACGCCTGTCCCACGTCGCCTGCCCATCTGCGCAGCGCGGTGACTAGCCAGCCGTGCGTGTGTCCGCCAAGGCGCGCGGCGCAAGTCGCCGACGGTCAGCCCAACCAAACTGCTTGACCGACGCTTCTCGGCCGAGGCCTAACCCCGGGATCACCCCCTCCCCCCTTCTCATCTCGTCTCTTCCTCTTGCTCGTTGTCACTATCCCTCCAATTGTTGCCCTTTTACAAATCATGGCCCAACTCAAGCAGACCAAGGTGGTCGTTCTCGGAGGAGGAGGTAAGCACTCGCGTTTCGACTGCGCTCCCTGAGGGTGAGGTCTATCGGTGGCCGGGGCTGCGTGCTGACCCCGGTCTACCTATTGCGCTCAGTGATTGGCCTGACCTCGGCTCTGACGCTCGCCGAGCAAGGCTACCAGGTTAAGCTGATCGCTCGTGACTTACCCGAGGACAGCGCGAGCCAGGCTTTTGCTTCGCCGTGGGCTGTAAGACGTCTCCTCCGCCTCCCCGACGGCCATCGGGCCCCCTGACCCTCCCCACTGACCGTCGCATCTCCGCCCCGGCTGGCTCCTCCCCATCCTCGTCGTTCTTCAAAACTGCAGGGCGCCAATTTCTGCCCCTTCCGTGCCCCTCACGCCGATCCATCCCACATTGACTCCCGCGTGTGCGGGTGGGAGCGCGCGACGTTCCCCAAGTTGGCGTCGTTGATCCCGGCCGGGGTGGCGATGGCGCTCCCCAAAACGCGCCGGTTCGCGACGACCGCCGAGGGCGAGGCCGGCCTGCTGCACCACTGGTACAAGGACATCGTGCACGACTACCGCCTTCTCAGGCCCGACGAGTGCCCCGCTGGATTCGTGGGCGTCGAGTTTGGGACGCTCTCTATCAACGCGCCCGCCTATATCAAGTGGCTCGGCGTCCAGCTGCGCCAGAAGGGGGTCCAGATCGAGCGCCGGAGCGTGACGGCCCTGAGCGAGGCCTTTGACGAGTTTGGCGGGGTCGGGGTCGTGGTCAACGCGACCGGGCTGGGGGCCAGGAGCTTGGCGGGCGTGCAGGACGAGACGGTCGAGCCAATCCGGGGCCAGACCATCCTGATCAGGACCAACGTGACACGGTGCACAATGGGCGGAGCCAAGGATGGCGCGGCGTACGTGATCCCGAGGCCGGGAGGGGAAGCTGTCCTTGGAGGATGCTATGGCGTACGTTGACTATCCCTGCGCACCCCCATCCTCTTCGCTTTGCCGGGTACTGACCTCCTTGCCCCCCTTTCCAGGTCGGCGACTGGTCCACCGCAACCGACCCAGCCCTCGCGCACGAGATCCTGACCCGGTGCCTCGAGATCGACCCGACTATCTCCTCCGACGGAACCTTTGCCGGAATCGACGTCATCCGTCACCAGGTTGGCCTCCGCCCCAGTAGGCAGGGCGGGCCTCGGTGCGAGCTCGAGCGCGTGCCGCGCCGGCCAGCGGTGGCGGTCGGCGCGACTCTCTCCCGTGGGGTGGAGAGCTTGTACACGAACGCGACCGGCGGAGCGGCCGGGGGAGGTGGCGAGGGCAGCGTGGTGCATGCGTATGGGGTTGGTCCGGCGGGGTACCAGGTGTCGTGGGGGCTCGCGCAGGAGGTGGCCAAGCTGGTGGGCGAGCACGCGGCCAAGTACACTAACTAGAGTTGGCAGCAGCTGAATAGACTGGAGCGCTCGACTAACTCGTTGGAATTAAACTTGTTAATAGCCTCTCTCTGATATTCATGGGTGACAAGCGCAGAACCATCTTTGTAGAGCAGGAAAGCTGGACTTGCCACTTAGGCGCTACTTGCTCACCGGCGGTGAAAGGCGGAGTGATCCACACCGAAGGCCTTAGCCTACAACTGGGTCAGTCCCTCGGTGGAATGAAAGAGATAGAGGGCAAGCTTTGTACAGAAATGCAACGTGTGACTACTTCAACCCTCCCAGTCTGACTCGGGTTCAGGCGACAGCCTCAAACACCATCTCCTCATCATCCTCGTCATTATTGTCATCCTCCACGATCACCGGCTTCCTGTCCTCTCCCTCGCTCACCTCCTCCCCGCCAGCCTCGGCCTTGACCGGGCTAGCCGAAGGATCGGATTTGGACACACCAAGTTCCTCCTTCTTTGCTGTTCGGTCCGCCTGGTTCTTGTACTCTGGCTTGAGGGTCCACATGCCCGCGTACGGGCCCGCGCGGACGAGCACGGCCACCTCGGCGAGGACCTCCTTGAGGTAGGTGACGGGCTGTTTGGTGTGCTCGCCGAGCGTCTTGGCGTGCCAGTAGGGTGCCTGCTCGAACAAGGGGAATAGGAGGTCCAGCAGCTCGGTCTTCTCGAGCCGGACCAGCCGCTCGGCCGGGCCCTGGCCGGGTGTGAGCCGGTTCCCAACCGCTTTGGGCGTCTGCAACACGCGCGCGCGCGGGTTAACCTCGAAGCAAGAGAATGGGAGAAGCCAAGGCACGAGGGAACGTGGCTTACGATGAATGACTGGGCGCGCTGCTTGAGTCCGAGCAAGGTTGAGCCCGAAGCCATCCGGTTGGCCTCGCCGGCTGAGACGTCGAGCATCTTGATCGTCCGCGAGGGCGCCGCGGCCTTCTGCTGCCGCTGGCGGAGGATGGCCCGGTAGGCCTCCTGCGCGCCCGACGCCTTGAGCTCGGGCTGAAGCGAGCATTCGTGATGGACAGTTCCAAGCAGCTTAGTAATCCCTGCAACGCGGCCGACCCAGAGTAAGCCCATCAGCTTGACGACCCCAAACCGGCTAATGGTTTGCCACTCACGCCTGCGCTTCCTGTGGCCGACCTCGCCCGTGTCCTCGAGCTCTTCCTCGCGCTCGCCAAAGACGAACAAGTTCCTCGACTGGGAGTTTTGCATCTCGAGCTTGTACTCGGTCGGGAGCAAAGACTTTGGCAGGCCGGGCGTTGGGCTCGGGCGGGGTGGGGCTGGCTTGGGTTCGGCGGCGGTGGTGGAGGGGAAGTTGGTGAACTCAGTTGGCGTGTCCGAGGCGGAAGGAGGGTTTAGTAAGACTGCCATTCTGGGTGAACCATCCTTGTTTTTGCTGACAGTAAAGTCGATAAAGTGGTCAGCCCTCAACTTGCGAGCCGAGCTGAGCTTCGCCTGGCCTGGTTGTGGACTACTAACTCGTCGAACACCCTCAGCCGACCAACAATTTCACCAGCTTGCCTGCCTTGACTCCAGCTTTGCATCACAAACTTTGGAACCTAACAAATTAACAAACACAACAACCGATCAGTAATCAGCCAGCCCACACATCCCCCGCTCTCGCCTCTCGCCTCTCGGCTCGGGGACTGATCCAAGTCCGAGTTCAATCCTAGTTTTGCTTACTTTGCAGAGCCAGACTCGCTGGTCTCCGTTCGACAAGTTGAGGTCTTCGTCGTCCACGTCGTAGTCGACTGGTCCTGTGGGTGCTCCTGGCGGTGTGGCCTTGTCGTCGTCGCCGTCGAGCTCGAGCGAGCCATGCTCCTCCTGAAACTCGGAAGGGAGCGCGTTGGTTGGGAACGGAGGCATCTGGACTGGGCTAGGCACAGCTGGAGATGACTAGTCAATCAGTTGAGAATTCTATCGAGCTCAAACCGGACAGGGAGATGGGCGTTACCAGCTGGACAAGACCGATTCAACAATCAGCTCACCCGATTCGATTCGGGCTCGGACAAGTCACAATCAATCATTCCATTACGCCGCTCAGGCTCAGGCTCAGGCCCGAGCTGATCGAATCGGCTTTTGATGGACCACTTTAAACAGCTCAAGGCCCAACGCATTGCGAGGACAAGCAATCTACACCACTCAGCAGTACAGTCTGCGCCCCACCCAGCCTGCGACTCGGGCGCGCTTGCATACGAGCCCGAGGCAGGACCTTCCCAACCGAGCACTTCATCAAACCAACAAACTAACCAGATAACAACCACGAACACAACCACAAACACAACCACTCAACTTCACAACTCAGTGAATCCAACCTCAATCTCGCCTCGCTTCTCAGCTTATGACCACACTCCGCCCGGTTGTGTACGGGTCGAGAACTTACCTGGGCGCGGGCGCGGGCTCGTCGCAGGCCAGCACTTGAGACAAGGTACTCAATCCTGTTCCCTACCCGAGTCTTGTGCGACCACAGTCACACTCAGATTTTCAAGTTGGCATTTGAAACTAATCTGTCTACTCTTGACGCAGGCCAAACACTCGTCTCGACCACGCCCGTGATCGCAGTCCTTGACAAGGCCAACCTCACCACGCGATGCTCAGCTTGTTTTAAATCACCACAAGATACTTCAACATCACTTCTTCAATGCTCACTATGCAAGACTTTGCAATACTGCTCATCTGTACGCCCTCATCCCTTGGCTCTCCCGCGGCCGACACATCGCTGAACCCCCTGTGCGTGCATACACTCTTTCCCCGCTCCCTCCCCCTCCCTGACCCCGTCCAGGCATGCCAACGAACCGACTGGCCATCGCACAGGTCTGAATGCACGGCATTGGTGAAATACGCCAATGGGCGCCCGAACCTGCACGGCAAGCGGGCTACGCCCGACTCACCGGTGCGGGCGCTGGGGCGGCTGGTTTGGGCCGCGGTGGCGCAGGGCGAGGGTTTTGTGAGTCGTGCGAACCCGGGCTGGCGCAGGGGATCCACCGTGGGCTGACGGCAAACACGGGTTGTTTTGGCTTATGCAAGTAGTGGTCTGAGGTGTCTTCGATGCAGAGTCGTGAGTTGTTCGAGTTTGACTAACCTCGAGGCCGAGCCTAGGTAGCTAGCTAACCTGCAGCTTCGGCGCCTGGGATGGCTCAAGACTTGGGTTCACTCGGGCCGAGCGAGAAGGAGGTTTTGTTTCAACTGGCCGTGTCAGTTGCGCACTACGTAGGTCAGGATACACTCAACGGTGTGATTACTAGCTCAATTGAGCTGCTTGACATGTGTTCGCGCGTAAGCCAACCAAGTCGCTCCCTGCGTTGATTAATCCCAATCCTAGCCCCCGGCTGACCTCCTGTCGTTGGGGCCGTGCGACTGTTTAGTTCGTGTCCAACTCGTTCTCCCTCGCAGCCCCCGACCTGTCCAACATCGGCGTGTGCACCTCCCCCCTGTTGGCACTTGTCAACCACAGCTGCGAGCCCAACGCGGTAGTCGTCTTCCCCGACTTTGCCAAGCCAGGCGGGCTGCCCAATGCGGGGCCGATGCTGCTCGTCGCTATTAGGCCCATCGCAGCCGGCGACGAGGTCCTGACGAGCTACGTCGACCTGACCCTCCCTGAGGCGCTCAGGGGAAAAGTGCTGGTGGACACGTACAGGTTCGAATGTACGTGCGGGCTCTGCCTTGAAGCGCGAGCCAGGAACGACAAGTGGGTTGACCCGCGGGAGTCGGTGGCGTGCTCAAGGCGGGGGTGTGAAGGGAGGGGGTGGCTGCCAGGTAAGCATGCGAGGGCGAGGATGTGAATCATGAGACTCTTAACTAATGTCCCTGTTATGATGGGTGTACATCAGAGCTCAAACTCCTAACAGGGGACATCGAAGTCAGGTGCACGACCTGCTGCGGGACGACAGTCGTCAATGCGGAGGCGGCAGAGGCCGCCATCAACCAAGCCACAGCAATGCTCGCTGAGATGGACAAGACTGCACCATCCAAACGTGAGACGTTCCCATCGTTCTCCGTTCTTGCTCGAAACCTGATACTAACACTCCCCTCGCAACCACTGCTCTCTCGCCTCCGGTCCTCGGCCCTCCAGACACGCTCGCCACTGTCGCCGCCACCATTGCCAACTTGCAAACTCTCCACCTCGCCCCCACTACCCACCCTCTCCTCCCCCTCTCCCAGTTACTCCTCGCCCACCGCCTCTCCCTCGGCCACTTTGACCTCTCAACCTCGGCCCTCGCCGCCGCCGCGCTCTCGTCCTTGCAGGCGGTCCTCCCGGCGAGCCACCCTGCGCGCGGGGTGGCGGCGGCCGTCGTCGTCCGGCTGCGCGGCGCAGGATCGGGTGGGGAGGAGAATTGGTCCACGCTGGAGGGGCTGCGGACGACAGGCATGCTCGCGCGAGTTGCGCTGGAGGAGCTGGCCGGGTTTGGAGGGGGGCGATTACCGGTGCGGGAGGGTGTGGAGGGCGCGTTGAGGGCGGCGGAGGAGGGGGTAGGAAGGATGGAGAGGAGGTGAAATTGTTCGTTGGTCAGCGAATAAAGAACGTTAATGGAAGGAGTTGGACTAGCGGCAACAAAGAGGGGCAAGGTGGCGGCGGCCGTCGGTCGCGCCTGTTGCACAAAGCGGGAATTAATCTGGATAAGCTACACCAGAAAAGATCATGATCAGGTTCCTGGTGGTTAATCGTCAAAGATCCGCACTTCTGGTCATTTTGTGGTGGAGATCCCGGACGGACTCAGCGGTATACCACCCGTGGACCCGAAAGTTGCCAGAAGGCAGGCGCCGCGTCCCGAGTTGGGACGCCACTGGATCAGCTTCAGAGAAGCTGGCTTGAGACGGGGCGGATTCCAGGGGCAAAGATAAAGATGACCGTCTCAGTGTAGCTCTCTCTTTGTTCTGGGTTCAGTAATTAATTCTAAAATTCTTCAGTTCTAAGTGTAAGCCTGCCTTGAGATACAGAAGGTGACAGATCACATTGTAACAACCCGCCAACCGACACACCAGGTTCAGGACGAGCGCGAGTTGTTACCGCGGCCTTCCACGCTGGAAGGAACTTGGACGACAAGAAGGCGCGTTGTCAACGGTAGGAGGCCGGCGCCGGGAGGCCCCATTTCCACACAAGGGAGATATGGGCGCCGTGGGAAAGCCCACAAGGAAA
>Ga0233341_1000080_pt1 | contig 12412 bp, 15 predicted proteins | sample GEONDECOMP247_FD_180672 | JGI IMG/M metagenome (GOLD analysis project Ga0233341, IMG submission 180672) | Leaf litter microbial communities from Shasta-Trinity National Forest, California, United States - GEON-DECOMP-247 | ecosystem: Environmental > Terrestrial > Plant litter > Unclassified...
CCCCCCCGTCCCCCCCCCCCCCCCCGACGGCCGACTCACCTCGAACTCGATGAACAGCCTGAACTTGTACTCGTCCGGGCCCGGGCACACGCCGGTGAAGCCCTCTTTGGCAGCGTCGCTGAGGCGCTGCATGACCTCCTTGGGGCCGGTGCGCCAGCCGCGCGTCTGAACCTGGATGTAGATGCCGTCGTCGGTGCGGAGTAGGTACCGGGTCGAGAGCTGGGCCGAGAGGGGCGAGGTGGGGTGCGAGGCTGGAGTGAGATGCTGGGCGTCTTGGCCACCGGGTCTAAGGTTCGGAAGAGGTGGAAACGTGGAGGCGGAGGGAGAGGGAAAGAGATGAGTCAGCGAGGGGCGAGGGTGAGGACCAGTGCGCAGGGGAGGGTGCAGCGACGGTGGCGAGGGCTGCGACGGGGTGGGCGGCGGCGACTTGCATGATCACGCCCCGGCCGATGCTGCCGCAGAAGTAGCCGCCGGTGAAGTTGACCCAGCTTCAGGTTGGATGGTCAGGTCAGCATGCTGTTGTGCGCTCACTCGATAACGTCCAGCTGGCTTACTTGAACTGGCCCCCGTCTGCATGAAGCCCCCCACCTAGCGACCGAACCGGCTCGAGGTCACAAGCCAAACGGAAGCTGTGCTTGGCTACTGACGCCGCCGGGATCGCGATGTCGAACGCGGCGGCGTAGTCGGACGGAGTGTCGCTGGTGGTCAGGTTACTGAGCGAGGACATGCTGGTGCGCGGTGTGAAGGACGGGCTGAGGTGGACAGGAGAGTCGATCGCCCGGGCGCAGGCCCGGGCGCCAGGCGGCTTGACCGAGGTGCCGATCCGCAGCCCGCCTCGCGCCTCGGGCGCGGGCCGGCGGCGGGCTCATCTCCGAGGCGAAGGCGGCCGAGCTAAATCGCTCGATCGACTCGACCGAGGTTTGACAGTCAGGCTTGACGATCGAGACTAGTCCGACAGCTTTGAACAGTTTGGAGGCCAGCCTGCCCAGAGAAGCGAAATTCGCAAAATGTGAGTTCTCACTCAACTTGGTTGACCTGGTTCAGCTTGCCGACTCATGAGTCGCAAGCTCACACGCACTATCCATCCTTGAAAAGGTCCAACCAGTCGCAAGCTCCCCTCACTCTCCCTTCATCGGCCTCGACCACCTCAGTCCAGCTCGTCACCGACTCTCCCCCCGGTACCGGGTCGACCCCGTCGGGCGAGCCGAGCGCGGGCCTCACCAGGTCAAATTCACAGCAATCCCACAACTCGCTCCACGATACTCACAACTTTTACGGCGTAAACTCGAGACCCTCGAACGACAACATCCGCCGCAGCAACCCCAACCTGGGCTCGCCCTCGCCTTCAGCCTCAACCTCCAACGTCCAGTCGCCGACGCTCGCAGGGCGCTCATTGTCGTCGGCCCAGCCGTCAATCCTGCCCCACGCCAGCTTCTTCAACCCGCGCAGGGCGGGCCAGCCCGGGATCAGTGCCTCAGGGAGCGCCACCGGAGACAGAGGCAGTTGGCGGCAGTCTGGCCTTGCTGGTGGAAACGAGGTGGAGTCGAGAAGGCTGGGCGTGAACGGGCCGATCGTCACTCGGGTCGTCAACGACTACTCCTCCCCCCAGGGAGAACTGACCACACGTCGGCTGTCGACCGACATCGACAACCAGAGCTTTGGAAGCCATGACGGACCACCTGGACGGCCGGAGTCGCGCCGGCAAAGCCTTGAGCGCGAGCTTCGTCGTCGGAGCCTCAGCCAGGACACACTCGCCACAGGCCACACCCTCGACCCATCAGCCTCTTCCACCCACCTATCTCCCGTCACAGGGCTTCCACTCCCGACGCCTGGCCCTGGTGGATCCACCGCGGCCCTCGGACACCACACTTCGCGCGAACCGCTGATCGACCAAACCTCCGGCTCCAAGCGCAACACGACCTACCCCAACCCTGACTCGCCCCTCTCGCGCGCCCGCCACTCGCTCCAGTCGAGCCCAGTGTTTGACCGCAAGAATTCGGGAGAGGACGAAGTGAACAACTGGAACGCCCAGCAGCAGTCCCGCGGGGTGCTCCTCCCCGACGAACCCCACTCGACTGTCGAGCTCGACAGCCCCGCCGGTCCCGCCACTGGGCCCGCCAAGACCGCGCCAGCACCACCGCCGGAACCGGCCAGCGCAACGTCGCGCCCTTTGGTCGACCAGCAAGGCCGGGCAGTGCGCAACTGGCAGCTACACGAGGGTTCGAACAGGTTCTTCCTGGGCGGCCGGGCACTGACGTCGCGGGACAATCCGATGCCGTTTGGGCTGTCGTTAGGAGTTGCGGTGGTGATGCCGGCCTTGTTCTTCGCCTTCTCTGGCGACTATTTGTGGCACAACCTAGGCGGCGGAGGAAAGGCGAGCTTGTTTATTTTCGCGTGGCTGGCTGCGATCATGTGCAGCAGCATGGTAAGCATGACCCGTGGTAACATTTGGCGTGGCTCAAGCTGATCCAGCTTTGAACGGTTTAGTGCAAGACTGCCTGGCGCGACCCTGGTATTCTCCCGCGCGACCTCGATTGCCGTCCTGAGCGCAAATGGGTGGATGACTATGGAGGTCCAGGGGTGGGAGGCTGGCGTGCCGAGCCCAAGTACTTGCGGATCAAGGAAGGCGTGGTCGCGAGCAAGTGGTGTGAGACGTGCGAGACGTACCGCCCGCCCCGGACATCGCACTGCAGGCTGTGCGACAACTGCGTGGACCACACCGACCATCACGTAAGTGACGAATGCACTCGAAAACCTACCGGAGCCTGGGCTGACGGTGTCCTTCTCGCTGTATTGGTTGGCAGTGTACCTTCCTCAACAACGTACGCCTATGCCCCTGTGACCGTCTCCCGCCACTCTCACGGTGTTAACCTGCTTTCTCCAAAACTTCAGTGCATCGGCCGGCGCAACTACACGCCCTTTATCGCTTTCCTAGTTTCTGCGACCATCTGCGCCATCTACGCGATCGCCTTCTCGGCTTGGCACATCGCACACAAGCACAAGCAGGCCGCCGCATCGGGAACCCACTGGGCCGCCTGGGACGTCATCGGCAGCTTCATCGTCGCCCTCCTCGCCTTCGCGCTTGTCTGCCCCATCGGAGGTCTCCTGGGCTACCACCTCAGGCTTCTGTGGATCAACAGGACCACGATCGAGATGGTACGTCGAGGCGCGGCGAGTAACGAACGGGCAACGGGGTTTTGGTGGCTGACTCGACTTGTTTGTTTGATCGCAATCTGCAGCTGCGGCCGAAGGCTGACCGGTCTGGAGGAGTGGATCCGGCGACGGGGCAGTCGGTCGGGAACGTGTACAGCCTGAGTAGTCCGTGGGCGAACGTGCGCGCGCTGCTGTGCCGGCCGATGGAGGTCGAGAGCTGGATCGACCCAAGGGCGTATGCGATGAAGGACCTCAGAGAGGACGCCGGTGGGATCGGAAAGGGCGAGGTTTGAAGAGGTGGGTGGTTGTGACGTTTACTGTTTACCCGTAGCTTTTAGACAATACCCAAATGTGATGTGGCGTGTGCCTGATCGATGTGGTCTGGTTTGGTGCGATGGAGAGTGGGCGGGGTCAGTTGCGAAGGGCGTCCGAGCAGGCGGCCGTTTGCGATGGTTGCGGTGACCGATTCGATCAAGTTCGGGTTCGGCCCCCTTGGAAGCCCTCCTGGTGCCGGAGATACCATTCCTGGCTGGGCTCACAACTCTAGCCATAAGCACTTAGTCTGACAGTATGCCGTACTGGTCACTCTTAAACGAACTCCGACCCGTCCATCCAGCTGACTGAGCCTGTTCCGGCTTTGGCCTTCCCAACCGACAGCCATGTCATCCTACCTCCCCTCGCGCCCGCACATTGCTATTCCGCCGTGGCTCCAGCACTTTAATGCCTTATTCCCCATCATCACCTACCCCGCCGCACCCACCTCGGCCCCGCCCACCATCCCGACGCTGTGGCTGCTCGGCCCCCCGCCGGCCGGGTCGGCTTACTCGATCGACCCCGAGTGCCGGATCGCCGAGAGCCTGGCCCAGATCGCAGGTGTCAAAGTTGGAGTCAAGTGGCTCGAGACGGCGGCGGGCGGCGTCGGTGCCAAGTTGCCCAACCTGCACCTTCCTGATGGCTCCCTCCTGAGCTCGGCCGACTTGGCCGCCTGGTTCCTCCAGCCAGAATCGCGCGCGACCGCCAAGGGGGCCAACACACCCGCGCACGCGCCCGAAACTACCGACCCGACCTATCAAGCCTTCAACTCGCTCCTCAAGTCAACTCTCCTCCCCGCCACCCTCGCGGCCGTCTACCTCTCCCCCAGCCCGCCCGCCGTCACCCCCGCCAAGGCGCTCCCCGCGCTGTCGACCGCCGCGGCCTCCGTTACGGCCAAGCTGGACCGGCGCGCGCGGACGGCTGAGGTGCAGCGGCTGCGTGGCGGTAAGGCGGGATTCCTGGACCTGGACGAGCTGGACGGCGAGGCGGCCCAGGCGCTTGACGCGTTCGAGGCAAAGATGCGCGAGCGGAGCAAGGAGGGCGAGATTGAGGGCTGGTTCGACGGCGCGGGGTCAGTCGCGTGTGCTGTGCCTCCGGCGGGCTTCAGGCTGTGCGGTGCTGACTGTACTCTTGGGCGTCGTTCAGGTCGCCGAGGCAGTTGGACGCAGAACTGTTTGCGCTCCTCAGTGTGCTGCTCGAGCTACCCCAGGCCGAGGGTGGCGCCGCGGGCGCGGTGCGGGCCAAGCTGGAGGGAAGCAGGACGCTCCTAAGCTGGTTGAGGTCTCACAGGTATGCCAGGAAATAGGAAATCCAAGCCTGCTTCGAAAGTCACTTCTTGTCCGGGGAGACAGCCAGGAAGAAAGCTGCGACGAGCCTGTGAGAGGAGAGGGTCGCAACCCAAGACAAGACAGAGCAACGCACAAGCTGACAGATCGGGCAGGAGAAGCACGATTGCACATCCCATCAAGTCGCGCCCGCACCATATACCGTTATTCATATGATTCGTTCTCCTCCCCCTCCTGCTCTTCCTCCTCCCCTACGCCATCCTCCTCCATCTGCATGTCAACCCCGGCCTCCTTGGCCGCCGCCATCGCCTCCTCAAACAGCTGCTCCCGGCACTCGAGCGCAGCCTCGAGAATCGCGATCTGACCTGAAACTCCACCAAAACAAGTATCCGGGTTAGCTACTCGCTCCACGGCGACACTGGCGACATCGCACAGCCTGCCAACGCCACTCACCCCTCCTGTACTCCTCGCAGTCGCTTTGCACCTGCGCCCTCACCCCTTCCGTCACCCGCCGCGCCGCCGCGCCCCCCTGAATCAACCCCTCAAACTTGCCCTCGAGCATCTCTTCCAGCATGCCCAGCATGTCGAACTCAACTTGCAGGCCGCACCCGCCCGCCTCTGCGAGGGAAGTCTCGTCCCACTTGGCGCCCGCCGCCGCCTGCGCGGCCACCTCGGCGACGAGCTCGTTGTCCTCCTCAGGGTCGAGGAGCATGGCGCGCATCTGTGCGAGGAGCGGTCTGGGCAGCTCGCCGGATCGGGGAACGAAGTGGCGGAAGCGGGAGGAGGGATCGGTCTCGTCTTGGGGAAGGGGGAACAGGGTCAAGAGGATCGAGGTGAGCGGGGAGGTGGGCGGGAGCTGAAGTTTGAGCGCGACGAGGTCGGCGAGGTTGGCGGGGGTGGTGAAGCCGTAACCGAGGAGAAGCTCTTCGTTGGGCTTAGGACCATACGTGTTGAAGGCTTGGCAGCCTACGAAGGGTGGCAGTGGAGTCAGGTCAACTCATGCTTGAAGCGAAATCGAGTGGCGTCGTGACTAACCTGCGGGCACACCGGTCTCGAGCACGATCGTGACCGTCTTGGCGTTGACGTCCGTCTTCCAAGTCACCTTCTCACCGTACCGGTGGTTGAGGGTGTCTACGCCTGGGAACAGGACGGGCGTGTTGTTTGCCTTGTCACCGTCGATGAGGACGCTCGGAAACGCGCGCGACGAGATGACCGTACACGCCCACAACCAATCCTTCCAACTCAACGCAGCCTTCGTCTCCCCCTCCAACCTCCCAACCACGCCCTTCCACTCCTCCTTCCACCCAGTCAGCCTGTCGCCCACGGCGCCGAACAGGTTGGTCCCCCGGAGGTGAAGCAGCTCGGCCTCGGAGTAGTAGCACGGCGTGGCGAAGTCGGCCGCGGTCGGGAGGCTCGCGACGTAGGCCGCGTGGGCGAGCGTGACGCCCAGTGGGGGCGGCGTTGAGGAGTGAGCACAGTGAAGAGCTATATATGTTGTGATCAGCTCGTGGTTGGTCGGGGGCGGGGAGGGAGGGAGGACCGAGCCGAGGTTGGCGCGGGCGAGGGTGGGCGTGACGGCATGCTCAAATGGGCAGGACACGGCGGCCGTGCCGGGCGGGAGGGCCGAGACGGCGTAGATTGAGCTTCCAAAGGCGTCTGCAAGGACGAGGCAGTATTAGTCGCCTGAATGAACGGCGCCCCTTGCAAGCGGGTCCGGGTCCCAAGCGGTTGGGGGTAACTGAGCCGGGGTTGGCTTGGGAAGGTTGGCTGGTCTGACTGACCTTTGCGATATTCGAGCTGGGGGTGGAACCCTGCGCCAGCCGCGGCGAGCTGCTTGCCGAGTTCTGATTCCGAGCACAGCATTACACTTTGTCCAGTTTAGACTGGTGACCGACACAGGGGAGGCGCTAGTCTCGAGTTGCCTCCGGGGAGATTGTCCCTTCTGATTCGGTCATCTCGACCTCTCCCCCAAAATCGGGCACAAACCCAAAGTCCAGCTCGAGCTGGCCACCCGGCCTAAGTCGTGCGCGCCTTGTCTGTCCGAACCGAAGTTCGCCAATGGCGACGCCAACTACTCAATCGCCCAGACCGAGCTCTCCAGTCCGACCTGCTGGCCCGCGGATTGGGCTCGACGTCCTCGACGCCCCCCAACAGCGCCTGTACCTCGCCTCGCTGTTCCTCCTATTTACCGGCCTCAAGCTCCACTCGTTCCTGGTCCCCCAAAGCGCACCCCCGATATGGACGCTGCTGGTGCCCAGAGCGGTCAACAATGCGTCCGACTATGAGCTCGCGCGGTGGGTGGTCCTGGATGTTGGCTTTGTGGTGCTCGTGCGGTGGTTGAGGGTCCCGAGGCTGGCGTGGGGCACACTCGCGGCCAGCTTGGTCGGACTAGGCTTGATTTTGTTGGACTATGGGCTGTTTGGTCGGTGGGAGGTAGGTCGCCGATTTCGAGGACCGAGTCCATCTGGGGTGGGCTGCCTCTGGTGGTTTCGGGGTGGGAAGGTCGAGTCTCACTCTAGCGAGGCTAACCTAGATGTGTTGGTCCGTCGCAGTTGACACTACAAGACTTGCTACCAACAGTCCTAAGCTCTTGGTTAATCTCTTACCTTGACCTGGACGAGCAAACCGTGACACTCTCCAAAGTGATCAAGGCCCAATCCAAGCGCAACCTCCACCTCGGAGGATCCCACACCGTCCACCTCCTCCCCCACGCCACAGCCCAACTGAGCCCAGCCCAATCATGCTACTGCATCTCATCACCCAGCTCGGCAACAGCTCAGCCCGTACTCCTACCGATCGTGCTCAACAACACCTCCCCCTCCCAGCTGACTTACACCCTCTCGCCACTCCCCGGCCACGCCTTCGAGCCCAAACGGATCACCGTCATGGCCAAGAACCTGGTCCGCCCATCGCGTCCCCGCCATCTCGCCGGCTCAGGTCAAATGATTGACGACGAGCTGCCTGCCTGGCTCAGCGGCGTTGTCCAGCCCTCGGCTTCGCCCACGCTCCGGCACCAGCTGCCCGGCGCGCCGGCCGATCCGAACGAGCTCTCGGCCACTCAGTCGGTCGTGTACTTGCCCATCACCCAAACTGGAGTAGTTCACTTGGTTGGGATGCTCGACGACGACAGCCGTCCTGTGCGCATCCGGCGGACCAAGGAGAACGAGGGTCTCAAGGTTGTCGGCTGCCCCGAGGCTGGGTTTGCCACTGTGCAGACCCAGGTGCACACGTGCCTAGTCCCCGGCGGGGTGCCCGAGACGCGCCCGCTCGACCTCCAGGTCCGCGGCTTCGAGCCGCTCGAGTTGAAGTGGGCAGTCACCACCGGCTCAGGCCTCGCCCTTCAGACCGAGCCTGACAAGCTGGCAGGGATCCGCAACGGTGAGGGACCCCACGAGGAGCCCATCCCGCTCCCGGTCAACGCGACCCTCGCCAGTCCGGGAACGCAGATTTTCACCCTCGAGAGCGTCAAGGACGGATGCGGGAACCTGGTCAACTTCCTTGTCGACCGCGTGCCAAAGAAGGGCTTGCTCCCGGGGGCGACCAGCTCGCGCGAGTTCACGGTCCACCCTCCGCCAGCGGTCATGTTTGGCGGGGCGTGCGGGCGCGGGCAGGGCATCTCGCTCCTCGTCGGAGGCAAGAGCTCGATTGAAGTCAAGCTCACCAACATCCAGGGCGAGTTGGCCCAGAGGACAGCAGCCAGGCAGCAATCACGCCAGCGGGGGGACGAGAAGTACACGGTCGGGTGGAAGTGGACCGGCCTGGGCGGCCAGACTGAGCACCACAAGCTCACGACCGCTTCGGCCAACGACTTCCTCGAGGTTGACAAGGCGGGTGAGTATGAAATTACTAGTGTCGAGGGCAAGTACTGCGAGGGACTTGTAAACTCGCCCAGCGCTTGCTCGGTGGTTGTTCAGCCCCCGCCGACAATCGACGCCACCTTCGACCCGCTCTACGACGTGTGCCACTCCGAGGTAGGACTTACCGCCGCAGTGCACCTTTCAGGCCTCCCTCCGTTCAAGCTGCACTACATTCGCACTCAAACGAGCCCGCATCGCCAGTCGAGCTCGCACTCGATTCCGCTGTCGAGCACGCGCGAGGAGTTCACGCTCAGGCCGCCCGGGCCGGGCGAGTGGGAGTACGCCTTCACGCGGCTCGAGGATGGGAGATACAAGGGCAGTCAGGCGATCGCGCTCAACTCAACTGCGCCGGGGATGCGGAGGAGCCAGACTGTGCAGCTCGTGGCCGAGGCCAAGTGGACTGAGCGGCACCGGACCGTGCGCTCGTGCGAGGGTGACTCGATCGAGGTCGAGCTCGAGCTGAAGGGCAACGGTCCTTTTGAGGTGAAGTACAACATCGTCGGTCAGCCCACTCGGACCTTGCACAACATCCTCGGACTCCGGCACAAAGTGACGGTCGATATCCCTCCGCACGTATCGCATTTTGACCTCGCGCTCGAGTCGATTAAGGACGGTCTCGAGTGCACCCGCCCAGTCGCCGCCCCCGACCTGGCCGTTGATGTCAAACGGACCAGGCCGTCGGCGAGATTTCATGGCACCCAAGCCGACCGCCAGCGCGTCCTGCGCGACGACGAGCCTGCTCTGGTCCCGCTCCGCCTCGTCGGCGAGAGCCCGTGGCGGGTGAAGTACCTTCCGCCCGCGCTGCCGGGCAAGCAAGCCAAGCCGGTGGAGAATTTCGTGAGCAGCGCAAATGCCGAGCTCAAGTTGCCGAACCCGCGCCCGGGAACGTACAAGCTGCTAGACGTCAGCGACGCCTACTGCCCCGGGGAGGTCTCCGAGACCGAGTTCACGGTCAGCGTGTTGCCGCGCCCAACACTGCGACTTGCGGACGATGCGCTGGGTACGATCGGCAGGGATGGGGTGCTGGTGAGGCGGGGAGTGTGCGAGGGTACGCCCGACAGCGTGCACGTCCAGTTTGAGGGTAAGGCCCCGTTCAAGGCGCCATACTCGGTCCGGAAGGCGGCTGGGGAGCCGCGCCACGACAAGGTCCTGTCATCGTCACTTCAACCGACGGCTGAGCTAGTGCTCGACACTTCGACTGAAGGCAAACACGCCTACGCGCTCACCGGGGTGGCCGATGCCAACTACCAGACTCCTGTCGTCCAGGGCCTCCTCTCGGCCGGGGGTGCCAAGGCCAAGGTGCTCAAGTTGGAGCAGCAAGTGTTTGGGACGCCCAACGTTGAGTTCAAGCAGGGCGCCAAGGGTTCGTTCTGTCTGCACGACTCGCTCGCCTCGCGCTCATCGGATGAGCTGGTCCTCAGGTTGGATGGTAAGGCGCCGTGGAAGGTCGGGCTCGAGGTAAAGCAGCCGGGCCACCCCAAGCCGACAAAGTTCGAGGTAGACGTCCCGACCAAGGAGTGGCACCTCAAGCTGCCCTTCAGCCTCGACCAGGCCGTCCGGCATGACATCACCCTCCTCAGCGTGACCGATGCCAACGGCTGCAGCCGGGTGCTCGACACGCTCGCCCCCACGGCGGGCGCGACGGCGAGCCTAACCGTGGCCGAGGTGGCCACGATTGCGGCTGTCTCGCCCGCGCGCGACTACTGCGTCGGCGAGTTCCTTGACTTTGAGGTCAAGGGCATGGCCCCGTTCGTCGTCTCGACTGACTTCAGGGGCAAGAAGCATACGGTCCCGATCCCGGCCGGCCACCACTTCCGCCGCCTCGCGGACGCGCCGGGCGTGTTCCGGGTCACGGGCGTCGGGAGCGGGACAGGCGAGCGCCAGTGCCGCTCGACCGAGGTCGAGATCGAGCGGGTTGTGCATGCGCTCCCGGCCGCCCGGGTAGGGGAGGGCGACAGCGTCATTCACGACATTCACGAGGGGGACCAGACCGAGATCAGGTTCTCGTTCGAGGGCGAGCCGCCGTTCACGTTTACGTACAACCGGCGCCGACCAGTGGACCGGTTCAAGGACCGCACCGTGCTCGAGTCGCACACGGTCGCTGGGATCCAGGACAACACCTACTCGATTTTCACGTCACAGGAGGGGACATGGGACGTGAGCTACGTGGCCGACAAGTGGTGCGCGTTTCCGGAGCGGAACGCAAAGGTGGAGCGCAAGGCGATCAAGGCTGTGTGAACGGTGGCGATGGAGTCGGAAGTGGACAAGGATTTGATGAGAAATATTCCTTTGAATGTGCATATATACCCCCTTCCTTCACCTTCGCCGGGTCCGAGGGAGAGATGCTTTCAGAAGCTTGACTCATGCTGCGTGCACAGCCAAGAGGACGACAGAAGCCTCTCGTCCGGGACCCCCTCCCGCAATAGGTGTCCACTCGCAAGTCAGGAGCCTCTCAATTGGGCTGATGTTCATTTCAGCCCAAAACCTTGGCCCACAAGACGAACAAACTGCGAGGCATGCGGCAAGAAAGTCAGCCCGAGCCCTTGCGATCCAGGGGGTGATTAACCGAGCTGAGAGTAGAGGTTAGGTAGGACAGCTTACATGAGTAGAATGAGGATGCCAATGATGGCATACGTGATGGCCTTCTGTTGGTAGGCACGCCTGACCATCCGCTGTAGCGTGTTGGCCGCGCGGTCGATCGAGCCGTCCGCCTCGTACAGCTGCACCATCCCACCCCCGCACCCGCGTCAGCGTCTTTCATGAGCCACCCTCACCGGACCACCCCAATTTACGCCGACTCACGTTGTCCCTGGTGTGCTCCAGCTGGTCCCGTTGCCCGCGCAGATCGCGCAGGATACCCGCGCCCGTGTCCTCGGTTTCGAGCGCGAGGCGGTGACTCTCCTCAAGCCGGCGCTGGCCGTCCGAGAGCTGGTCCGTGTCGCGCATGAGCTTGGTCCGCTGCAGCTGAGCGGGAGAGGAGCTTCGGCCGGCCATGTCGATAGATTGGTGGAGCGGGTCGTCGCCGGGCGCGAGGGACGAGGCGAGGAGCTCGTCGCGGTCGGCGGTGGCGGCGAGGGCGGCCTGTTGAGTGGCGCGGTGGCGCAGTGCGACAACAGCAGAGCGGGGGGTTAGCGTCAGTGAGACCCAGTTTGACTGGGGTGAGGTAGTGGCGTACGAGTTCAGACTTGTGTTTCTGGGTTGTTGATTTGTGCTGTCGCAGTTTTGCCTGCAGTTTTGGCTTGTCCTGTGCGGACGAGGTTTGGACTTCGATCTCCATTTGGGAAACCTGCGACCGACCAACCAGGTCAGGGCCGTCAGCGTGACCGCTAGTCTGCAGGAGCACTCGGCCTTGGTTGGGTACTCGAGAGTGACCTCTTTTGTGACTCACGATCTCTTCTGCCTCTTCGACTTCCCTCCCTATCCGCCCGAGCAGCGTCCTGCGCGCCTCTGCACGCGCCCGACCAGACCAACGCGACGAGAGGGTCAGCACAGGCCTCCTCGCCCCATTAACAAGCTATCAACGGAGAGGGGGAGCACACCTCCGCGCAAGGTGGGAAGCTGAGTGGTGAGGTTGGCATGTATGGTGGTGGTGAGCTGGGCGAGGTCCTGCTCGTAGTCGTCGAACAGGGAGGAGTCGTCCATCGTTCGCGGTCGAGGCGGAGGTTGGGGACGTGACCGAGGCGGATCTGGTTGGTGGGGCGGAGTTGAAGTTGAATTTGGAGGGCGGTCTACGTTGATGGAGGTAGTTGGGGTTCGTTTGATGGCTGAGGCGAGGGTGGTTTGTTTCGGTTGATGATTGAATTT
>Ga0233341_1000081_pt1 | contig 12399 bp, 6 predicted proteins | sample GEONDECOMP247_FD_180672 | JGI IMG/M metagenome (GOLD analysis project Ga0233341, IMG submission 180672) | Leaf litter microbial communities from Shasta-Trinity National Forest, California, United States - GEON-DECOMP-247 | ecosystem: Environmental > Terrestrial > Plant litter > Unclassified...
GAGCTCCAGCCAGAAGAGGTCCCGGATGTCAAGCGGGGCATGCTCAAGTGGCTCGGCCAGCGAGTAGAATGGGGGCCGTTGGAGACTAGTCGCCTTGTACAGCTATTCTACAGGCTCTCGTACGGCTTTCAAGTAGCTGTAGCTCCCAGTAGAGCTGAAGAAGGCAGTTAGACGAGTATATGTATGATTTTCCCAGCCGGGCTGGGGAAATCGAGGCGTGGTTGAAGGGCGGCCAGGGCAGCATTTGCTATGGGTTTTTAATAAGCAAAATAAAGGATTAGATAGCTAGGAATCCACTGGTGCCGTCGGTTTTGAATTCGGGCTTGACGTTCGTAGTAAAATCGGCAAGTAAAGTGCAAAGTCTACGGGCCACTTTTAAGTTGCTTGGATGATACTTGCTATGGGTTTTCAAGGGACAAAATAAGGCTTTGGATGGCTAGGAACTCACTGGCGCCGTCGCTTTGGAATTCGGACTTGACGTTTGTAGTCGGATAATCAAGTGAAGTTGGGAAGTTTGGGCCACTATTCTCCAATCAAGGTACAGCTTGGGGAAATTCAACGCTTGTAATCTCTAGATATCTGTCCGCTACTATTCACCATCTAATTCAAAGCCAGGTCGGTCCACTGGTTTACTGCTACTTGTACAGAATTGTCGCCCATAGCCGTCAGAATCTCTCCAATCAACCAGTGACAAGCCATTTCCCTGCACCGACCCATCCCACCAGCATTCCCACCACCGCCATACCGAGCCGACTGGGGTGCACGCGACCTGCCACGTAGAGTCGTGAACAGGCGCCAATAGCGATTGAGGCCTGAAGTCCGAGAGAGCCGTAGAGGAGCATTTGCCGGCGATGGGCTGTAGGCAGAGTCATCGATCGACCACTGACCATTGTACGCGTAGAGAGCCGTTGCATGGAAGGGTGTATTGACTAGACGATGCTGCTCCTGGGCATGCTCTTGGGACCAGCCCGTGCCTTCGAACCAGCCGTCATCCCAAGCCTTGGTGAAGAGAAGCGGTGCTTGAGCCGAGACTAAGTAGAAGGTGTAGTTGGCAATGACGTAGCTATTGACAGCAGCATTGTCTACTGTTCCCCAACTGCGCTGGTTCTCCCTCAGTTCAGCATCGGTCTCTAGGGAAGGTGGGCTGGTAGCATTGTATGCATTATGACGACGGAGGAGCGTCCCATCACGATCCTGCTGGGAGTTGAAGGCCAGCTCTTTGTTGTGGATGGTAATAGCGGCAGCATTGGCGGGCTTGTTCTGGTTCCAGAAGGTAACGACGTCGGCTACCGAGTTCAACCAGCCAGTAATGTCTTCGCCGTCAGAGTCCCCGGTTGGGATCTCCTGTGGGGAATTAAGGGTATGTAGGCGGGTATAAGCTTCTGCTGGGGTTGTAATGGCCGCCATATTGTAAGCTAGAGCGTAGCTGTCAAGTCCGACGAGGTAGTAAGTAGAAGAAATAAAGAGAGAGTTGGAGTCGAATTGGATGAGATTGCAAGTAAGAGAGGGAGGGAGAGAGTTGAGTGTAGATATATACGTTGGAGAAAAGCTGAGGAGCTAAGGGATAAGTTGTAGCTGCAGGATGAGTTGTAGCTGCAGGATGAGTTGTAGCTATAGGATGAGTCGTAGCTGCAGGATGAGTCGTAGCTGCAGGATGAGTTGTAGAATGAGTTGTAGCTATAGATTTTCAACATATAAAACAAAGCATCGGATAGCTAGGAATCTAGAGTTGATTTTTAAATTGGGTAAATAGATAGACAAGTACATTAAGTGTGTAATGGTATAGAAGTTTTATATAGTTATATAAAAATTGATTTTATAGGGAGATTTTTCCACATTGAAGTAATAATCGAATTTTCAGTTGAATATAAAAAATATAATGGAAATTTTTAAAGTAATAAAAGAGATTGAGTAAAAGAATTAAAATAGTAGGTTATATAAACAATAGCTATAAGAATTAAGTATATAATGTAACTTTAATAAGAGTAATATATATATATAAGTGACCGCTATATAAGTGACCGCTATATAAGTGACCGCTATATAAGTAACTGCTATATAAGTAACTGCTATATAAGTAACCGCTATATAAGTAACTATAGAATTAACTATGGAATTAAACTTGGAATTGAACTTGGAATTGAACTTGGAATTGACCATGGAATTGAACTTCGAATTGAACTTGGAATTGACCATGGAATTGAACTTCGAATTGAACTTCAAATTGACTATAGAATTGACCATGGAATTGACCATGGAATTGAACTTCGAATTGAACTTCAAATTGACTATAGAATTGACCATGGAATTGACCATGGAATTGAACTTCGAATTGAACTTGGAATTGACTATGGAATTGAACTTCAAATTGAACTTGGAATTGACCATGGAATTGAACTTGGAATTAAACTTGGAATTGAACTTCAAATTAAACCATGGAATTAAATATAGAGTTGAATATAGAGTTGAATATAGAGTTGAATATAGAGTTGAATATAGAGTTGAATATAGAATTGAATATAGAGTTGAATATAGAGTTGAATATAGAGTTGAATATAGAATTGAATATAGAGTTGAATATAGAGATGAATAGGAAATATAGGGTCAGGGTCAGGATAGGATTTGGGATCTAAGATATGTTTTCCATTCTAAACTATTTGAAAATAATGCTGCACTAGGTTATATTGCCATTCAGACGTTGTGGTGGAAGATATGGTTGATTAAAGGTAGGTGTTGTTTGTTTACTTCTCGATTCGGCAAAAATCCAGGGGAACTGCAGCCACTTACCGCCTTCTAAATCCGGGTTATTTTCTAGTCCCACTTTCATTACGCCCAGCACAACCACTTATCTATCTGAAAATGAAACCAGATAGGAATAAATAATAGAATTATCAATATATAACCGCAACGTGATGTTTTGTAATTTATAAGCAGAAATGGTTGAGTTGCAGTGTTTCTGACGGGTATAGAAGTTAGGAGAACAGCGCTAACCGGATCGAGGTTATTTTCTAGTCACGAACGAGCACTCCAAGTGCTGCTAACCTCTTAATATCTATTCCAATGGCTCCAAATCAATCTCTAAAGAAACGCGGCGGCAGGCCTAAAAAGCACAAAACCGATCTAGATGCAGCAGAGGCTGCAAGAGAGAGCAAGCTACGGTCGTATCATCGGTCGCGGCAGGCGTCGCGTCAAATTGTCGGTCCAGCTTCCTTCATTGCCTACGAGCCCCCTCACCCAGGCATACCGACCGATACTCCTCCCAGCGGACTTCGAACGAGTTCCGATATTCGAATACCTGCAGACAGCAACGTTCAGTCAAGCGATGTTCCACAAACCCTGCGACCGATTTCCCCACCACCGACTCAACTACCTCCGTTCGATGAAGATGCCGAGGTCGCCGCGCAGATCAAGCAGATCCAAATAGACGAACAAGAGGTTAACCTTGAGAGAGACGAATACGAAGCAGAAATTGCAGAAATTCTGATAGGATTGCGGTCAGCCAACGCGACTAGCGCAGTTGAGGGGGCAAGAACTAGTGGGAGATCAGGATCACCAATTAAAAGACGGGTTGAAGTAGCGACATCAGGAATGCGGACGATGGAGCGTTCAAATACAGCTGGCGAAGGAGAGGGAGCTCGCAATGAGGAGGCACAGCGTTCTTGCTCTTCACAAATTGCTTCTGTAGATGAGCCAATTATGACGTGGGACAATGATAGCATTGCCGCGTCAAACACATCTAATAGACCAGCAAGCATTCAAAGATCCCTAGAGAACACAGTGCCATTGCAGACACCAACTCAGCACAGGTCACCTCCTCTGCCATTATCGAACAGAACCAGCAGCAAGGGAAGCACTAGTAGACGAAGCACGTCATTCCCAGCTCAGAATAATAGCCTTTTGTCATGGATGAAGCCTCTAGCAAGAAGATCGCCTACAAACAGCATATCTTCTCCCCCAGCTATTGAGGGGCCTCCCAGCGATGCTTCGTCTTCGCCCTTCCGGCCTTCTTCGCTTGCCGAATCCGTGATTCATACAACACCAGCTCCCGCCATCCCCACACCTACCCCTGCTCGTGCCCCAGTAGCAACAGCTTCCCCAGATACAGCAGCCCCAGATGTAGCAGCCCCAGATACAGCAGCTTCCCCAGCACCAACTGAGCGGACGGCCTTCAAGCTAGCCAAGCAGCTTCGGAATTTTCAAGGCTGTACCCACGAGCAACACCGCAAGGCAGACCAATCGCATCAAGAGCACCATCGACGTCCAGATGTCCATTCCAAGTGCTCGTCTCTTCAACATATCAGCGATATCATGCGCGGAAATCATCGAGACACACCGCTTCCAGATGTCCTTAGTAGTGCGAAGTTAATGAAGCCAATGGACTTCGGCGGCCCAGACTGCCAAGCGGCCTTTGAAGGCACCAGCACATCGGCTGCCCCCGAAGACATCGGAACCCGTGATGAAAAGCTGCCTATGAATCTGTGTTTGTCGCAACATTATGCTGCTAGTAGAAAGAACCGTCGTGCTAAGGTATCGTTTGATATTGATAGCACTTGCTGCTTCCCTACCAGTTTGGCCATTGCCCGTCAGGGAATCAATTGGTTTCCTAAAGTGCATCCCTTTCTCAACCTCAGTGCAGGTATTCACTTTGGCTTGCAAGTTCCTTCATATAACAATCGCGGGGTATTGACTCGAAAATTTGCCCCTCTTCACAAGATTCCCCATTACTGCTTTGGTTCTGTAATTGGTATGGAGGGTCTCCTCATCTTCGTCTTCTTCCCTGCGCTCCATGCCGAGAGCGACTATGAGCATTCAACATATCTCAGCAAGCAGGACCAAGAGCTGTGGTATGATGCGATTCTGGGTCCCGCCATCCACAAGACCATCCGATGCTCTAATTTTCTGCAATATTACCCGGCTAGTGCCCGCGTCGCTGATATAGATTCGACTGCGTTATCGGCAGAGAGCCTCGCTCGGAAAGATTCTTCACGAGAACAGCTTCTGAAGTACGCCTTGCAGCCTCAGTACCTCGACGATCTTTGGAGCTTCATACTTGAGTGCATCGCCGAGAACCCTGGCTATCATCGATTTGAAGGTGCTACCCTCTTCATGCATGCAAAGAACACCAAGCTGGAATCCATGGATGTGGCCGGTGACCTGACTGCAGCCTATGAGGGCTGGGAACATTCCTGGTCTCAGGCAACTGATCCACAATTCTACAATAAGGATCGCACGTTTGTCGACCTTGCAAAGCAGACTACTTCGGAAGACAGTGCTCTGCCGTACGACCACATCCCAGAAAACCATGAGGCAGAGGTGTTCTTGTGGAAAAAGTGTTGCTTGGATGCGTATGGAAAGACGCGGACCGTTCTCAACGCCGACGGAAGTGCGGCTAAGGGGAATCCCAAATGTACGACATATCCCTGGGCAACAATGCGGGATACGATGGGCCAGACCTTCTTTGCGGCGCCGCAGGGGAAAGAGAGCCAAGATGGATTGATATACTCTCAATTCTATGCCTTGATCAAGACTCCATTCGACACATCGAAAGTACATGTCTTTGACAATGAGTCCCTTGAGAATTTGGCCTTGGACCCTGGATATATCCGGTCACTCCAGCAAGAGGGCGGGGGCATTACCTTTTCCAAAGCTGTGTGCGAGTTTGGCTATCTCCACAGCAAGAAACGCGCTCACGCGAACCTGGTTGACAACCAATGGAGGTCGTACGGCATCCGAGAAGAACACCGTATCTCCCTAACGATGATGGAGGAGATCGCTCAGCAGTGGCGCCAATGGGATCTATATGACGATGAGATGGATGCTGCCCCGTCTCCACTCCCTTACTACATCGTCCCTACCAAAGAGCTTCTTGGCTTTCTCTATGCCCAGATCAACAAATACTGTTTCCTCTTTGAGCATGTTCTTGGGCACACTGCCATGACATATTCACTGCCAGAAACGATTGTCATAGTGACTGCATTGAGGGCGCTCCGGTTTTGCTATGGTAGCAACCTGATCCAGCGTGAATCACTCCTGTACAAGGATCGCTGGGAGGGTCTCCGGAATGAGAAGCCGGTTGTGAAAGAAGGTCTGGGTATGCGGGATACTATGAAACGCTGCGGACTTGGTTGGTTCTTACCCAAGATCAATTGGGCAACATGGCGGTTTGCACCACCACATGGGGAGAATATCCTGGTAGGGAATGTGCTGATGCATGAGGAGTACAAACGACGGTGGCGAGCCGTGAAAGATCTCCGGGACGTCTATGTTCGGTTTAATCAGGCCGAGTCTTGGTACGATCGGTATAATGTGCAGCACAGCACAGCCCTCCTAGGCAAGTGGCTTGAATATCTCCACGCTTTGAACCTTGAACAGTTCGATGCGGATATATGGAAGGCTATGCTCAAATCTCACCAGCGCTCTCCTGAATTAACATCCGACGCAATCAAGCAGAAGGGAGACATCCAATTTTGTCAGAACCACATGAAGCGGGTGTTTTCTGTCGACGGAGCCATTGGTCCGCCTCATTTTGTGACGGGAAACAAAATGCGGTTTGAGAGGGTGACTGATCTGCTCGACTTCTTGTTTCTATGGGAAGATGGCAAGGAACGCCGGGGCTGGGGCAACAAGCCCTACCGAGCCATCCTGCAGAAGAGCTTTGAGTTGATTGAGCGACGTCTAGGATATAGACGAGCAGACAAGTGGTTAGATGAGTTCTTTCACCTTGTTCGTCTAACGCATTGGGTCCTCCCGTACCCATCACACTCCACCTTGATTATGTCAACGAAGACCAGCCGCAATCAAGGTCTAAAGGGACGGATGATGTGGTTCTCGGCTGTGTATGCCGATCCTGAGAAAGTCGAGCTTCCTTTCCGCTCCCATCCTATTACAATCTATGGTATTCTGTGGAATGCGCGGCGGCAGACATTTGGCGACGGTCGGCATCAGAATGTATGGGATACCTCCCAACTCATCGCTGCATGCAGTGCTCAAGGACTCAAGGTGCATGGACAAGAAGAGACCGAAGAGTTCTGGGTAGCTGGGAAAAGGAGTATTGGGTTGAAAGGGTTTGTCCCCGTGTGGGAGCGGATGCAGCCACCAAGGCTAAAGATGTTGGAGCAGACTAAGAACCAGAGCTTGGATGAACTAGAGGACTTGATGGGTGGGTTCAGCCGGGAGTACGCTGATGATGACATTCCAGATGACCGTTCTGATGTCGGTAGAGACGACCCTGGGGTCGAGGTTGGGGTTAGCGAGCGTGATAGTGGTGGCCATCGTGAGTCTCGATCTGCTAGAACTGGCAGGAGTATCATGGCTGCTTTTGCCCGGAAATCTAATGATGGAAGACATTGAGGCAGTGAGTGGGATGAAAGCTTTACGGCTATGACAGTCACTAGTGGCAGCGTTCTTGTACCGTCAAGCAGCGAGAGGTAGGCGTTAAGGACTAATTATCACGGAAGTGGGGTAGGGTTATAGGATATACTTTATGCTTGGGATTAATGTAACGTTAGGATATCTACTGTAGTGTAAACAAGGATCAAGTTGATAAGATTACAGAGGGTAGTTTGGTCTTCTGCTGGCTTTCATCGCTTGACTTAGGCTAAGTGAGCTCGATTGCCTAGCGATTAGAAGGATCCGTCGAGGCGGACGCGACAGTATTCTACGTGATGGATCGATTAAAGAGGCAATGTTTGTTCTGCGAGTTGATCTAGGGGGATAGTAGCCAAGTCTATAAGTATGAAGAATGCCCCAAGGCCGTCAGCAAACAGTGTGGATATGTTAGATTCCAAGAGTGGCGTAAGGCGGTCCAGTTTGGAGGAAGTAAGCATTGTTGGAAATGTGGATTAAGTTAAGAGATGTGTCTAGGGTTGGAGCGTGGGATCGGATGTGAGTACCCAGATATCATGATGCCCAGGATATATTTGTTACACCAGTATGCGCATTTACAAGGAGTGGCAGAGACGGCCGGGTTCCATAGGGATTCTGAGCAGGATTTCTAGGAATGGATACAAGAGGAGGGAGAGGGATTCGGACGGGTACAGGAGAGCCATTGGATTGGGGTATAGCGGCGGGTATGTAAGATATATTTAATTATGAAGGGCGAGAGGCAGATATAGCGGAGTTGTCCAAATATAAGACATCATCGAGTCCTATCAAGCCATCAGCCCAACCCGTGGCGCGAAGCGCCAATCCCCGCGTAGCGCAAGACAGATACAGAGCGGGACCAAACCTGAACCCGTGGCGCAAAGCGCTAATCCCTATCCAAAATTCTTATGTCAATACACTAGTGTATTGACTTATGGCCCCACATTACAGAAGCGGCGAGTAGAGCCGAACATAGGGTGTATTGACTTATTTTGATATAGTGTATTGACTTATAAGATCTCGAGTTCTACTGGTTAGGAAGCACTGTAATTGATATATATAAAAGCGCTGTTGTATAGGAAGCGCTCTGTACAATTTAGAGGTTATAAGTCGTTAGGAAGTTGTAGTTACAGGGGTTAGAAGTTCGGAGGTGATTTTTGATGGGGTTGGCCACCGGCAGAATTTGGGAGGTAGTGAAGCCGTACAAAGCACCTAGCACCGGTAGTAGCAGTAGCACTAGTAGCAGCAGCACCCACCAGGTGATGGGTAAGCCAACCAGCAGGCCCAGAAGCTAGAACCCAGGTTGAAATAAGGTTAGGGTTAGCGGTCCCGCCAGCAGCTACCAATTGTAAAGTAGCACCAACACCATTACCAAGGCATATAAAATCGATTTTTACAGTACACGGGATATATATAGAATTGATAGATAGTCCCAGTGCCATTTATATATATAGTAGCATTTACACGTTGTAGAAGGAGATATGAAGAGTACAGAAGTATAAGGGAAGTGAAGGTAGTACAACAGTTAAATCCACCCGACCGACTAACCAACCAACCAACCAACCCAACACCACATATAAAATTGAATTCTAGGGTGAATAATCCACAAGTAGATTCATTGAATAGCGTGCAATCCGAATTATACACCGACGGATTTCAGAGTGCAGAGTTGTATATAGTACAGTGTAGAGGGTATACAAAGGACAAGGAAGCTACCCACTAGTTGGTTGGTGTTAGGTAGTTAGCGCGTCGTTCAACAGAGTGTATGCCCCAGTATACCCAGCACCGCATTTTAAAGTCGTATAAAATCTAATCTTCAAGTAAATGGCCCAGGAGTTAGTAGAATAGAGAGCCCGGAATGTAAGGAGTATACCAAAAGTAGTTTTCAAGCGTAGAACCGTTATATAGTAGACATTGAAGGGGAAGGAAGGTAAGGTAGAGCGATCAACCAATCAATTGGTCAGGTTGGTCGGTCAATTGGTGAGGGAGTCAATTCCCAGTGTATACAGCACCACTAATTCAAGCCGTATAAAATCGAGTTTTCCAACAACTAGCGCGTAGGAATTAGTGTAGTAGATAGCCCGCAATGCAATAAGTATATCGTAGTAGTTTTAAAGCGTAGAGCCGTATATAGCGTTGGTAAGGGAGCAAGTAAGGTAAGACGAAGCTATCTACCAATCGGTTAGTTAACCGACTAAGTACACCAAGCATACTCAGTACCAACATATGAAGGCGTATAGGATCGGATTCGGAAGTAAATAAGTTATAAGTTGATTTAGTAGATAGCCCGTAGTTCAATGAGTATATCATTTGATTTTTAGAGCATAGAGCCGGATATATCGTCGGGTAAGTAGCCCACAAGGCATAGTAGAGGTGCCACCAGTTAGCCAGTCAGTTATTCGGTTAGTTAGCCAGCACAAGGCATACCCAGCACCGCCAATTCAACACGTATAAAATCGAAATTTCCAGCAAACCGTACAAGGGTCAGTTCAATAGATAGCCCGCAGTCCAATTAGTATAGAATTACATTATTCAAGTGTAAGATAGCCGGGTTGAATTTATATCGGTGTAGTAAGTAGTTGAAGCCCGCCACCATAATCGAGTAGTAGCCACCAGTATATAAGAACAAGGCCATAGTACCACCAACAGCCAAAAATCCACCATACATTTAAAGAGTATTTGATATCGACCAATCCGTATTATAAGAAGCCGCGAAGCCATTTACAAGTTCAATATACAATATGAGCCCGGTCCGGTATCAGCAGTAAGTGCAGCCAAGTAGGAGTTATACATAGTCCATAGCCAGGTGTTTTTGATTTTCGAATTTCCCCAGGATTAATCCGCATATAGAACATCACATATAAAATCAACCACGCATTCAAATACAACGAGAGTAGATTCATTAGATAGGGCAGAGTTTAAGGATTTCAATAATACATATATATAAGATTTAAAAAATCCGTATAGTCTACAATACCGGTGAGAAGGGATTGGTTGGGTGAAGGCGGTGTAGCTAGAGGGATTAACCGAAAAGGTTAGGCGACCAGTGGGATTTTAAGGGTTAGAGTCAACCAGGTTTAATATGATATGTATGATTGATAATATATATGATACACATAGTATATATTATACAGTACAGATGTAGAGTAAAGGGGTAGCGGTGACGATTATAGGGTTATATACGTGTATATATAAGTGTGTAATTCCAGCGGGCCGTTTAAACTCCCAAGTCCATATACCACCGAAGAAATCACCCAAGCAGCCAAAGCAGCAGCCAAAGCAGCAGTCAAAGCAGTAGTCAAAGCAGTAGTCAAAGCAGTAGTCAAAGCAGTAGTCAAAGCAGTAGCTAAAGCAACAGACGTAGTAGAAGTAGCCAAGGGTATACACAGTCAAAATCCAACCATGGAGCCATTCGTTTATTTACCAGAGTACCGATTGGTTGTATGTAAAAGGTGCCAGTATGCCGTATTGGGCGGTTAAGTCGACCGTCATTTACAAACCAAGCACCAATGGACTAAGGATTCCCGCAAGGCAATTATCGACCGAATTTAGAGCATCGAAGGGTTGATTACCACCAAGGAGGAGTTGGTCGGGTTAGTATGGCCTAGCAGTACCATCGACCCGATCCCCCATTTGCAGGAGCCCTAACGAGATGGGATGAAGTGTAACGCCGACGGGTGTCGATATATCAGTTGCCAGGTGCAATTGATCCAAAAGCATTGCCAAAAAGTACACCGGTGGGTAAATCCCTAGGGAAGGGAAAGTGGGCGACCAAGGCGTAGTCAGTCCGTACAAGTGCCATGGTCAAGCGTTCATTGTCAGCGGTTTTTCCACATTGGACCCGGGTCAGCATTTTTCGAAGTGAAGAGGACCAGCAGCAGTAGCAGCGATAATGTCGATTTGCAAGGGGACAGGGTAAGTAAGAGCGAGAGCAGGAGCGAGCGTATATTCAGAATAGAGAAGGAAGCTGTGAGGGCCATCAAAGAGGAATACAAGGCAGAGCAAGAGCGCATCATTAAAGAAGAGGACAGCCACAGTTCACCCAACCCGTGGTTGACACGCACCCAGTGGTCCATGCATTTGGCCACATTCGAGCGACCGCAGTTACGTGGGTGGATCCGATTGCCCGAGGAGGGAGGAGAGCAGGGACAGCAGCGACGGCAGGGGCGACAGCGACAGCAGAAACAGCAGCAACAACGACAGACGTCGGAGGTGAATGAAGGACAAGAGGTAGTAGAGCGTGAAGATGAAGAGCACGGAGAGCGCAGGTTACAGTTGATATGCAAGGCATTCAGGTGGATGATCCGCGAGTGCCAGGGCACCGTTGACACAGTGGGCAGTGAAGCATTGTTCGTAGCCAACCGCAAGGAGTATGGGAAGACGCCGACCATGGGATTAAGCGGATGGATGGATAGGGGCACAGCGCACAAGTACAGTCGTGTGTGGGAGGCAGTGTTGTGTTATTTTTTCCGCAGTCAAAAGGTTCCCAAGGATGAGCGACCGGCATATCAATTGACAAGGAAGCAAGTCAAGGCCCGGGACAAGGTGTATGAGCGGGTAGAAGAGTTTGAAGCGTGGGAAGCCAAGCAGAAAGAGAGTGAGGGTCGGAGTCAGAATCAGAGTAGGAATACAAGGGGGAATACAAGTCGTACGGCCAAGGACAAGGGATGGGATTCGGACGAGATGATTGAAGAGATGGCCAAAGTCCAACAAAGCGTATTGGAATTGTGCATCGCCATATTGGATCACGCATGGGAAGAGGGCGAGTACGATTGCGTATTGATCAGTGGATTGGCGGTTTTGGGGATTGAAGACGACGATAGCGGGTGGATGTCGCCCATAGAGTATACGCCCATATATTCGGCCATTATCAAGTTGGCCCGGTTGATGGTGGTCCAATATGCGTACGACCAGCGACAGGAGGCCATTGAGGAGTTGTGTGTCCACGGGTATAGCGTTGCACAAGCCAAAACCAAGGCGTCCCCGTTGTATTTCCGCGTCCAAGAAGCCATGGAGCGGTTCATGATATTGGGACAG
>Ga0233341_1000082_pt1 | contig 12321 bp, 4 predicted proteins | sample GEONDECOMP247_FD_180672 | JGI IMG/M metagenome (GOLD analysis project Ga0233341, IMG submission 180672) | Leaf litter microbial communities from Shasta-Trinity National Forest, California, United States - GEON-DECOMP-247 | ecosystem: Environmental > Terrestrial > Plant litter > Unclassified...
CCCCCCTCCCCCCACCCCCCACATCCCACCCCCTTCACCTAAACTAACTCAGCCCCAACTCGGTCGCCAGGCAGGACGCCTTCACCCAAGTCAAAATCTCCCAACTGTCGCTCGCTTACGAGAAGGCTTCCGTGATTTTCAACATTGGCGCTACTCTGTCTTCTTTGGCTGCGTCATCGTCGCGAACTTCACCTGAGGGATTGAAGCGGTCGTTCCACTCGTTCCGATGCGCTGCTGGCATGTTCACTTACATCAACGACAACTTCCTCCACGCCCCCTCGACCGACCTCTCGCGCGACGTCGTCAAGGTCCTCGTTGGCCTCACCAACGCCCAGGCCACCGAGGTCTTCATCGAGACCATGGGGCCTGGCTCGGCTAAGGGCGCCGGGCTCAGGAGCAAGCTGTGCCAGCAGGCGAGCGTGCTTTACGCCGCCGTCGTCGAGGACGTTAAGGAGTTCGTCGGCAAGGGAGTCTTCATCCAAGCCTGGAGTTTGGTAATCCAGGCCAAGGCAAAGTACTTTGCCAGCGCGGCTCAGTACTTTAAGGCCCTGGCTGACCAGGCAGCCCACAGGTATGGCGAGGGACTAGCCAGGCTCGCACTGGCTGAGAACCTCGCAAAGGAGGCAGTTCAACAGGCCAAATACCTCTCGGCTGGTTTCTCAACTACCACGACCGCCACTTCACTCGCCCCCGACGCGGCCTCCAACTTGCTCGAACTCACAAAGGCTCACCTCGCCCTCGTCTCGGACGCCAAAGTAAAGGCTCAAAAGGACAACGACGTCGTCTACAACGAGACCATCCCGTCCGAGGCCTCGTTGGCGCCGATCGACAAGGGCAAGGCCGTGGCCGAGCCGATCGCAATCCACGACGTGTACGCCACTCCAGAGGTGCAGAAGATCGTCGGGCCCGACCTGTTCGTCCGGCTGGTGCCCTTGTCGGTCCACGAAAGCGCGTCAATGTACTCGGAAGAGAAGGCCAAGCTGGCTAGGCAGGAGGCCGAGAAGGCCGAGCTGGCCGACGTTGAGTTGGCCGCCGCGCTTGAGTACATGGGATTGCCCGCCAGCTTGGAGCGCTTCAGGGCCGGCGGGAACGGGCAGGCCGCGCTAGCCGACCCGGGCCCGCAGGTGAGGGCCTGGGTGGATGAGGTCAGGGCGAGCGAGAGCCAGGGAGCGCTGGACGGGCAGCTGCACCGGTTGCAGTCGCTTCAGGCTACGGCCTTTGGCTTGCTCGAGGAAGCCAGTCGTTCGCTCGAGGAGGAATCGCGCGAATGCGAGAAAATGCGCTCAAAGTTCCAGCATCTCTGGACCCAATCTCCCTCCTCAGCCCTGACCAAGAGCTTCAGGCAGGACCTCGCTTCGCACCGCGAGTCGCTCGCTTTGGCCGGCCAGTCTGACGCCCAGGCCCTGCGCTTGTGGGAGACCGTCAGGCAGGATGCCCTCCTCCTCGCCGGGCCGTCTAACGAGCCGCTCGAGCGGGCCACCGCGGCTGCGGTCGCCTCGGCCGCGGGCGCGCCTGCCAACTTGCTTGACGGCGACGGCACTGAGGAGGAGGAGGCCGAGATGGCCCAGCACGTCGCGGCCATCGCGGACAACCTGTCACGGTTGAACAAGGTCAAGCGCGAGCGGGGCGAGGTGCTCAAGGACCTCAAGGACCGGATCCAGGCCGACGACATATCGCAGCTTCTCATCCTCAACCGCAAGGCCTCGCCCGGGACCGAGCCGGCACTGTTCGCGACCGAGCTGGAAAAATACCGGCCCCACCAGCAGCGCATTGCCGCGACGCTCCACCACCAGCAGGCCACCCTTGCCGACATCAGCCAGCAGTTCAAAGCGCTCACCGAGGGGGGCAAGGCGCGCCAGATGCAGGACCAGTTCGCCGGAGCTGAGCTGCGCAAGAGGGACATTGTCCAGCGCCTCGGCAAGGCCGCCCAGGCGTACGCCGAGGTGCGCGCCGGGGTCGACAGGGGATTGCAGTTCTACACCGACCTGGGCGAGCTGGCCGACGGGCTCAAGAGGCAGGTCGACGGTTTCGTGGGCGGGAGGGACCATGAGCGGGCCCAGTTGACGAGCCAGGCCGAGTTGCAGCAGAGGCTCGAGGGCCCAAAGCTGAACAGCCCGTACAGCCAGCTCAGCTCAGCCGAGGTGACCGGGTTGGAGAGGCAGATGGGCGGGATAAACCTCGGCCGGAGGTCCCCCCCACTCCCGAGCAGCGGAGCCCAGCCCCCGAGCTGGACCCAGCAAGCTGCCTACCCCTCCCCCTCGCCCGGGCCATCGGTTTCTTCGCCCCCGTCTAGTTCGCCGTACGCCTTCCTCCCGTCGAGCGGGGCGTTTGCGACCTCGGGCTCCCACACGCCCTCGACGGGGGCGCCAGTGGGAACTAACTGGTCAACGGCCCCGGCTCCGCCGCCGAGGCAGCCGAGCTACCCGCCTCTGGGACATGCCACTTACAGCCAGTATGGTCAGCCGCCTGCACCGCCGAGCGTGCCCCAGCCACCGAGGCAACCCAGCTACCCGTCGCCGGCACCGGCGCCGGCGCCTTACGGGTTGCCGCCGCCGTCGCGGCCGGTAGCGACCGGAGCCAGCAGCTACCTGCCCCCGCCACCGGTGCCGGTCAGTTACCAGTCGCAGGCCCCAACTCACCAGTCGTCGTACGGCGCGCCGCCGCCTCAGCAGCAGCAGTCGTATTATGGCCAGCAACCAGTGCAGGCTCAGCAGCCCCAGTACTCGGCCTACGGCGCGCCGTCGCCAGTGCCGCCGCCGCCGCCGCCGGCGACATACGGGAGTTACCAGGCGGGCCAGCAGCAGCCGAGGGGATACTAATTGAGTGTGAAGGTTAGCGGTGGGGCGCGTCGGTTTCTTCGGGCTTGGTTCTTGGGTTTCAGGTAGCGCGAGCAAATTGCTTCCTAGTCATCACAACCTGGCCCCCCTCTCAGAGACCGAGACCGGCCAAGTCGCAAACTGAGCGATACGAGAGCGGTACAGACTGAGAGGCGGCAGAAGGCACACACAGGGAACAGCTGCGGAGAGCCAAGCACGGGTATACGCACCCGAGCGGCTTCGGAAACACCGACCGAAGCCGACCAGTTCGGGACGCGGCGCAGTTCTCCTCCGCCGTGGCTGGGCCCCCGCACGACCTCTCGTGCCCGCTCGCAGGGGTACAGAAGCTCGATGAATACACAACGATGAGGTGTGAATGCCGCAGTGTCCAACGACGGCCAGGGTACACGGCGGCAACGGTACATGAAGCTGGCCTTGCCCCCAGTTTTCACAATCGCCAAACAAGCCACCATACTGCTTCAGCCGCGATGGAAAAAAAAGGCCAGCTGGTCGTTTACACAGCCACAGTAGATTGCCACGCCGGCTCATTGCTTCAAAGCTTACCATCCTAGCCGAGGGGAGGCTTTGAGCAGCATAGCAAGCCAGGGCCTGAGGGGGAACCTCTCCTGTAATGGCCATACCTAGACGTCGGATACAAGTTTGTCGGGCGAGGCCGGCTGTCAGTAAAAGATCTAAGTGAGCCGGCTGGAGACCCCACACATAAGCGGGTCCTGCGGCTGCGAAAGCAAGTGAACACGCTCCTTCGAAAACGATAATTACTCTATATTTGAATTTGAATCTTCCTGGGGCAGGGTCCAACTTACGGGGCTTGGTGGGGCACCAGTCGGGCCTCGGGCCTGACGCCAGGCGCCACCGTTCGGCGTTCGACTTGGTCCGCCGGCGCCGGCGCCGCTCTGCGTTGGCCTGCGCAGCGCCACGCCATTTCGCAGCGCCTTTTGGTGCATCCGTTGGAACCGTAGTCACTTCCCCTGAGGGTGGCGCGGCGAGCCCTTCGTCCCAACTGATCAACTTGCATTGCAACCGTGGCTCAGCAGGCCGTTCATCCAGTAGCTGCAAGCCGTAAGACAGACCGCTTCGTTGCCGTCGAACCTTGCGGCACAAGAGCTTGCTGGCGGCTTTAAAGCAGCTTTTGTGGTCCAAGTCTCTGCCTGGGCCCGATCGGCACACGCTGTGCTGGGCCGAGTTGCCACCGAGCTGGCAGGCCGAGTGGTTATTCGCTCTACCCCCCGCCCACCCCCACCCACCCATCGCTCCTCGCTCCTCGCTCCTCGAAACGGTGAGTTACATATGAACAGATTTTTTGCTTTTTGGGTTTCATCAAATTTGTGACAGGATACGAAATGACCGGGAAAGGGAGGGGGAGTGCAGAAGAGGGGGGGGGTTGCATGACTCGTGAAAACTTTGTTGCTTTGTGGTTTCAGAAAACTTGAACAGACGGCCAATGAATGGGATGGGACCAGCGACCGAGGGCACGAGGGAATCCCAGCCAGAGTGATGAGCTCGCTCAGACGGCGAACGGGTTGACGGCGAGAACCTTGATGATCGGCGGCGACTTGGACAGGTCCGACGTGATCAAGACCGGCACTGCGCAGCAGAACGAGAACAGTCAGCCTCAAACTTCGAACCAGAGCCACATGCTCACACGCCAACTTACCCGTCTGCAGCTCGCGCACAGTCTGGGTGGCCCTGGTCGCATCGACCCCGTCAAACTTGAAGTCGTTGTTGGTACTCTTACGGTGCTGCTCGCTCCTCTCCATCTTCTTCCTCCTCAGCTCGGCCGCCCAATTCCCATGCAAGCCCTTCTCGCCCTCGCCCTCGCCCTCGTCCTCATCGTCGTCTTCGAACAACTTCTCCTCCTCAGCGGCCCTGCCCGAGTCTGCGCCCATCATCTTTGCGTGGTGCTCGGCCTGGTGCTTGACCTTTTGGAGGTGGGCGTCGTTCTGGCTGTCTGCGAGCCAGTCGAGCACGTTGACGCCTTTCTTCCAGTGCAGCTCGAGCGAGTTTGTCGCCTCGTCGTACTCGATCTTCTCGGTCGGGATGTTGTCGGCGTGCACGCGCTTCTCGATCCCAAATTCCTGGACGAGCACGTCAAAGGCCTCGTCGAGGACGCCAATGACGGTGCCCTGCCTGATGACGGGCCCGTACCTTGCGGTGAGGTCCGAGATAAGCACGCACAGGAATAAGTGCGCACTCTGCTCCTGAGCGAGCTTGGCGGCGTCCTTTCGCATGTTGCACGTCTGGGCGATCTTGCTCACCGCCTCAGCGTCGAGCCCAAACCTGGGGCCCTCGACCGCGTTGGGGTTAGCTTGGAGGATCGCCTCGAGCTGGCGGTGGACGATGATGTCGGCGTAGCGCCGAATCGGTGAGGTGAAGTGAGTGTAGAGGGGAACGTTGAGCGCGTAGTGGTGGTACTTGCTGATGTCAAGCATTCCAGTGCAGAAGTACTTTGCACGCTGCATCGACTTGGTTGAGAGGTGCTGGAGCGTGGCCTTCTCGGCTAGGTCGGTCACCGCGCTAAACGAGTGCATGATTGATCCTGCTGAAGAGCTGTCAATCTCGATCCCGAGGCGCTTCATCCGGCCCGCGAAGGCGTCCAGGCGGCGGTCGATCGGTGCCTCGTGACGGCGGAGGAGCGCCTGGTCGGGCAGGCCAGAGGCGATCTTGCCCGCCACAGCCATGTTGGCGAGGAGCATGAACTCCTCGATCATCTCGTTGGCCTCCTTGCGCTGGAACGCGTGGCAGTCCTCTGGCATGCCGTGCTCGTCCAGCCCAAACACAACCTTGACGTTGTCAATCTTGAGCGCCCCGTTCTCCTCGAACCGGCGGTGGCGCATGTGCTTGGCGATCCCGGCGAGCATGAGGATGTCAGCCTGGACCCCGTCGCGGTCGTCAATGTCCCTCCTGGCCGGCAGGGCCTTGCCCTCAATCACCTCCTGAGCATCCTCGTAGGCGAGCTTGACCTTCGAGTTAATGAGCGTCTTGCCGAACCAGGTGCTGACCACCTTGCCGTCCGGGGTGAGGGTAAAGATGACCGAGAAGGTGAGCTTGTCGACGCCCGGGTTGAGCGAGCAGAGGTGCTCGCACAGCGTCGGCGGGAGCATCGGCACCGCGCGCTGGACCAGGTAGACGGTCGTGGCCCGCTTGCGCGCCTCGCGGTCGAGCGCGTTGTTGGGCTTGACAAAGTGGGACACGTCGGCGATGTGGACGCCAACCTCAAAGTTGCCGTCGTCGAGCTTCTTGACGTGCAGGGCGTCGTCCAGGTCGCGCGCGGTTTCGGGGTCGATCGTAAAAACGCGGTGGTCCCTCAAGTCCTTGCGCACCTCGGGCTGGGCCTCGCGCTCGGGCACAGTCCAGGGAGTCTGGGGGAGGCACTTGATGACCGAGTCGGTAAACGGGTCGGTCGAGAAGTTGCAGTCCTTGAGGAGTGCAGCAGTCTCGGTCTCGATGTCTCCGATCGGGCCAAGCTCCTCGACGAGCGTTCCGAACGGGTGGAGCGAGCTGATCGGCCACCGCTTGATGCACGCGACGAAGATCTTGTTCTGGTAAGCCTCCGAGTTGTCGACAAAGTCGGGCGGGGCCTGCTCGGTGGGGATCGCGATCAGAGGCACACGCTTGTCGCTCGAACGGAACCAGACGATACGCGGAGGCGGCTGGGGCGGACCGTTCTGGTTGGCGCGAAGGTCGACGCCCTCGCGCTCGCGGCGCTCGCTCTCCTGCCGGGCCGCGGTCGCAGCCGAGCTGGGGCGGAGGACGCCGAGCTGGCCGGTGAAGAGCTGGCCGGGCGCGCGCTCGATGACGGCAACGACATGTCCAGCATACTGAGGCTTGGTCTCGTCGCTCACTTCCTCGTCCTGCATGAGGAGCAAACCCTGTCCCTCGACCTCGACGTCGTCGGCTGCCTTGGCCTGACGGCGCTGGTTGCGCGTGGCGCGAGGGTCAAACGAACTGCTCTCCTCCTTCTTGGCCTTCTTGGCCTCCTTGTCCTTCTTGGTCCCCCAGACCTCGTCAACTTCGAGCAACTCGACCACGACAACGTCGCCCTCGAGGGCCCGGTTGCGGTCCTTGCTCCCGCACACGTACACGTCGGCGTCCAGGACATCGGTCGAGATGTACGCGTCCGACCTGTTGCGCTTGTTAACCCGCAGCGTGCCCATCACCAGCTTGCCCGCAGCCAGAAGCGGTCCGATCGACGCCTGAGGGAGGTAGGGTGCGAAAAGTGATTTGCGCATTTGGTTGTTCTGTCCCGGCGCGCCGATTCCACCGCCGTAGCTAGCCATCGCAAGCTGGCCCGGCCCGGCTCCTCCGCCTTGCGACATTCCGAACGAGGGCACGCGGGCGTGGCCAGACGAGGCGCGGTAGGCCGCGAGCTGCGAGAGGTGCGCTTGGGCCTCGGCGAGGGGAGCCTGGGCCGACACGGGCACGTTCCACCCAGCGAGCGACGAGATTGAGCTCTGCCTGCGCTGGTGGCCGAACCCGTTGCCGTTGCCGTTTCCTCCGGCCGAGCCGTAGCCCTCGTCATTGAAGCCTGAGAAGGAATCGCGCTGGTTGTGGCCCTGGTGGGCCTGCCGGTTGCTGTTCGGGGGAAATGTGAACCCTCCGCCGGCGCTGCCACCAAACGAGCCAAACCCTCCGCCGTGTCCGCCGAGCGGGGACGAGAAGGTGTTTGTAGCCGAGGCGGGGGAAGTAATGTCGGCGAGCGCCTGCGAGGCAGCAGCCGTGCCTGGGGCTGAACCAGTCTGAACCTTGACCGAGTGCCTGCGCGCGTGCGACTTAGTCCCAGCGGGTGAAGCCTGGGGAGGGAGAGTTCCGAACGTTCCAGGCTGACCAAAGTTGCCCATTCCCGAGAATGAACTCTGCTGTCCACTCTGGCGGCGCTGGTGAGGGTTGGCCTGGCGAGGGCTGGGGGCATCAGGCTGTTGCTGCTGTTGCTGCTGCTGCTCGACGAAGCGGGCGATGAGGTCCTGCTGCTGCAGCTGAAGCGCTTCTAGCTGGCGCTGGATGTTCATCTGCTCAACCATGAGCTGCTCGCTCGCCTGCTGATCCAGTCCGCCCGGGCTTTGAGCAAATCTGACGCCAGGCTGACGGAGAGCGGCGACGGCGGCCGCCTGAGCGGAGGCCGTGGCGAGTGCGTCACCCGCGCCTGGGAAACCGCCCGCAGCGAGCTGCTGGAGCTGAACCTGTTGGGCGAGGAACGCCTGTTGCTGTTGGTTGCTGAAAGCGGCGATCTGAGCGTGAACCTGGGCAGCCTGTTGCTGTTGGTGCTGCTGGTTCCCGGGCCCGGGGAAGCTGAATCGGCCTTGTGAGCCGACGAAGCCTCCGCCCGGGGTTGGTCCGGCCCTACTGAAACCGGGCATCGACCCAACCGAGCCGGGCCCTCCAGCGCCATGAGGGAGTCCAGTCATCAGGTCAAAATTTGAAGCGGTCGGAGTGATCAATCCTTCGTCCTTCATGTCGTGGATCGGACCGAGTCCGCCGGGCTGGAACCCGCCAGCGTTGGGGTTAAGGACTGCACTAGTCGGTCCACTCGACGCCGGAGGCGGAGGAACGATAGTCGGCGGCCCAGGAGAGGAGGTTATCTTCTTCTGTGATCTCGGGTTTGAGTTCGACCGTCCGCCTGTCGGCTTGGGGTTGGTCCGGATCGGGCTGGCCGTCCCGGCCGAGGCAAGGATCGTCCCCGACGCGGGCAGGATCGGCGAGCTCGCCGTCGACGAGTTGCTCGACAGCGGGCCGCCATCCTTTAGTTCCGAGATGATGTTCTTAAGGCTTGACAGGGCGACATCCGGGTCAGCCGCTGGGGCTTGTGCCGAGTCTTGGTTTGCCGAGTTACTGCGGCCTCCTTCAGCGCTTTGTGCGCCACCGCGCCCGCGAGCGCCCGAGCGTCCCCCGCGCTGGCTTCCCCTGCGCGCCGAGCCAGCCTTCGACTCTGCGACTGTCTCGGGTTGGTTGATCGTCTTTGGTGAGTCGTTGCGGGGACGTGGCCTGCGCCCGGTGGCTGAGGCGGGGCTGTTGGTGTCCTTGCGGGTAGGGCCAGCCGTCTTGGAGTCCGGGGCTGACTTTGACGGCTTGATGGGTGGTTTGGTTGAATCTGTTGAAGGCGCCGACATGGTTGATAAGTGTGGGTGGCTGTTGTGAGGTGATTGGTTGTCGATTACAGTGAGCGTTAACAAGTGTGGCAGTCAGCGAACCGAGTCAGCTTGGCCACTCAATCAGAACCAGCTGTTGGACCAACCAACCCACCAGTCAATCTAACTGAACTCGATCAGTCAATTCAATCTACCACTTGGGCTAATTGGAGATTGGTTCCTAGTCGTTTAGCTGACTGCGTCAGTGTACCGCCCCCACCGCCACATGTAAGCTAACCGAGCTCAAACTGAGCGATAGACTACTAATCGCTCAACTGGCTACCCCAGCCGCAACCTCGACAAGTTACCACCAATGGGTATCTCGCTCAGTCCTGGCCGGGCTCGTCTAGCCGACTCGGCTGGTTGCTAGCCCAGGGGGAGTGACGCACCTTCGATGAGTGCCTAGGCGTGTGTAGGAGACTGTGGTGATGATTTGTTGGCTTGTATGTACTGAAAGAATGACAATAAGCCAGTTGAAGGGAGTTGCTCGAACCGAGGCGAAAAGGAGAGTGGGCCTTGGGGAGTGGTAAGTAGTTAGCGTGTAGAGATCAGGCGCGGGTGTCTCCTAGCTCCTGGGCCCTGGCGGCCCGTGCTCGCCCTAGCTCTCGCGATCGGCCCCCCACCGCGCCCGCCGACCCCACACTGGCCGGGCCAGACTGGGCCCGCCCTCGCTCGCGCGCGCCCCACATTCAGCGCTCGCCCCTCGCGACCAGCCCACATCTCCGCCGGCGCCCAAGCTCGACTTTCGCATCGCGCGCAACCGAACAACAAGCGAATGGACCTATGACATTATCATGTATACAAGGGCTCAACCGTGTTACTGGGCTACTCAGGGGCTCCAAAGTGGGAGGTAGAAGACTAGACACAGCGGGGTTTTTGTTGGACGGCAGCGTTGGAAGCTTAGAGCTTGAGGGCGTCGATGGCCATGCGCATCGCTCCCGCCTTGGACTTGTTGCCTGCAAAGAGAACAAACGACAAGTCAGAAAGAGTTCCAGGATCAAGCAAGAAACAAGTGAGTGATGCTCGCCTCCGATGAAACCGGCGGCGTGAACGAAGATGCAGCCATCGATTCCGGTCAGCTTGTCAAGAGCCTCGTCGCGCACCCCGCGCCACCTGCAATCAGACCGAGCTTGCATCAGCACATGGGACGATCCATAAAGGCGAGAAGGATTTGGCTGATTGTACGTACGCCTCAGGAAGAGCCTTCCGGGACTGGAATGACTCGGCGTCGAGCGGAACGGCCTGGATCCGCCACTTGCAGTCGGGCTGGGCTCCCTCGGGGTAGAGCACGTACAGGGGCAGCTCATCCTCGGCCAGGCTGAGCTCACCCTCAATCAGGTGGAGGTGCTCCTTCCACGGCGCGAACGACTCGAACACGACCACCTTGCCGCTCGGGTCGACCTCCTTGCGCTTCTCAACCGCAGAGAGGACAATCTCGCGCGCCGGGAGCCACGCCTTGGCGAGGTAGTCGACCCGGGAGAGGAACTCGGACCCGGCCAGATCGGACGCGATCTTGAACTTGGCGTCGAGGATGTCGTCGCTCGAGTCCTCGTTCCAGCGCGGGTTGAGCGAACCGATCCGGGCCGAGAGGTCGGTGCGGGAGCGGTACAGCTTGGGGCCCTGCTGGCACGAGATGCCATTGTCGATGCCGTCGAGCGCCTCAACAAAGTCGGCGTACACCTTCGGGAACAGGGTAGTGATGATGTTGTCACTCTCGGGGAGCGAGAGAACAGCCGAGAGGATAGCACTGCCATAGTGCCTGCACTCAACGCGACAAAGTACAAAGTTAGCCACTCGCACGAGTTCCAACCCCCACGCGACTACGGTGTTGCTTACTTGTAAACGAGTCCTGCCGAGCTAAGCTTGGTCACAAATCCCATTCCAAAGTTCTCGTCGAACCCCCGCTGGTGGTGGTCGTACCTGAGCTTGTCGTTGTCGTAGACTCCCCCGACGTCGACGACGATGGTGCACTCGTCCAGCACCTTGGGGTCGCGCGAGCGCACCACGTCAGCGTTGGCGTAGGTCGGCAGCAGGCGCAGCAGGTACGTGGCCAGCGCCTCGTCGGCGTGGAAAGTGCCCGAGTGAGTTCCGATAGTGACCGACGAGCGAGCCTTCTTGGCGATGGGAGACTCGGATGACATGGCTAAACTAGACAACAAGGTACGCTGGGTGGGCAGGAGAACTGATTGGGTTAGGATGGTTCTTCTGAATTGGTTGAGTAGACGAAAAGCCATACAGTAGTGGACGAAATGGACAAGCGAGTTTGGTTGATCTCTGGTGCACCTGAGAGGATCGGACTTTTTGGGAACTGCGGGAGCCCAGGCCCGATCACGCTCGCCCCGGGCGCGGATCGGCCGAGCCTCGGGGCGCTGGCGCGCTCGCGCGCTCGGCTGTCCCAAGGCGTACATGCCCCGACCACTCCGGTGACAGTCACCCCCACACAACCACACTCGTCCACTTCAACTTCATCAACCGACAACAACTCTCGCCGCAATCCTGAGACTAACATCAGAACGAATCTGGCCCGACTAGCTTGGTTACGGAGTACGATAGCCTGGGCTGTAGGTAGTCAGGACGTAATCGGCTTGGCGGGGGCGCTGGCGGGCGAGATCCAACACTATGGACCAAACACGGGATGGAATCCTCGAATGCGGTGCAGTCTACACATTTACTGATCCTGATCAGTTCTGGAACGGTAGGCTCCACACCCATCTCTCGTGTTGTCCCGGTAGTGTGCTGACTCTTGCATTGGTGGTGGGGATTTAGAGTTGGGCGAGTTGCTTTCTGTCGATCCCGAGGCTGAGCTCGACGAGCTAGACTACGCCCTCAGAAGCTACATAGCGTTCGCAGCTTACTTCATGGGTAAGTTAAATATCCAAACAATTTCAAAACTGCACGGCACGCGCTAACTTTGGGCGATCGTGGTGTTTAGATGAATACCTCTCTGAGCCGTCGTCGCTCGACAGCGCATTGTTCGCGCTGCTCGAGTCTCCCCTGTTCACTCACCATCCCGAACGCCAATCGCTCAACATTATCAACACCATAACACTCAGTGCTACATCGCAGCAACTTTTTATCTCGCTCATCCTCATCCGCCACCTCGGCCAGGCTGACCCGCTCGCGCCCTCGAGCACGCTCCTTCACGCCGACGCCACCGCCACTGCCACCGCCGACCCCAGCGCGCACGGCCGCGGCGGGGTCAAGGTGTTCAGGCTGATGCGCAAGCGGTGGGAATCGGTTGTGCCGGTTCTGATGAAGTGGGTCTGGGATGCTGGTGTTGTGGCCGACAGCGAGGAGGGCAAAATTATCATGCCGGCTGAGGGCTGGGAGGAACGCGTAGGAACTAGCGCGACGAGCGTCCT
>Ga0233341_1000083_pt1 | contig 12262 bp, 9 predicted proteins | sample GEONDECOMP247_FD_180672 | JGI IMG/M metagenome (GOLD analysis project Ga0233341, IMG submission 180672) | Leaf litter microbial communities from Shasta-Trinity National Forest, California, United States - GEON-DECOMP-247 | ecosystem: Environmental > Terrestrial > Plant litter > Unclassified...
ATAGAAGTAAATAAAAACCGGCAAAATTTCTTTTCTACAGCTTATTTTATATCTAAACATTCACTATAAAGGCAGGAAGGCGAAAATCTATACAGCTAATGGAGCCGGGAAAAAATACATTTTCTAGTACATACTTATTTTATGGTTTAAAAGAATATAGTATTACTAGGTAATATCTCAAAGCTATATAGAATACAGGGTACTAATATAATAAAAGCTATAACAAGAGGTAACAAAATAGTTCAACAGAAAGACATTAACTGATCAAAACGTATACGAGGAAATGCTAACTTAGTTATCTAATGTGGGGTTGGAATTTTGAAAAAGCTACAACAGGTGTTTTATAGTAATGAAATTCATAGCTCCTAATATACCTCTGTATCATTGTACCCTTCATACCAATCAGCCAGGGATCCAACTTACCCTGGCTGATTCTAATCTAAGTTTCGACTGTACATTCGCGAGCATTTCAGCTCTACGTAGATGAACCAGTCTGTAGCGATGTATTTAAGCCACCGACGGTCTTCAACTAAGCTAGGAGTGTTGTTAACCGTTTTCATCATGTCCGGTTGTTACTTATATTCTAATAGAAAGGCGTAGCTTGCTTCGATCTAGAATATGTATCGTGTTTCGCTTAATCGTTACGATGATTAATAACAACTAGGTGGGATTATCCATTACCCACAGCACCATGAAAAAAGGGTGCAAGCAAAATAATGGCACTGTTTACTTAGGTTATTTCCTCGGGACTTTTTGAAGTTATTATATACTGATCTTTATACACCAAACCAGAATCCTTGTACTTAACTATAGTTTTGCTAGAGATTTTAAGTTCTTTAATTAAATCTTTGTGGCTGTTATATTGGCTAATTAAAGTAAGAGTATTCGCATCATATAGATATACATCTTTTCTAAATAGATCCGATATTAACTTTTTATTTTCATCAGTAACAGGTTTTCCAAACATAGGATTTGAAGAACCGGTCATACGCTTACGCATTCCTTCTAAAACCTCTACACTATGAGTCTTATTTAAGAAAGGTGGGTTTTCCTTATTAAGCTTCCTAAACAACGCCTTAGTATCCGCGGAATGTTTAGCACCTAATCTACTTTCTGCGGCAGGATTAATGTTATATTTATTATAAAAAAAATCAAGATACTTTTGCTCTAATTGCATTAATTCGAGCATATATTCTCGAGAAGTTTTACATGAACCCTCCACTGCAGATAAATCAGCCTCACTAAATGTATTTAATACTTCTAAGATATATAAAGAAAAATGAATTAAACCATACTTGGTAAAAGCACGTTGTAAATGAATATTAGAGTTTCTATTATTCAAATGTTCGTCAATTCTTCTAGCTAAATTAAAAGTACTACCTACGTAAAGTTTTTTAGTATCATTATGCATAAAGGCATAAATACCACTCACTAATTTTAGATCTTGTTTTAATCTATATAAAGTAGATTTTTCTGTAATATCACTGTAAATTTTATTTACAGGTATACTAATTAATGAGCCATTACCTTTTATATGCAATGAAGTATCAAGATTAACATCTTTTTTATCCACTTGAAGTACTAAAATAGGAGTTGTCATTAAAGAAAACTGAGCAAGAGGAAATATCTCGGAACTGAATAAAATACATAGGTATATAATAATAATAATAGCCAAAAATATAGGTAATAACACTGTTCAACAGAGCGACATTAATTGCTCGAACCTTATTGTTCGTAAAAATGCTCTTGCTCAAATAAAAATAAATATCATAATACAGGACTTTACTCCCAATATTACTCCACTAAATATTCCTTCCAATAATGGATCGAATATAATACTTTCTTTTTCAGCCATGAAAAAAGATAGATTTTCAGGTGTAAATGGATTAGATAACGATATATTATCCACTGGTTCTAATAATATGAAAAAAGAATAAATAGCAGGGATTAAATCATTAATAAAATAAACTGTACTTATATCCATAATATATCATAAGTAGAGGAATGGCATAATATTCAATAAATAACCTCCTAAAAACAGAATGCTAGTTAAAATACATATAAGTACAATACTAGCATATTCAGCTAGGAAAAAGAAAACAAATATAACAGCAGCATGTTCAGTCATAAAACCACTAACAAGTTCTGATTCCTAAAAAATATTCCAATACATATTTTTTATTATTCTGGTTTTTTTGTAGTTAATATTTTGCTTATAAAAATTGTAAGAGCAAAAATAAAGTAAGAACAAAGAGAAAAAAGGATATCTTACTATACTTATTAGAAAGTAAAGTGATCTATGAATACTTTTTATAAAATAAGTCTCTAAGAATTTAAACCCAAATTTTCTTTTTAACCTTTTATGCTTTCTTATTTATAATTAAGAATAAAAGGAGTATTGGAATCTTTTTCATAGGACTTTGTTATTTAACTATAAATAGTCAATGATTGCGTTAAGTCTCTAAGGAACTCTACCTTCTTTTTACTTAAATGGCTATTTTTTTATACTTAGTATATAAAAGTATGCGTAATTGCAGTAACATGTAATCTTCTAGTAATGAAAGTAGATTCCCTGCTAATTATCCTTGTAGGTTTATGCTTATTTATTTGAAAATAAGCATAAACACTACAGGTTATTCTAGCATATAGCAATCTTTAATGAGGCCAAATCAGAAAATAACTTATTTTAATATAATTCTTTTTTCTCTATTTGTATATTGTTTTTTCTATATACTATATTCTTATTAAAAAAGGATAATAACAAGTATATTACTGATGTAAACAAGTGTTTTACAACTTTGGAATTAAAAAAGTTGTAAAGGATACAAGAAAAAAGGCTTTTTCTTGTTTTTAGCCTCAGCAAGATCAAAAGGTGCTCTGTTTGTTTCTGCGACCGAACCAATAAAGAATATTAAAAATACAGGGAATAACGGGAAGATAAATCATACAGCTTTTTGAGCTTCTATATTTACACTTAGATTTAAACTACCTGTTAAGAAAATAACTAGCAATATGGCAGAACTTAAAATTAGTTCGTAACTTATTAATTGTGCGGTACTTCTAAGGGATCCCAGAAAAGCATACTTAGAATTAGCAGATCATCCTGCTAACAAAATACCATAGGTAGCCAAAGATGAAACAGCTAATAAATAAAGTATACCTAAATTAAAATCAAAAATAGATAATCCTGGTGCATATGGTATTACTCCATATCCTAGTAAAGAAAATACTAAAGTTATTATAGGACCAAGAAAGAATAATATAAAATTAGCTTGTGTAGGAGAAACATATTCCTTTAATAGTAATTTAAGAGCATCCGCAAATGCTTGTAATAAACCATAGTAACCTATTACGTTAGGCCCTAATCTTCTTTGCATGCTAGCCATAGTTTTCCTTTCTGCCACAGTAACATAAGCTACTATAAGTAAAGCCGGCACAGTTATAACAATAACCTCCAAAATAGATGTAATAAAACTCAAATATAGCATAGTGTAGTAAATAAATTGGATCGTCAAAAAAAAAAGATATATTTGGTTAAAATATTTTTCATTTTTTTAGGAGGAATCCTCAAATCACATATATGCATATGTATATATGGAGTATTTTGAATTAAAAAGGTTTCCTTTTTTTTTCTTCTAGGTATAAAAAAGGCTTTTACCATTATTATCTAAGATATCTTTTATAGCTCTACGTACTAGTACAACTCGGTCAGCTTCAAATAAAGCTTTTCTTAGCTTAGCTCGTCGTCCATTAGATAATCCTGGGGCTGAGTCATAGAGTCTATTAGTCCCTTTCATGAATCTTATTTGTCTTAGTTTTGCTTCAAGTCGTTCAAGTTCGGTCATAGCACTCTCGACTTTAGCACTCTCGACTTTAGCCGGGCTTGGATAATAATGTACGTACAAAGCATTAACATAGGTACGAAACACCAATTATTACAATTAAATATAAAAAAGGATTGGTTATAATAAAGTCAATAATATATCTAATAAAACTTAAATATGGCATAATGGAATAATTAAATTGAATCGATAAAAAAAAAGATATATTGGGTGTAAAAAAAAGAATATATCTTTTTTTTTTTTTAGGAATTCTCAAATCATATGTATAGAGTATTTTTATAAATCAGGGTAAGACAAATAGGATAGGTAGCTATTTATCCTTTTGTCGACTATCATTATTTTAATCTCGTAAAGGTGGTCCTAAACCCGATATCACTGCACGGTGTCTATTATCATATTATGGATATCTTAACAAGAAATAGAGGCATAGATAGCGATATGTAATTGTTATAAGGCATATGTCTATATAAAATAAATAGAGAGCGTTACTGTATATAACTTATGAGATCTTTGAGACTTGAACTCAAAATAAAAGACATAGTTTTATTATTACTTGTGTCTTTTTGTCTTACATTAAACTAAGATCTGTTTTATTTTTTATTATTAGAATTTTTAATATTTAAATTAAGAATTTCTTGGGGGAAAATATGAATAAAAAAAGATCCATATATTATTAATAATATAAGAATAGAATCTTCAATACCGAAGAAGAAAAGATAAAATATGAAACCAGCCAGTATATATAAAGCATAAGATGTTATTATACCTGAGTCTAAGCTAGATATATTTTTACTTAACTTTACTAAACCTAACTCTAATCCATAGGGACCTATGTAAGTAATAGATCCATTATCTAGTACTTTTGTTGTTTGACCACCTAATTTTAACACTATATTTGTAATATATTCGTTATTAAACAGTTCTATAAGGAATCTTTGGTTAAAAAAACCAAAGATATTATAACCTAATCTAGATAATTTAAAATGTATCAAGGGATTAGGGAAAAACTCAGAATATAATATAGATATAATAGTTAAAGTTATTGTAAATATTAATGGTAATAATTTAAATAGTAAGGGGACAGCAAACTCTGTTTCCAGAGTAATTTCATGAGATGGATGTATAAATAATCCATTATCTATAAAGAATCCTGTACCTAATCCTATAAATATATCTTTACTGATATATCCAAAAAAGATAGAGAAAATAGCTAATATGATCAACGGAATAGACATATATATATCTCCTTCATGAGCTTTTTTATAATTGATTAGAGGTCCGTTAGGATTCGTTAAGAAAGTTAAATATAATACTTTTACTGAATATAATGTTGTAAACATAGCCCCTATAACAGCTATGAAATATACAGCTATACTAGAAAAGTAAAATTGTCCGTATGCAGATTCTAATATAAAATCCTTGGAATAGAAACCGGTCATGAAAGGGAATGCAACTAAACTAAGGGATGCTATAAGCATAACTGAATATGTTAAAGGTAAAAATGGTCTTAATCCCCCATATCTTCTAAAATCCTGATTGTCAGATACAGCATGTATTACTGATCCTGCACCTAAGAAAAGTAAACCTTTGTAAAACGCATGATTAACCAAATGAAATAAAGCAATGTTATAAGAAGATAAACCTATAGCTATAACCATCATACCTAATTGGCTCATTGTAGAATAAGCTATAACTTTTTTAATATCTTGTTGGAATAAACCTATAAGTGAGCTAAATACAGTAGTAATGGCTCCAATTCATAAACATAGCATTAAGACTGTAGAACTATATTCTATTAAAGGAGATGAACGCATTAATAAATATACACCGGCTGTAACCATAGTGGCAGCGTGTATTAATGCAGAAACAGGGGTAGGCGTATTTGTTTTATAATATAAATATAAAAACACAATTACTTACATAATTGTTTGGACTATATATTCACCTATACTAAACTTTGTTCTAATATAAAATGCTTCACAAGTAGTCTCTAAGGATCTTTTAAGATATATAAATATATCTTAAAATTTCCTGCTGATCACCCTCTTTTTAGTAGGATATTCCAGCATATAGTGAAGTTTAATGAGAGCCCTAAAACCCTTTATTATTTAATAATTCGAGTTATTTTATATAACATTTATTTGTAAACCCTCCATCGCCATTGGTAACCAAACGTGTAAACCTATTTGAGAACTTTTAGCCATAGCTCCTATTAATAAGCATATCCCAATTATAGTAACAATATTTTCATTCATGAATGGTGCTAAAGAAAATACTGTAGCATAATCTATATTACCAAAAGATCATAATATAGCAAACATACCAATAGTTAAGAAACAATCACCTACTCTATTTGTTAAAAAGGCAGATATAGAACTTTGATTAGCTGCTATTCTAGTGAATCAAAAACTCACTAATAGATAACTACAGACTCCTACACCTTCCCATCCTACAAACATAAGTAGAAAATTATTAGCTGTTACTAATATAATCATCATAAAAGTAAATAGACTTAAATAACTGAAGAAACGCTGATTATGTGGATCGTGGCTCATATATCCTATTGAATATATGTGAACTAAAGAAGAAACGATTAGTACTGGTATTAACATGGATACTGTTAACGAATCAAAATTAAACCCTCATAATATATTAAGGGATTCAGAATCTATTCATCTGAATAGCTTAACTGTTACAGGTATACCATTAAATCCTACTTCAAAAAAAGCAAGGATTGCCAGTGTTGTTGTTAAAATCACAGAAGTACATGTTACTCATTGAGCACCACTGACTCCGATTTTACGGCCAAAAAATCCTGCTACGATGGAAGATAATAAGGGTAAGATAATTAAAGTTAAATACATTATTTATAATCTAAAGCTATACTTCCTCTCAATCTATAAAATGCCACTAAAATACCTAATCCAATTGCTGATTCTGCACCAGCTATTGCTATAATATATATAGCAAAAGTTTGTCCTAATATATCATCAAAACTAAATGAGTTTATTAATATTAAAAATGTGATAGATAACAACATTATTTCTATAGAAATAAGCATTAAAATAATATTTTTTCTATTTAAAACAAAACCTAATATACCTATTAAAAATAAAATCAATGATAAATTCATAATAAAATTTAGTAGTATTTTCAACCGGTTGATACTTTTACTAAAAAGAATCGAAAATAATTTGCATACTCTACAAATTTGTAAAAGTTTTATATAATTTATGCTTTCTTGTTTTTTTATTTTAGGAATAAAAAGTATATCTGGGGAACAAGTGATTCGAACACTTAACCTATCGTATTACACACAGTAAACTAACTATATTACAATTGCTCTACCATTGGAGCTAGTTTCCCTTTTTTTTTCTTGACCCTTATACTTTCTTATTTTTTACATTTGTAAAAAATAAACTATAAAAAGGATCGGGAAAGTCTAAATTATACCAATATGATGATTGTGCCATTTCAGGAGTAATTAGGCAAGTAATTGGTGAACAATGTAGGGTTAATCCCAATGTTCCCAATGAAAGTGTAGAACCTATTGCTAGAGCTACACACTTTGTGTGGATAATTCTTTTCCTAGAACTACAACTTCTACTCGTTTATTTCGTTTATATGCTGAAGTATGGTAGTATGAACTTACAGATACTTTTACACCAAATGCTCCATTACGATTATAACTATTCATATTCGTATACTGTAAATTAGATTTCATATATCCTCTTAGCATATTGGTTGAAATACCTTGACGAGAAGATTCCAGATTTTGTAAGCTACCCATATACTTAAATTTAGAAATAGATCTAGAAGCTGTTAATCTTCTTGTTAACCTACCTGAACCTTGTAATCTAATACCGGTAACTACTTTATGTTTTAAATGGTAAAGTAATAGACGAGGTTTATAATTACTAGGTTTCTTATACAGGTGTTTATTAAACAGAATATTCTTACTTGAGGAATAAGTTGTCATATTCAAGTTTGGATCCATGAATAGTAAATTCGTATTTACCTGTTCTAACGTCTTTTTCCTGTTGTAAAAATGAATTTTAAAGTAAGGCTTTTTTATTGCACCTAAAGCTCTTTTTAAAACCCTAAGAACTCTTTTTTTCCTGTCTTTTAACTTTGTAGTTATCGCAGAAGCCATTATATAACTGTCTAGATAAAGGTACTTTAAGTCTACTATATTCAAACTAATTATTTTTTGATATCTTTTTTTAAGTATATAAATTAACCTAGATAAATAAAGATGATTAGATTTCATATAAGATACTCATATCATCGCACAATAAGATGTATATGGTAATATTCTCTTATACAATTTTCCAAGAAACTTACCAACCCTAAGGGTTGGTATAATCAATTTATTAAACATGTTAGTTTTGGTTTTGTATTTACTTAAGAATATATTTTTTTTACCTCTAACAGGGGATATTATTTCTCTTTTTTTAGATGCTTTAGCTTCAAACAAAGTAGATAGAGGATTAGAAGAATTTCTTATTTTTTTTCAAACAGTAACAAGTAAAATAGTTTTGGTTTTTTTCTTTTTTTTTACAATATTTTTTTTACTTGAAGATATTATTTCTCTTTTTTTAGATATAAACAAAGAATTTCTTATTTTATTTCAAACAAGTAAATCCGTAGTAGAATAACTAGAGGGCATATTACTAAAATGAGATAGAAATAGTTTCAGACTTTTTATCTTTGCAATAAATGAAAGAGAATAATTTTCTAGACTTTTAAATAGTAAAACAGAGGGTTTACTTTTAGAGGTAATTTTAAGAGTACTCAAAACAAGATGAAATGTTTTATTTCTTAGTATATTCAATAAAATTCTCTTTTTCCCTTTTTGTACTTTTTTTTTTAACTTACGCTGTTTTCCACGTGAAATACGTTTTTTATATCCTGTAATTTTCCTTCTATTGAAAGTAGGAGAGCTAGCGAAAGATCATTTTCTTTCATTTCTTTTTGGTGTTGGTCTTCTAGTGTCTATTGCTTTTATATTCGTTTTACGCTTATTAGTTAGAGATTTTTTTGAAACTGGAAGGTATCAATATCTAATATTGTTCATAGGGTAAGATGTAGGAGAAAACACCCTAACTTTATTTACTGTTTTAAATTTACCTGAAACTTTATTATGGAAAGGGTGTTTACCAAATACCATAGTCTTATTAGACTTGTTGTAGCCCTTTATTACATTAGTAAGTATTATTGGATTATTGTTAGAATCGGTATATTTTGTCTCTCCCCCTACAAATTTACCAGAAAAAAATACGCTTTTTTTTGTCCATTTATTTCCATTACCCTTAATAGCAAAAGGGTCCAAAATAATCGATTTGGATTTTTTTACTTTATTTTTTATCTTTTCTACACTTTTACGCAGTATTTTTGGATCTCCATTACCATCTATGTAGTTATGGTTGTGTTTCCCTTTGTTACTCTTTGGCATAGTAATTTCTAGATTAGGGGCACCAGAAAAACTACTTTTTTGGCCACTTAATCGTATTATATAGAGGTTGTTGTTTTGTACTGTAGGAATAGTCCTATTCGTATCCTTGGATAGGGATAGCACTTTACGTACATTAGATTTCTCCCTATTGTTATTAGATTCTTCTTTGCTGTCTGAAATTGGACTTAAGGTTTTTGCAGATGAACTAAATGGTTTTACTGCTTTTTTTTCATAGCCTAAAGGAGAATAATTAGAAGTTTTAAATCTTTTAACAGTAAAAGTACTATTTGTATTGTTTATTCTATCATTGGTATTGGCCAAATAGTTATAAGCCTTTTTCATGTTAGTGATAACTGGTTTATTACTAGCAGTGTGGCTGGCTCTGATTAATTTTAAATTTTCATCCTGTTTTGTACGTTTTTTATTGGGTCATAAAGTATAAGATTTATTTAGCATATTCATATTATACACTGTTTTTCTATCATATTTATAGATGGTAATTCTAGCTCTGTTTATGCTAGTTTTGATACGAGGTATTCCTACGTATGTCTTCAGGATGGACCTGTGCCTAAATATAGAAGATTTGTTATTTGTATTTTTTGGTCTGGAGTTAAAAAATAGCTTTATAAGCTCATGAGTAGATTGGTCAACTACTGATGATACTTGTGACTCTCCTTTTAAGTAGGAGTAGCTACTATTATCTCATTCAGATGTGGCAGCAGGATTATGTCGTAAGAGTTTATCGCTAGGTTGTATAGCAAATAAACTCATTTCGTTAGAAAAGGAGATGTTATTTCTTTTTTGTTTTGATATATGATTTATATCGTACATTGTATTTAATGTATTTCGGTCGTATGTTGCAGGGCTAATATTCTTTGTTGTATTTTGTATTGTCTTTATATTTGTTTTTTGAATTTCAAAATGGGTATTTTTCATGGTTTATATTCTATGAGTAAGGTATATTTACCCTTATGTCAGGATTTTAAACCGTAGTTATATTGGTTTCATTTTTCTGATATCCGGTATTTTGTGGTTTTCATTAGTTTATATTAGAACAAATGCAACAGGTTAAAGTTTTTTATGCTTTTTTATTCTTAAAAATAAAAAACTTCCAATGTAACAATTTAGAACAGTGTAAACAAAGTAATGGTTAGGAAGAAAAGGAATCGAACCTTCGATAGCCGAAACTATTGAGTTTACAGCTCAACCCGTCAACCAACAAACGGAACCTTCCTTTTTTTTAATATTGTATATAATATCTAAGAAACACTTATTATATTTAATAAAGAGATCTATTTGGAATAGGAACATAAGGAAAGCTATTATACTTCTAAATGTTCAGATGCTATACCTAGATCTAAAGTAAAATATATACTTAAAAAATCAATAGAGTTAACTAGGTAAATAAATCCGCGTATAACTAGGAACCTCAGTAATACACAGAGATATATAAAAAAAGTCATACAACATCAACAAAATGTCAATATAGTATACCAGATTCAAAACCTAAGTGATGATTTTCAGTCGAGTGGTAGGCTAATACACGTCATAGCCCTACGGCTAAGAAGATGGTACCAATTATTACATGTAAACCATGGACGTTTTTTTTTTATTCTAACAATAAAAGAGAGTAAAAAGGCTTTTTATCCTTATTTTTCCATTTCTTACCAAAATGGTTTAGACTATGTCATCAACTTAACATGAAGTTGCAGGGTTTTCGTGGTAAGATTATTGCTGATAATACTCACTTACTAGTCGTTGAACCTACATAAACCCGATTCCGAATGGAATCATTATTATAGAATAACTTATCGATTTATGTTTGGCTGCATATTATCTTACACCGTATAGATATAAGAGTTTCATGCATTTTACCCTGTTTTCTAATAAACATAATACAACGCACTATAGAAACTTAACTAAATGTAAAAACATAAAAGAGGTTTTTTAATACAAATTATTGTAATACAAAGCAATACTGAACATAGGCTTTTTTTAACCTTGTGATTTAGCTGAGTCCGAATACATTTTGTAATACTATCAAGTTATTAGTGTTTGTACTCTATCGAAAAAAGATGTTTAAAAGGGGCTCCATTAATTAACCCTGTACCAAAGTAGAAACACGACCCATAAATTCCATCTGAGATAGAAAACCCAGACACAGAGTATTCAATACCCTGTAATGCTGTAAATATACTGGCTAGTAAGATAGTATATACTAATCCATAAAGACTACCTGCTCTATTTCCTTGAATTAGAGAGTGATGCGCATACGTTACAGTTACACCTGAAGATAATAATATCACAGTATTTAATAATGGCAATTCAAAAGGGTTAATTGCTTGTATTCCCATAGGTGGTCACTGCGCACCTAATTCGATGTTGGGAGATAATGCACTATGAAAAAATGTCCAGAAAATCGCTAAGAAAAAAAGTGCTTCAGAAACTATAAATAGGGCAACACCCATGTTTATTCCTCTTTGAACAGCTAAAGTATGATTACCTATGTAAGTAGCTTCTGATATTACGTCTCTAAATCATAACGCCATAGTATATACTACTAAAAATAGGGCTACAAAAAACACAGTAGACGCGTGTGCGAAATTGTGCATACTTAACACTCCCGTAGTAGTTAGTGTTAATAAATTAAGACTAATAGAAATGGGCCAGGGTGAAGGAGATACTAAATGAAAAGGATGAGCTTGAAAATTACTTCTAGTTAAATTTGTCATTGAAAAGCAGTTGTATTACTCATTATGTAGAATTAAACTACTTTTTAAGTCCACTAATATTATGCGTACTCTGCTTTTATATTCTAAAATAAAAAATAAGAAAGTATAAAAAGAAAATATATTTCTTCACGATTTTTAACTGTAGTTTATTATACACCAATTTAAGCATCTTTTACTTTCTTATTTAAATCTAGGTGCCTATTTGGTGGGTTAAAGTATTGTAAAATACCTAC
>Ga0233341_1000084_pt1 | contig 12191 bp, 6 predicted proteins | sample GEONDECOMP247_FD_180672 | JGI IMG/M metagenome (GOLD analysis project Ga0233341, IMG submission 180672) | Leaf litter microbial communities from Shasta-Trinity National Forest, California, United States - GEON-DECOMP-247 | ecosystem: Environmental > Terrestrial > Plant litter > Unclassified...
TGCCTTGGCCGCCTTCTTCAGCGCCTGGTTGGCCGCGTCGACCGTGCCCTTGTCGATCTGCTCCTCCCTGAGCTTCCGCCTGGCCTCCTCGAGCGCCTCGTGCTCCTTGATGACGTTGATGTGGGTGGCAGGGTCGTAACCGTCCCACCTGTCGCGCTTGGCGTCAAAATCGCCCATGCCCTCGAGTCCGTTGAGGCCGGCGCGGTCGTCGTGAATGACCTCGTCGGCGGCGATGTCCTTGCCCGTGTAGCGCGCGCCCACCTTGCGGGGCCGCTCGAGGCAGTCCTGCTTCTTGTGTGTCATGGCGCCGCAGTTGGTGCACGCCCCGGGCCGGAACTTTGTCGCGGCCGGCCCCACCTTGGTCCCGCGCGCGAAGCGCTCCTGCAGCTTGGACGGGTCCGCGTTGTAGGTCGCCTTCGTCTTTTGGAACTTGAGTCCCACTTCGGGGCCCGCAGAGAGGTACCACGGCGCGACCGCCATAAAATCTGCGTGGTGCGGAGGAAGAGGGAGGCGTGAGGAGGTTAGTGGCGGCGGGACAAGCCAACGGGAACCAGTCGCCGTTGGTGTCGATTGGCAGAGACCCGACGAGGATCCAGCTCAGTGGGACGGTGTGTGAGGATTGTCTGATAGCGATTCGTACTTGCCTGGAATGTGAGGGTTGATTGCTTGACCATCTTCGTCGACCGCGGGCGCGGCGGTTCCGGCCTTGCGGGCTGCCTCGAGGTCTTGCTTCCGCCGGCTGTGAAACCAAGGGAGGGGTGAGCTCAACTGATCGCGTCTAGTTGCGAGTGGTGTGTGTGAGTGTACGTACAACTCTTCGCGACTGAGTTTGTTGCCTGCGGCTGGGGGTTGGTACCCTAGCAGGCGAGAGGATGAGAGATGAGCGGGCTGCGTTACGGCCATGGGGAGCACACCCGGCCAAGATGGGGGAAACTTACCACTCATGTTTGGTTGGTTGAAGCTTGTTTGAGGGTGAGTTGCAAACTGACGCGCTTGTGGACGGTGGATTGGTTCGGGTGTTCTGACTAGAGCTTGGCCGGTTAACCCTGGCCCGAAATCGGGCTCAGCCTGCCCGAGCCAACAGCCAACCAACCAACCAACCAACCAACCAACCAACCACCAATCAATCAGGCTAATCTGATCCCTTCTTGCGCACGTCCACCAACCGATCACCACCTATGTCGGCACCCAATGGTGCACCCGCACTCCCCGGCCCAGCTAGCGAGGATCAGCTCGCCATCACGATCGCCTACCTCAAGGCTCGCGGCTTCGAGGCCGTCGCCGACCAGCTCAGCACCGACAACACCCAGGACCCCGCAGGCGCCACTCCAGGTGCAGGAGGAGCCCAAGTTGGCCTCGACGAATTCGCCAAGCAGGAAGCCCCGCCCGCGGTCCGGACCAACAGCGTTGGCCCTCAGAGGCGCCGGCCGGACCAGGCCATGGCCGCCAACCAGATGCTGGCAGACCCGCCAAGCTGGGAAAAGGGTTATGAGGGTCTGAACGAGTTTGTCGACAACGTGAGTTCAGCCGCTTGGAGTCGGTCTCGACAAGTAGACCGTTTGGCTGAGACTTCGTGCTGCAGAGCCTCGACATTCACCGGCCCGAGCTGGTGCCGATGCTCCTCCCAGTGTTCGTGCACTCGTACCTGGACTTGGTCTTGGTCGGCTCAAGGGAAGCAGCCGATCACTTCATCACACGCTTCGGACCAACCCACGCCGCGTCCGACCCGTCGCTTGTGCGGACGCTCCAGTCTCTCCGGCTCGCTTCGCACGTCTCCGAATCGGAGCAGGCCAAGCGGTGGCGGTCCGAGATGTACACCATCAGGCTCAGCGAACGCGGCTGGAACCTCCTCCTCGGCTGGCTCCAGGGCGGAGGACTGGGTACATCGACAGAGGGGACCGAGACGCGCGGCAAGGACCGCGTGCTCGCCATCATCAACGAGCGCGTCAAGGTCGAGCAATTCGCGGGCCCGCCCGCCAAGTCCCCCACTGGCTACGGCCTTGCATCCGACTTCTCCGCCGCCGTGCGCACGGAGCACGGCCTCGAAGACGTCCGCCTTGGACAGGTGCCCACGTTTGGCAAGCTGGCCGAAGAGGTGGCGCGGACGATCAAGGCCGAGGACCCCGACGGCCCCCCAGTCCCGACCGACGGCTCGCCACTGATCGAGGTCTCGACCCCGGCCGAAGGGCAGCCGCCGCTGGACCCCCCCTTCCCCGGCGAGCGGGTGCCGTACCCGACCGGGTTCCGAACGATCGACGTTGCGCGCGAGGTGGAGAAGGTGCGCGAGGCGCGCAAGCGGATAAAGCTCGGGGGCGAGGCCTACGTCAAGGACGGTGGCGCGGCGGCCAAGCCGAGCGTGTGCTTGTTCACCGTTCACGACGCTGGCGACAGCCTGACGACGACGACGTTCTCGGAGGACTCTACCTTGCTGGCTGGCGGGTTTAGCGAGAGCTACATCAGGCTGTGGAATCTGAAGGGCGCCAAGCTCGAACCAATCTCGTCCAAATTCGACCCGAGCGAAGTGACAGATCGTAAGCTATTGCCACCGCTCACCTCGCTGTGTTGTTGCTGACGTTCTCATCCCATGGCCAGCCGCCAGCCTTCGCAAACTGCGCCAGAAGGACGGCCCCACCACGCGCAAGCTGATCGGCCACTCGGGGCCAGTGTATGCACTCGCCTTCGACCCTGTGGCCGGCCCCGCCGCCCCGCCCCGCCACCTCCTCAGCGCCTCCCAGGACGCGACCGTCCGGCTCTGGAGCCTCGACACGTATACGAACCTGGTTGTGTACCGTGGCCACCGCGAGCCCGTGTGGGACGTCCAGTGGGGCCCTCGCGGGATTTACTTCGCCACCGCCAGCCGGGACCGGACCGCGCGCCTGTGGACGACCGACAAGACGAGCGCCATCCGGATCTTTGCCGGGCACCTGAGCGACGTCAACTGCGTCACTTTCCACCCTAACTCGCTCTACCTTGCGACGGGATCGGCGGACCGGACGTGTCGGCTGTGGGATGTCCAGAAGGGGGTCTGCGTGCGCGTGTTTGTCGGTCACCGGGGCAGCGTCAACAAGGTGGCTATCAGCCCCGACGGCCGGTGGCTCGCCTCGGCGGCCGAGGACGCGACCATCTCGCTGTGGGACATTGGCTTGGGCAAGCGGATGAAGACCTTCACCGGCCACAGCGCGGCGGTTCACTCGCTGTCGTTCTCGGCCGAGTCGAGCGTGCTCGTGTCGGGCGGGGCGGACGCGACGGTGCGCGTGTGGGACGTGTTGGCGGCGCCCCCGCCGGAAGGCGTGGCGGCGGGGGGCGCGGCCGCGCCCGGGTCCAAGCTGGCGATCGGGCTCAGCGTGGATCCAGCCAAGCGCAGGCAGAGCGCTGTGGGTGGTGCAGGCGGGGACGACAAGGCGCTCGGGAAGAAGGACGGGAAGGAGAGGTACGTCCGCCGCTCGCCCCCGGTTGTTCTGTATGGACAGTCGCTGACCGCCGTTTTCGATTGTCCTCTCCCTGCAGCCCCGACCTGCTTGCGACGCTCGCGACCAAGCGCACGCCCGTGTTTGACGTGCACTTCACGCCGCGGAACCTGGTTTTGGCCTGCGGGCCGATGCAGGACGCTTGAGAGCCTGGGTGGATTGTCTTGTTTCGTTTTTTTTGCACAGTTTTTGCAGAAGGTTCGGGGATCCCTGTTGAAAATCAGCACACCGCTTTGTGCTCGCCAGCGTTCCGGAGATCCAGTGTACCGGACCGTCGCACGGTGCGCGAGAGGGCAGAGAGGCTGTGGGGCGGGGGTGGGGGGCGCTCGGGGCGGGGGCGAGGGGCGAATGGGCGGCGGCTGTGGGAGCGAGGGGAGGAAGGGTTAGGCAGGCCGCCGGGCAACCCACAACAGCTGTCGCCCGCGCTGGCAGCGTGCGGCCAATGAGTTCAAGTGGGAAGTGTGCCTGTTCGTGCAGACGCATCACCCTGCGCCAAGGTGACAAGCCGGCGAAAAGAAAAGCGTGGGGCTGAAGACGGCTTCCGCATCGTGCTCGGTGCTCGGGCCGCATAGTCGGGCTCGAGCGCGCAAGAAGGGAGGATCGCCTCCTGGGGCGTTGCAGCATGCGGGGGAAGGAGCTTGAGGGGGGCCCGGCGGTCGCGGGGTTGGCCGCTGCCTGGGCCGCGCCTGGACCATCAGCTCAAGGAATGGGCCATCCGACAAGAGGACCGCTCCCCTACCAGGCTGGCCTCGACCAAGGCGCCCCCTTCACTTAATCAACCTCTACTAGAACTCACCACTCAACGTGCCACCTGCAGCGATACCTCATTACGTGCGGCCTTGCATCGACGTGAGTGGTCTTCGTTATCTAGCCGACCGTCAGGGGGGGCTCGCAGAGGGCCGAGGTCGAGTGCGGCCAACCCCAGCCAGCAACTCGATCCGTACACTTTCGATCGACCATTCATTCTTTTGACATTGCCCACGCCGCTAACCAGCTTGTTCCATTCTTATAAAATTACATATTCGTTTCATAGTCATCACTTGACCGACCGACCTCGCGCTCGTCCCGGCAAGGATTGCCTTGAACCAAAGGCGTTGCTCCCGCCCCCTCGCCTCGCCTCCCTCCCCCGCCTTGTCCCGCCAGCGCAGCCCGTTTACTGAACAAAACAACTTGGCACCGCCATCCACCTGCCCACGACATTTTGGCTTGGTTTCTTTGTTCGGCTGGCTCTTTGAAGCCTTGGTTCTCAGTTTCTGCGTTGCACTTGGGCGGGTCGTTATCTGGACTGTGAGTGTCCTGGCTGTTTGAGGTTGGCTGTCTGCACCTTGGCCGGGGGGGACCGCAGCCCCGCCCGGCTACCCCGGCCCATCAACCAACCCGTGCCTCTCTCGCCCGTGCGCGCGCCTGCGCGGGTATGTCACTGGGCTTGTAGCTAACGTTCTTGTATTGGCTTTATTCTGAAGCCGGGCCAGACACTGGTTGACTGTCAAGGCGTGCGATGGACCCCAACTACTCGATGGCGGGAAGGCGCAGCAGCATAGCCGGTGCACCCTTCGCATCGACCTCAGCACTTCCACCGCCCTCACCCTCCACCTCCGCCTCAGCCTCAACATCCAACCCGCCCTCACCCTACGCCAACCTCCCCATCCCCGCCGGCCTGCCCGACACGCTCGCCGTCCGCCGCCTCCGCTCGGCCGGCAAGGTCCGCCAGCTCGCCACCACCACCGAGGACGACGAGTCCGACTCGCACTCGCCCTCGTCCAGCGAGCCAACCCTGTCTTCGCCGACGCGAGGCGCGTGGCCGCACAAGCTGCAGCTCAACAAGCCCGACGTGTTTGAGACCTGTCCGGGCGGGCAGTCGCCCTCGCCGTACGCCAATCTGACGTGGAACGTGACCGGCGCGGGGACAGCGTCGCCTTACGCGGCCATGAGCACGGGAAAGGTAGCCACGAGTTTGGCGTCGACGGCGTCGTCCACATCCTCCTTCAAAGTGGCGTCGCCGGTCGCGCCAGTGGGGGACAGGTTCGTGGGCGCGGCCGAGCGGTCGGTCAGCGCGCCACTATGGGCTGCGGTGGACCCGAAGCGGCCAAACGGCGGCCAGCTTGCTCGGCCGGCCCCATCAGCCGACCCGAAAGACAAGGCGGCACGGATCATCTCCACAGTGGTGCCCACGAATGCATCCGAACCCAAGCCGGAGGCGCCCACGTTCCAGTCGCTCTTTGGAAACTACTCGCCCTTCGGGGCCGCCCCGGCCCTGTCGCCTTCGGCTCGGCAGCCGCACAAGCCCGCGCTGCCGTCCCCGCTGGCTAACGTGGCGGGCGTGGCGGACCATTATTCGTGGATAACGGTCGAGGGCAGCGCGGCGTCGTCGGTGCGGCGGCCGTCGGTCGCGAGCTCGATCGGGGGAGAGTTCCCTTTCCCCCAGTCTCCGGCCCCGGCAGGCTCGTTCTCGCCCGCCTCCCTCGACGGCGAGGCGCACTGGTCCCCTTCGATCCCGGCACGCTCGCCCCTCGCCCCTCCAGCAGCGCGGAGGCCTCAGCCAATGCCATCTCCGCCACTCGCCTCGGTTCGGCTCGAGGTCCGCCGCCGGTCGCTCTCGCAGTCGTCGATCATGCCCGACCTGCGCTCGCTCGCTAAGCAGGAGCAGGAGCGCTGCGCGTCGCCGCCCCAGCCGCCCAGCATGCGAGTGTCGCCCGCGTCGTCGTATCGGACCCGGCAGGTCAGCTCTCGCTCGGGAAGCCCGACGCGCGCGCCGCCGATGCTGACCCCGCCCGAGTCGGTCTCGGACCGGCGCGACTCGGACGAGGTGGTCGCGGCGGTGACCAACATGGCCTGGGGAGACGTGTGGGGCATAAACAGCCGCGCGGCCGCGGCTGAGGGCGAGAGCGTCGAGTCGAGCGTGCGCATGTCGGACCTGCGCGCGCATGAGCAGAGCGAGCAGACGCTGCCATCGATACGCCGCCCGAGCGCGCCGGTTGGAGGCGAAGGAGGGGCGTCGACTCCGATGGAGGGCGTCAAGCGGGTCGGTGGCGAGGATTTGATGGGAACCAACGGGGGAGGCTTCGGCCCGGCCACGAGGGAACGGGTCGCAGACCTCATCACCGAGCTGATCGGGCGCATCCCGTTCAGCGGTGACGAGGAGATCATCCACATTGTCGAGTATGGTGCGCTCAAGTCGCGCTCGGCGTCGATGATCGCGCCCATCATCTCGGACCTGGCCGTCCGCCACGCCACCATCCGTCAGCCCGAGGCCGCGCCCGCCTCATTCCAAATTACCCACACCGACGAGGTCAACAGCGACTTCCGCGCCATCTCGGCCTCGCTCGAGTCGCACTTTGACTCGTACCTCAACACGTCCTGGCACGCCTCGCACGAGCCGAGCCTAGATGGACAGGTGTACAGCTCGTTCGCAAGCCGACCGTTTGGGGCGCGCGTGATGCCGCCGCGTAGCGTGTCGGTCGGGTTCAGCGTGATGAACTTGCACTGGCTCAGCACGGACCGCAAGTTTCGGATGGCGCCCGCCACGCTCGCCCACGGCGAGCTGATGGCGTTCCTTGGCGCGCGCGCGAGCGAGTTCCGCACCGGGGGTCTGCTCACGATGGCCTTCATTTCGCGCTCGGAGGAGAACACACTCGCGACGATCGCGCGGGGCCCGTCATCGCCCGCTGCGAGCCCGGCCGCGCCGGCCGACGGCCCGCCTCCAGCGTCGCCGACTCGGCGGCCGTCGCTCGTGAGCACCAACTCAGACCCGCCGCTGGTGGTCAAGTCGGCCGCGTCGGAGGCAATTCGGCCGATGCTGCGCGAGCGCAGCCACAGCTCGCCCAACAACTCGAGCGCCGGCGTCTCCCGCAAGAAGGACATCTTCGCTGTCCTGTCGTCGATCCTCGCCGCCGCGATCCAGCGCCTCGTGTCAACCAACCTGCTCAAGCCCAACGTCGCGCGCCAGCTCCTGACGCTCCCGATCCAGCCGCGCACGCCGCGCCAGACGAACGCCGTCCTGCGCGCGATGGCCCACTCATGGGCGGTCGAGAAGAGCGAGGTCGTCTCGCTCGCGCACCCGGCCTGGCAGGGGCTCATGCACGGCACCGTCTCGCCCGCGTCGTACGCGGACCACACGCTCCAGCTGATCAAGATCTTCTGGGAGCAGGAGATGCGCGCCGTCCTCAAGGACAGCCTACTTAGCCGCGCCGCGGGCGAGTGGGTCCTCGAGTGCCTGTGGACTGTGTGCAAGGAGAAGTGCGAGGACCGCGGGCCGCAGGAGCTCGAGCTGGAGGTGCAGCTGGTAGGGCTACGGCGGAAGGAGTGAGATCGAGCGGCGGGGGGGGTGACGGTCGGGGTGGCGTGAGGGACTCGCGGGTGCTGGCTGCCTGAGCGAGTGGTTCTGATTTAATTTTGCATGTCTCGTTTCTTTGTTTCTTTCTTGCTTCTGTTCCATCCTGCAGTAACAAGCTTCGCTCATGTTGCATTCCACTTCCAAGTCAACCTACGTGTGAATACCCTCCGGGCCGCATGAGAGGCGCTGCTGCGAAAGTCGATCGATCTCCCTGCGCCCAAAGACAGCGCAACCGCGTCCCGAGCTGTCCGCACCCGAGCAGGTCCCACGAGCCGGGTTTGCGTCCCAGCTTCCGGTACTCCAATTGAGCACGCCCGGGGACCCAGCCCGGCAATGCCGACCGCCCGAGTGTGAAGGGCTCCACCTGCGCACATTGCCGCGCGAGCCTTGCACTTCCACCCGAATCGAGAACGACAGCGTGCCACCTCGGCGTCTCTCATCGAGAACGAAACGCGGACATGGAAGCCTGCGATCACCTGAATGGCTGCCGCTAAGGATTCAAAGCGTCTTCATTTAACATACTTACCCAGGCCGGAGCCTGGAGCCAGGAGCGGGTGTCCAAACCGTGGTCGAGGCCGGCGGCCACCTGCGCGGCTCCAGGTCCGGGTGTGCGGGCCGGGGTGAGGGGGGCCGCAATCGGGTGGGCGGGTGCTCTTGGATCATGAGAGAAGCCGGTTGGGATCAGAGCAGCGCTTCCTTGGTGCAGGCGGGCGCGGGCGAGCTGGGACAGGTTGCGGGAGACGGTACATGCGAACGTGACAGTATCGTCGAGGCGAGTTTGGTGTGGAGGGGAGGGGAAGGGGAGGCGTGGCCGGCTTAGGGGCTGGGGGCGCGCGTTGCAGGTGCTCGCGCCGCTGGACAGCCGAGGTCGGATCCACGAAAGGGAGTGCAGTGGGCCAGGTGAACCAGGCTGACGTAGCCGACAAGGGGGCGGCGCACGGACAGGCCGTTGCTCGCAAGCAACAAGCTACAGCACCCGACTGGCCAATGGTGATTTCAAAATGGAAATGCTCTTTGGCGAGGTTGAGCGACGGGCGGCTATCTCCCCCTTTCGCACGCGAAAGCGACCCCGCCACGCAGACGGCTCGAGGGCGATCTGGGGCGCGCGAAGATCGCCACCTGGCCGTCGGCGAACCGTGCCCGCGGGATCGTGGGGTCTCGGGCTCAGGCTCCTGCCGAGGCGGGGCGGGGCCTGCCGGTCTCCGGTCCTGGCTGGCTGGAACTGGCCTGGCCTGGCCTGGCGCACCTGGCCGGTGGCCTACGCAGGTCTAGCGCGCCTGACAGGGGGGCGCGCGCGAGCGTAGCCCCCACAGCCGGCCGGCCGCTGCGCGCTGCAATAGACACCGAGCTCGCCGCACGCGACGCGTGGAGAACCCACTCGCGGTTTCGTTTTTCATATATTTTTTCCAGCACTTTTTTCCTGTGGTGGGCAGTGAGCGCGCCCCGAGAGGGCAGGGAGGGGACAAAGAGAGAACAGGCGGGTTTGGGGTTGGGTGGTTGCAGGAAGCGTGGCTCATGGCCAGCTGGCCAGACGGGCCTCTGGCCTATGGCCTATGGGCCTGAAAGAAAATGCGGGGTAAGGGTGGGCATGAATAGGCGTGTACTGTTGGGCGGTTCCCGTTCTGGGCGTCTGGGTGGGCGGGGGGCGACTGACTGGCTTGGGGCGCAGGCTCGGGGCGAGCGAGGCGGGCGCGGCCAGGCGCCAGGCTGGCAGGACCAATTGGCTCCGAAACGAGGCCAGCCCAGGCCGGGCCCGCCCACTGAGCCTCCTCAGGGCCCTCATCTCCTTAGCACTCATCCCAAAAAAAACTCAGCACAAATCCCCCAACGGGCTTACCTCCAGTCGACCGAGTGTATTGCACCTAGTTTTATCAACTGCCAGATTGTACGCTCGCAGCCTTCACCGTTTGAACGACTCAGCCCTCGGTTTGGTGCCTGCCTTTTTGGCGCTCGTTCAACAACTGCCCAGCGCCCAGCCCGCCCCCACCAGGACAGCCACAGTCCCTCCATCACCCTCGACAAACTCGCCCCGCTCCTGACAGTAGATTGCGATGGGTTGCGGCGGTTCGAAAGAGGACACTGCGGGGTCTGCGCAGAATGATCTGATTGAGCAGCAGCTCAAGAAGGATAGGATGATGCTCAGGAACGAGAGTAAGTACACTACCAGCCCGCCTCCTCTCCTCAAAGCCTCGCAACCCGACGCTCTCAGCGCGCGCTCATGCACCAGGGGCGAGTGGCCAAGAGTTTGATGCGGTACTGATTTAGGTGATTTGGTGTATTGCAGTCAAGATGTTGTTGCTCGGAGCTGGAGAGAGTGGCAAGAGTACTATCCTCAAGCAGGTCAGTCACACTCGCAGACCACTCACCAACTCACTTGAGCCCCGCCTCGGACCCGCTTGATGGCTCGTGTCGAGGTTGATGGCGAGGTGCAAACGTGTGGGACGGGACTGACGGAATGTGTTTTAATTTTGTAGATGAAACTCATTCACCAGGGCAGTTACTCTGACAAGGAGCGTGACAATTACAAGGAGATTATCTACTCCAACACCACCCAGTCGATGCGCGTCATCCTCGACGCGATGGAGATGATGGAGATTCAATTGGGCTCGTCGTCGTCGCAGCGGTTCGCCGACATCATCGTCAACCAGCCTCACCAGATTGAGGCAGACTACCTCGACCCCGAGTTGACCGAAGCCATCCAGGAGCTTTGGAAGGACTCGGGCGTGCGCGAGTGCTTTGGAAGGAGTAGAGAGTATCAGTTGAACGACTCGGCTAGCTAGTAAGTTGTCTTTGGACTGGACTGGCGAATAGCCTGCGATCCGGGTGGCGTGCTCGTGCTGACCCTCGCCTCCGCTTCACCAGCTACTTTGACTCGATCGCCCGTATTGGCTCGCGCAATTACGTTCCCTCGGACCAGGATGTGCTCCGGTCTCGGGTCAAGACGACCGGAATCACCGAGACCAACTTCGAGATCGGCGAGCTCAAGTACCGCATGTTCGACGTCGGCGGGCAGCGCTCGGAGCGCAAGAAGTGGATCCACTGCTTCGAGAACGTGACGGCGATCGTGTTCCTTGTCGCCATCTCCGAGTACGACCAGATGCTCTACGAGGACGAGTCGATCAACCGGATGCAGGAGGCGCTTGTCCTGTTCGATTCGATCTGCAACTCGCGCTGGTTCGTGCGCACGTCCATCATCCTGTTCCTCAACAAGATCGACCTCTTCCGCGAGAAGCTGCCCCGGTCACCGATCGCCAACTTCTTCCCCGACTATCAGGGCGGGGCCGACCTCCAGGCCGCGTGCGACTACTTCTCGTCCAGGTTCGTGGGCCTGAACCAGTCCTCGGCCAAGCAGATCTACACCCACTTCACCTGCGCCACCGACACCAACCAGATCAAGTTCGTCCTCTCGGCCGTCAACGACATCGTCATCCAAGTCAACCTCAGGGACTGTGGTCTTCTGTAGGTGGACTGATTACCATGGCATTGTTTTGGGCAGTGGTAAGGTGGTGTGTGTGTTCCGTGGTGGGTTGTTTCTGTGGTGCGGCGTCGGGGCCTGGTGGGCCAGAGCCCGTCCGCCTCTTAATCTCGTCATTCATTTTGGCCGTTGGACTGTCGGTATTCCTCGTCTTCTTCTTTTTTTCCTCTTGTGGTTTGATTATTGCGATACCCCCCTTGTCCCATTCTCCTCCATCACCACGAGCTGCCCCCTCCTCGCCTTCGTGCACCCCACCTCCTCCCTCCCTCCCTCCCGCCGCTTCGCTCGTGTACACAGTCTCGGCTCGTAGTCTCCCCTCCCATATCATTACAAATACAAGGGACATATGCGCCCGATCAGTTTCAAACCGCAAACGGAGCCGGCTCGAGAAAAGCACTGGTCTAGGGCGTGGTGGCGGTGACTTGCACTTCGCCAGCGCCAGCCGCTCGAGCGGAGCGACCTGGGCCTCCCCTTGGCGAGCACTGGACAAGGGTGTTAATCCGAGCTTCCTCCACCTCGCTTCTCTCGACGAGTATCAGCATGACCATGTTTTGTTCCAGCGAGACTGTGCATATCCATCCCTCCATGACAGGGGCAACGGGGGTCCGCAAGGCTTCCACTCATGCCTCTCCGCCACCCTCGGCCAACCACAGCGCGCAGCAGGCAAGGTAGAGCCACCCCCGCTCGCCCTCCAGTCACGCAACAAACTCGTTCAGCTCGTCAGGCACATCCTCCACCTTCCACGTCTCCTCCGCCGCCCCTGCCTTGGTCCCACCCGGTGCCGGTTCCTCGGGCTCCTGCACGAACGCGAGCAGCTCGGTGAGGAAGGGAAGGCACCCGAGGTGCGTCGTCACCCACGCGTCAAGGTTGGGCTCGTCCGCGTCCTCCCCGCGAGCGGTCCTGTCGCCATTGGCCG
>Ga0233341_1000085_pt1 | contig 12024 bp, 5 predicted proteins | sample GEONDECOMP247_FD_180672 | JGI IMG/M metagenome (GOLD analysis project Ga0233341, IMG submission 180672) | Leaf litter microbial communities from Shasta-Trinity National Forest, California, United States - GEON-DECOMP-247 | ecosystem: Environmental > Terrestrial > Plant litter > Unclassified...
CGAGACGACCAGGCCGGCCGCGGCGAGGATGCCGCCGCCGGCGAGGAAGAGCCAGTTGGCAGACCGGGCAGAAAGCCAGAAGCGCTGCTTGACGTGGCCGCTGTCGGTCGATAGGATGAAGGCCTGGAGCGAGGCCCACGCGGCGAGCCAAGCGTGGATGAAGAGGGGCAGGAAGATGAAGCCCTGCCACGACGTCGTCGACAGTGCGGCCCGGTTCACGCTAACGTTGTAGCACGACCAGCTGCAACGAACGACAGCCAGCACAGGCGTGGCAAGGTGTCAGCTGGCCACAGGACCAAAGCAGGACCAAGGCGAACAGGTTGCTGCTTACAAAAAGTACATGAGCGTCCCACCGTTGATGATGGAGAAGACGGCGGCGGAAACCTTCTGGTTCACGACGAGGTAGGTCCCCGTCGGGCGCGCGACGGTTGTGAACAGCCGCAACGGCTGAGTCTTAGTCGCGCCCGCCTTGACGGTCCGCGAATCGTACACGAGGTAGACCAGGTACACAATCGACATCACCGCGAATAGTCCCGTGATTGCCATCAGCAGAAATACCCGCGCAGCGAACCCATTGGTCGGCGTGGGGTAGAACTGCCCCTCCAGGAACTCTCGGTAACTGAAATCAACCAAAACACAGGCACGCGAACCGGCACGTCAGTTCTCCGAGCGGGCGCGTGTGTGGACCAGGGCAATGAATGAATATGCTTACACACTACGGAAATAGGGCGGTTATAGTTAGCTAATTGTTGCGGTGTGTTAGTGACCGCCGCCCCGGGTGGGCGAGGCTGGCAGCTTACGTATAGGGGTTCTCTCCCGTCGGCACGTAGGGCAGCGAGTTCATCTTGGCGTGTCGTACCTCCCGCAATCAATGAAAGTTGAACGGACGAGCGAACGGGTAATAAAAGGGGGGAAAGACGTTGGCAGTCGCAACGACTGGGCAGGTCACAATGGCGGGAGGGGAGAATACCCCCCGTCCGCGTCCGGCTCTCCGAGCCCAGGTCCTCAAGGTCCTCATCTACACGGCCCACCCCACGCTCGCCCCGGCCGGTTCCGCAAGCAGTCTGACACCAGCTCCGATCTCCCCGGGCGGCGAAGCCTGTCCCACGCTAGCAAATCGACGAATCTGGAGCTCCCCCGGCGCTGCTTGCCTGGACGGGCACCGGGCTCCGCCCCCCGCCTGGCACGGAAGGAGCAGGGCAGGCCCGCGCGCGCTGGATCGGGAAGGTTGAGCGAGCCGGAGCCAGGGAAGCGAGGCGCGCGCTGGGGCTGCCCCTGGGACCCCGGGGGCCGGGGCCCCATCGCCCCCTGGAGACTGCGGGCACGCCCTTCGGGCGGCGGGCGGCTGGCGAGCGCGTTGGGTTTGGGGCTAGTGGTAAGCTGGTCGGGGCGTTCAGGTCAGGACGCGGTATGACTCTGGAAATAGTGCACCCAGGGGTGTTCGGCGCGAGCGACAATGCGCATTCCGACCGGAGAAACATCGCGCGTCGCAAGGGCGGCCGCAGCCAGGGCGACGTGAGCTCTGGCACGGCGTACAAGGTTGGCCCCGCCGCCGGATTGCATCATTACCGTTCCAGCCAGCCATTTCGCTCATCAACCGGCTGTTGCGCGCCTGTGCACCCATTGTGCCACCTCCGCACAGGCCCCGGCCATCGTTCGCAGATAGGGCGAGCCCTTGAGGCACGAGTTGGCTCGTCTCCACCGCCGACCCACGTGCCGACTGGGAACGTGGTGGCGTTCTTGCGTGTGGCTTGGCGAAGGATCAGGTGCCGATTGGCGGCCGTGCCTGTAGTCTCGTGGCCAAATGTTTACGGGCTCCCGCTAGTGCCACCAGTGCTGGGAGGTATGACTCCGGGCGGTGAGGACGATCGAGGCAGAGGAGCGCGCGACGGTCTCGCCCGCGGTGAGCGGCCCGGGAAAACGTGCGCCAGGCTCAAAATGTGTGGACCGAGCCTGTCTAAAGCTGATTGAGTATGTATACCAGTTTGTACCACTCATTCAACAAGAAGCAATTGCTTTCTATACATCCTCGCTGGTCTACCGGTCATGATTCGGCTCTCTCACAGCCGCGAACGGGGTTCGACTCCCCGGCGGGGAAAAAACTTTTGCCTCAGAAGGGCCAATGACGAAAATCACTCATCACGCTGTTATCGATATCTCCGAACCTTCGGGTCATGGGGAAACAACAGATCCATGTCCACTGAGGCCCTCATCCAAACTTTTTGTACAGTTGTTTTTTGTTTCATGTTTTCTCTCTCTTCCGTTTCCTCATACGGTGATCCGTCAATACGGTGATCCGTCAACTTAAGGGAAAGATCGTCGCCTGCGGCTCGTTTCAGAGGCGGTTGGCGCGGCTCTTGCTGAACAGGACGGGCCGCACGGTGGCGGATGCGAGCAAACCTGAAACTTTGCAACAGAAACCGACCGAGACCAGCAAACAACACCATGCAAGCAGACAGGCGCTACCAAGAATAAACACCGACAATCCCAAGTCCCCACCCCACCCTGTCTCCTACATCCCCGCCCTCATCCCCTTGACGACGGCCTTGACCATCTCCATCTCGTGGAAGCCGGCCACGTTCTCGATGACCTGCCACCGGCGCGCGAGCTCGCCACGGGGCTCGACGCCGAGGTAGTCGCCGCTGCACTCGCAGCTGCTGCGGAGGTTGTCCGTCTTGGGCTGCCCGCACCGCTTGCACTTCAGGTCCTGCAGGGCGTAGCTGAGCGGCCGCTTGAGGGTTGCCTCGAGGATGGCCATCTCGAGCGACAGTGCGTCGTACGCGGCCGCGCAGCGCTCGCACGCGAACACGGCCCCGGCGGGCCCGCCCGCGCTGGAAGGGGCAACGTTGCGGCACAGGTCGAGGTCCTTGATCGCGTTGCACGCCGCGCACACGACGGCGGGCACGCGGAACGGTAGGCATGGGTTCCGGAACTGGGCCTCAGCCGCGAACTCGCGCACGCCGATCACGTCGAGGAGGTTGCGGCGTAGGACGAGCACCTCGGCGCCGACGTCGCGCGCCAGCGCGAACACAGCGCAGGCCGTCTTGACAAACTCGAGGACAGCACTCTTGGGCTTGAGATGGCTGCCGGGCAGGAGCGGGAACCGGAACGCGTCGCGCTCAGCCTTGTCGGCCTGGCGGTCCTGGATTGCGGCGACGGCTTTAAGGAGCTGGCGCGTGAGCGTCTCGTGCACGAACTGGCGCGCCGCGTCGAGCTCGCTGCTCTTGGCCGGGTCAACCGCCTGCGTGCCCGCCGTGTTCTGTTGGATCCGCAGGGGAGTGCTGAGGGCATCGCCCGACTTGCGCTTGGCATGGTACATGCCGGCCACGAAGCGGCCGACGACCCGGGCAAAGTCGTCCTGCACGGCCGGCGGGAGAAACGTCGCAATGTTCCACGTCATGTTGACCTCGACCTCCTTGGCGGGCGGGTTGTCCTCCTCGGGGTTGGTACACTCGATCCCAGCCATATTGGCCTGGTCCATCCAGACGAGGTGGTCCCAGAACTTGACAATGTCGAGTTGGACGTATCGGAACAGGTCGCGCGAGGTGACCGAGGCGACGATGTAGTTGGCGTACGCGAACCCGGTCGCTGAGCTGGGCTTGTTGGTGAGCAGGAACAGCTTGTGGAAGTCGGCGTGGACGACCTCGGACCCGAGCCGGCGGAACTCGGCCACAAGTTGCGAAAACGTCTTGCGCATCAGGCCGTGCACGAACTTGTGCAGGGCCGGGTCAAACAGCTTAGCCGCCGGGGACGACACCCACCGCCAAAAGTGGTCGAGCACGAGGCGGAAGTGCATTCCGTCCGGCTTGGCCGCCTCGACCGTCCAGCCCTTGACCATAAGCCGGATCAGGTTGAACGTCTGCTGCGGTAGCACGGCGTCCTCGAGTACGAGGTGCTGGTGCGCGGTCCCCTTGGCGTACTCGTCCAGGTTGTGCGAGGTCTGCTCGAACCCCATCGACGCGCCACCCTCGCCGCCCTCGAGCTCGTAAACGAGCGCAGACTGCAGCACGGCGTCAACGGCGAGGTTGCGGATGTCAATCTCGAGGCACGCGCTCGAGTAGGACCCGGGCTTGCCGATCTCGGGGTTGGACAGCTCGTCTGCAAACTGGGCCGCATTGGCGTCGGCCTCGCGCCCTCCCAGGTCGGGCCGGGCCGCGGGCGACCACCACATGACCATGTCGGCCTTCTTGAGCCTGCGTGCGAGCTCGAGGTCCGCCAGGAACAGGGGCACATCGCGCTCGAGGTTGCACACGGGCACGTCGAACCGGTCCGCGAGGTCGATCCGCTCCTGGATCCACACGCCCGCGTCGAGATAGTGGGCCACAAGCCGCTTGGCAGTCGGCCCTTGCCACTGCAGCGCCGGAAATGCGTTATCGCGCTCGTGCGACTGGATCACGATGTACGGGAAGCTGGCCGCGGCGGGAAGGCGCGCGTCGAAGAAGGCGCGGTCCTTTGGCGAGTGGATCACGAGCAGGCTCGCGCTGCCCTTCTGGCTCGCCAGCCCGGCGAGCTCCTTGGAGAGCGCGCGCAGGGCGACCTGCTCGGTCGGCGTGTACACGACCTCGACCTCGACCTCGTCCGGGTACTCGAATGCGGCCTTGGGCGCGAGCTGGCCCCTGGGCCTGGCCCGCTCGGCCGCCTTGCGCTTGGCGAGCAGGTCGGCATAGACCTTCTCGAGGTTGGGCACCTCCCGCGAGTTGCCCTTCTCGACCACGCACACCTTGACGAGCCCGTTGGGCAGGAAAAGGCCGAGGACCGACTTAAAGTTGTTGGTGGTGTGCATCAGGACCGCGTACTTGAGCCGCCGGCCCGAGTCGAGGTACCGGCGCCGGCTGATCGTTGGCGGGCTCGGGTCGAGGTCGTCGAGCTCAAAGTGCGAGTCGAGCCCTTGGTTGAGGCTCGCGCCCCGGCGCGGGTCGGGCACGCACGACGAGCCCAGCTTGAGCAGGGCGCGCACGATGAGCGGCACCTGCTGTTCGTACACGCCGTCCACGTTGACAGAGTTGAGCACGTCCCCGTAACCCGTCTCGCCCAGGTAGTCGTGCTCGTCCATCGAGACGCGCACCAGGTTCAGGCACCCCTGCCCGCGCGGGAGCGTCCGGCTGAGCGCCTCGGCCACGGCCGAGGCCGGCCACGGCTCGCGCCCGGTCGGGCGCTCGATAAAGTTGACGAGAAACTCGCGGCGGATCTTGAGGCGCACGCTCTGGAGTGAGTCGGAGATCAGGAGCCACATCTTGAACTCGCCCGGACGCTCTAGCACGGGCGCGATCTGGACAATGTCCCACACCTGCGACCCGAGCAGGGACGAGCGCTGGTGAAGCATCGCGCCGAGCGTGCCCTTGCGCGCCGTCGTGAACGACGATTTGCCCGCGCCCTTGAGTGCCCGGCGCTTCTCCTTCCATATCGGCTTCATGAATGCAACCCACTCCGCGTAGTCGACCGTCATGTCGGGCGCGACCACCGCCACCGCCGGCGGGCTCGGCGTTCGCTCGGCCGCGACGATCTCGACCACCTCTATACCCTTGGCCATATCCTCGACGTCGACGATCTCGCGCACGGCCGGCTTCTGGCGCCTGAACATGTCGTCCAGCTTGTGCTGCTTGAACTTGTCCTCGAGGTTAGCGACCCGGCGGAAGAGCCAGTCCGGGTGCCGGATCCGGGGCACCGGGTTGGCCACCTTCTGGAGCGCGGCCGGGATCGTGATGAGCTTCTGGACGACCGAGCCGAGGCGCTCGATGTAGTAGTCCCAGTCGAGAATCGAGCGCATTTCAAAGTCCTCGAGCGCGTTGTCCTTGAGCCACTTGCGCAGGAAGTGGCGCTTGACTGTGAGCTCGGCCGAGAAGATGGCGACCGGCACGGCCCGCTCCGTCACGGGCGCGCCGTGTGGCTTAGTCGAGATGATGAACTTGCACGCGAGCCCCTTGTCCTTGACCATGCCCTCGCCCAGGAACTCGGCCAGCCGGCGAGCAGTCGAGATCGAAGTCGACTTTTGCCCGCCGTACTCGGCGAGCGTCTTGGACATGCTCCGGTTCTCGGCGATGAGCTCGACGAGCTCGTCGTCGGGCAGACTAAGGCCCTTGGTGAAGAGCACGTCGAGCCACTTGTCAGCCACGACCGCAACCGAGGCGTAGCACTCCTGGAGGGTCTCGCCAAGCAGGAACTTTTCAAAGATTTGCGACTGGAACGTCTTGATCAGCTGCAGCTCGCCGCGCCGCTTGACCTCGAATCCCTTGAGTTCAGCGAGCGAGCCGTCATCGTTGAAGACGGCGTACCGCTTCTTGAGCAGCTTGTCCTCCTCCTTTGAGCTGGGTAGGATCATGGCCCGGTACGGCCCGTCGAGCTCGAAGAAGATCGAGTTCTCCTTGCGGACCTCGTACGTGCCGCGGTCCTTGTCGACCAGCTCGTGGTACTGGTCGTTAGTGAAGTCGCGGTAGACGAGATGGTTAAGCATCGTGCATGGGTACGAGATGCCGTACGTCTTGCCGCTCTTGAGCTTGAACTTGAACTCGTCCGGGAATGTCGCTGGCAGCATGCACCAGATCCCGTCCGTGTCGAGTTCGAGTGGGCGCCCGATCTGCTGGACCAGGAGCCGGGCCATTTGAATCAAGGACGATCCCGTGTGGCACGTGATGCCGGCCATCTCCATCGAGTGCCACCGCGCTCCCTTCCGCATGACGTAGCCGTAAAAAGAATTAAGGATGCACTTGTGCGCGAGCTGGAGCGAGTCGTACAGGACAATCATCCCCTTGGCCTCTACCACCTCGGGCAAGGTCCCGCCCGCGACGGCCTTGTCGAGGTTCTTCTTCCAGTCTTTGTGCAGGCCCTTGTACGTGTACCGGCGGTCGCGGAACGTCTTGACCGTGTCGATGTAAAAAGGGTTCTCGCGCTGGCAGATGATGGTCTCCTTGATGACCTCCTGCGTGACCTTGGTCTTCTTGTACACCTTGCGCGAGTAGTCGCCCAGGCGCTTCTGGAGCAGGACCGTCTGCTCGCTCGGCGACAGGTCCACGAACCGGCGCTGGGGCTTGCCCGGGTACTTCGGCGGGAGGAGCTCCTGCTCGAGCGCGTTGCGGATCATCTTGTACTCGTCCATCTTGGCCGGGAAGTAGTCGCCCCGCCAGGTCCACTTGAGCTTGCGCTGGCACTGCTTGCCCGGCCTGTTGTAGTCGCACGCCGCGCATGTCGCCTCGGTCACCACTGAGTCGGGCTGAAGCCGGTTGCTCAGCATGATGTTGGGGTACATGGCCGCCACGTCGAGGTGGTAGATCAGCGGCTTGTCGTGCCGGAGCGGGTTCGCGCGCAGCTCGGTCAGCATCGCCGTGATGCCTTGCTTGACCTCGTCGTAGTTGGTCACCTCGTCCAGCCTGAGGCCGCCCTCGGCCGTGATCGAGAACTGGAGGGCGTCGTCGAGCTGCTCAAGGAGCTGGTCGATCGCCTCGGGCACGATCTTGAACTCGGTCGAGATGTCGGACCGGAACACTCCAGCCTCGAGCGCTTCGACGTGGCCGCCGACGTAGGTCTCCGACTCGAGGAGGTGGCCTTCGAACATGTTGCCGTGGTCGTCGACATGCTTGTTGGGCATGATGATATCGCCCCGGAACGCCTCGACCATGAGGAGCGTCTCGCACAGGGTCCCGGTTCCCTTGCGCAGAACCTCGTCGGGGTTGAGCGGGATGATGTTGCAGAGCGAGAACACGAACGGGTGGACGTACTTCATGTAGAGGTAGTAGGTCGCCACCGCATCCGAGACCGAGTACTGGGCCAGGGTCTGGGGCTGCTCGACCGCGTACGGCGTCATCAACTCGGGGTCAAGCTCGATTGGGTTGTAGCCCAGCTTGGCGACCGTCACAGCCTTGAGACCCTGACTGCCCTGGGGCAGATACGAGTCGCGCTTGACCCAGCGGAAGCAGTCCATGTGGACGCACCCTCGGCTCTTGAACTCGTCCTCCGAGTCGCGGGTGAAGCCTGTCTCCTTGTACATGTCGATGCCGTGTGCGGCCGCGCGGGTTTCGAGGAATGGCATGTCGAACGAGTCGCCGTTGTAGGTGGCCATCACGGTTGGCTTGGCCTCGCGGATGTGCTCAAAGAAGCGGCTGATCAGGCCCGCCTCGTCGGGCTCGTTGAAGATAGTAAATGGGCCCTCGAACTCGGGTTTGGGGGTGTACTCAAAGTCCTCGATGTCGGCCGAGACAATCTCGCGGTTGGTAATGAGGAAGCCTTGGCCGTCGATCATGTACGAGACCATCATAACCTGGTCCGTTTGCGAGTCTGGGAACTTGAGCGGTGCCTTTGTCGTCTCAATGTCGTAGGCCATCACGACAGGCTCGGCACGTGCGACCCGCTCCGGGATAAGCTTGACCGACACTTCGCCCGCCTCAGCCGTCACCTCGTACCAGAGCCCAACCCGGATTTCCTTGTCGATCGAGACGCGCAGGTAGTACGGGATGTCGTACTCGCGGATGTCGAGGATCGCCTCGCTAGCCGCCATCCCCGACGGCCCCGCGCCCGCGCTCTGGGCCGTGAAGCCGGCCCCGGCGGCGTCCTCCATGTCGTAGTCGGCGTTGAAGGCTTTCTCGGCCGCGATCACCTCGGCGTACGTGTCGACCGCGTCGAGCTTGTCGCGGTTCTTGGTCGCGAGAGGCAGGAGCTCGCGTCGGACCGTGTACAGGTCGGCCTGGTTGCGGAAGTTGAGCTGGAGGTAGTCGCGCCGGTACCCGATAAGGTGGTTCGGCTGCGACGGGAGGCGGGCAGGCCGAGCAGAGCAGCGGTAAGCGGCGTCACCAAGGCGGCAAGGAGCTCAAGTTGCTTACCAGTTTGAGGTCTTCCTTGCTGACTTTGGTAATTTTGGTCACCAAGTCCTCAAACTTGCGCATGACCCACTCCTCCACGTTGCCCTCGTGCCCTTTCTGCAAAGGCGAGCGTGCGATCGTTGGTTAGCCGAGCCGAGCGAGGGGCGGATTGGTGGCGTGGCGCATGTGGGAGAATGATGAGCTCACTCGGCAGGCGAGGAAGAAGTAGGGTTCGTGAGTTATCGTTGTTTTGAACATTGCTCCGTCTTCCTGAATGAAGTAGTAGTCTACTCCCGCTTTGCCTTGTGGTGCGCTGTCGTCGGGAACGAGCGTCTGCGAGCGCGAACGTCCCGAGTGCCAAACGTCAGCCTTGGACTCAACCCCACGACGTGACCACCCACGACGTGCCCACTTACCTGGATCATGTTGATGAGCCACCCAACTTTGGGTTTGCCCTGTTGGTATTTTGGGAACCCGAGCTCCTCGTCCAACTCATCCCAGGCCTGCAGTCGAAAGCAGCGCTCAGCTCAGCTGGACCGGGTTAGGCTAGTGCGAGTGCTACTCACCTTTGCCTGAGCGAGCGAGTCAGCCTCTTTGGTTTGCTCAGCTTCTGTTGCGATGACTGTGCCCGTGTGTCCTCCCCTGCCCCCCCTTGATCCTCCCCTGCCTGGTCCGCCTCCCCGGCCCCGGCTTGGGCCCTGGTTGCTGCCGCCCCGGCCGGCGAACTTGTTGAACTTGTTGCCCACTGCGAGCAAAATTTAACCCGTCGAATTAGTATCGCCAGCGACACGGCGTACCAACCCAGCCGAGTGGGCTCGGAGAACCCCACGCCGGGCGGGAGAGGTGGTCGGGGTTGAGGGGCTTAATGAGAAGGCGAGGTCCAGTGTTGGGCCACAAGACTGACTCGTTCAAACTCAAACTCGTGATTGGCTCAATTGAGCCTGCTCAAAGGCTGAGCTACTAATATGCTGCGATATGCTGGTCGTCAAAATTGGGACTAGATGAAAGTGATACTGCTGATGCGTGTCGTCGTGGGTGGGTTGATGTAACGTTGCCTGGCTGGTTTGGCTGAGCGGAGCACGCGCGTCGCGAGGCCAATGAGGCGCGTCTGGCCCTGAGCGCGCGCGCGCGCGCGGCGCGACTGCGTATCTGGTCGACCCCGCGGGCGCCGAGGTGGAGATCGGGCACTGGGAAGAAGCCGGGCCCGGGGGCCGAGGGGGAGGGTTGCCCCACATTTGGTTGTCGGCTTTCTCGAGGTCCGGCCGGGTCTGGCTGCAGCTCTTTCCCTCATCACACTCGACTTGCATCTTAGATCTCGACAGCAATGGACCTCGACAAAGCGATTGGTCAGTACCGCGACGTCGGCCGTGGCTCTCTGATTTGGGGGCGGAAGCTGAGCTGATTGCATGCGCTTCCAACCCCCGCCCACAGGACACGAGGCGGACCCGGTCCCGGTCAGCTGGAACGAGCGCGACATCATCTTGTACAGCCTCGGGGTAAGCAACCACCACCTGGGCTGATAATTCCCTGGCAGCGGGGCTAACCGAGTCTCGTCGTTAACCAATCTGCGCGGCAATCTCACCGTTCCCCTCATCGCACAGATTGGATCCTCCCTCTCGCTCCCGCTCCTGTACGAGCTGCACCCAACCTTCCACGCCTTCCCTACCTATCCTCTTGTCCTCCCCCTTAAAGGCAATTCCTCCTCGACCAACTCGTTCGCCGCCGCCAAGGACAACGGCGGGCCGACCCCGGGTCTGCCCCAGCTGGACCCCAACCGGCTCGTACACGCGGACCAGTCGATCGAGGTGTTCAAGCCGCTGCCAGTCAGCAGTGGGGAGGGGTGGACCGTACGCAAGAAGCTGGTCGGGGTCAAGGATACGGGCAAGGTAAGCTGCGCTGGTCAGGGGGGTCGCGCCGCTGTCGAGTGGCGTTTTTGCCGACGACCTCTCCCAAACCGCAGGGCCTGATCATCCACGCCTCCAACGAGCTCGTCTCCCCCTCGGGACAAGTGCACACCCGCATGGTTGGCTCGTCCTACTCGTTCGGCGACTTCAACGCCGCCGGTTTTAACAAGTCCATCCTGCCCGCCCCGCCCGCCCAGCCGGCCAAGCCGCCCACCCGCGCGCCCGACTTCGTCTGGGCCGACGCGACCACGGCCGAGCAGGCCGCGCTGTACCGCCTATCGGGTGACTACAACCCGCTTCACATCGACCCCGGCGTCGGAGAGAAGATTGGGATGGGCGGCGTGATTCTGCACGGCCTGTGCAGCTACGGCCACGCCGCACGGGCCGTGGTGGGCGCGGTCGCGGGCGGGGACGACGCCCGGCTCGCATACATGTCGGCCAGATTCACGCTGCCCGTCAGGCCAGGGGACGAGGCAAGTCGCGTTGGTGCTTTGCGAACGTGGTACGGACTGTGTCGAGCTGACCCCTCCCCCTTCCCCCAGCTCGAGACACTGATGTGGGTTTCGCCCCACCCAGATGGAACGGGCCAGACGCGCGTCGACTTTGTCCAAAAAGTCAAGGCGACCGGCAAGGTGTGCCTCGGCGGCGGCGTGGTCCTGCTCAAGCCGGCCCACAACGTGCCCGTCGCGCAGGCCGTGCCCGACAAGCAGGACGCAGTCGGCCAGGCCCAGCAGGACGGCCGGTCAAAGCTGTAGCTGGGCGGAGGGGCCCGGCAGTGCGGGCGATCGGGTGCGTGCACATAGCGAATGTAATTGAATGGAATCCGGGTTTGGACAGGGGTCTCCAGGGCTGGCTGATGGCGGCCTAGTGGCGGCCGACGAGAACGAAGAGGAGCCCCCCCTCCACAATCCCGCCAGACGCGCCAGACCTATTTGCGCGTTTCAGAACCGGTAGGATTCCAGCTCCACCCGCTTTTACTCCACACACAATTGACAGAAAACTGTCATCACAAAAATACGACCCATCGTCACGGAATACGCCCTGCATGGGCAAAGTCTGTCCCGCGTGCCTTGCTCCCAGCCCGCCCTACTCGGCCGGGACATCCACGACCCTCCTGGTCAGGTGCATGAGCTCCTCCCCCCTCTCGTCGGTGTATATGGCGCTCACACGCTCCTGCTCGACCCAGCGCGAGAAACCCTCCCTCAGCTCGCCCGCTTTCTGGACCAGCAGCTTGACCCCTTCCTCCTCGAGGTCGATCGCCGAGCCGTCGTCTTCGACCGGCATGGGCTCCTCCTGCCGGGTGAACACGCCCGCGTCCTGCGCGGCTTCCG
>Ga0233341_1000086_pt1 | contig 12002 bp, 8 predicted proteins | sample GEONDECOMP247_FD_180672 | JGI IMG/M metagenome (GOLD analysis project Ga0233341, IMG submission 180672) | Leaf litter microbial communities from Shasta-Trinity National Forest, California, United States - GEON-DECOMP-247 | ecosystem: Environmental > Terrestrial > Plant litter > Unclassified...
CCGATCGCCACTCGCCGCCCAAAGCTCCCCCCCGCGCCCACCCCCTGGCTCGTGTGATGAGCAGGCCACCCAAAACAACCCCGGAACCGAGCGTGGAAACCCGGCCGGTCAAATTGCCGCGCAGCTGGAAGCCAACAGGAGGCACCCTTACTAAGTCGGACCCCCGCACCGCCGGCCTCCCCCCGCGCCCGCCGGAGGCGCTCAGGGGCTCTGTTTTGGGCCCGCGCGCGCCCGCGCGCGTGGGGGGTGCCAGCGGAGAGGCCCAGGGGGTGATGAGCGGCCGTTCGGACGGCGCACGGCTCGCCTCCTAGGCCTCCTCCGCCCGGTTGAGCTCGGCCTCGGGCGCGGGGCTGTTGACATGTTCGGGGGAGCGGGCCGCGACTGTCTTTCCTTTTCGTCTGCCTCTTTCCTGCTTCCACCCACCCGCTCTCTCCCCTTACCTCCGGCCCACCCTCCAGTTTCGGCGCGGGCGCGAGGAACCCTCCCGACAGCCGCGACCGTCGTCCTCCTGAGCCGAAGCGCAGCGCCGCCTCCTGTTCTCCCCCGCTCCTGCCGTTTTGCGCCCTCGATCTCGACCCCGAGGCTCGCTTAACCGCACTCCCTTCTCCATCCTACACAGTACTTCGGCCAGATGGCCACCCCCCACCCGCTCACCTCTGCTTTGAGTTCGCCCCAGTCCTCGCCGTCCGCCAGCTCGCCAAAGTCGCCACCGCCGGCGCGCTCCTCGCCGCGCTCGCCCCGGACGTGCAAGTTGGTCTCGCCAAAGAAGCACAGGGTCGGCTCGGCCAAGGCCGAGAGGCAGCTGGCCACCAGAAGCGGGAGTAGCGACATCTTCTCGCTAAGCGACGTGCAGCTTTCCGAGCGCTTCAAGGTGAGTGGCCCCCCCGCTGAGCGGTTTTCGGGTGGCGGCGTGTTGGAGAGAGGGGCTCGGTGGCCTGGTCGCACGCGGGGTCCGAGGAGAAGAAGACGATTAGGACGGAGCCAGTGGGATGCGAGGCTGTGCGCAACTTGCTAACCTGGTCGTGTGCATTCTCTTATTGCAACAGTTCATCGAGGAGATTGGGTACGGTAACTGGGTACGTTCGAATCCTCCCCCTTTGCCGAGCTGGGTGAAGCGGGTCAGTTGCTAAGTTGCGCTTGCTGTGTCCCCCACTCCCGTATGATCCACCCCACAGGGATCAGTTTGGAAATGCCACCCCAAGTCGTCGGCCAACGCGGACAGCAAAGTAGCGGTCAAGCTGGTCCACCGGTCAAAGAACCCAACCTCGTCTGCGAGGGTTCGCAGCCTATGGACCGAGTTCAAATCAATCAGGGCCATCAAAGACGGCAACCACCCAAACTTGATCACTTTCACCAGCTTCATCATCACCCCAAGCTACGCGCTCATCTCGATGGACCACCACCCGCGCCTAATGCCTGTTGCACTGCCCGAAGCCAAGGGCAAGGACTACTTCGTCCAGTTGATCTCGGCCGTAGACTTCCTCCACGCCCACCAAATCACCCACAATGACATCAAGCCTGCCAACATCCTCCTCTCGGCCGACGACGCGCCCGTTCTGTGCGACTTTGGGTTTGCCCAACTCTACGCCGAGCCGGCCGCGGGCGCGCGGGCCTTCTTCTCGTCCCTGTCGTGGGGCACGCCCGAGTACCTCTCGCCCGAGCGCGCAAAGGGCGTCGCCCACGACGAGCGCCTTAGCGACATCTGGGCGCTCGGGGTGACTATGTACGAGATCGTCGTCGGGCGCACCCCATTTGAGCGGACCGAGCAAGAGGAGTTCCTCACCCGCGACACCCTCGAGGTTTACTACCATCGCACGACCGAGGGCATCTTCTGCGGCGAATACCTCATCTCGACAGAGCTCGAGTCGCTCATTCACTCGATGGTCGATCCAGACATCACCACCCGCTGCTTCCCATGTGGCCGTGCTCTCGGGCACGCCTTCTTCCACCCGCCACCGAGCAGGCGCAGGCCAGTCCCCCAACTCGACCCCGCAAAAGTCTCGACTCCCCCCCGCCCGCGCAAGGAGTCGATGCCTCAGGAGACTCCCCAGTCGGCCGCACGCCGGGCTGCTGCGACGGCCTCTGCCACCGCCTCGACGTCCGCGCACAGCTCACCCCGGCGCGCGCGGGCCAACACGTCGCCCAAGGCGGCCGCCGGCAGCCCGGTAAAGGTGCACCGCGACCGGTACCCGTCCGTGCCGACTGTGCCGAGGATGCCGGCCGCCGCCGCGCGCGGCTTCTCCCCCCGGCCGCTCGTCCTGGCAGAGCGGGGCGTCAACAGGCCCTTCACCCCGACCCGGGCCCTGTCCAGGCCGGAAACGCCCGCCGCGAGTGGCTCGGCTAAGCCGGGCCAGGCGGCAAAGCCGGCCTCGCCGCCGAGCCGGATCCCGGTCCGCAAGGCGGACGCCGCAGTCCCGGCCGTGGGTGCGCGCAGGCTGCAAGAGACACCAAGCTTCGGAGCGAGTCCCCGAACGGGCGCGCACAAGCGGACTATCTCCACCGCGGCCAAGAAGGATGCCGAGTTCACCCCGCCTGCCCGGCGCACCTCGCCCCCACCGCCCGTCCCCGCGTTCTTGGCCAGGTCAACCAAGGCCAAAGGCCCCAGCCCGCCGCGGGCGCCTCCACCCAGGGTCCCCAGCAAATCGTCGCTTCGGCAAACCAAGTCGCCTCCGCACCGGGAAACCCCGCCCAAGGTGCCGCCCGTTCCTGCGTCGTCGCGGGTCCTCGGTGGGAGGACTCAGGCGCGGGCGTCGGCGAGGCAGGAGCAGGAGCAGGACCACGACCGCACGACGGAGCACGATGAGGAGGAAGTCTTGGCTGACCGCCACTCCAAGTTGATCGCGGCTGAGAAAGACAGAGCATCGCCGAGCTGGTCCAGGTCACCGTCTCCCGCAAGCTCGTCGTCTTCGGGAATCGAGACCAGCTTTCTCGAGTCGAGCTTTGGCAAGAAAGTCTTCGCTGGGAGGAACAAGGACCAGCAGGCTGACCGCCGCGCGAGCCAGTCCCCTTCGCCCCAACCAGACTTGGCAGGTCGGACCTCGCCATTGCCGAGCAAGAAGGGTTCAAAATTCAAGCTCAAGAACCTGGCGATACGCCGTCCAGACTCTGTCAACTCGCTCCGCCGGGCTCCCTCGGCCTTGTCGTTCCACGCGCTCCGGTCGACGCTGTCGCGCCGTCGGGCGTCTGCTGGCCCGAACTGGGCCCTCGAACCAGACTCGTCTTCGCACGACGACCGCGTGGCGGTCACCCTCGACCACTCAAAGTCGATTCCCTCGCCGCTCAAGTGCAAGAAGACATCGGCCGAGAAGGCGGCCGAGCGCGACAAGTTGGCAGCCTTCTCGTTGCAGATTCAGCAGATCATCGACGCTCGCAAAGAGTCCGAGGTACCTTACCCTGCACCGCCCCGGTCGCCCACCCCGCTCGATGAGAGCCTGGTAGAGGCGCCGATCCTGAGCCCGGGGCAGGTGCGCGCGTTCAGGGCCCAGGTAGGCAAGGAGTTGGAGGAGAGGCGGTTGAAAGACTTGGACAGGCAGGAGAGCCACCGCCCACGCGTGTACAGGTCAAACTCGGTCGCCGCCTTCAACAAGACCGGGACAAGCTCTCCTGTGCGGAACGCGGAGGGGAAGAGGTCGACGGCGGTCAGAATGAGGCTCAGCGCGACGCCCAGTTTCGTTGAAAGGAGCGAGTCGTCGGCTTCCGACTACGGCTGGGTCGCCAACAGCAGCACGACCAGTCTCGCCTTCTCGCCAATGACCTCGACCGGGTTCAAGCCTGGCCACAAGCGCGTTCCGACCGCGATCCGCAACGTCCCTTCGATCTACCTCACCTCGGATGCGGATGACGACGGTGACACCGATCAATCCGGCTGGCGGAGCGACACGCCTTCGTCAGATCGAGTGGCGAGCCCGCCACCGACGCCGACGACGTCGATCGTGCAGGAGGGGCAGCAGCTGCCAATGTGGGTTCCCGCTTCAGACTCGGACTCGGACGGGGGCACTGAGGAGGACACTACTCAGCAAGCACTTCAGCAGCCGCAAGATGACGACACCGAGAGCGACGAGGACGCCGATGTGGACGAGCCGACGGTGACGCTGAGCACCCCGATCAAGGCCCGCACGCCACACTCGCGCTCGCCAGGCAAGCCTTCGCCACTCAGGCTCAGGCCCGCGCTGCCGACGGTCATCTCGGCCCCGACCACAACCCACGAAGTCACAATCGCCGAGGATTCCGTCGAGCCACTGCGTTATTCGCACTCGCCCACTCCCCCGCTCCACTCGGCCTTCTCGACGTGGTCGACCGCAAAGTCGACGTCGTCCGCGTACGAGCGCTCGGCCACGTCGCCCTTCCCTTCCAGGTCAGAGTCGCGCGCGACAACCTGCTCGACCAACACGACCCGCACCCAGCGTGTCAATTTTGGCGACGGCGACGGCGACGGTGATAGCCCAGCCGACGAGCGCGACAGGCGGGGCGCCGCGAGCTGGGCCCACAGGCGCCAGCGCTCGAGCCGGAGCCTGTTCAGCTTGTTCAGCAACGGGAGCCAGTCGTCACTCGGGAGGATGAGCGTCGCGTCGCGCGCGAGCGGGAATGGGAGCGGGGTCAGTATCGGGAACCTGGAGCTGGAGGAGGACGCGGTGGGGATGGAGGGAAGGGGGAATGAGGGCAAACGGCAGAAGCAGCGAGAGCCGGGCAAGGAAGGCAGGCTGGCAAAGGTTTGGAAGAGGCTGCTAAAGTGATGCATGCGGGGGGCAGCGAGGCTGCGGGTTTCTGCGCCGTCCGAGACGCTGCCTTTGCTGGGCGAGGGCTTTGGGTCTGTCTTTTCGATACACTTGCTCTGAACATATTCTAATGAACCCCATCCTCCCCGCTTGTTCGTGGTTTTTCTTTCTGAAGGGCGTGGGCGCGGCCAAGAGGGCGACTGACTGGGCTGGCTGCCGCCTGAGTGGCGTTTGGGCCCGAACGCGCAAGCGGTCGCGCGGTCGCCCAGATCGACGCCGTCGGCTTCCCCGCGGCGGGCACCCAAACGTGATGACCGAGCCGAGCTCAACGCGGCCAGTCTTCCTCTCCGCCACACTCGCTCGCCCATCGCGCGGCTCCCAAACCAGTCAGGCAGGACAGTACTCGGAATGCACAACTTCTCGGGCGCGCATGTGTCCCGGCGCGAGATCAACCTCGGCGGGGTCCAGCGCTTCGCCGACCACTCGCCCGCCGGGCTGGCCGAGCGGGCTAAGCTCGAGCGAGTCGGGAGGGAGCGCCAGCGTGCCGAGAACAAGGCCGCCACAGCTGTACAGGTCAGTCAGCGTTAACAGAGGGGAGGTGGAGAGGAGGGCAGGTCGGTTTATTTGCTGACTGTGGACGGATTGTGATGATTAGGCCTTCTATCGGGGTCGCTGCGTGGCTTACAACTCTCGTGCTAAATTCAGGAATCAATTCGATCAGACAACTCAGGCAGGAGCAGCAGGGTTGACACTGGATGAATCGTTTGAGTTGACCAGGCTACTAGCTCACTCCATCGTCGACAACAACACTGTTGACTTGAAGCGAGCTGGCAGCTGGGCCCGGCTGGTGCTCTCTCCTGCGCTCAACTCATCAACTAAACAGCCAGCCTTATTCCAACACTGGCTCACCCCATCAGCAGCCAGGTGGCAAACACTCATTCGCAAGCTGAGCTACACTCTCCTCCTCCAGGCTGTCCGACACCCAAAGTAAGTCTCTCTCAGCCCCCGCCCGGACCGCGTGCGATGATGCCACTGTCCTGCGCCTCGGCCGAGCTGACAAATCGTGTGTGGTCCTATTGACAGGATCGCTCAAGCGCCATTGTTCCTCGAGATTGTCAAGATGCTCGTTGACCCTGGCACGTTCGCAAAGTGGGGCGTCAAGCAGGCCGGTGGGGCGTCGGTGGCTGACTACCTGGTGGCGCGCGATTTGCACGGGCTCATCCGGAGCTTGGTGCTCGTTATCGTAAGAGGCGACCGATTGAGGGGTAATAACTCGCATCGATACAACGCTGAGTGAATCATCCTGTTTATCCCACAGCCCCCGACGCTCAAGACTCAGCCCGCCCTCCCAGCTGCCATCTCGCTCGCGCTACTCCCCTTCAAGGCTTACCCCGCCTCACCCGCCAGCGCCACCTCCACCTCCACCACAACTCCGAGCCCACCTTCACCTCAACGCCTCATCATCATCCAATCCTTCACAGTCTCAATCCTCACGATACCGATCCTCCCGAGCCGTGTCCCGCTCCCGGCACTCACCGCGCTGGCTGGTTTGCCACTCGACGAGATTCTCACCTGGCTCGCCTCGCCAGGGGCCGCCGCTCCACTGGCCGCGCTCGACCCGGAGGACGCTGTGCACCTGCTCGCCAACGTCTTGGCGTTTGGGTCCAAGCGGGTGGCGACCTTTTCGAGCGGCAAGGTCGTGGCGGCATACTTGGGCGTGCTGAATGTGCTCCTGAACAAGCTTCCCAAGGGGGCCTTCGCGCCCAAGAAGAACGACGGACCCCTGGTGGTGGACGTCAAGGGGAAGGGGAAGGAAATGATTGCCTTGATCGGGTCGGACGAAGACTCGGACGACGGCGACCCCGACATAGTCGAGCTGGCCAGGCGCAAGGTCGGGACCGCAGCCAATGATGGCGAAGGTGATGTTCAAATGACGCTAGCTCCTGCCACGGCACCCATCGCACCGACACTCTCGCTCGAGCCGCGCACAACCAACTGGCTCAACACTCTGTTCTCCCGCGAGCACCTCACCGCGCTCCTCCAGCTTTCTACGCGCTACTCAGCCTCGACCCGGCCCGCGCTCGCCGCGTTCCTCGTCTCAATCCTTTCCACCTTCACTCACCACCGCGACTCGATCTTGAGCACTGTCATGTACAGCGGACCGTCCACGCCCGCCTCGGGCACGGCCGAGCGTGGCGGAGGCCTCCTACGTGAGCTGTACCGCGGCTACGTGCGCTCCTCGGGCGTTGGCCGCTTGCTGGGCAACACCCAGCGCGGGTCGGCCATCCTTGCAGGCTTGGACGACGGCAAGCTGGTAGGCGACTGGCCCGCGCTGATTGTCCTGGCCGAGTTGTACTCGCGGTGCCTGCTCACCCTCGGCGACGACGAATTTCACAGCGCGCGCAACCCGCTCTCGCTCGACGAGGTCGTCGGCCTGTCGGGCCAGCTCAGGAACCTCGCCTTCACGCTCTACTGGATGGAGGACAGCCTCGAGACGGCCCAGGGCGGTGCCAAGCTGGTAGCGGGGACCAGGCTCACGTACGAGGGGCTGCGGTCGCTCGCGACTGGGCTGCTGCAGCAGATTTACGCGCGCGACTCGCGCAAGCCGTTCACTCCGGACGGACACTGGCTAATGACGTCCCAGTTTGACCTGGCGTCTTTTATTCAAACTGTCATCTACGAGGATCAGCAGCTCGATGCAGGCGAGGACCCTTTCCAGCCCGAGCGGTCGGTCTGGGACGACGGGCCCGAGGAGCCCGACCGGCCCAGGTCAAAGGCCAACCTGACAAAGCGGCAGATGTCATTCATCTCGCCCAGGCTGGGCGTGCTCAACAACATACCTTTCGTCCTTCCATTCGAGAACCGTGTTCAGATCTTCCGCCAGTTTATCGACAACGACCGGACCAGGCTCGGGATCCAGCGCGACCGCTTCACTCGCGGCAAGCGGCACCAGGCCATTATCCGCCGCAATCACCTCTCCGAAGATGCCTATGTGAGCCTCAACGCGCTCGGCGCCGGGCTCAAGGGATCGGTTGAGATCGTGTTCAAGGATGAGCACGGCTTTGAGGAGTCTGGGATCGACGGCGGCGGACTGTTCAAGGAACTCCTGACCAGTTTGAGCAAGGAGGTGTTCGACACTGACCGCGGCCTGTGGCTCTCGACGGCCCAGCACGAGCTGTACCCCAACCCGCATGCGTACGCGAGGGGAGAGGACAGCTTGAGCTGGTACCAATTTATCGGCCGGATCCTCGGCAAGGCGCTTTACGACGGCATCCTGGTCGAGGTTCGGTTCGCGGCCTTCTTCCTGGCCAAGTGGCTCGGGCGGCAGTCGTACCTGGATGACCTCGCCTCGCTCGACGCCGAGCTGTACAAGGGGCTGATCGCGCTCAAGGACTACCAGGGCAATGTCGAGGATCTCAGTCTCAACTTCACCGTCACCGAGGACGACTTTGGCCTGTCGCGCGAGGTGCCGCTCGTCCCGGGCGGGGCGGACGTGACCGTGACCAACGAGAACCGGATGCGCTACATCCTCCTCACGAGCCATTACAAGCTCAACACTTCCAGTGCCAAGCAGTGCGAGGCCTTCTTCAGGGGGCTGAGTGAGATCGTGCCTGAGCGATTTCTGCGGCTGTTCAACCAGCAGGAGTTGAGGGTCTTGGTGGGCGGGGTGGAGCAGGAGATTGACGTGGATGACCTCAAGGCCAACACTTATTACGGAGGTAAGCATTCGTCCCGTTGCTGTATTCAACGGACGCCACCCTGAAACTCTCATTTTTTTCAGGCTGGGACGAGTCGCACGACACCATCAGGTCCTTCTGGCGTGTGGTGTCGTCTTTCTCGCCCGAGCACAAGTCGGCCCTGGTGAAGTTTGTCACGTCGGTGCCGCGCCCGCCCCTGCTCGGCTTTGTCGAGCTCAACCCGCGCTTCGCGATCCGCGACGCCGGGCCCGACGAGGGCCGGCTGCCGACGAGCTCGACGTGCGTGAACCTGCTCAAGCTGCCCCAGTACAAGGACGAGCACACGCTCCGTAAGAAGCTCGTCCAGGCCATCACAAGCGGGGCCGGCTTTGATTTGTCATAAGGGTGCGGCCGGGGAGCTTTGTGCATAGCTGTGAAATTCGTTTGCATTTTTTTTTGGTCCGGGCGAGCGAGCGGAGCGGAGAGTGCGGGCGGGCGAGAGGTGCAAAGGCGGGTAGGAGGTGGGGTGGCGGTGGGGGTGAATGGGGCGGTGGGGTGAATGATGACGGAGACCTTGTGGGGCACGGGCCCTCGGCCCTCGGGCGCCTGTGCCCTCGCGCCCTCGGCCCTCGGGCTATGCGCAGCCAAAACTGGTCGGGCGCCGGTGACTAGCTTGCAGCAAGCCCCCAAAAGTGCGAGGTTTATCCCCAACACGACTCGGAGACAGTCGCGATCTCTAATTCGACCACCCAAACTTCACCCTTTTAGCTAGCTAGGATGACCGTCCACGTCGGTTCTGTAGAGGTGAGTCAGCTCGGAGATACCGACCCCCACTAGCTAGCCTGTTGGGACTGACGCTTCCTCGTTCCACCGTCCCTCCCCTCCACCTCCGCCTCCGCCGCTCGGCGCTCGGTCGAGCCCAGGTTGGCCCCAACCCTCCCCCCCAAGGCGAGACGCGCCCTCGGCGGTTCGCCGAAACTGCGTCCAAGCTGATCACGTCGCCGAGCGAGAACATCCGGCCCGGCTACCGCGACGGCTCGGGCCCGCCCTCGGCCCTCAACGACTCGCGCGAGTTTGGGGATGTGACTGTGATGGCCCACATCCTTCAGCGTACCATCCGCGAGAACCCGAACAAGGATGGCTTCGGATGGCGCGAGGTGGTGCGCACCGTCGAGGAGGAGAAGGAGGTTCGTCCGGCCGAGCCTAGTGAGCGGCAGCGGAAGCTGAGGCGGAAGCTGACAAGGCATGGTTGGGTGATGCAGGTTACCAAAGTGGTGGGAGGCAAGGAGGTCAAGGAGATGAAGAAGTGGAGTTACTTTGAGTTGACAGATTACAAGTATCTCACTTACGCCCAATTTGGCGACCGCGTCAACCACGCTTCGTCGGCCCTGGTCAAGACTGGCCACTCAAAGCACACAATCTTCAACATCTTCGCTTCAACCTCTGTAAACTGGCAACTCATGGCTAATGGTAAGACCAGCATCTTTTCTATCATGCATTGGCCGTTTGATTGATTGTGGTCTCGTCGGGTTCCAGCTTGCGCGTTGCAAGGCATCACGTTCGCCACCGCGTATGACTCGCTCGGCGAGGAAGGGCTCGAGCACTCGCTCAACGAGCCCGAGGTGTACGGCCTATTCACCAACGCCGCGCTCCTCAAGACGGTCGCAGGCGTGGCCGAAAAGACGCCGACGGTCAAGGTGGTCATCTACGACGGCAACAAGGCCGACGTCAAGGCGGGCGCGATCGACCAGCTCGAGAGGAACGGCTCGCGCGTGTACCACCTCGATGACTTTCTCGAGCTCGGCCAGGCCCACCCGGCCGAGCCCAACCTGCCAGAGCCTGACGACACGGCGTGCATCATGTATACCTCGGGATCGACAGGCGCGCCCAAGGGCGTGCTCCTCAGCAACAAGAACATTGTCGCCTCGGTTGCCGGCGTCGAGCGCCTCCTCGGTGAGCTCCTTACGCCTGACGCCACCTTCCTGGCCTACCTCCCGCTCGCCCACATCTTCGAGCTCGCGGTCGAGATGACCCTCGTCTCGGTCGGTATCACGATGGGCTATGGCCAGGTTAAGACCCTGACCGACAACAGTGTCCGAAACTGTGTCGGCGACATTCGCGCATTTAAGCCGTCGATCATGATCGGAGTGCCCGCCGTGTGGGAGCTGATCCGCAAGGGGATCGTAGCCAAGGTCTCGGGCGGGGGGCGCGTGACCCAGACCGCGTTCAACGTGGCCTACGCGGCCAAGAAGCTGTTCGGCTCAAAGTCGATCGTCGGGCTCGTGGCCGACGCGGTCGTGTTCAACAAAATCAAGCAAGCCACAGGCGGCCGGCTCAAGTACGCTGTCAACGGCGGCGCGCCCGTCTCGCGCGAGACGCAGGAGTTCATCACCCTCGCCGTGACCGACATGATCATGGGCTACGGCATGACCGAGAGCACTGCGCTAAGCTGCATCCTGCCCTTCTCGATGCTCGAGTACGGTACCGTCGGCGTGCCCAGCCCGGCCGTCGAAGTCAAGCTCGTCGACTTTGAGGAGGCCGGCTACCACGCCACCAACAACCCTCCCCAGGGAGAGATCCTCATTCGGGGCGCGACCATCTCCAAGGGATACTTCAAGCGCGACGACCTCACCAAGGAGGCTTTCACCGACGACGGTTGGCTCATGACGGGCGACATCGGCCAGTGGAACGCCAACGGGACCCTGTCCATCATCGACCGCAAGAAGGTCAGTGGGGGCAGCGAGTCACACTTGGAGTGCGTGTGCGGGAGCGTCGGTCTGCTAACACTTGCTGCGGTGTCGGTGTTCGTAGAACCTTGTCAAGCTTTCCGGCGGAGAGTACATTGCCCTCGAGCGCCTCGAGTCGATCTACAAGTCCTGCCACGCTGTGGCCAACATCGCTGTCCATGCCTCGTCCGACGCCAACAGGCCCATGGCTGTAAGCCACCTGTGGCTGGCTGCCTCTGCTGATCCCATCGGAGCTGACGACTGAGCCTGTTCCGTGCAGATCATCTTCCCGAACGAGGTCAACCTGCGCAAGCTGGCCGACAGCAAAGGGATCAGCGTGTCATCGTCGACCGACCTCGAGGCCCTGTGCGCCAACCAGGCCATCAAGGACGCCGTCCTCAGCGAGCTCAACGCGCTTGGCAAGAAGGCTGGGCTCAAGCCGCTCGAGGTGAGTTAGTTAGACAGGGGAGTGAATGGGCAAGAGAGTGGTGCTGATCCTGGAGGGAATTCGCCTGTCTACGCCTGTCTCGTGCGTTTGCCACTCACAGACACTCCAAACTGTCGTCCTCTCGCCGGTCGAGTGGACCCCCGAGAACGGCCTGGTCACTGCGGCTCAGAAGCTGAACCGCAAGGCGATCCTGACAAAGTTCAAGGACGAGGTTGACGTGAGTGATCGGATGAGAGCGCCAACACTGGGTGCGGGAGCCGAGCCGCGGCTGACGTTCGTGCTGCCTTGCTTGGCGACGCTGTCGGCGCATACAGCAAGTCTACCCGTGAACAGGTTCCATGCTCGGGCACCTTTGCGTTTCCAATTCCGAATCACTGCCTGCCGATTCTGTACATATACCCGCCCTCCCCCTCCCTCTCTGTCGCTAATGCTAGCC
>Ga0233341_1000087_pt1 | contig 11980 bp, 12 predicted proteins | sample GEONDECOMP247_FD_180672 | JGI IMG/M metagenome (GOLD analysis project Ga0233341, IMG submission 180672) | Leaf litter microbial communities from Shasta-Trinity National Forest, California, United States - GEON-DECOMP-247 | ecosystem: Environmental > Terrestrial > Plant litter > Unclassified...
CTCGGCGTCCACCACCGACTCCTCCCCCGAGACGGACGCCTTGGAGATGGACCTCGGCGGGTCATCCACCTGGTCCCGGTCCTGGTCCTTCTCCTTCTTGAACCTCGAGTAAACAGTCTCGAGCGCGCGTTTGAGGTACTCGAGCTCCTTGTCCCTGGCGTCAATCATTCCCTCCAACTCGGCGAACCGCGACGACTTCTCCTCCGCCACTCGCAGCAGCTCGGGCAGAGTCGGGTCCACTGTCGCTGACGAGTCGGTCCGCCCTCGCCCGCCACCGGACAGGACCTGAGCTGCATTCAACTCGCGCAACTCGTCCAAGTCCTCCTGCTTCTCTTGAGCATAAAGCGACAGCTGCGTGGTCAGAGCGTCCGGCGGCTGAGCATACTTGAGCCCGGTCATCGCCTCGTTCAGTCCCCGGCGGGTGAGCTCGTCCCTGAGACCGATGCGCTCCTCGACGTCAGGCGGAGCGTTGGTAAGCGAATTAAGCAAGCTCATCCCCGACGCGCGCCACTCCCACAAGCCTTGATCGTCCAGCTGGTTTGGCGACTCGAGTTGATGAATCCCTGGGTCATCGGCTAGGGCAATGCTTTCGACGAGGTAAGTAAACCTGAACTTTTCGTCGTGCGCGACGCGGAAGTCTGACAGCGCAGCGAGGACAATCTTGTAACCGTCGTTCTGGGACAGGACACACAAGGCAGCGAGGACATCTGCGACCAGCGTCCTGAGCTTGTTGTTGGGCGCCTCGGGTGGTGTCCATAAGCAGTAGGCCACACACGTGATCAGGTGGGCGTGGCTGACGACGTGGCCGAATCCGACGTCGGTGTTCATGAGCACTCGCAAGCACTTTACGCACTCCGCCTGAACGGTTTGGTCCTCGTCCGACTGTCCGTCGGCGTGGTTGATGCGGGCGAATGTGATCCTGCTGAGGAGTGCTTCGAGAGCGTCGAGTCCTTTGGCCGCTCCGACAAACTCCTCGACCCATTGGAACGGGGCGGTCGAGAGGCGCACGCGCAGGGCGATGAGGTGCTTGACCAGGCTGCGAACCGATACCTTCCTGCAAACGGAGATAGGATCGAAGTCAGAACGTAGCTGCTTACAATGACAGGATGAGACAGTCTCAGCTTACGTTGACTTTATCTGAACCACGTAAAACGCTGGAGTATCCTTTGCCTGCTCGCCCACAGCCTGGGCAGTCCCCGTCGCATTCGACGCATCCGTCCACCACGACGCCCAGCTAGTTGCATCCCCCGTTGGATTAGCCACCACAGCCGCCACCTGGACTGGGCCCGATCCACTCCCGAGCGCGCCGTAAGTCGAGTGCGCCCTGACAGCCAGCTTTGGCTCCGCTTCAAAATCCTCCTGCCCGGCCGACCACCCCACGACCATCGACAACCGGCGCAGGCCGGCGAGCGCGCCTGTCCCGGGACCCGTATCGTGGGCTGGGCCGGTCTTGGAGTGACGGAGTGGGGCAGGCGATCCCGAGGCTGCGCGATTGGCTTCACGCTGCTGTCGGACAAGGAACTGTTGGCGGTCAGGTGGGAGGTGGCGCATAGCCTGACGCTGCTGGTCGCCTTTGATCCCGAGCTGGTCCTGAATACATGCAGGGCAAAAGTCAGTCAGCCCTAACAGGGGCAAAATCGAAGGAATCAATCAAACCAACCATTAAGTCTTCCATTGCCATGGCCAGGTTTGCCTCGTCGTTGTCGTCGTCGTCACCATTTAGCTCTGCCACATGGACGCCGCCTTCCTCTGCTCCACTCCACGACTCGCGCGTGCTCGGTGTCCAACTCGAGAACCGGTTTGCCAGCGCTTCAGTCCTATCCAACGCTACCGGACTCCCGACCACCTTCCGGCGCGGTCCAGGCTGGAGCGGTTCCTCGGCCGGGGTCGAGAAGAAGGACGACAGCCTAGCTGCCGCCTTGGTCGCCAGCGGTGGCGAATTGTCAGAGCTGGGACCTGACCCCCTCGTGTTGTCTGATGAGCGCCCTTTGAGTGTGTCGTCATCGTCGTCGTCCTCCTTGTCAGTCGATGGGCTGGGTTCGGGATCCGGGGTAATGGCTGGTGGAGAAATTGGGGCTTCATGGCCACCTGCAGCCCACAGGGATCCGAAGAGCGTCTTGGGGCGCCACGAGCCGTGCGCAGGAGGCTCAACTGTTGACTGATCATCGAGGTGTTGGATTGGTTGAGCTGTGAGAGTGAGGGTGAATGGAGCGGACTGGGTGTTGGCGGTTAGGTAGTCGATCACGTTGGTTTGGGGTGGCAAACCTGCGAAGGAAGGTGGCGGTCAGTAGGTGGCCTCGGATGACTGGCGCCAGACTAGTCATCTCACTTTGTTGGTCGGTTTCTGACTCTATTTTGTAAACTACTTGGATGTCGTTCCCTTGGGCTTTGACAGTCGTTGGTAGGCCAATCTCGTCAACGGCGCATTCAATCAGCTCGGCAGCCGTCATCCTAGCCGACAAGAACAAAGTCCGACTCCATTCCTGACCATCAAAGCGTGGGATTGATTTGAATTTGATATTGATTTGGAAAGGTTTGTAAACCAATCTGAGTGAGCCACTCGTGGTGATCGCTTCGTCGAGTCCAAGTCCGAGTGGGAGCAACCCTAAATCAACCAGAAACAGTCAGCACCCGATTTAACCAGTTATCGTTGATTTTCATTCCAATCAGCTAACCATTGCTAGTTTCTCGTTTGAAATGGTCTATCCTGGCTTGGTCGAGTTTGGTAGCTGAGCTTGAGTGGCGGATCCCCCACACGGAGAGCTCATCACGCTCCCCGCCCGCCTCCGCTGATCCGAGCACATCGACTTTGATTTGTTGACCATCTTCTTGAAGCAATTGGTTGACCAAGTCTTGAACTGAGGATTGGGCCAGCGGGAGGAAAGTGGCGTTGAGCCTGGCCGCGACTGGCCCGGCCAGCCGAACCTGAACCAGCTCGGGCTCGGAATCGGCCATCAAACTCGCACAATCAAGTAGCGCAACACCGACTGAGCAGTGCGAGTAGGCGTGTCGAGGAATATGCAGTTGATTAAGCTGGTGACTGGAGCCAAGCTGGGACTGGACATGAGTGCTGGGGCTGATGATGCGTGCCCGAGCGTGGGCGCCTCGACCGCTGAGCTCGTTCCCCTCGTCCGTCCGAGGCGCGAGCCAACCCCCGCAAACTGACATCTACCCCGCCCCGCGCTCCGCCCCGCCTGCACGATCCGCGATGTTCTCGACGGACCACCCAACAAAATAGAACACAACATGTAGTGGCACGCAAGCAAAAACGATAGATAGTATGCATGCATACATGCTTGAATATACGTAACAATGTAAACATAGAAACCATCGTCTCACGGAAGCGCCTTCTCGGCTTGGTCAGTCAGCCTCAGGCTGGCAGACGCCACTCGCACTTAGGCGCTCAAGCCACCGCGATCGCCGCGCTTACGGCGGCCCAGATCCCCACCCCAGTCAACCCAGTCACGGCCAAGCCACTCACTCCGCTCGCCACTTTGCACTTGAGCACAAAGCCATCCCTCGCCGGGGCCTGCCACCTGCTCAACCCGTCCGCGCCCACACCCCATCCACGCTTGATCGCCCCACAACCACACCCCTCGCTCCGGCACCTCCGCCCTCGCTGGCTCCACATCTCCCCGTCCCCGCGCAGGAACCAGCCCCCGATGATCCAGAGCCACGGCATTCCCAAGAAGCCGAGGACAAACAAGAGCTTGGCGGGCGGGACGGTCTCCCACAGGAGGAGCGAGTCGTCGGCGTAATCGTGCGAGTGGCTATCAGCCCAGGACGCGAGCGAGAAGACCGACAGGACTGATGCGCGCCAGTTTGGCTTGACCATCTGGCGCGCGAGAGGCGGTGTTCCGGGCACATGCGCAATCTGGTTGTCATGTTGATGCTGGGATGAGTGATCGGTGTTCTCGATCGGGGTGAGGGCGAACGCGAAGCGGTGCTCGACCTTGGGCGACGATGGAGACGGCGAGCGCGAGTGATCCTCCGGGTGCAGGTTGTTCCTGACGCTGGCGGCGTGTGAGCGTTCAAGTTGACTTCCATCGAGTGAGATGTCAGCCATTGCTTTCTCATCCTCGTCGAGGGCGTCATCGTGTGCGTAAGTGATTGAAAGCGACGGGATCGCAGCGTGCCTACGTCGGTGGTTGAGCCCCCCATCTTGCCTGTGGGTCCGTTGTGCTGTCCCAAAGCTGATCCCCAGGCCAGTAAGGACGTCCCCACACTCCTCTCGTTTGCCCAGTGTATCCACCGCCGGATCGTCGTCGTCCTCGAGTTGGACCGTGATGGGTGTGTCGTTAGGTGTCTCGCCACCTCCGACCGAAAAGAGGGGAGAGGGGAAAGTGGCCGATTGGACCGTCGACGATGTCTGCGGAGCTGTCCTTGACGTCTTGTCCTTAACGTATGAAACGGTCGACTTGGCAGCCTCCCCGATCCACCAAGCTCTGGGCGATGTAGGCTTGGTATTGGCAGCGCTCTCCTGGGCCCTGGTCCCGAACCAAGCCTTGAAGCTCCATGCAGGCGAGGCTGTCGAGGCGGGAGCGGTTCGTCCCAGCGCTCCGGGAGGAAGGGAGACTAATGTGTGCAGCTCCGGGAAAGTAGCGGAATCGACTGGCGAGTCGGGCAGCGGGACAATGACTGGGTTGGTGGTGTTGAAGCGGAATCCCGACCCGCCACTAGCTGAGCTGTTGGCGCGCTGAATTGGGCCCTTGCCGTGCGAAGCTTGCCACGCAGTCTTGAGCCCTTCCTCAGCCCCGATCATAATGGCTATGGGGCCATCGTGAACGCCTTGGATGTTTTGAGTGTCCTCCATGTACTTTGCCCTCAGTTCGACCGCGCTCTTGACGCGCTTCTTGGTCCCCAGCAGCCGCCCACTCGGCGACCGAACCATCTCCCGTTCGGGCACACCGTGCACCGGTACCGCCCCCTTCCCTTCTCCGCCCCCATCCGCCTCCCCAACCCGGTCGGGGTGCTGGCTCGACTCGAACGAGATGTCAAGGTCACACTCTGCGCTGGTGTCTGTGCACTTGCTGCTGTGCGAGTCCCTGTTAGTACCCTGGCGGACGCGGCCGGCGACGCGGTAGAGTTCGTCTTTGTGAGCCTGAGAGTAAGACGACAACTGGGGGTGGTCCAACTGGATCTGGACGATGTGAGTCCTGTACGGGAAACCAGCCGACAGTGGGCGCGTCGACAACTTGGCCCGTGGCCGAGCCGGGCCTGCTGCGGACTCGGGGTGGTGGTTGTCGTCTGGGATGGGCGCCAGTTTGAGCGGCGCGGGGCGCTGAACCTCGCGCCTGGTTGGGACGTTCTCTTTGCCCTTGGCCGCGCGAGCTTGGAGTCGCGCCGGCGGGGGCACAAAGAACGGCGAAGGCATTGGCGCGGCCAAGTCAATTGAAGGCGATGAAGCGAACGATGGCGAAGGCGAGATGCCGATCGGCGAGAGCTCGGACGGTGAGCGCGGGAGGGCGAGGTCCTCAAAGTGAACGGTCGAGTGGCGGTAACCGCCATCGAGGTTGGTCGGGAGAACTTGGCCGTAGTCGACTGTGCTGCCCTCGTCAGACATGCTCTCGTCATGCGCGTTCCAGCCATTGCTGCAGTAAGACATGCTGCTTGCTGAAGGCGGCAGCTGGGCTATTTGTTGGTGTTGTTTGCCGGTGAGTGACCGGCTCGGCCCGAGCGAGGGCTCGTACAGGTTGGGACCGGGCGCGGCCAGGTTGAAGGACCGCGCAGGCTGGAGAATTCGGTGGCGAGAAGTGGAAGCGAAAGGCTGAACACCATACTCCATCCTGGACCAAGCCGAGGCGAGATTTTTTGGCTGATTGATGCAATCCACCACCCCCGAGGTCAGCACCAACAACAACAACCACAATAACAACCCATACCCTCTCCCTCGTTTCACGCACATCCTGCTCCACGCAGCCTTTGGAAGCCGATGTCCTTTTGAGTTGCGATTGAGCACACTGGCTTCACCAAACTGTCGGTTGGAGTCGACCTGGTCGAGAGGGAGGGAAGGTGAGATCACAGTGCAGGGGCCGGCAACCGGTGGCAGTTGTTGTTTGTTGGTATAAAAAGTTGAAACGAGTGACGAGGGTGACGATATGCTGGTATAAGTTGAGCGGTCAAACTGGAGTGGGAGATAATGAACCAATTTGAGTCCTACTCGGAGACCTGAGCTGAAGTGGTTCGCTGCGTGTTTGGGTTTTGGCCCCCGATCGAGGGTTCGGCCTGGGCCGCTGAGCTCCACTCCGGGGGCCACTCCGCCCCTTGTTTTCTAGCGGGGATCCCAAATCACGTGACCGGGCGTCCCAGCTTCTGAGGTCAGCACTGGCCCCAAAGTTGCCGGATGGCCTCCCTTCGCGCTTTCAGGGTAAACAAGGGTAATTCAGATGATGTGAAAAGGGTTGTAATAAGCAAAAAGATTGTTTTTGGAGTAATAACAGGGGCTGAAGCCGGCCGTGCGACTGGCCGTCACCCTCCGCGGAGTGGCCTGTGCGCTGTCCTGTCCGTGCGCGGCCACTCCATACGAACCAAAAAAAAGTAAAAAAATTAGGCCCAAACCCGGACTCGAACCGGGGACCTCTTCCAGATTATATGTTTCACAGAAACATACCCAAAGGAAGAATCGTAAACCTCTAGACCATTTGGGCCAGAGTTGAGAAGGTCATGAATTTCTTCAAATTCGATATGTTTTGTATGATCCATTGGTATATATATTTCGTTTCTTTTTTCAACCCTTGTGTCTATTTAGTCGTCCTCCGTACTTTCTCCGTCCTTACTGGTACTCATTCTAGTTTTCCCTTCGCCCCTCTCGTCATTCAATTTCACGCTCCGTTGCTGCCACGAATGCACCTTCGAGCCAGAGCTGGATAAGCTCGGAGCCCCGCCGCACCGCCATCGCTTGTCCGCCCGCGACTTACCTCCTCCCCTCCGCACGTCTGCGGCCCCAAACCCGACGACTTCCCCCTACCCGGCCGATCGCCCCGCAGTTCGGTCGGAAGTCCGCCGAAGAGCTCAGCTGCGCGGGGTTTTTGGGAAAACAGGAGGCCGCTCGGCTTGGTGGGCGCGTGGTCAGGAGGTGAGGGCGCGGCGAACCGAGCACCGCACCAGTCCGACCGAGGCCGGGCCGGATGTGAGCGGCGCGGGGAGTGGGGTGTGACCCCGGGGCAACTTCGGGGTATCGGGGGGTGGGCGATTCCAGTGGTGCTGTAAGAGTGGGATCCTCTCTTTGTCTCATTTTTGACGTGGAAATTCAGTGGGCACGCTCGCCACGTTGTAGATTCCCTCTCACCCTCGCTCCGGGACTCGCGGGCTTCACCTTTTCGCCACCTTGCTCACGCCCGCGCGGTTGACCCAGTCAGAGATCGCACTCCGCGGCACTCACCCGAAGCCAATCACACCAGGTACCCTTTATCCAATGCAAACTCCCTCCACGCTCTCACCAGCCATGGACGGCCCCCGGAAGCAACCTCAATCCGACCTGCGACTCCCGACTGAGCTGCTCTTGGAGATCCTCGCCCTCGCCACCGCCGGGGGTCCGGCCCAGTCGGCCCGCTCGCCGCCCACCCAGCAACAGCTTGCCATGCTCGTCACCCTCGCACCCGTATGCCCACTCTTCCAAGACTTCTCACGCTCTAACTTGCTGCGCTATTCCACTGTGGGCGACCAACGACAGGCGGAGGGACTCCTGAGCTTCCTGAAGGGCGACGCGAGCCAGAGTCGGGGCGTGCAGCGGCTGGCGGTGCGGGCGCCGCGCCGAGGAGCCGAGGCGGTGAGGGCCGAGCAAGTGGTGCACTTGCTGCAAGAGTGCACTGAGCTGGTCGAGGTGAATATCCAACAGCTTCTGGACGAGAGGGAAGAGTACTCGGAGGGGGGGGAGTTCCCGGGTGAGTTTACGTTGTCTGGAGTTGGGCGAGTGACGAGCAATTAACTCGGTCGCGACTTGCAGTTCAACAGGTGGCTGATTACCTGGTCAGCCTTCTCATCTTCCCAAATTACGTTGGGAAATGGTTACCGTCCTCTTCATCGCACTCTTTGCCCGCACCTCACCGACCCAAAGTCCATCTCACCCGCCTCCGGCATCTCTCGATTCACACCCACCTCGCCCCCGAGCTGTCGCCCATCCTCGATCCAGCCTACCTCCCATTCCTCCAGTCCCTCTCACTCGCTCGCTTTACCTACACCTACCCGCTCTCCCAACTCACACCCCAACTCATCGCCATCAGATCGGCCCATTTCTCGCCCCAGCTCAACTTCCCTTCGGTCCGGGCGTGCTGCTACACCGGCTCGCTCAGCTCGACGTCGTACAACCTCCCGGGCTCGACCGAAGTCCTGTTCCTCCCGACCCTGCCAAAGAACTCGTCGGTGCCGTGGCTGGCGTCGACCATTGCGAGTGCCGACAGGCTTGCAGAGGTACACATGCTCAAGCTGGGCGAGCAGGGCGACAGCGTGCGGTTGGTCTGCAGAAAGCGCGGGGTCAAGCTGGTCGAGATTGACTTGGGTGAGGTTGGCGAGTGGGAAGTTGACGGGGAAATGTACTGGCAAGGATTGGTCGAAAAGATCATCTGAGCGAGGGTGAAGTTGACGAGATAGACAATCATGGATGTGTTGCAAAAGTGTACAAAACAACGACGGGTCAAACTGCAGCTCTGTACGACGAGAGAGAGGGTACAACAATCGAAACCAACTCGAGGTTCTCCTACCACCCATCCTTACTTCCAAACCTTCTGTATTCCTCCAACCTGCAGTCATGGGTCGAGTCCCTCCCCAGTCCAAACGACGGCGCGGCCCCTCCTCCCTCGCCACCCGCGCCCCCCTCCTTCGCCCCGCCCGCGCGATGCCCAAACGAGATCCTGAACCATCCTCCCGAGTGCGTCAACACGACGATCTGGTGCTCCTTCATCGGCCCCGCCGGTGGCGGTGCGGGTTCATATGACGTTGCCGAGGCCGAACGCAGCGATGACCGCCTTTGATGGTTCCCCGGCCGGTCGTTCTCAGACGCGTGGCGGTGCGAGCCGGGGCTCGAGCTGTCGCGCGAGGAGCGAGGAGCGTGGCCAGGTCCGGGTGCGGGCACCTTGCCCTTGCCCTTGTTGAGGATCGTTTCGGTCTCGGGAACGTCAACCTCTACCCAGCTGCAGATGCAAACGTCGTCCTCGACGGTTGGAGTTGCCGAGCGGGACCCGCCTGGACCGGCTGAACCTGCTTCTGTCGCCTGCGAGAGTGAGAACGGCAGGCGCGAGGCTGGCGGGGCGGGCGGCGGAAGGCGGAACTGGGAGTGAGACCACTCGGACGAGAAGTATTTGGGCAAGTAAGGCTTGAGGATGTTGAACTGCTTCTGACGTTGGGTGCTGGCAAGGATTGAACATTGACCGTTAGCTTGTCTCGGGGTGTACACCAATGTATGCGCGTACACTCACTCTGACTGGTCCCCGTCGCTCGTCTCCCTCGACCTCCGCCTCTCCTCCTTGGTCGCCTTCAAGTCCCACACATGCACCGTCCCTTTGTCGCTGCTCACTGCCACCGCACCTCCGTCGGGCCTAAGACTGATGCCGAAAATGGCGGCCGAGTCTGTCCCGCGCCTGAGCTCCTTGACTGGCTTCGCACTTGCCGCGTCCCAGATCCGGACGAGCGTCCCTTTGGAGCTGGTTGTCGCGAGCATGGATCCCGAGGGGGTGGTCGTCAGTGCCGAAAGCGCTGTTTCGTGGGCGATGATGATGGCGACCGACGGGAACGGAGTGGCGGTTGGGTCGTGCGACGGCGGTGGCGGCAGAGGGGGGGCGTCGAGGTCTAGGGGAGGTAGGCGCACGAGCTGGACTTGGCCTGGCTGGCGACCTGGGAACGCAAGCAGGGTCGAGCCTGGGTCGGTAGCAAGCGCGACTAGGCCTGCGGAGGTGGTCAGCTCAACCGTCCGAGTGGCGAGTGGCGAGTGACGAGTGGCGGGTGGCGGGTGGCGAGTGGGGTATCATTGAGCTGGCGGGTGACTAACCTGCTGGGTTGTCAGTGGTTTCATAAGCTCCTTCCCTCCACAATCCACTCCCTCCTTGTCCGATTCCAAATACTAGTAGCCTCTTCCTAAAGACGACTACTAGTTTGTCCCTCCTGGCAGCGAGCGCCTTGACATCCTCCCTGAACTCCAACTCGGCCACTGCTTTTGCCTGCTTGTCGTCCCATACGAGTACCTTGTTGGGCGGGTAGAGTGGGGTGGGTGGTCCTCCTACGAGGAAGGTGATGTTTGAGTTACCCAGAGGGAGTACAATTTTGAGTGATCCATTCTTGAACTCTGTCGCCCAGAGCGCGTGGGGAGCATCAGCTGGGCGAGCCTGGCAGCCGGGAGTTGTCGAGGATGCTTACCCCTATTTGAGATTGTAGTGAGCGGATTGAGTTTGTAAATTGTCCAGCCTTTGGTTGTTGCAGTGGCGAAAGAGTTGTTTGACGACGAGTTGATGTTTGTGACTGGGCTCAGCGGCGCATCCCTGAGTGAGTGCGCGGGCAGGTACAGCGCCATCGGCCCCCTCCGGCCTGATCCAAATTAGCAGAAAGCAAACGTTCAAGGGTTGAGCCAAGTGGCCAAGATGAATGATGTCCAGCCAAGAAATGTGGCTGGCTGGTTGTATCCAACTTGTTGGTTTGGAACTGGATCGGTCGCCCGAGCGCCCGAGGCGGGGCCGGCGGGCGGGCCGGGGCGCGAGTGGGCCGTCATCTGTCTCCGGTTTAGTCTCATCCGGGTCTCGCTCTCGCTCTCGCTCGCTACTGAACCGATCGCCGCTCGATGCCGAACCTCCCACCGAGGTCTTCGGGATCGATAGCTACGCAGTCGATTGGTGGAGTGCTATGGAACGAGACCTGCGCTGCGGTCAAGAATCGGCATACTCCAGACGGAGCTTTCTGGGGAAGCCACCAGTTTGAGCTTCACAAAATAGGTAAGCTCGGCAGAACCAGGTTCAGATACATATGAATCAGGTCGCTCAGCCCGGTTGGACTTCGCTTGTTAGGCTGGCTGGTATCTGGGGTGTTCACCCTGATCACGTGCGCGATTTCGGGCTATTCAGTCTGGACTCATGCCCGTAACTATCGTAAACCGTACGCAACTCATAACTTGGACGCGCACCCCGCCACCGCCTGCCGGGCCCCACTCGCTCACACTGTCGTTTGGTATTGCCTCGTGCCTGCCCAGTCTCGAGCAGCGCCAGGTGATCCGGTGCCTGCTGATCAGCCCCGTCTTCGCCCTGACGAGCTGGGTAGGGTTCCGGTTCGTACGCCACTACATTTACTTCCAGCTCATTCGCGACATGTACGAAGCGTTCTGCATCGCTGCCTTCTGCGCACTGTAAGTCACACTCACTCCCGTCACCCAATCAGTCTCAGTCGCTCGAGCGCCCGGCTGACGTGTACTCCTGGTTTTGCCACTCGCCACTCGCCACTCGCCACCCGCTAATCGCCCCCCTCCGCGCAGGATGCTCATGTATCTCGCCGCAACCCCGGCCCAGGACCGCCACGTCAACGCCCAGCACGACAAACGCAGGCTCGTATTCCCATTATGCTGGTGCGCTCCTTCCTTTGTTCGCTACCAACCTGCGCTTCACTAACCGGCGGCCTTTCGACGAGCAGCTGGCGGTTTAAGCCGTGGAAGGCGTCGTTCATCGTGACGGTCAAGTGGCTGGTGATGCAGTTTGTCGTTGTCAAACCCATGATCTCGGTCTTGGCGATCGTTACCGAAGCGTTCGGCAAGTACTGCAGAGGAAGCTACTCATTCCGGTTCTCGTCCATCTACTATCAAATCTTTGACTTCGTCTCGGTCGGCGTGGCCATCTACGGCCTCGTCCTCCTGTACGCGTGCGTGAAGGAGGACCTCGTCGGCAAGAAGCCGCTCGCAAAATTCATGACGATCAAGGTTATCGTGTTCCTGGTGTTTTACCAGGTGAGCTCCAACAGCTGGCCTGTTGTGGCTTCCGTGTTGTGGAGGCTGACCCCCCCCCCCGGTTCC
>Ga0233341_1000088_pt1 | contig 11927 bp, 8 predicted proteins | sample GEONDECOMP247_FD_180672 | JGI IMG/M metagenome (GOLD analysis project Ga0233341, IMG submission 180672) | Leaf litter microbial communities from Shasta-Trinity National Forest, California, United States - GEON-DECOMP-247 | ecosystem: Environmental > Terrestrial > Plant litter > Unclassified...
CAAAATCGTCTTCGACGCAAAGACACCGGATTACGTGGGCTTGGCACCTGAGGGGAGGGCGAACGGCAGATGGGCGAGTGAGTAGTAGGCCATGCAGGGCACAAGCCGGCGAGTTAGGATGTAACCACATGAACTGCCGAGCTGAGAACGAGCTGGCGATTCAGTGAGCCTGCGTGCGTGGCTTGACAGGAGAGCGAGGCGAGTGCGAGGCGTTGACACGCTGGCGGCCACGCAGCTGAACCGCCGCCCAGCGAGTGGCGCATCGAGCCGCGGCTCCGCTCGCCTTGGCTACCCTTGCGAACCAGCTCGCAACACCTCATTGCCGCCTGCCACCTGGCCGCCCTCCCTTAGCTCAAGCCGATCCGAGGCTTGACATCATAGCCACCGACTGCGTCCAAGCGGCGGTGTTGGACACCCGGCGAACGTGGTCGAACGCGCCTCGGCCGCAACGGCCTGTGCAGTTGGTTCCACGCGTTTCCTTTGGCGCCGGCGACAACCACGGGCCCTGGGCGCGCGCGCGCGCGCCCCTTTCTCGAGGGCTGGCACCCAGGTCAATCCGCAGTCGGCGCGCGCCTGGTCATGAACCCCTCACCAGTACATCGGCGGCGGCTGCCTCCCCTTCCTCCTTTCCTCCTCACTACCTCGACTTTCCTCGGCCCGTCAAGATGGCCCGTTCACCACTAAGCAGGCGCAGCTTGTTGCTGCTTGCCCTTTCAGCCTTCGCCCTCATCCTGACTTTCTCGCCTGTTGCCGTTGCTGATGCCGGCAAGGAGGACGTGAGTTGCTCCTCCCCCTCCCTTCTCCCCAGTCGACAGCCTTCTCCGGCGCATGGCGACGCGGGCGGGGTGATTTAGACGGGCAAAGTGCTGACTCAGTGTTGGTGAATGTTTGCTGTTGGTTGACGTGGTTGTTTGGTTTGGCTGGACGTTTTTGGTTTGTGTGAATTGATGGGTGATGGATTGACGTGTCATTGGGTGTGATCAGCTCGGAACAGTAATGTAAGTCTTAGCCTCCAAATCTGAGTTGGTGCTGTGGTGGATAGGATGAGTTGCTAATGTTGTTTTCGTTTGGAAATAGTGGAATTGACCTCGGAACTACCTACTCCTGCGTTGGGTTAGTACTCGCCCCTCTACCCCTTTCCTACCTCCACCCCGCTCCAGTCACGAGACAGCCAATCCCTTCGCCCTCGCCTCAACCGATCAACTTGGCTTAAGCTACTAGCTGCCACCAAACAGCCTCACACCTGCTCAGCCCTGGCCGCGAGGTTGACCCTGTGGGGTTTGCCCGGTCGCGTGGGTTCCGAGGTGAGGCCCAAGGCCTCATCGGCTCAGCTCTCGGCTCAGCCTTCTTCGCGATAACACGGCTCGAGTGGCAACATTCGAGTCGCACTGAGCTTGAATGCGCGCTCGAGGTGGCCGGTTGTGCCGGGGCTGGGTGGGAGGGCGCTGGACGTGTGGTGCTGTGGCGGGGGGTTTCCACCGGCTTCGCTCGCGTGACTAAAAATGGTGGCGCTCACCTCGCTCTCCCCGTTTTCGTACCCGCAGAGTCCAGAAGAATGGACGCGTTGAGATCCTGACCAACGACCAGGGCAACCGCATCACGCCCTCGTACGTCGGCTTCGCTGCGGGCTCGGGCGAGCGCCTCGTCGGCGACGCGGCCAAGAACCAGGCGCCCCAGAACCCGACCAACACCGTCTTCGACGCCAAGCGGCTGATCGGGCGTAAGTTCTCGGACAAGGACGTTCAGAAGGACCTCAAGCACTACCCCTTCACCGTTAAGGCTGGAAAGGTCGGACAGCCCATCGTCGAGGTCGAGGTTGGCTCGACCAAGCGCACCTTCACGCCCGAGGAGATCTCGGCCATGGTGCTCGGCAAGATGAAGGAGACGGCCGAGGCTTACCTCGGAAAGAAGGTCACCCACGCCGTCGTCACCGTCCCGGCTTACTTCAACGACGCCCAGCGCCAGGCCACCAAGGACGCCGGAACCATCGCCGGCCTCAACGTGCTCCGCGTCGTCAACGAGCCCACCGCGGCCGCCATCGCCTACGGGCTCGACAAGACCGGAGGCGAGCGCAACATCATCGTCTACGACCTCGGAGGAGGAACCTTCGACGTTTCGCTCCTCTCGATCGATGACGGCGTGTTCGAGGTTCTGTCGACCGCCGGAGACACCCACCTTGGAGGAGAGGACTTTGACAACCGCGTGATCGAGCACATTGTCAAGGTCTGGAAGCGCAAGAACGCCGGTGAGGACATCACCAAGAACCTCCGCACGATGGGCAAGCTCAAGCGCGAGGTTGAGAAGGTCAAGCGGACCCTGTCGTCGCAGATGTCGGCCAAGCTCGAGGTCGAGTCCTTCTTCGAGGGCAAGGACCTCTCCGAGACGCTCACCCGTGCCAAGTTCGAGGAGCTCAACCTCGACCTGTTCCGTAAGACGATGCAGCCCGTTGAGCAGGTGCTTAAGGACGCCAACTTCAAGAAGGAGCAGGTTGATGACATTGTCCTCGTCGGAGGATCCACTCGCATCCCCAAGGTCCAGGAGCTCCTCAAGGAGTACTTCAACGGCAAGGAGCCGACCAAGGGTATCAACCCCGACGAGGCCATCGCGTACGGAGCCGCTGTTCAGGGAGGAATCCTCTCCGGCGAGGAGGGACTCGGAGATGTTGTCCTGATCGACGTGTGCCCGCTCACGCTCGGTATCGAGACCACCGGCGGAGTCTTCACCAAGCTCATCCCCCGCAACACGGTTATCCCGACCAAGAAGTCGCAGATCTTCTCTACCGCGGCCGACAACCAGCCCACCGTCCTGATCCAGGTCTACGAGGGAGAGCGCGCCATGACCCGTGACAACAACCACCTCGGAAAGTTCGAGCTCAACGGCATCCCTCCCGCGCCCCGTGGAACCCCCCAGATCGAGGTCACGTTCGAGATTGACGCCTCGGGCATCATGAAGGTCTCGGCCGCCGACAAGGGCACCGGCAAGTCGTCGTCGGTCACGATCGAGAACGAGCGCGGCCGGCTCTCGCAGGACGAGATTGACCGCATGGTCGCCGACTCGGAGAAGTTCGCCGAGGAGGACGAGCTGATCAAGAAGAAGATCGAGGCCCGCAACGGGCTCGAGAACTTTATCTACTCGCTCAAGGGCCAGATCGCCGACGAGGCCGGCCTCGGAGGCAAGCTGGACAAGTCGGACAAGCTGACTCTCAACGACGAGATCAAGAAGGCCCAGGACTGGCTCGAGGAGTTTGGCCCGAGCGCGACGGCCGAGGACCTCCAGGAGCAGCAGGAGCAGCTCCAGTCCGTCGTCTCGCCCATCACGTCCAAGCTTTACGCCGACGGAGGCGACATGCCTTCCCACGACGAGCTTTAAGCCGCTCGCAGCTTTTCCCTTGCATTATAAACAAACAAAAAACTCTACACATCCTCCCTTCCCCTTTCTTTCTCCCTCCGTCTGACTAGGTGTTTCTCTCCCCGACTCTCTAGTACGTGTGCAATGACCCAAGAATGAATACAAAATCAAAGTGCATCACAACGCGGACGTAGAGCCGCAACCTTGGTACGATGAAGTGGTATTGGCTCGCGGGCTCGACCGGTCGTTTCTCAACCCGACCCTCGTTCGGCCAGTTTGACCGCCAAAACCCAGCCAGTAGTCGATGCCCGACGTCACCCACCTTAGTGGCGTCGAACATTCGCTTCGCGTGTAACGACGTCAACTCGGCGAAGTCAAGGATGGAGCAATGGCGAACGCTATGGTATACACAACACGGCCATGGGTAAATAAAGCAATATGCTACAGGACGCTAACCCGACGAAACCCCACCACACAAGCCCCCTCGCACAGCCCCCGAACGCCACCCAACCAACTCGCCACCGCCACCCGCACCGCATCGCCTTCCCTCACGTTCCTCCCCACAGTCCCCTCTCCTGCCACTACCTCGGCACTCTCTCCTCTTCCCTGGACTTGAGGGTGTGTCTCTCCTGCGCCGGTGAGACCCACCGCCGGTGCCTCTCCACTCCCGTCCCCTCACCGGCGGGCACGTCCTGAATGCCAGCCTCTCCGTCGCAGCCCCCTTCCCGTGCCACCTCCACCTCACTTCACCCCACCCTTTCCAAGCCCTGCTCTCCTCCAGCAGGATCAGCTGGACGAGCAGGTCGTTGGGATTGGTGATCATATAAGCGTTCTCGATCACCCCAAATACCCCGCCCCGCACGATGGGCTCGCGTCACGGCCTGGTGAGGGCGGTGAGCGGGCCGGCAGGGCTGACGACCGGCTAGGGGTTGGGCCTGACGGGGTCGATCGTCGACACGCGAGCAGGTGGTGTCCGCCGAGGAGCACCTCTTCGACGATGTGCCAGGTTCCCCTCCATTCAGAGAAAACCTAGACCCTCCGGAATTCGCAAGGCCTGTCGTTGGGGCCCAACTTGGTGAACCGCTAGCTCACCTAACACACGAGGTGGAAACCCCAGAACCGCCTCGTCATCAATCCCGGTCCGTATTGCAGTCCGACCCAAGCTTGCCTCCTAGGGTCAAAAATCGCATCTAACCGGTGAAAACCTGCCAAGCCAAAACCATGCGGTCAGCTCGGTCGCACGTTCGTCAGACACAAGCCGACTCACGACGCCGCGTCCTTGCTCCCAGCCGTGAGCTCGTCGAAGTCGGCCCAGCTGTAGCACTATTAGGTGACCAAGTAGAGCGTCGTGTGCACATACTTGGCCCTGCCGAGCCGGTCCGTCTTGAGCGTGCCGTCCATATTTGTAGCGTGCTTCTTTTTAGCGTGCAAGCCGCGCGTCTCGCGTACGTCCGCGAGCCACGTATCGGCCGGGCGGGTGCCTCAGTCGGGCAGCAACTCGACAACGTCCCCGCGCCCGTTCGCGGTCGCCTCCTCGCCCTCGCGTTGTACTGGCGCGCAAGGTGGTTCAGTCGCCATCAGCGCAGAACCAACGCTGGTGTATGTTTGACTAGTGCTCAGTGCGTTCCTTACTAGCCATTCGCCCCTGCGCCAACGAGTGGTAATCGCTCTCGAGCTGCTCGAGCACCTCCTTCGGGATGTACCTGAACGCGTCGGGTACCCCGTCGTCTTCGGCCTCATCCACCTCACTCTCGGCTGCTGGAATTACCAGCATTCTGTCTTCTATTCCATCGAACTTTTTGCACAGCCATTAGGGCGGCCTGGGTGCCCGGGCTGGAGGCGGGGACGGGAGCGGGGGCGGGGGCGGAGGCGGTCGCGTCGCCGGAGCTTTGGTCAGACCCACCCCGGGCGACGTGCCGTGCGGGGTCCGCCGACGTACTGCTTTTGGGCGGGAACCCATGATTTATTCTTCTTGGCCTGGACGGGCTGCGGCGATCCCGAGCCCGAGTCCGACGACTATCTGTCGTGGGGCGAGGGCGTGTCCCCAGTCCGGAGGGCCGATTTGGTCGGGCTGGCCTGGTGCGCGGCACCTCCGGCTTGTCGATGGCGTCCTGCAGGTAGCGCAAGAGGGTCCACTTTTTGAACGACATCCGAGCCCATTCATCGGCTGAGATCCCGTCGGCCAAAAGTGGAGGGGAGGGTAGGCTGTGCTATGCTGTGAAAGGACATACACAGGGAGGGGGGAGGGCGTGAGGGCGGGCTCGAGATAAGACTCGGGTCCGAGGTTGGGGGAGAGACGGTCGGTGCGTCGGCGGGGCTGAAGCCCCTATCCGGCCAACAGACCAGCTGACGTCTCAACCTCACTCTCCCACCTTGCCACTCGCCCCGACATGCCACCAACCCTCCTTGCGAGGAGTTACAAAAGCTCCCGACGCCCAGTCCAAGACGGCGTCCTCAGACGTGTCGCAACCGATCCGCCATGTAACCCCCGCGCGCATCAACTTTCACCAACCTGGTTCGGTGCCACCCCCTGCCCGCCACTGTCCGTACCTGCCCGTCCGATCTCGCCGCGCACCTCTCGTACCCCGCTCACCTCGATATATGGTAACAACTGGTTGCATGCAATAAGTGGCCTTCAGTACGGTACCACCTTCTCGTTCCTGACCCTGATCCCCGCGCCCAACAGGTGCTCCTTGACCGCCGCGATCGGGACCTCCTTGCGGTGGAAGATGCCTGCCGCCAGGGCTGCCTCCACGCCCGTCTCTCTGAACACCTCCGAAAAGTCCTCGACCTTGCCCGCACCCGAGCTCGCAACGACTGGGATGTTGACCGAGCGCCGGACGAGCGCGACGAGCCTCAAGTCGAAGCCGGCCTTGCTGCCGTCGCGGTCGACCGAGTTGAGCAGGATCTCGCCCGCGCCGAGCTTCTCGACGCCGTGGGCAAGCTGGACGACATCCATGTCGCGCACCTGGCGACCGCCCTGGACGGTGCACTGGTACCAGCAGTAGCGCTCCCCGTTGGGCCCAAGGTCGGCCTTGAGCGGGGTCGCCGAGCCGGGCAGGGGCGCGGCGAGGTCGACGACCGAGGGGCGGTGCGCTTCCGGGACGTCGTCGATTGAGACAGCGTAGACGCGCTTGGGGTCGAATGAGACTACGACGGCCTGGTTGCCGTACGCGTACGAGATGGTCTCGATGCTGCTCTTGCCGGTCGGCACGTTGCCGTTGGCCTGGAGCGCCTCGACTGCGAACACAGCGTCACTCCCGATCGAGACCTTGTCGGCCCCGCAGCGGAAGTAGGTCCCGGCCACCTCGAGCGCCGGGCGCGCGGTTCCGTCGGGGTCGACAGAGTCTTTGATGCCCCCGCCAATCGTGAGCGGCACGAACACGGTTTCGGCCGCCTGGCGCACGACGTCGAGCATAGGCTGGTCGAGCATCGGGCACGCCCGGAACGAGGTGATGTTGAGGAACGCGACCTCGTCGGCGCCCTCGGCAAAGTACCGGCGCGCGAGGTCGACAGGCTTGCCCAGGTTGCGGACATCGCGCTTGCTGCTGGGCGCAGCGGCCGCGAAGGTGACGGGCTCGCCGGCGACCTGGATCGTCGACGTGGACGGCGTGGGCTCGTCCTCGGCCTCGGCCTCGCGGACGTCGCTGTGAAATAGGAAAGGTGATGGTCAGTACTGGCACGAGTTGATGCTGTGAATCTACTGAGCGCTGGGCTGGAGTCGTTGGCGGGGGGGGAGGGGTCGCGAGTTGGAATGGAAGACGTTCACTCACTACTGGTCACCCTTGGTGACGACGAGGTCGCCGGCGTCGTTGGTGCGCACGTCCAGGCACGCGACGATGCGCTTGGTGAAACCCTTGCGGACGAGGTCGGCGTCAACCTCGGCCTGGGCCCGGAGCGGGGCCGTCGGGGTCGCCGCGAGGCTCACGCCCTCGGCCGCGCTCGACTCGAGCCAGCCCTTCAGCACGGCCAGCCCGGCTGCGCCGCTCTTCTCGGGGTGAAACTGGGTGGCAAAGATGTTGCCCCGCTGGACGCTCGAGACGTACGTCTCAGTGCCGTACTGGGTCGCCGTCAGGGCCCAGTCCTTGGTGTCGTCGTTAAGCGAGGCCCGGAACGAGTGCACAAAGTAGTAGCGCCCGTCGTCGGTGATGCCGTACCGCTCGGCGATCGCCCTGCCATTCTCCCTGACCTCGACCGCGCCGTTCCAGCCCATGCACGGCACCGTCTTGCCGTCATCCGAGTGGAACCGAGTCACGTGGGCCGGGATGACGCCCAGGCCGGGCACGCCGGGCGCCTCGGCCGAGGACTCGAACAGGACCTGGATGCCGATGCAGATGCCCATATAGGGCTTGCCCGAGGCGATATAGTCCTTCAACGGCTGCGCGAAGCCCTTGTCCTCGAGTGACTTCATTGCCGAGCCGAACGAGCCAACGCCGGGGAACAAGATGCGCTGCACCGCGGATGGGAAGGCGGATCAGCAACGCCCGGTGGACAACAGCCAACCCGGGCCGGTCACTCTGTCGGTTGTTGCACTCACATCAGCCTTGGCAAAGTCGTCGACTGATTTGATCCACTCGAACTCGAACCCGAGCGAGCGGACAGAGTTGGCTGCAACGATGTCGCCGCCGTCGGGAACGGCCTTGGATCAGCCTCGGACAATTCAAAAAACGCCCGAAGCGCTTATGCAGGGTGGCGTGCTCACCCAGACTGGCCACGTTTCCAGCTCCGTAATCCAAAAGCCAAAGTCCTCCCATTGTGATGCGTTGTTGTTTGATGGGCGAGAAAGGATGGAGCAAGAGACGGGGGCTGGGGGCTTGGCCAGCTGCCAGCGCGGTCAGCGAGTCAACCCTCCAGCGGCCGCCCGGGCTTGGCCCGGCCCAGCTCCGAGGCTCGAGGCCTCGAGCGTCTCGCGTGATTCGCTCCAGGTCGAGATCAGTCAAGATCTGATCAATCACTCGACTCTCGCACTGCTCTCGCGCCCCCACAAACTCCAGATCAGTCATCCCTCGCCTCGTCGCAGTCAACTTGAGAAGCACAGAATTACCTCTATATATTTACCACAGCAACACAAAAAATGGGGGACTATATAAGAAAATCAACAACCGCCTCGATGAGCGCGCGCTCGCCCGCCCCCGCTCAGCGCTCAACGGACCAGCACCACCATCCCCGCCGCGGCCGCAAGCCCGACACCGGCCAGCTTGACCTTGAACCTCGTCGACGGCTTGGTCACGGCCACGTAAGCCTCCTTGATCGCGCGGCGCAGGCTGGGAAAGTGGAGGGCGGGGGGGAAGGGCGTCAAGTCAGCTGCTTGCCCGACTGCGGTGCGAACAGGCAGGGCCACTGTTAGGCGTGGCGGCCGCGGCCGCGCAATGCAACTTACTTGATCACGAACACGGCGCGCTGCTCGAAGCTCTTGTAGTAATTCGTCTCGGTGTAGTCGTAGCACATGGCCGGCCCGGGCACGCGCAGGATGCCCTCGGCGTCGATCGTGAGCGCGTCGCCGCACCGCTCCGTCACTGACGCGAGCAGCATCGCGTCGACGACCTTGCCCTGGTCCGTCAGCGGCAGGCCCGCGAGCGAGAAGACGACCTCGGGCCCGAGGATGCCCGTTGTCGCGCAGAACCACGGGCACACCAGGCTGAGCGCGATGTTGGCCGCGCGTGCGTCGTGCTCGAGCGAGCGGAACAGGCCCATCACGGCATGCTTGGACGCCGAGTAGAGCGACCCGAGCGGAATCGCGAGGTACGACGCCATCGAGCCGAGGATGAAGATGCTCTTGCCGGTCGGGCTGGGGTTCTTGCGCAGGTGGAAGAAGCCCAGGCGGACCGTGAAGGCCGTCCCGGTGATGTTGACGTCGGGCGTGAGCATGTTTGGTTTCTGTGTAGGGGCACATAAGGGAGCGAGCGAGTTAGTTGCTGGGGCTTGGGTTGAGGTCGACGGCCAGTGGGCGGGTGGCGAAGCGAGTAATCGACTCACGACTGGCCTGCCCTCGGGGGTAACCCGGCGGTCATCCAGGAATCCCGGAATCTCTGCGACACCCGCGTTGGCAGCGACGACGTCAATCCGTCCATACTCCTTCACCACACGCTCCTAAACACCACGCGGAGCGGTCCACCAGAGTCAGCCGGCACGGTCCGCGTCCACAAGCCGCGAGCGCTCCTGAAGGGCTTCACTTACGAAGAAGTCGGCCTGCTGGTCCCAGTCGACGACGTTGCAGACAGCTCCGATGGCGATTCTGCAGACATGGCAAAAAGTACAAAATTGCCAAACCCAAGAATCTCGGTCAGCGTTCCGACATTGTTGGGACTCGCCGCCGCCTGGCCACTGAAGGGCAGCGTTTGGCCGGGCAGCGCTAGAAGCGTGGTGTGGGTTGAGCCCGTCCGCGCGCCCGCTCGCCCCCTGATGTGACGTCGAGCTTGAAAGCTTACCCGCCTGCACTCTGGATCTCGCTCACGACCGCGTCGACTCCAGCCGAAGACAGGTCACTGACTGCGAGCTTGGCCCCTCTGCAACACCGAACCGCAAAAAAAGGAAACGAAATACACCCAACGCTGGTGGTCAGCGACACTGCCAAGCGCTTGTCCGGGCCCGCGCTGCGGTCGATGAGCGCAAGGGCGGAACCCAAGACGCGGGGACCCGGGAATAGGGGGCACAAAAACTCACGCCGCAGCCGCCCGGAGCGCGTACACCTTTCCGAAGCCGGACGCCGCACCTGTCGAGATGGTACAACATGAGATTGTTTGATCAGCCTCCGGTATGAGCAGCTTGACAGATTACAGAGGCGGCGGTCAGACTGACCCGTGACGAGGACGACCTTGCCCTTGAGCTTGTGCAGGTCGGCAAGGGCCTCCTGGGTCGAAACGGCCTCGGTGCCGACGATCGGGGGGCGCTGGTCGAGCTGGACGGAGACTTGAGTGGCAGACATGGTGTGAGTAGAGAGAATGGAGCGAAGGTAGAGAGTGAGGAGTTGAGGAGAAGGAAGAGAAGGAGGATAAGACTGGGTCGCGAAGGGGGCAATTTCATTGTGGGAACGCGTCAGGCCGGGGGCAGCTGGCAGGGGAATAGGGGCCGCGCCCGAGGAGCCTAGCGGTGGCGCGAAACCAAAATCGGGGCCAACCCCCGCCCGCGCCCGCGCGCCCGTGGGGACCTCCCGCCGCCGTCCGCCGAAGCCCGCCGTTGCTGCCAGCCCCGGCCCTCGCCCGCTTAATGATGATCCGCGAGCGTATGCACCAACATTCAATTTTCCGGGCTCCCCGAGCACCTATCCGGCCCCGGATAGCGGCGAACTTTGGGACCGAAATAGCGCCTTCTCTTCCTTGGCGCCCGCTGGCTCGCTCGCCTCGTCGGCTCCGGGCCCGCCCGGGCGGTCATTCGTGGGGGGCGGGCGGGCTCTGGGCGCGGGGCGATCTCTGGAAAACCCCGCGGCATGACGACGGGGGGCGGGGGAGGCGGGGGCACGCACCTGCCAAACTGGCACTGCGGCACATCCTCTGGTGAGAGGGCCAGTTCCAAGGGCGTCGCGCCCATGACGACGTTGTCTCACGACGGCGGTGCGCGCGCGCTCGCTCGCAGGTGCAGAGAGCACCAGCGGTGTCGGCGCCCCCCGCTTAACCGAGAACGACGCTACGACGCCTGCAGCGATCGCGCTCCCGGAGAGTCCCACTTCCTTCGCCTTCAGACTCAAGGCATTACTTTTTAGCTCGCCACAGCCGTGGTCCCCGGTCCCTGTGGGACCCCCGTGCATTCAAGGAGGGGGGAGGCGTCGCGTCATCACTTGGATGCGGCGGCCGGGGTTGTTTTGGCTGCGACGGGAAGGCGCAAGTGGGTGGCTTGCCTTGCGACGGCGGAGCGGGACAAGCTTCATCCACTGGAAGTGGGCCCGAGTGGTACTGGCTCGTGCCAGGGAGATGCAACGTGCGACATGCTCAGTCGTAGTCTCGGCACGACCTCCCGCGTCGCTCGCGGAGCCGGCTGTTGGCTGGCGCGCTCGAAGAGAGCCTCCCGCTCTAACCCGACTAATCAGCTAGTCACACTTTGAGTGGTCGCCGCAATTCCAAACACGGCCAGATCGTCCGTTGCCTGAACTGTTTAGTACCACGTCCAAGGCTGACGATGATTTGGGCTGACGATGGTTTGGAGACGTTAACGAGTTGTCGGTCGACAACGAGGGCCTGCCTCTGTGAGATACGCCCGCAGATAGTCTTCGTATCGGTGGCCGCATCGAAGCAAGTATCACCCCTTGCACCTTGCGCGGTAAGTCCGGCGTCTGACTTGCTTTAGTCCTGATGGTTTGCTTGGTGGTGCTGCTGCGGGGGGAGTGTGCTCCAAACTTTCTCGTAAAGGGGGGCGTACCGCGGGGCCTGAACTCTTCACAATCCGGCCAAAATCACTTGCAATGGGTATCAAACCTGTACTACTCACCAAATGCTCCTCGCTGACGAGTGCCCCCCAGTCAACACGCCCCGCTCGCTCACCGGAACAGCGCCACCGCCCCGGCCAACACAGCCACGCCAAGCCCCAGCCCGGCAGCCTTGATCTTCCTCTGCATCGACGGCTTGACCACGACCATGTAAGCGTCA
>Ga0233341_1000089_pt1 | contig 11832 bp, 9 predicted proteins | sample GEONDECOMP247_FD_180672 | JGI IMG/M metagenome (GOLD analysis project Ga0233341, IMG submission 180672) | Leaf litter microbial communities from Shasta-Trinity National Forest, California, United States - GEON-DECOMP-247 | ecosystem: Environmental > Terrestrial > Plant litter > Unclassified...
AGGGCCAGTTGGCCGGGGGCCGGTGCGCGTCCATCACCGCCATAGCCTCCTGCGGGGTGTCGAGCAGCTCGGTCACGCGTTCAACCGCATTGAGGTCGGTCTCGAGCATACTGAGGATCCTACACAGCCAGTAGATCGCCTGAATGAGCGACTGGGCCGACGTGATAGCGACGGCCGCCTTTCCGGGCGACGCTCCCGAGATGAGGGCGAGAAGGGTGGTGATCAAGATGGCGGTACCGCCGAGGATGTCGAACCGCCAGCACAAGAAGCGGTTGCTGACCGTCGACGCATACGTGGCCGACTGGAACTTGTTGATGGAAGTGAACAAGTTCTGGACAAATGTGCGCTCGGCCCCGAACGCGCGCACGGTAACTACGCCCTGAAGCATCTCCCCGAACTTTGAGTAGATCGGTGACCGCGCGTTGGATGATAGACGACGCAGGTCGCGCGACGCGCGCACAAACACGGACGCGAGCTTGATGTAGATGGCGACAATGACGATTGCCGGGGGGATGAAGGCGGGCGAGATGACGGCGATCACGCCCAGGTTGACGAGGAAGGTGAGAGCGAGGTCGAGGCAGTGGCGGATCTGCTCCGTCAGACTCGAGTCAATCGTCTCAAAGTCTGACGAGAAGCGGTTGATGACCCGGCCTGACGGCGTCGTGTCCCAGTAGCGGAACGGGGCAGCCGCGATCCGGGTGAGCGCGCCATTAAAGAGGATCCGCGACGCGCGGAACGAACCACGGAAGCCGATCAGGATCGTCGTAACAAACGCGGTTAGCGAGATGACCGAGATGGCACTGAAGGCGAGCAGCCACGGCACGACATTGTCGCTGGCCGACGGCATGTTGAACTGGGGCAGGTGGAAGTGGATCGAGTGAGGCAAGTGGCCTACGCGCGAGACTGCTGCCTCCGCGGCCGAGGCCGAGGTGAACCACGTCTGGGACCGCGCCGCGTAGAGAGCGTACTCGGTGGCGCCCTCGACCCTGTAGCTCTCGCCCCAGTAGGAGAAAAAGACGCGCTCGCCGATGCGAATGCCGCGGACGATGAGCATCATCACGATCAGGTAGAACCACGTGTCCCAGCCGACAGCCTTGAAGTAGGTGTAGTAGACCGACCCAGCCACGCGCCCCTTGGCGTTGGTCTCCTCGGTGATGAGCTTTCCGCCCGGGGTCGGTGCCCCACCTCCAGGCACGATGACCGTCTCGGCCCCGGCAGCCTTGATCGCGGCAGGCTGCTCAGACTCGATCGCCTTGATGACCTCGTCAGTCTCGGCGAGAGTCTCGACTGACTCGGGCGAGGTTCCCTCGTCGTCCGAGAGATCGTCCAACAGCTCGGTCGTGATGAGCGACTTGTCGAGCGAGTCGGTGTAGCCCTGGAGGCTGACGGTCCCGTTCCTGAGCTGGAGCAGGTAGGCTGATCCCTTGAGGCACAAAGCGACGTGATGAGTGACGAGGATGACGGTCCGGTTGCGAAGGAGTGGCCCCTTGAGGCACTTTGAGAATAGGTGCTTGGCCGTGTGCGAGTCGACCGCCGAGAGCGGGTCATCCAGCAGGACCGTCTTCGCACGCGAGTAGACTGCCCGCGCGAGCGCCACGCGCGCCTTCTGCCCGCCCGAGAGCGAGATGCCCTTCTCACCGATCTCGGTCTGGTCCCCGGCCTCGAACTGCTTGAAGTCGGCCTGGAGCGCGCACGCTTCGACGACGGCATCGTACCTGTCCTGCTCGAATGGCGCGCCGAAGGTGATGTTGCCCTTGATCGTGTCGTGCTGAAGCCACGGGAGCTGCGAAGCGTATGCCACGCCTTCGTACAGTCCGGTGGCTTCGTCGATGATGTGGGCACCCTTGGGGAGGTGAACCTCTCCCTTGGTACAGATCATCTCGCCCAGGAGCGCCATAAAAAGCGACGTCTTGCCGGAGCCGGTGGGACCGCACACGAGCGAGAGCTGCCCGAGGGGGAAGTCGACGGTGATGTCGCGCAGCTCAAACTTCTCCTCAGCCTCGGTCTCGGAAGCGGCGACAGCAGCCTCGACGGTCGCGCCGTCGTTGGCGAGGAGTGGGGTCTCGGCCGTGGGCTCGGTCGTGGGCTCGGTCATGGGCTCGATCACAGCCTCCTCGAGCGGAGCCCTGACCGGACTGTCGTCAGCCGTCACCTTAAGCTGGACGGCGGCACTCTTGGCGTCGGCGTCGGCATCAGCATCAGCCTGGTCGTAGCGGAATGAACCATCGACAATGCCAACCCGGGGCGAGACCGCCCTGGTGTGGGCGTCGTCGGCCAGAGCCGAGACCCACGGCTCAACCTCATCCTCGGCCAGGAAGGCCTCGACACGGTCGAGCGAGACCTTGGCCTCGAGCAGTTGAGACCACGCCCATGGGAGCATGCTCATGGGGTTTTCAAGCAGCTGGAAAAGCGCCACGCTGGTGAAGAGGGTCGAGACGTCGAACTGGCGCTTGCCGATTAGTGAGGCCGACGCGAGGGCGAAGATCATGGTCCAGTCGGGCGTGGCGTTCCACAGAGCCTGAAGTATCGTACCGTTCAGCCGAGTTTTGAGCATCGCAGCCAACTCAGCCTCACGCTTGCCGAACACACGACTAAGCCACGAAGGCTCAGACGCCGAATACCTATACAGAATAGAGCAAAGTCAACATCCACCCCTCAATCCCAAATCTCCAAGCTGCCGTTCAGCGTGAATCAGTATTATACATACTTGATGAAGCGGATGGCGTTGATGAACTCTGTGAGCTTCTCAGTCCTGTCGTCGCGCGCGGCAAGGACTGCCTTCTGGAGCTGCACCCTGCGCTTCATCACCCAAGTCTGGACCGGGGTAGTGATGACGCCAAACAAGAGTCCGATGAAGCAGGTCCACCCGAGCAGCTTGTACAAGGCGAAAATGGAGAAGAACAGTTCGAACGGAACCTGTGCGACCATGGCGACCGCGTTGGCCGCGCCGGCGAGCTTGTTTGAGTCCTGGCTCATGAGCTGCTGAATCTTGCCGTTGGACGCGCCAGCCTCCTTTCTGGCGATGACCTTGCCGTCCTTGTCCTTCTGGGGCTCGTCCTCCTCCTTGACTTCGATCGCGCCCGACAGGTCCCTGCGCTTCATTGACTTGACGTAGATCTCCTGCATGATCATCGACCTGGCCCGGGTCGAGCCGCGGATGTTGGCCCAGAGCTCCTGAAGGTCGATCTGGGCGCGGACGTAGGTGGCGAAGAACATGACGAACGCGTAGATGAAGGCAGACTTGCGCTCGTTGGGGTCAGCATCCTGCCCCGGCGGGGGCGGAGTGAGCGACTTGAGGATCCGGTTGAGGCAGAACGGCGCGGCGTACGAGAGCGCCGAGGAGACGATTGAGAGAAGGATCGAGAGGGTCGAGTCCTGGGCGTTGGTCCAGAAGATGCGCCCGACGAGCGTCTTCTCGTTCAACCTGAGCGAGGCGCGGTAAACTCCCTCAGCCTGAGACACGCTGGGGAGGATCCACACGTCCGGGTACTGGAGCTTGCGCTTGGACGCGAGCGCCATCATCGGCCCGACCCAGGCGAAGATGAGCCAGTTGCCGAGCGAGACGGTCCGCTCGGGCGAAGGCATGAGGGGCTCCTTACCCATCTCCTCACCCTCGGCAGGCTCAGCCTGCTTGACCGACTCGATGGCTTGGAGACGGCGCTCCTCGATCTCTGCCTCAGTCAGGGGCGGGTCGAGCGGGAACCGGATGACGACGGCGACGAGGATGGCATTGGCGGCGAGGGCAAGCGCGGTGAGCACCCACCGCTGGGTCGAGGCGGGGTGGACGATGGTTGTGACCAGGTTGAGGAAAGAAACGAGAACGTGCTCGACATAGATGGCGAATAGGAGGAGGGGTGCTGTGTCTGTCGGGTGGACGATAGGCACTGCCGCGGCGTAGATCTGTCGCGAGGGTGCGAAGTCAGCCTCTAGTCGCCCGCCCCCCTCAGCTCAAGCCGCACCGCCAAACTGTAATCTAGGGGAAAACACGACGGAGGAGGCACTCACCCAGCCGACAGAAACCAAAGCAAACCCAACGGCCCATTGCCACGTGTCTGACCTGCCACTGACTCCGGTCCAGACGCTATAGAAGGCCCACGCGGCCGCCTGGGCCGCGGCCAGGAAGGCGAGGAGGCAGTGCTTCCAGGTGCGCTGTCCAGAGTGAATGTAGGGGACGGGGTCGAGGCCATCGGTAGGGGAGCTGAAGACGTTGCGCTTGAGGGGAACGAGGTATCCGAGCACCTTGAGGAGGTACACGAACAGGATGGACACGGTGGGGATGATGGCCGCGCCGGCGAGGAGCACCTCGGTGGGGACGTCAAGCGCAACCCGGCTCATTTTAGTGGTCGAATACCGAAGGGGCGACCAATTGAGACTGAGGGAGAGCAAGAAGAGTTCAAAAGGTGTCGATGTGGGAGTTGATTTTGATCCGACGGAGTCACAGATGCTGAGGAATGCTCGATCGGAGCTTGGCCGGACCGCGTGGATCGCGCCGGCCGCGCGTGCGCCCCCCCCCCCCCCCGCAGCCCCGGGGGCCAACTCCGGTCAGCCCGATTCCCAATTTGGGGCGACCCGCATTCACTCGCTATCTCCGCACAAACTCCGGTCAGCCCCCGATAACGGCCCCTCCCGCCAACGGACCGGGTTTTAGGCAGCGGCACGAGGTCGGCTGTCTGGAGCGTGATTGGAATGATTAAGGGTGCGTGCGTGGTCGAATTGAGTTCACAACCGCGACGAGTCACTTTTGCGGCACGAGGGCGGACGCAGGGCGCTTCTCGGCTGGAGAGGGTGGCTCAGGCAACCGCAGGAGCAAAGGATGACCAAAACACAACTGCATGGCCCTACAGCCGCAGCCGCAAGAAGCGGAAGATCACCAATTTGGCCAGGGGTGTGCCACGAGCCCATGGGGGTGCGAGCGGTGGCGTGAGGGGCTCGGCGCGTGGCAGGCGGAGCCGCTCAGCTCGCGGTCGTATATACCATACGCCACCGGGGCGCAAAGGTGCGGCAGTAATGCTAGTAGCCTACGCAAGCGCCCGGATGTGAGACTGGCGGCATCGAGAAAGTCAAAGAGCTGGCCTGATGCAATGTACTGTTGCTTGTAGGCGAGGCAACGAATGGTAATAGTCCGGAGGGCGATGCTGCGGGCGACGACACCGCTGTGCACCGACAAAGCAGAGCGGCGCGCATCCCCCACACAGGCGCGCACGAGTCCGTGACAAGGGGATCGCCGGACACTGATGTGCCACACAACGCTACTACTGTTTGCAAGCTGTGTACAGGCACCAGCGGGCTGCGACTGGCCCGGCTCACGTCTGATTGTCTCTTCGCACGGCGGACCCTGCCGGCCCGGCACCGTGAGGGCACCTTACTTCCATCCCTGCGAGGTCTGGGCCATGCCAAACTCCCTGAGTTTCTTGGCGACTATCTCGGGTTTCGGGCAAGCGGTCGAGCGCTGCCCGTCACCCAGCTTTGAGCAGCACACATACAGCTGCCTGATCACGTCCTGACACCTGGACTCCTGGTAGTCTTTGTTCATCAGGCACGTCCTACAAAACGGAAAGAGCGAGGTCAAAAAATGGTTGGTCATGGCGCACAGCTTTGTTAACTTGCTGGATGTCGCATGCATTCTGGTTGGCCCCGGTTGAGAAGGTGGAGGTCAGCCGGCCGAGCTTGGTTAGGGGCTACCAACCAAAGTTGAACTCACGCTTTGGCAAGGGGGGTCATCCGAAATACCCATACAAGTAAGCTGACTAAGTTTCGAGAGGGCCCGGAAGGAGTTTGTTACGTCTGGGCAGCTCGGCCCTTCCTTGCAGGTTTCCACCACATTGCGCCCGCTCGCCGCCGTCATCGGCCGATCCGGTTCGTACTGATCGGGCCTGGCCAGCAATCGATCGCCCGCAGCACGACCACTCTAGTGTCATGCTCGGGAATCTGATTACAGCTTGAGTCGGTTGTTGGTTTGTATCATCTACTCGATATAAAATCAGCCCAATCAGCGCACTATTGCTGGTTCAAGATGTCTAGCGTTCTGGTCGATCTTCAGTCCAAGCTGTCCAACCCCGCGATTCCGTGGCAGACAATCGTTATCGGCGTGAATCTGCTGGTCAATGCTTGGGAGAACTATATCAGGTTAGTCCTCCAATCTCCGTTACCCAACTGGCCGAACATGCCGAATCATTTCCACTTGTTGTCGTGGGCGACGGGCTTGCGCCGGTCCCGCCGCCCGGGTAGAGACCAATTAGCGTGCTGACGACCATCATCCTCCCACCCGTCTCGGACGCGCTCAGCTCTCGGCAGAAGCCTTTCCTCAACCCAGCCCTGCATCCGACCATGCCCGCCGCGCTACTGCGCGCGCTTGGCCCGTCCGAGGAGCACACCAAGACCCACCGCTCGTCGCAGCGCTACGCGCTCGACAAGATCAACTTTGGCACCGTCTCTCGCGCCATCGCCCTCTTTGAGACCCTTGCCCTCCTGACCGGGTTCCTTAATCACATGCTCGGTTCCCCGTTCCCCGAAGGATGGACCGGCCTGCGCGGGCTGTGGCAGGTGGGGACCGACCTCGCGGGCGTGGTCAGCAAGGGAGGCGTCATGTGGCAGAGCATCGGGTTTTTAGTGATCACCACTGTGTTGGGCACTTTCACAGAGATGCCAAAGGTACGAAAACAAACTCACGAGTCTCCTGGGGTGGAGCGGAGCGGGGAGGCGGGTGGGTGGCGAAACTTCCGAGGTTCGCAGCTTACGGTTTGACCCGTCTATAGGACTACTGGGCCCAGTTTGTGCTCGAGGAGACACACGGCTTCAACAAAATGACGCATGCTACCTTCTTCAAGGACGCCGCGCTCAACATGGTCATCGGACTGGTGACCCAAATTCCTCTCATGGGCGGGTTGCTGTACATCATCGACTGGGTCGGCCCTCAAGGCGCGCTCCGGATCACAGCCTGGTCAATGCTCCTCATCTTCAGCTTCGTCATCCTGATGACCTGGATCTACCCTTACTTCATCCTCCCGCTCCAAAATACGCTCACCCCCGTGGGCGAGGATGCCCCGGTCATGCCCCTCATCAAGGCCCTCGCCGAGAGGACCGGGTTCCCGCTCGGCTCGGTGTACGTGATCGACGGGAGCAAGCGGAGCTCCCACTCGAACGCCTTCTACTTTGGACTGCCTATCCCAGGCTTCCCAAAGACTATCTGCATTTTCGACACCCTCCTCGAGAGCTCTACCCCTGACGAGGTTGTCTCGGTTCTTGGTTAGTCTAGCCCCATCCCTGGTTGCCCCCGACTGGGCCGAACTAACCACCACTCGCTTGATGCCCCGCAGCGCACGAGCTCGGGCACTGGAAGGCGAACCACGTGGTGTACCTACTCGGGAGCGCGCTCCTCCAGGTTGGATTCTCGATCCTGTGCTTCACCGTCTTCCTCGGGAACCAGCCCTTCCTGAGCGCGTTCGGGTTCCCGCCCTCGTTGTACTCGGGCTCGACCCCGCCGGCGATCATCACCCTCACCCTCGCCAGCTACCTCTTCAGCCCGACCGACGCGATCCTCAAAGTCGCCACCAACACGCTCACCCGCGCGCTCGAGTATGATGCCGACGCGTTCGCGTGGAAGCTTGGCAAGACCTACGCCGAGCACCTGAAGGCCGCCTTGACCAAGCTGTACGTTACTCACTCCATCAAACGCTCGCTCTACCACTAATTTGTTCTTTCGTTTGCAGGCACGTGAAAAACCTCGCCCTGTATGGTGTCGATAAACTGTACAGCACCGCGAGGCACAACCATCCCACTCTTCAGGAGCGTCTCGACGCCTTAGACGAGCTGATCACGGTCGAGACCAAGAAGGCCCAGTAGGCGCACGCACGGCTGCGGGCGGCGGGCGGCCGGCCGGCCGAGGACAACTCGGAAGCGGAGCGCTCGGAGGGGGGAGAACAAGATGGGAGGGGTGCCGCGAACTGTGTGGTGAATTTTGAAATATGTTTGCTGTCATCTGATGACAGTTCTCTCCACCACTGTGGTCTTTCGTCTGTCATGTGTTCAAGTTCGGGTGGCAAGTGGGCGAGTGGCGGAGGTGGCGGTCTGGAGGGTGCTGGTCAGCGTTGGTGGGTGTCTGGTGGGTATCTGGTCAGTATCCGGCGAGTGTTTAGCGAGATCCTGGTGAGTGCTTTGTGAATAATTTGATGTGTTTGTGGGAGTGGCGTTGGGCTCGAGTGGCGGAGTGGCCGATTTTGGCCGATTGGCTCGGCTCGGGCCTCGGGCTTGATCAGAGCCGCCGAGCGGGTGCCAAACCGGGAACCAGTCACGCTTGCCTTTCTTGAGCACTCACTCCGACTTAAACAATTCAACTGACTTCAACCTTTTCAGTTACTACCCACCACTGTATTCCACCCGGTTATTGAACCAGTCACCCGTGACTAGGATCCCGGTTGGCGTCATCTCCCCCCACTTGCTAGGCTCATCTCCTCCGAGCCCGAGCGCAACCCGATCCGGCACAGGCTTCGCCACGCGATCAATTCTCTGGTATGACCACTACTCAGCTTCAGCTTCTGAGTGATGAGGATGGTTCAGTTTTGAAGGAGTACTCGCCCCCGAATGCGATTAAATTGGGGCGTGGACCTTCGTGGTCTTCAGACTGTGCCCAACTCGGGACTGGCACCTTTCGCAGTCACCTCACCAAATCAATGTCACAGGCTCACGCTATTCTCTCATGGCAAGGGGATCAGCCAATCATTGAGGATAACAACAGCACAAACGGAACCTGGATTCAAAGCTGTGGCAACAAGATACCGGTTCAAACTGGGCACAAGCAACAGGTTAGTAGTCAAACTAGGCCTCTCGGTTCCCGTCGCCCGTCTCCAGTGCGGGGCACTGAGGCCCGAGCACCCCAGGGTAAATCCAGTTCACACGGCTTGAGCGTCAGAGTTGACCGAACCACTTCGTATGTTTAGCTTTTGAACGGGCAAGTTTTGATCTTTGGCAAGGAAATTAGCACCCACGATGGTAAGTTGGGTGTTGGGTTAGGTCCAGCCCGGGAGAGGTTACCCCGGATTGAAGTGGAGTCTTATCGGCTCAAACGGGGTGGCGGGGCCTCGGACCGGAAAGCTAACCATAACCCAAACCAATCACTCTGGAAACCGGCTTAAGCAGTCATCCACAAACCACTCCGCCTCAAAGTCAAGATTAACCACATACTACACCAACAAACGTCATCAACTCCAATCTCGGAATCTTCAACCATTTCTCGCCCTACCCCGCCTCCCCAGTATGAGGCTGAGGACAAGCACTCCCAGCCGCCCGCTAGCCCGACCCAGACCCCGCTCGCCCCTGTCGCCCTCGCCGCCGAGCCAGTTGCGCCCGCAGTCGGGCACGCCTACCGCAAGGCTTCAGGATTTGGGCTGAGCGAGAAGGAGCTCGTCGAGGACAGTGGATCCGACATGAACCTTGACACTGAGAACGAGGCACATCACTCAGACGAGGAGGACGAGGAGGAGGAGGAGGAGGAGGAGGAGGTCATCACCGATGGCGAAGCGGGAGGCTGGCACGACGACCACGACGACCACTCGTCAGGCCTGGGCCAGATCAACCGCGAGAGGCAGGCGATTTCCACTTCGATCGAGCATGCGATCGAGATTCTTGGTGGGGTAGGAGCCTCGTTCCACCCCCGTTCGATCGTGCCGAAGTCGACCGGACAGCTCGAGAGCGAGCAGGATTACCCCTTCTCTGACGAAGAGGACCTTGTTGCTCAAGACGAGGCTGGCCAGGACGAGCTTGACTCGGTTGACGAGCAAACGTTTGATTTGTTGGACAACTCGAACGCGAGGGAGTTGCTCGAAGAGGCGATCGTCGACGCCGCGGGAGATTATTACGTGGAGGACGACGACAAATCGTCAATCTCATCAAGCTCGTCGTTCGGCTTCAGCTCCAAGGAGGTGGCTCAGTGTGAGGATGATCTCGACCGGCACCGCAACATTGACTCGGATTCCGAGGATGACATCCTGGACGACGCCTCGGTCGACGACTGGGGCATCCCAAAGGCAACCCCCGAGCTCCCAAACCCGAGCCAGTGCAAGCTCGATAGGCTCGGTAGCGCAAGTTACTCCCAAGCGCCTACCTCGATCCTGAGGCCAGCAGGACGGGTTCCTTCCCCATTCCTGGTCCCAGCTTTCGAATCAAACCAGTCTACGGGCGGCCCTGACGTTTTGGACCATTCGACTCCTTCACCTTTCCCCTCGCCTGAGCCCAGTTCCGAACAGCCCAAGCCAAAGTACTATGCCAAGAGGACCAAGCCAGTGAGGGTAGTTCTCGACGACGAGGAGGACCACGACGAGCCAGAGCTGATCTCGGCACGGAAGCCTCAACTCGCGCGCGACCACTCGTCGGGGTACAAGCCAAGCTCGACGAGCCGGGTCAAGAAGCTCTCGCTCGCACTCGGGGCCGGGGGATCGTCGGTGTATGGTAAAATTCGCAAGCCGAGGCTGAGCCGTTGGATCGGCGACAGCGAGGATGACGATGTCGCCAGCCAGGCCTCGCACCTTCCTTCGCCCAAGAACTCTCCCGAGCGTGCCCTTTCGCCCGAGCTGGACAGTGAGCCCGAGCTCAAGCGGTCGAGGATGGAGCCCCTGGGAACGTGGCCCGATGTTGACTGGTCCCCGGTGGTTGAGCTGCTGGACGGACCTGGACCCGACGAGGACGAAGGCTCAGTCCTTGAAGGGATGTACGACGGGCTAGACGAGATCGATTCGGATGACCAGGCCGCGCTCGAGATCGACGGCGATGCCCTGCAGGAAAACGACGAGATTGAGGCTAAGGTGGTGGCAGCTGAGGCTGAGGCAATCGCGATGCCAAGCCAGGATGGACTGGCAAAGTTGCTCACTGAGCTTGACGGTGAGTCAATCGCCCCAGTGCAAACGCACACCTCGATCAATACTGATATCTTGGTGCTTGAAACCCGAAGACATCAAGTCTGCCCAGTTCGACTTCTCATTGCCTGACAGGAAGCCCGACGTGGCCTCGGCTGGGGTCTTGTCGGCCACCTCGGCCTACCCGCCTGCACACTCTGTCTGGGCTTCGCCCAAAAAGCGCGGCCGGACCCAGTTCGACGACCAGGGCGGGCTCGACCAACTCGTGCAGGAGTGCGTCGCCCACTTGGCCGAGGAGGCCCGCGCTTCCCAGTTGGCTGGTGGAGCTGCCAAGGATCGGATTGATGCACTCGCCTCCGAACTCGACCGGCACGAGGTTGAGCTGTCTGCCGTCGTGCCTGAGTCGGTCCCGGCAGCAGCCGTGCTGTTCCCGGCGGACAAGGTAGCCTCCACCCAGACTGAACTGATCGAGGAGGAGATGATGCAGGTACGGCAGATTGCACCTTTGCCCAAGAGAGCGAGGGGCAAGGGGCTGCTGACGTTCCTGAGTGGGATGGCGGTGGCGGTGGTCGGGATGGAGTGCCTGGGGGTTTTGGCTGGAATGATGGAGGAGTGAGGCGGAACGAGGTAGCTCAACCTGCCCTTAGAGTGGTGTTGGATTATTCCGGTTCCGTTCGAATTCCATATCTCGTTGAATTTGTCCTGTTTCGCTCGTGTTTGTTGCTACATATCCTCGCTCCCGTCCACAGCTCGTGTCTTTTGTTTCTTGACCTTCATCTCCGGTTTCGTGTCCTTTTTCTCCCCACCGTTTGCATCCCAAGGATGCTCTGTGTAGCAACATATTTCTCGGCTCGCGTTCGTGTGTGTGAGTGTCTCAGGGCTGGTTTGTGCAACCCGGTTTCGTCGTTTGTCCAAATCGGGGTGATGGCGGTGACGATGGAGGTGGCAGTGGTCGGCGCTGCGAGGGTCGCTCAGCCGGGCGAGA
>Ga0233341_1000091_pt1 | contig 11635 bp, 9 predicted proteins | sample GEONDECOMP247_FD_180672 | JGI IMG/M metagenome (GOLD analysis project Ga0233341, IMG submission 180672) | Leaf litter microbial communities from Shasta-Trinity National Forest, California, United States - GEON-DECOMP-247 | ecosystem: Environmental > Terrestrial > Plant litter > Unclassified...
GGTGCAGGCTGGGCGCGGGGCGGGAGCTGCGCTGGGCGCAGCTGCGGCGGGGGATGGCCAAGTCGGTGACACGGGGCGAAGTGAAGGGATGAGCTGGGCGGACGAGTACCCGTTGGTCGCGCAGCACTCGCCCAGAGGGGCAGCCGCCCGCTCACTCGCCCACGCACCCGACCACGCCGCGCTCGGTTTCGCCTCCGCAACAGGCCAAACGCTCTTGCATACACAACCTGTGACAACTCACATGGTAAGCCGTGCTGCCTCGTCTCCCTGCCCGCTCTCCTCCTACGGCATACCCTGACGCCCTGCCCCTCCTGCTCCGCACCACGCTCACCAGCAGCAGCCACTCGCGACAGCGCGACCCGCCCAGCCAGCCAGCGCGCAACACTCGGGCGCTGCTTCCTCCATCTCTCGAGTTCCGCAGGCAGCGGGGCAGCCGGCACAGGTTGCCGGGCAGGACGTTAAGATGGGCGAGGGCAGCGAGGAGCGCGAACAGGTGGGCAAGCCCCCACTCGCCCCTTTCCGGCACTACTTTGAGGAGAAGCTGAGGATGATGGCTGCCTCTCAGCAGCAGTGGAAGGGGAAGCGCAGAATGTAAAGCACAATAGCTGGGAATATCTGTCCTCTCTGGCCACGGCCACGGCTGATGGGTAAAAGTCGTGTGCAATGTACATTATCCTACTGGTCCACGCTGGCCCTGAACCTGGCCATGCTCTGGGCAGCCTTTGAGCGCTGGCGCCAGAGGAGGAAGAACATGACTGAAGTGGCTGCCGAGAGGGCATACCAGGTCACGGCGTAGGTGAGGTGCTGGTTACGCACCTCGATCGTGGCCGCGCGCCCTACCGGAACTCCGTCGTACAGCCGCTTGCCAATCTCGCCCGCGTGCCCGGCTGCGCAAGCGAGGGAGAGAAGGGAACACGCAAGGAGGGAAAGTGTCAGAAAAGCATGTAAGGGGGAGGGGGCAGCCGATAAAGGCCCGTAGGTTGATGTTCGCTTACTGAAGATCTCATCGACGAGGACTGGCTCGGCTCCTGCGTGCTCGGCCATTTGCTTGATGTCGCTCCAGACCCACTCACCTTTCTGGATGTCGTTCTTGGGCGTGAACGCGTTGGCCCGGTCCTGCGCGCGGAGCATTCCGATCAACTCGACCTCGCCCGTCTCCTGCACAAGCCGAGGGGGAATGAGTGGCGTCAGCAGGGGCGCTCGTGCGGGGTGGGCCACCAGCAGCTCCACAACAGGCACGGCATGACTGCGCCCTGGAAACCCATTTCGGTGTCTGGTTGGAGTAATTTTGACTTACGATGGAGTCTGGCCTGTCGCGCTGATCACGCTTTGCGCGCTTGACGAAGCCGCGGTTGACGAGGATCGTGTCCTGGCCGTCGCCCCGGACGAAGGGGACGATAACGTGGTAGCCGAGCTCGCCCTCGCGCGTCTTGGGGCCAAGGTGGATTTCATGGGCGTGGTCAAAGTGACCGGTTACCCGAACCTTGCGGTACGCGAACTCTGGGATAGCATCAGGGCTGAAGAGATTCAAGCCAGTCAGCCATCAGCCCTCGCCGTGGGAAGGCCATCCCTCTCCCCTCACCCGCCGCCCTGACCTAGCCCCAATGCACTCACTCAATCTTGGGTGGCAGGCCGATGGGGTCCCTGTGTAGTTTGTCCTGGAGCTGCTGGATGAGGTCGAGCTTCCACTCGAGCCGCTGGAGCTGCCAGGTGCCGAGCGCGAAGGTGAAGACGGGCATGACCCCGAGCAGGAACAGGAACGGCCGCGCGCGCGCGTAGTTGTGCGCCTGCCGCGACCGGTGCGGCGTCGAGTAAGGCCGCGACGGGAACGAGTGGCTGAAGGAGGACGCCAGTGGGGACGAGTGGGGCGCGCGCGCGAACGGGGTCGAGAAGTTGAGGCTCGGATGCGGTCGGACGAAGGCGGAGGGGGAAGGGGAGGACGAGGGGAACACGCGCGATGCGGACCAGAGTGGGTTGAGTCGGCTCATTTTGAGGGATTGCGTTGGATTCGTGTGGATGCCGGAGCGGACGGCGGCGAACAGGCGGCCGACGATCGGATCCGAGTCGTTCTCGTCCCCGAGCTGAGCCCGGCCGGCCGGCTGACTTCTCAGAATCGGCCAGATTAATGGACGGCCACGGCTGGCTTGGCCCGAGTGCCAACTGCCGAACCAGATGCCTCTCACCCGCTTTCAACTTTAATCACTCACGCATCGATTAAAGTAATTAATCTCCCGTGTCAGCATCAGAGGACTCTTTCCCCCACTCCTTTCGCAGAACGTTGAGAGATGCGAAGGCCTACGACTCGCACAGCGGCGTTCACGCAGGGGAGTCGACCAGGACCAACCTATATTCACACGCCACCCTCCCCTTCGTTCCACCCGTCCGGCCCACCTCTCCTCTTGAGTCACTCCTAGAGACGAGCAATCTTTGGAATAGAAAACGCAAGCGCACCGCGCCCGGTTAGATTACAGCCCCCTCCCCTCGTACTAAACTAAGCGCCCAACGCCTGCACGAACGCGACAGCCTTCTCCTTGACGGCCTGCACGCCCTGCTCGTCGCCGTGCTCCTTCTCGAACGCAAGCCACTTCTTGAACACACTCTTGCCCTTCTTACTGCTGAGCTTGCTCTGCAGGACGCGCTCGAACAGGGCCCGGACGGCGGCCACGTTGCGCTGCCTGATCTCCATGTCAATGTAGACGAACCAGAGGTCAAGTCGCTTCGGGTACGAGTCCATGACGCCCTCGAAGATGGTCCGGCCGCGCTCGGCCTCGCCCAGCTTGAACTCGAGCTGGGCAAACTTGGAGATCGTCTTGACGTGCTTGCGCTTCTCGAGCGACTTGAGGCTCCGGGGCAGGAGCGCGCGCGCCTCGTCGGCCCGGCCCCGGGTCAGGTAGAACTGGGCAAACAGGGTCCACGCCTTGCTGCTCTGGCCAAACTTCTTGACAACGCGCTTGAAGAGGTCCTCCTCCTGCTCGTACTTGGCCGCGCGCTCGAGGATGTCGACCAACTTGAGGTGGACCGTCTTGGCGTCGTTCATCTGTATCGCCTCCTTGAAAAGCTCGTCCAGGCTCTCCTGCGTGCCATAGGCATTCTCGAGGTTGAGCAGGGCGACCCACACGTTCAGCTTTTCGCCCTCCTCGCGGAAGTTGATCGCCGACAGCGCGCGCCGGCCAACCTCGCGGGCCTTGTCGAGCTGCGAGAGGCCGACGTAGAACGCGACAAACTGGATCCACAGGAACGAAGAGTTGGGCGAGCCGAGCAGGAGGCGCTCAAAGTCGGCAACCGAAGTGGGCGCAGTCGACTCAAGCTCGCCAGTCTTGTCCTCGAGGGTGGAGAGGTCCTTGCGGGCGGCTGCCTTGCCGTTGGCGGCAGGGATAACCTCCTCCTCGTCAGAGTCCGAGTCAACGTCAGCCTGCTTGTCTTCCTGCTTGTCGTTGCCGTCCCAGTCGAAACCAGCCTTGATAGCTAACGGAGCAGCCTTGACCGGCGCGGGCAGCTTGCTCGTCGACGCCACAGGCGCGATCTCCTCCTCAGACTCGTCCTCATCACCGGAGTCGAAGTCAACCTCGCCCATCACAGCGTCAGAGTCATCCTCCTCGTCATCCTCCTCGCCCATCTCGGCGTCCTCCTCCTCCTCTTCGTCGTCCTCATCTCCCTCGAGCTCCTCGAGCTCCTCTTCGTCCTCATCCTCCTCGCTCTCCTCGTTGTCAACCTCGGCGTTCTCGAACAGCGAATGCTTGACTCCAAGCGAGATCTTCTTGGTCTCCTTGTTAACGTCCATGACGATGCAACGGACGGAGTCTCCCGGCTTGATGCACTCGGTCCAGTCGGCATCCTCGTCGTCGGTAACCTTGGTCTTGTGGCAGAGTCCGTTGATGTTGGATCCGTTGATCCGGATGAAAGCACCGTAGCCCTCGACACGCTTGACGACTCCCTTGACAACCTGTCCTTTGACGAGGTCGCCAACCTCGAGCGTCGAGGCCTTGACGGCCGCGTTCTTGCGGAGGCTCATCTCAACCTGGTTGTTGACCTTGTCAACGGCAAGGATCTTGCCCTCGACCAACTGCCCGACAGCGAACTTGGGCTTCCACTCCTTCACAAACTCGTCGAACAGCTCCTTGATCTGGACACGCGCGGTGACCTCGGCGCCGAGCGAGACGAACACTCCCCCGTTGGCGATGTTCTTGACGAATCCGCGGATCTTCTGGCCCACAGCCAGGTCCGATACAGTCGAGACTGCCACATCCTTGGCCTTAACCTCGGCGTCAAGGCGCGAGGGGCGCAGCGAGAGGTCAACGCGCTTGTACTCGGTGTCGATGCTGAGGACGACAGCCTTGACGTGAGCGCCCATGGCAGTAGCGGGCGTGACGAGCTCGTCGTAGTTGTCGCCGATCTCGTTGCGCCCGACCCGGCCGCGGATCTGGCGCGAGACCTGCACGAGAAGTCCGCTGGGGACCTTTCCGCACACGCGTCCGGACACGACCTGTCCAACGGTTAGGTTGTCGAAAGTGAGGTTGTGGTTCGAGTCGTCGGTGGCAGCGCCAGCCTTTGGCGCAGCCGCAGCCTTGGACGGAACGAGACCGACGATGACAAGTCCCTTGTCGGCGTTCTTTGACACGACGACGAGGTCCTCGATGGTCTGACCCTTGGCGAGCGACTCCTTGAGCGCCTCAACGGTCACGGACCGGTAGCGGGCCAGGGTGGCGTACGAGATGAGCGCCTTGACCTTTGCCGGGGCGAGGGCGAGGACGATGGTGGTGTCGTGAAGCGCAGTGACCTCTCCGGTGGTGACAGTTCCAATCTCGATCGAGTCGAGTCCGGTGCTCGACGCAGCCGGAGTGAGGGCCTGCTTGGCCGAGGCAACCATCTTGCCAGTCTCCTTGTCGACCGAGATGAGGCGGACAGCGATCACGTTGCCAACGCTGAAGATGGACGACAGGTCGGCGGTGAACTTCTCGGCAGCCTCGGCCGCAGGGATGATGGCCCGCAGGCCGTTGTAGAAGTCGACCAAGACTCCCTTGTCGAGGATCTTGGACACGGTAGCGTGAGTGATGGTTCCAGCCTTGGCCTCGGCCACGCTCGAAATGATGGGCAACTCTGAGGTGATGAGCTGCTTCTTAAGCGTAAGCACCACGCGATTCTTGATCGGGTCGGCCGCGTAAATGCGCGCCTTGACACTCGCGCCGGCCTTGAACTTCTTTTCAGGGTGCTTGAGCTTGATGTCGGCGTAGTGCATCGGCCACACAACTCCGTCGACGTTTCCGGAGATGGACACGAACAGGGCCGAGTCGCTCAGGCGCTTGATCGTTCCCTTAACGATCTCTCCAACCTTGACGTCGCTGACGCGGAGGAATGCCTGCTCGAGAACGGTGGGCTGGAGAGAGAGCTGGATGAGGCCGTCGACGGTCGAGTAGCCGATGACACGCGCGCGGTGGACAGTTCCAACCTTCCACGGCGAAGCCTTGGGGATCGAGCCGAGGTGGTCGTCGGTGATGCGCGAGATGTGAACGAACCCGGTGACGGGGATGCCCTGGTGAACAAACTCGACCGTGAGACCCCACTCGTCGTCGAGCCTGACCACCTTGGCGTGCTCGATGGTCGTTCCGATCGGGAACGCATCGTCAACAGGGGTCGTGCCAACCTTGGCGACGGCGAGCTCGAGGACGTGCTTGGCCGCGCTAAGGGCGAACTTCTTGGTCGATCCGCCGATCGAGTCCCAAAGGACGCGGCACCGGATCTTCTGGCCAATCTTGAAGTCGTTCTCGGGATCGCGTCCGTCGAGGTGGAAAAGGTCGATTGTTCCGTCGAAGTAGCCAAAGAACTTGACGTTCAGTCCCGAGGAGAGGGTGGCGGTGACGAGGGCGGTGACGAGGGTGCCGGGCAGGACGGAAGTGATAGTCGTGGCCGAGGCGAGAGCCGAACCGGTAACTTCGGCCCTTCCGACAGTCACGTTGCACGTCTTGCCGTTCTCGTTGACGTCCTTGATCCTGCAGGCGACGATCTGTCCGACCTGGAGGGCGCGGTCCTGGAGCTTCTTGGCCTCCTTGAAGGGCAGGAAGGAGGTGAGCGACTCTAGGCCAAGTGAGAGGATGTAGCCGTGGTCCTCGACGCTCTTGACCGAGGCGACAATAGTGAAGCCCGTCTTGAGGTCTCCCCGCGCGACACCCTCGTTGACCTTCTCGGGCTCGAGGCTGAGCTCGACCCGGCGCGAGGCACGCACGTTCTCGTCGCCCTCGCGCCCTCCCAGCTTGGTCCGCGCGTCGGCTGACTTGGTCGCCACCACGACGCCCGAGACCCAGTCACCCTCCTTGAACAGGCTCGGGAGCTCGGGCAGCCGCTTCGATGCCGCGCCGTCCTCGTCGTCGCTGTCGTCGTCCGAGTCGTCCGAGGCCGAGTCGTCGGCCGAGGCCTCGAGGCGCTTGGTGTACTCGGGCGAGATGTTGGTGATGGGGATGTGGGCCAGAAGCTGGTTGGGAAGCGAGACGATGAGCTCGAGGGGGCGAATCTGAACAATCTGGGAGAGAACCTTGGTCCCGGGCACGAGGCGCTGCGAGGAGGAGGGAAGGGAGGTGAGCTGAGTGGACGAGTGGCGGAGCGAATGAGCGAGGCGCAGCGGAGGAGTGGTTTGCTAACCTTGTAGTTCAAGTGCTCGACGCGGAAAGCATCCTTTGGAAGTACATTCTTCTCCTTAATTTCAGCCTTGAGTGCGCGCTCCAACTTCCTCCTCTTGGCTTTCGTCTTGTCGCCTCCCACCGTGCCATCATCAGCCTCGGCAGCAGCCTGTACCACACACCCAACAAACACTAGTCAGCCCAGCCTCACATGACCGCATCGACCCAAACAACCACCCGTGTTATCCAAGAGCTCACCTCCTCCTCCTCCTTCCTTGCCTCGTTGTCACCCTCGAGTTGAGCCTCGTAGACTTCGACCTGAGTGAGGTTGGTTCCTCCGCCGCGGGGGAAATCAATCTCCTCGGGCGCGTTGAGCAGACTGGCTACCGGCGCGGGCTTGTCTTTCGGCTTGTCATCCTCGTCATCGTCAGCCTTGCGTTTCGGCCTAGCTGCAGCTGATTTGTCCGCGTCGTGCTTTGGCTTGGTTGCTGTGGGCTTGGCTGAGTGAGGCTTCTTGCCGGCTGGGGTCGCGGTCGGGTTGGCCTTGTAGGCTGACTTGGCCGAGGCGGGGCCGTGGGCCGAGCTGGTGCGAGTCTTCTTGTCGTAGGCCATGAGTGAATAGGTGATCACCCTGACTCTGGAACTGAGCGAGTGGGGAGATCGGTATGGAAGAGGGAGCTGAGTGGGTTGCCGAGTCGCCCTGGGGCCGGAGATGGATAGTCTGTGCGTCTCGGGACGACGCAAACCAGCGCCCGCCGCGGGCCCGGCCTGCGGGCTGCTGGCTGCGGGCTGGTCAGCCCCGCCGTGGGAAGGCTGTGCTCGGACCGCGTGCCAAACCAAAAGGAGACGACCACACACGGACGGCCACTCCCCTCATGACTCGCACTGGGCACCTAAAACACGCCAGCCTATCCTCATCTTCCGTTTCCTTCTTCCCACCATCACCAACCCCATGTTCCCTCCTCCATTTCTAGGCGGAACAAACCACTCTGCTCTGGCAACCGAGTGCTTTGAGCGACGATCGCGTCTGTGCCGTCTCATCTGCTCTGTTCGGACATCACCTGCTCCAGTCTTCCGAGCGATCCCACCTCGGGGGACATCTTTTGGTACCGTCCGAGATGTATCCAGTCCACTAGCAGGACAGCTGGTCAGCTCTATTGATCCAGCCAGTCGTAAAGTACAAAACAAGGACTACATTCCTCCCGGGTTTCGCCACTCGGCTCGCCCGCCCGGTCATTGATCGTTACACTCCCACTTGAAGCCAACCCGACCATTTCACTCCTCCCTCAAACCATTATGGCACTCGTCTCACATGTTTGATAATCCATCTTCGCTCCGACTGTTTGTGTGGCTGCTCTGTTGTCGTCGCCTGACTGTTTACGGCCTGAAGTTGCTTTACTTTTCGTGGCCCTCTCCGTCCGGAAAGTCTCTTTAGCAGGCCAACAACAAATGATCAAGCAATTTAATACAGACTGGAACCAGCCCATCGACGGCCACAGCCCGCGCCTTCGCTCTGGCACACTTTATGCCTTTCAGCCCTTGGCTCTGCTCTGTTTCACCTGGCCCCCGTCGGCCGAAGCGCGGACGAACACTGATGTTGGTCTACCAGGCTGCCCACCGCCTCGTCACTGATCAAATCCTCGTCCCAGATTGAGTTCAAACGTCCCCTGCACTTGTCGGGCCGAGGCCTCTCGGGTGGATGGTTAGTGGTCTCGCATCGACACAAGCTCTCCAAACCGCCGCCCGGTCACATAGTCCGGTGCACAAGTTGACCAAAATTTTGTATGTTCATCATGTACTGATTTCTGAAATCTAACCCGAATTGGTTTGGTCTAGGCTATTTGTGGGCTTAGTCGTCGAGGGCGTCCTGGGCGTTCTTGCGCCACTTGCGCTGGAGGGTGATCATCTCGAGGAAAGTGTCGTACTTGACCTAGAACCCCAACGGAAACGAGCATCAGTAAGTGCGCTGATTTTGGGCCATGGAAGGGTTCACTCACCTGGAGCAGCTTGAGCTCCTTTGCGGACGCGTGAGGCTGAATCGTTGAGCCAGACTTTGACATCTTTTGCTGCTCATCACAACCACAGAGCCAACGTCAGTCGAGTTACTCGCCCCCTTGATCAATCACGGTCGCCTGACTTGCCATAATGTTCCAAAGCTCGTCCTTCATCTCGAACGAGCGCTTTCCTGCCTCCTCCTGGCCCGAGAACGGGCCCTTGGCAGTCTCAGCCGCGGCCGTCGCGCCGAGCATCGCACTGCCAAGCACGACCGAAGCCGAGTGAGAGTGGGGAAGCTGGACTGGGAGGTTACAGATGTTGGCGATAAGTTGCTGCGAGGCGGAGCAAGAAATCCGTCAGCTGAATAATTGTCGTTGGACTGGACAGAAGTGGGTCAGGAGAGGGTCGTTGCTTACCATCAAGAACTCGTTCTTCACAAGTCCGCCCGACATGAAGATTGCCGTCACGTCGTGCCCCTTGGCGTTCATCTCGTCGATAATCTGCCGCGTCTGGAGCGCGATCGCCTCGCCCGTCGCGTAGTACTTGAGCGCCAAGTCGGACACGTTCTTGTCCAGCTTGAGGCCGACGAGCATCCCGCGCATGTCGTTGTCGGCCAAGGGGGACCGGTTCCCGTGAAGGTCGGGGTACAACTGGAGGTCCTTGGTCAGGGCACTCATGAACGGAACCTTCTTGTCGGCCGCGAGCTTCTTGAGCAACTCGGTGAGGAGTGAGAAGTGATTGGTTCCCTGCTCCTTTGCCTGCTGCTTGAGCTTTTCGGCCGCGGGGTGGGTGTCAACCATGAAGTCGAGCAGCTGGCCAGTGGACGACTGGCCGCCCTCGTTCATCCACATTCCTGGGAAGACGGCGTGCTGATACGGTCCCCACACGCCGGGGACGAAGACTGGGTCCTGCGACTGGACGATGTGGCAGGTTGACGTTCCTGCGATGGCTGCAAGGCGGTGCTTCGAGTCCTCGAGCGTAGTCTCAGTCTGACCCTCCATCTTGGCAGCCACTGTACCAATCCATCCAGCGTCTGCGTACCAATACTCAAAATATCGTGAGCCAACGTTCCCGCCCCGAATAAAAGTGAGTTCGATGAGGGCACTCACAAGCGTCGATGACGGCTGATCCGACGGCAGTGCCCTCGACCAGGCCGAGGTCGTTGGCAGCCCGAGCGGTCAATCCCTTTCCAACCGGCTGACCGGCAGTGAGGATGATGCCACCCCTTCCTGGTTGCCCTCCAACTTGCACAAACTCGTTCTCAACCTAACACCACCAAATCAGCGCGTTCTTGCGGTCAGCATTCTGATCCATCGTCATCCGCCCCCCGCGGCCCGGTGCCCCACAATGCGGGGCGCCGGCCTTCCCACCACCGCAGGCGGCATTAGATCATCGCGGCCCGGCGATAGAGCCAGCAGGCAAGACTCACAAACTCGTCGAGGCCGATCTTCTTCATGAACTCGGATGACCATCCCTCTGAACCCTCGGCTCCGACGTACGAGCACTTGCACGTGAGGGAGCAGTTTGAGCGGGCGAGGTCGTCGGTGGCGCGGAAGGTGAGCCAGTCGGGCAGGTCCCAGAACTGGCACTGGGCGAACTGGGCCGGGGGCATGTGCTTCTTGAGCCACAAAATCTTGGGCATCTCCATCTCAAGTGACTTCAAACCCAACCATACTCAAATCAGCCCTCAATCATTCGACCCCGGTTCGGAGCCAGGTTGCGACGGTGCCTACCATGGTTCCGCCGACATAGTTGAGCAGGTCCACTCCAGTCGAGTTGATCAGCTTGGCCTCCTCGGACGCGCGGTGGTCAGCCCAGAGGATGATGTCGCGCACTCCGTCGTCGCCGTTTACAACTGGTGCCTTGTCCCACGAGTCAGGCGTGACTGAGATTGGCTCGCCCGTTTTGATGTCGGCGACGGTGAGCGAGCACGTCGCGTCGAACCCGATCCCCTTCACCAAGGCCTTGTCAATCTTGGTCTCGCGCAGAACATCCTGGCAAGCCTTGGAGATGCAGTTCCAGACTGCGAACAAATAGCTCACCCATTAGTAGCCGCTACAACGCTGTCGGGGCGAGACCCCCACATGCCCCGCGTCGGCTCAACTTACTCTGGGTTGATGACTGCTCGAAAATGTTGGCATCGTGCTCATCACGCCAGGTGAAAGAGTTGTAGGTTGACTCAGCCACGACCTCTCCAGTTGAGCTGACGATGGCGGCGCGTGCTGAGCCAGTTCCACTGCGATCGACCGAAACCGAGAACCGCAGGCATCCCATCAGCAACTGAGCAGCCCACATCACTCGCCAAAACCTGAGCCCAAGCTCAACCGGTTAGCCAAGCTCACACGTCCACTCCGATGTAGTATTCCTGCGTCATGTTGTTATGTTTTGGTGATGTGTGAAAGTGAAGAAGACGACTTGTCTGCTCGCGCGGCCTCTGACCGACCTAACCAGAGGGGGTCACCGATCAGTTTCTGGCTTCAGCGCGGGGGGCCGGACCGCGCTGCCGGTGCGCCCGCCCACCAGCCGGGGCGGGTGTCAGTCGCCGGGGCCCGGCGCACGAGTGACGTCGTCGGTCTGAATCTGGGACCGTCCAGGCCCAAGCCCGGGCGCTCTGCACCCTCGCTGCAAACTGAACCTAGCGCCTGGCCCAGACCGGGCTCCCTGACTATTCGCCAGCTACGTAAGCTGGAACGGGGCAGCTGCTGCGGTGTCGGGCCTGCGCCAGCATCACCTCGCCCTTCGGGCCTGTCCAACGCCACCATCGATCTGCCCTGCGGCTCTCCGACTGCCGGCGCATGCAGTGATCCCGCCGCATGTCGCAAGTGTTCCAGCCATGTAGACTGCCGAATAGCAGCGTGTCGATAGATAATACTGGTGAGGTGCGTTTGCCACTCAGCCCTTATGGGCGTTTGCTGTCCATAGTGCTGGCGCGGCGGCGGCGGCCGAAAACCCACCGCCCACCCACGTGCCCTCCTCCCCCTCCAGCGAATCCCCTCGCCCCGCAATCGGCAGCCAGTGTCTCTTGAGAA
>Ga0233341_1000092_pt1 | contig 11632 bp, 5 predicted proteins | sample GEONDECOMP247_FD_180672 | JGI IMG/M metagenome (GOLD analysis project Ga0233341, IMG submission 180672) | Leaf litter microbial communities from Shasta-Trinity National Forest, California, United States - GEON-DECOMP-247 | ecosystem: Environmental > Terrestrial > Plant litter > Unclassified...
GGGGGGTGTAGTGGGGGGGTGGGGGGGGGGGGGGGGGGGGGGGGGGGCTCACCTGTCGTGCGAGCGGCTGGGAAGGGCTGTCCTGAATAGCCTTCTTGTAGCACGCCTCAGCCTCGTCAAACTGATCCAAATTGAAAAGTGCCAACGACAGGAATACTCGGCTAAGTTGAAGCAATCACTCGCCAGATCAGCACAAGAGCACCAAACACCTCAGTCCTGACTACCAACCAGGATAACCCATCGATGAAGGCCCAACACTCGCGTGTTACTCACCCGTTATAGTTGTTTGGTTCAAAGTCGAGCAGAGCGCTGGAGTGAATTGTCAATATGAGTTAGCAGTTTGTGGGTGCTTGGGCTCGGGTAGGAAGGTGAGCTACTGACGTCGCTTGCTTCTGCACGGCTCCCCAATCCTTTGTCCCTAATCCCTCTTTGATAAGCTTGAGTTTCCCTTTGGCGAACGCACTGCTCATTATCGGATCCGTTGGTCCTCAATCAAGGCTTGAGTCAGCTGACTGAGTTCGCTTGATCGCGATCGCCCCCCGCTTGAGCCCGATCGGCTCTACGATCCGAATCGGGCAACCCCAATTCCCCGGGCGAGCAGGCGGGATCCCTTCTGTCGGGCGAGTTGGCCACTGTTGAACGATCCAACCAACTACATTACTCTGAACTAAGTTGCTATGGACCCACCCTCACCTCTGCTGCTCGCACACGAGCTGTTGCCGCTCATCTTCTCACCCTCTGCGGCTCCAGTTCCGCCCAGCCTCCTGTCAACTCCGACCCGGCAGGCTCACCACTTCCTTACCTCAACACCCGACGACCCACTCGCCTACTGGCAACCAATAACACTAAGAAATGAAGTCGAGGAAGAGAGGCTTGATTACGTCCAGTGTGAGTCGACGAATTCCTTGTTGGCTCGCGCGATCCGAGCCGGTTCCGCAGGTGGCGGTGAACGGGCGCTCACAGAACTGCAGCCGGGACGGATCCGAGCGGGGTACCGAGGTGGACAAAAGCGTCAACAGTTTAAATTACGTTGGGCGTTGGGTGGACGAGCGATCAATATTCTGATCTAGTGGGATCTCAACTCCGAGGCTCGGGTCCTGATTGTTAACTCCCCTCCCCGCTTTTGTTGAGCCCCTCAGCCGGCTCGTTCGCCGACCTCCTTCCCAGCAAAGTCCAATACACCATCTCCCCGCCCGACATCAAAGCGCTCATCCCGCTCGGCAACTCCAACCTCTCCCTCGTGCTCCTGTACGAAGCCAGGCACCTCGCCTCCCGCCCGCCCGGGATCGCCGACCAGGACCACGAGCAGACCGACGGCACCCCGGCGTGGGGCTTCCTCGAGCTCACCGCGACCGTCTTAGCCAGGCAGTCCATGCACGGCCAGTGGTTTGAGTCCATGCCCGACGCCGTCGAGGCCGTGGGCGACCTGCACCTGGGCGACGACGGGCGGAACGCGAGCCGGGCAGGCGAGCGGGCATGCGGGCGGGTGGCAGGGAGCAGGCGGGAGCGGAGCCAGCTGATCGGGCTGGGCGTGCCGGGCGCGGCCGGGCCGGAGGAGGAGGAAGTGGAGGATGGCGAGGGGAGTACGCCTGGGGCCTATGGGCATCCGGAGGACTTTTGGGCCGGGTATAACGACGACGACGACAAGACGGAGGAGGCGCACGGCCCGGCCCCGGAGGCGGTGGCGTCCGAGGAGAGTGAGGATGATTACTGGGCCAGGTACGGCTCAGACGAGCAGGGCGAGGGGCTCGCCAACGACCGTACGCACATAAGGCACCTGTCACGGATCACAGAAGGTGACGAGGAAATGATCGACATCGACATGGGCAGTCCGCTCGCCCCGAGCGAGGCAGACTCGGAGGCCTCGCTGCCACCGATCCCGAACTCACCTGTCAGGCCCGAGAGCATGAATTCTTCAGGCTCGTCGGACGAGACGTCAACGACGTCCACTGTCAAAGGGATTTCCCTCGAGACTGCCAGCCGCGTGTCACTCAACTCGCCGACGCCGCCGATCTCGCCCATGTCACTCATGTCGCCAATGTCCAAGAGCCGCTTGTTCGCTCCGCTCCCGCCCGCGCCCGGGCCGGGCCCGTCGCTCCTGCGCAAGACGTCGGACGAGTCGCTCGAGACGCCCAACTCGCCATCGACCACGCCAAGGGCTTACCCTCTGCGCGCCTTCTCCAACAGGGACAGCCTGATCATTTCGCCAGGCCCTTCGCGCGACCTGACCCCCAAGCTGTCACAGGTGCCATACCCGTCTACGTCCTCCCCGCGCTTGTCGTACCATAGCTCGGCCCCTCCCAACACAGAGTCGCCGCGCTTGTCGCAGCTCCCCGCAACGCTCGCAACCGAACGCAACTCGGTCGCGAGGGCGGCCTCGCCGACGTGGCCGCCTACGCCAGGGTCCGAGTCTGCCTACTCGGTGATGACGGACCCGCGCCACTCGGTCGCGCCGGTGCACGCCCCGCTGGAGGAGGTGTGGGGAGGGTACAAGCGGAAGGGAGTGGAGGAGGAGGAGATGGAGGAGGATGAGCGGCTCAAGGCCGTGTTGCAAGGCGTGTGGGCCATGTGGGCCAAGGGAAGGAGAGGGAGCGAGGCGGGGGAAGTGGGACGGGCGACGTTAGCGGCGAGGTGGCGGAGGGTGACGGATGAGATCGCCCTGATCTGAGAGGGCAAGGCTCTGTGATGTTTAATTTCCCTGTGAGGTTGGCCATCTGAAGGTGCAATCTGATAGGCAGCTGCCAGCAGGTTGAAAAACGCACAACGTGAACGTCGCAAGAAAAGGGAGAGCGAGCCGAGAGCTGCGGCCCCGGCCCGGCGTGCCGGACCCAGGCGTGGGGCAGGCGTGACGCGCGGCGCGCGCTCGGGCCTACCCTGTGGCCATGCTCCAACTCGGATCATGATCACGCGTCGAGTCGCGCACTTATGCCAAGGCTATTTCCGCCTACCGGCCCGAGCGGAATGAGAACCCCACCCCCTCAGCCAACCCACATGCCCCCACATCTCCTCTTGATCGGGTGAATCTCGAGGCGGTGATTAACCCTTTGAATCTGTCACGGCTTCGAGCACACCCGCAGATACTGCCCTCGAACATGCGCCTATACAGAGGGCCGGCGCGTGCGAGTGGAGGCTCAAAGTGGCGGTCAGGCGCGCGGCGTGCGAATGCAAGCGATGATGATGGGCCCTGTTTCCAGATTCCCGCTCGAAGGAGGTCCTTTGTTAAGCTTCGTGGACAGGAGGAGGGCGCGCGAGCAGAGGCCTGTGCTGTGGCCGCGGGCGCGCGCCGGGCGCCAAGGCGGCGGATAGGGGACAGTGCGGAAGCCGTTGGAGCCGTTGCCTCGGCACGGGCTCGCTAAGTCGGTCCCACCCAGCTGGATCTCTCCTTCCTCCTGTCCCAACCAAGTTCTTTCAAGTCAACTCTCTTCTCCGGTTAGAAGACAGCTGCACCCTCCTCGCCTCATTTACTCCCCTCTGGTTGGATTGTATCGCCCCGTTCGCACCAGAACCCCCTGCTTCCGCCTTCTCGTTTCCGCTGTACCGGCTCGACTACCTCCTCTCGCTCAAAAGTAAAACGCGCGCTTTACACTCGGTCTCAGTTACTATTCCAAACCAGCTGCTCGACCACCAACTCAACTCGCTCAGCTGCCGTACCTCACTTCGTTCCTGACTCGACTGTAAGTTTGGCATCCGTTTCCGTTTCCTTGGGGCGCACCTCCTGTCCGAGGCGGCGGCTTCGGAACCGTGCACGCGCCGAGTAGATCCCCGCCCAATCATTCGACACCGCAAACTAAACTGCGCCCTTTCTCCCCTTGATCACCAGCAGCAACAACTCACCACAAAACATGTACCCCACCACCCTCTCCCTCGCGCTTCTCGCGCTCAGCCCGCTCGCGGCGTCCAAGCCGTTCGCCGGGCACGTCCCCCATCCGGCCCCCGGCCCGCGCGACCTGTTCCCCAAGCGCGCCTTCGCGCGCCACGTGCGCCACTCGCCCGGCTCGCTCCGCGCGCTCCGCCGCCGGGCCAACGCGCCCACCAACCTTGCCGAGGGCTCGCTCTCGGCCGCCGAGGGGTGCACGGCCTGGGCCCGGCCTGTGTCGGGCGACAGCTGCTACTCGCTCATTGCCGACGTCGGGATCGCCATCGACGCCTTCAAGACTCTGAACGAGCAGATTGACGCAGAATGCCACAACCTCTGGGCGGGGTATGACTACTGCGTGGCCAAGACGACGTCGAGCAGCAGCAGTGAGAAGGCCAAGGCGAGCGCGAGTGCGAGCGCGAGCTCGAGCGTCAAGGCGAAGGCGAGTGCGACAGTTGCCAAAGCGGTCAAGGTGGTCAAGGTGGCGTCGACCATCACCTCAGCCCCGACGGCGTCGGCGACTGCCACCCAGGACGAGGACGAGGACGACGATGACGACGAGGATGGAGAGTGCGAGGCTGACGACGGCGAGGACGATGGCGAGGATGACGACGACGAGTCTATCAGCTCCGCCGCCGCGTCAACCACGACTCTCTCGCCTCCCTCGTCCAAGGCTACGTCCCACTCCCAATCGGCCGCCTATTCGGCCGCAGCCAAGACCACGACTACGACCACCTCGGCTGCTGCCAGGTCCACCGCCGCCGCCACGACCTCGTCCGAGAAGGCCGCCTCCTCGTCGGCCAAGACACTTCTCGCCGCCGCAGGGGTCGACTCGTTCCTCGGAACCAACACCGGCATCGGCTCATGGTACGACGCCGACTCGAGCCGGGACTCGACCAACGGCAGGTCCTGGTGCGAGTTCGAGTACAACGACGACTCACCCATCTTCGCCCCCTCGGTGGGGACCATGCGCGCCAACTTTGACGGTGACAACGCGGCCGCGGCCGCGGCCTACTGCGGTCTCGAGGCGATCGTGACCACGCCCGACGGCGCCTCGATGACGATGGTGATCGGCGACGGCTTCGACGACGCATGGGTGCTCAGCCCGGGCTCGATCGACATCATGCACGACGCGTTCAATACTCTGTTCGGCTCCTCGACCGACGACAAGGACACGGTGATCAAGAACATCCAATGGACCTTGACGGGCAACCGTAATGACAAGTACAAGTACCAGGGAACGGGTGACGCTTAACCCGGTGCCCCGCTCGAGCGAGTAGCGTAGCCTCGACCGGCGCGCCGCTCGGCGGCCGGGTTGGCGTGGCTCGCACAAACTTTTTGTACCAAATCTTCTTGCCTGTGTCTCGTTTCTTGTGTCTAGGTCATGTATCGTCTGCGTGGGAGTGGGGGCCCATTGAGTGGGCAGGGGGGGATTCAGTATCTGGGGGTTGGATGCTGGGTTCCTGGGTTCTTGGGTTTGCTGAGGGCCGCCTTGATGGCGAGCCTCCGTTTGGGATCTCCTCGCTAGTTTTACGAACCTTGCAATGGCTGCAATCAGTGATTGGCCATTCCACACACATTGCGTCGTGGCGATGCAAGAGGGCAGGTCGCAGTTGCCGCGAATGCATTGGTAAGCTGAACCAGGCCGCGCAGCATCTGCGAACTTCCCACGTCGCCCAGTTGCGTCGCCGGGCCGCTCTCACTAATCCCACCCCAGCGCAAACCACGCATCATGATTCGTGGTCACGTAGACGCATGTAAGATTGCGCAAGTGGTTTCAGCCTCAGTGGCTACTCATCTCCATCGCCGTCCCCATCGTCGTCGCTCTCCCACCCCTCACCATCCTCGTCGACTCCCCTGTCCATGTCCTCATCGTAGCCCTGTTCGTCCTCGTCCTCGTCGCTCCACTCCTCGAACCCGTCCCTGTCGCCCATCTCGTCGTCGCTGTATTCGCTCGTCCAACCACCTCCGACCTCGTTCTTGCACACTACCCCCTTGCTGTAGCACCACACCTCGATCCCCTCCCGCTGGCCGTCCGTCAAGTCGGCGTCCCCCTTGATGCGCACCTCTCGCAGCTTGCCCGGCCCGGCCCGCTCGGCGCGCAGCTTGAGGAAGGCCTCGACCTCCTTGACGGGGAGGAGCGGACAGTAGCCGAACTCGAAAGTGTGGATGGGCGAGTCGGCGAAGAAGTTGAGAAAGTGGTTGTTCTGGTCGTTGGACAGGACTAGGTAGTTGAGCTTGGGGAGCGCCCACGCCCGGAGCCAGTCCTTGCCCTGGGCCGCCTGCCGGGCCTCGAGCGACCGGCGCGGCTCGCCGTCGTCGTATAGCTCCCCCGCGGGCGAGTCGTCCAGGTCGAGCGTGTCGAGTGTGGGCGAGAACTTCTCGACAAGCATGCGCAGGTCCTCGACCCACAGCTGGTCGCAGCTGTTGAGGGCGAGCACCCTCAGCGGCGCGGCCCATGGGGCGCGGGCGAAGGTGGCGTTGACCCACGGAGCCGACGAGATGGAGAGCGATTCGAGGTGGGCGAGCGACGCGAGCGCAGCGACGAGCTCCTCCTCGCCTCCGCCGTTTGGCCGGAGGGTGAACTCCATTTCAAGCCGCAACAGCTTGGGCAACGCGCGGAGGAAGGCGCCCAGCTGGGAGCCGTTCAAGGCGACGATAGGCGTCGCGATGGTCACGTTAACGACCCTGTCCCCGGCCGCCTCGACCGCCTGCAACAGTGGATTCACCGTGCGTTCATCCACAGCATCGTTGTTGGCATCCTCGCTGCGGCCGATGAATGGGGCGAGGTCGAACACGAGCGCGTCGAGCCTGGGCAGGGCATTGACGATGGCGGCGAAGACGTACGACCGCAGCCGCCACGGCTGCCGCTCGGCCACGGTGGCGAGCTCCGACTTACGCTCCTGCGGGAGCTCCTCGTGCGGGCTGACAAGAGTGGGAAGGAGTTCGGCGATGCGGTGACCGGGCATCATCTCGTCGAGGTGGTGGAGTTGGTCAAACCGGATGGCGTGGATGTGGTGCGAGTGGCGCGGGAGGATATCGTGGTAGAAGGTTAGAACATCCTCGGTCGAGCGGTCCGTAAAGTCGACGCGCCTGCTCAGCAAATCAAACTAACATCAGCTAAAGTTCAACGATGAAGATTCACTCTGCTTAAGGGTGGGTGGGTGGGCGCTTTGCTTACTTCCACAGATGGGGCCACGCTAGCCCGGCCAGCTCGCGGCTCACGCGCGCGACGTTCCACAAGCTGTCCACGCTGGGCGGGTCAGTCCAGCCAGTCTCAGCCATGACGCCCTCTTCGGCGTCGTCAGCGTCGCCGTCGACCTCTTCGACCTCGCTGTCGTCGTCATCCGTGATCATCTCGTGCACGAACGGGTCATCCTCGGCCTGGTCCAGCGCGTCCTCGTCGGCCTTGAGCGCGTCGAGGCGTTCCTGCTGGGCGATGTGGAGGAGGATGTGCGCCTTGAGCTCGGGCGGGAGAGAGTTGAAGCTCGCGGTTGGGTAGTCAGGTGGCTGGATTGAGGTGGGAGGCTGAGTTGGAGGTTGCGAGGCTGTTGTTGGCTTGAGAAGCCGGCTGAGCGCTGGGGAGCTCTCCATTCGGGGCACAAGAGGCGAGCGCAGGCGGTAGACGAGATCGGCACGGGGCAAGGGGCTGAGTTGCTTATTGAACTGGTCAGCTGGAGATTGGAGAGCGTGTGATAGGGCCCTCTTATCCGAGACGCTCAGCTGGCCGTCCAACCTGTTGGCGTACGCAGCCCAGTCTAGTCCCGATCCGATTTCGGCCAATCCACGTTCGGGCCCCAGCCCCGGCCCCACCCCCGCCTCAGTCGCCCCGCCGAGGCTGAACAGAGAGAGCTTCCATTCAATCTAACCCTGGACCGACATCTCCCAGCGAGCTCATCCGAACATACCGCATTCAGTATCAGCACCCTAGTCTTGGCCGCCGGCGTGAATAGTATCTTGTGCTCGTGGTGCTCGCCCGGTCAAGCTGAGCGTGAGATGGACCCTATCCGGTTCCCAAGTGTACGTCACGTGCCACTTCACGAACTTGCCACACGCTTTCCCGCTCGGTTCCAAGCTGACTAGAACGATTGATCGTCGTGAGCAGGTAGCTGCGATGCTCCTGAGCGAGTGCCCTAGCGGAGCGCGCCCGAGGGAGGGTTCGCTCCGGCTCACCGCTCACCACTTAATCTACAATCCAACAACCCAGGACACCCTCTCCGTAAGCAACCCTTCAATGTTCAATCCAGCTCGTGTGACCTCATCAATCGAAGCTAGACTTTGTCAAAGTTGAATTGATGTGTGATACCGCCATCCATCGTCCACCGGCCACGGCACTAATCAAGTCTCCCCCCGTTGAGGTTTTTAGATTCCCATTCCACTGCTATTCTCAGTCACCCGTCTCCCATCCAACATCACCGGAACGTCGCATCCTATCGTACTCCGTACCAGGACGTTCCAAACCTACCACCTCTCGTTCGCCTCGTCGGACGAGGCTGACGTCGTGTGGGATTCGCTCAAGGCGCTCACCTCGCGCGTCTCGCTCGCCGGGATCGAGGGAACCTACGCCTTCTTCCACGACGGGAAGGTTCACAACGGAGGCAGCGGGTGGAAAGGCAAGGGCAAGGCTGGCTGGAGTGTATACGACCCTGCGAAGGAGTTTGAGCGCATGGGCCTGGGCGAGGGAGGCAGGAGCCAGGCGTGGAGGCTATCAAAGATTAACCACGACTTTGAGGTAAGCGCAAAACCAACCTCTACTAAGTCTTTGAGCCAAAACGGGGTTGAGTGGCCCTGCTGGAGAGGGGGCAAGGCTGACCAGGTGATCTGGCCTGTCGTGTGGCGTGGTCCATTCCGCAGTTTTGCCCGTCGTACCCAGCCGAGATCTACGTCCCGGCCAAAATCTCGGACACGACCCTCGGCTACGCCGTGAAGTACCGCAGCAAAGGCCGTATCCCAGGCCTGGTCTACCTCCACTGGGCAAACCACGTACGCGTCCCCGAGTTCCGCAACCCCCGCGCCCCGCGCCACGCGCCCTCTCCCCCCGCTAACGACTGGGCTCATACAATCTCCGCAGGGCTCTATCACGCGCTCATCTCAGCCGATGGTCGGGATCACCCAGGGCGCGCGTTCGATCCAGGACGAGAAGCTGATCGAGGCCATCTTCACCTCGCACGCCCAGCACACCAAGTCGCGCGCGGCCTTTACGCTTGGGGCCGACCCGGCCGCGGGCGGGGAGGTATACGGCGCCCAGGCGACCAACATCATCATCGACGCGCGCCCGACCAAAAATGCCTACGCCAACTCGATCAAGGGCGCCGGGACTGAGAACATGGCCTACTACAAGAACTGCAAGAAGGAATACCTCGGGATCGACAACATCCACGTCATGCGAGCTAGCCTGAACGACATCCACGCCGCGCTCCAGGATGCCGACTTGACGGGCACCCTCGACCACCACGCACTCAAGCGGACAAACTGGCTAAATCACTTGGCTAACATTCTGGACGGGGTCTTGATCATCACCCGGACGATACACCTGAGCAACTCGCACGTGCTCGTGCACTGCTCGGACGGGTGGGACCGCACCTCGCAGCTCTCGGCGCTGCCCCAGTTGTGCCTCGACCCTTACTACCGCACAGCCAAGGGCTTCGCCGTCTTGATTGAGAAAGACTGGGTCGCTTACGGCCACCGCTTCTCTGACCGGTCCGGCGTGCTGTGTAACGACCGGGTCGTGTTCGCGGCCCCGCCGGCCGAGGGGGGCACCGCGCAGGCCTCGTTCCTGGCTAACGTCCAGAAGCAGTTCGCCTCGAGCAGCCACGCCTTCAAGGAGACGTGCCCCGTCTTTCAGCAGTTCCTTGACTGCGCATTCCAACTCCTGCGCCAGTTCCCAACCAGGTTCGAGTGGAACGGCCGGTTCCTCGTCCGCCTGGCCGAGGAGACGTACGCGGGGCGGTACGGGACCTTCCTGTTCAACTCGGAGCGCGAGCGGGCCGCGCTGGGCGCGAGTGGGCGGACTCGGGCCGTGTGGGAGGCTTTTTTCGACGTGGACGAGGCGGGCGAGCTGATCCTCAAGGACGAGTTCAGGAACGCCGATTATGACCGCTCGCTCGACGACCCCGACGCCAAGTCGCTCGAGGCCGACCAGGGAGTGCTCTTTGTCCGTCCGAGGGACGTCAAGTTCTGGCCTGCCTTCTTCGGCAGAACCGACGAGGAGCTGAATGGCAAGGAGACTGCGGAGGAGGTCACCGCCGTCGAGCCGCCAGAGCCGGGCGATCTCGGCGTAGGCTCGCTGCGGATCGCCCAGAGGGACCTCGCGCTGGCCCCCCCGCTGCCGGCCTCGCCGGGGGCAAGGGCGACCTCGCCAGGATGCCGAGGCCGCCGATACCGGAGGGGCTGCCGTCCCAGGCCCAGCTGGTCGAGGCGGTATCTTCGGTGCAGAAATGGGGATGGGGCGCGTTCAAAAGCGTCCAGAAGGGCTACCAGGAAGGGGTCAAGCAGTACCGCGAGTCGGCCCAGGCCCAGGCCCAGGGACAGGCGCCGCCGCCGCCGCCGCCAGTGGAGAATTCGTGGGGCGGGGCAAGGGGGCAGTGGCAACAGGTGGAGGAAGGGAGGGGGGAGACGAGGAAGCCGCTGAGTGAGCGGTTGAGCGAGGTGGCGAGGGCTGGGGCAGGGGCCAAGTTGGCGAGCAATCCGTGGGCTGAGGACCCGGCGGACCGAGCGCTGCCGGCGGTGCAGCCTGCGACCGCCCCGGTGAGGGCTGGGGTCAGCCCACCACCCTCGCCGAGTCACTCGAATGGCTCGGCGGTGCCAGCGCCGCCAGAGGGAGGCACTGACCCACTGGCTGGACTCGAGCCGATAGCGGGAGTAGTGAATGGGTCGCCGGTGAAGGCGCGGGTGGCGGGAGGGGGCAACCCTTGGGCCGTGAGGGAGGATGCCGCCCCGGAGCGCGCGGTTGCGGTGGCGAGGGAGGAGGCTAGTGGTTTTGAGAGTGATCCGTTGGGGGTAGGACCATTGTAAGGGGATGAAGTTGGTGTGGTTATGCAAAACTGAGCAATGGCGCGCACCCTTAAAATGACTTAGGTCGGGCAAGTGGCGGGTCCGATTTTGAGTGGGGCAGGAGCATGCACGCCGCCAGCTGCCGGACCAAGTATCGGTCGGATCTTGACTCGGCCCAAGCGACCGAACCTCCCCAGCTCGACCTTACGGTATTACGGAAATAATGGCTAATGAATTACCCATTTGTGTGAGTTGCACGATTGACCAGAAGCACGACCCCAGACTCTGGTGAGTGCTTATGAGCACCTCGCAAAACGCTACCTCCACCCTGCACTCCGCTCCCTCCCCGCTGCGGCCAGCTCCACACTCGCCTTCCTCTTGACACCGCTCATCAGCTGCTCGATCACGCGCGATTCCTCCTCCCGCGATGATTCGGCTTCCTCGAGCTCCCGGATCCGGTCCTGAACCAGGTTCGGTAGCGCGCGGGGCGAAGGCGGCGGCGGCCGCTGAGCGTGCACCGCGCCGGCCGCGCCGGAGTTGCGGTAGAAGGTTGGCTCGGGAAAGAGCTGCGTGTCGTTGAGGTGGGCAAGGTTGAGCGGTGGCGAAGACGAGTGCGCGCTGGAGGAGGAGGAGGAGGAGTAGGATGCGACCGCGATCACGTGCGAGAGCGACGACGACGCCGAGCGCTCCCGCCGCGGCACCTCGAGCATCTCAATCTCCGACGAGGTATCCTCGTCCTGCTCGTTTTCGGTCTCCTGCCCCCCCCCCCCCTCCCACCCCACC
>Ga0233341_1000093_pt1 | contig 11566 bp, 18 predicted proteins | sample GEONDECOMP247_FD_180672 | JGI IMG/M metagenome (GOLD analysis project Ga0233341, IMG submission 180672) | Leaf litter microbial communities from Shasta-Trinity National Forest, California, United States - GEON-DECOMP-247 | ecosystem: Environmental > Terrestrial > Plant litter > Unclassified...
TACAAGCACTCCTCGCCGTATGGGCATCGATGTACTCCGCGCCCCTTGACCGAGACACACGCAACCTTCTTGATGGTGGCCCGGAGCGAGGCCTCCTGGGTGGCGGTCAAGAAGTAGGCGTGAGAGTGCTTGCACCGTGAGCCGTGGACGCACTTGCGCTGAAGCGCGAACGAGGTGCAGATACGCGGCTGTTGCGCTTGGATAGGCCTGCAAGAACCGGAAAAACGTGGGGTCACTCGCCAGTATTAATCTCTGCTAAGTGATCAAACCGAGGGAGTGGACCAGGCCAACATACAAGTTCGGGTCAATCGCAAGCCCTCCCACCGCCCCATTCGATGGCCCCGCCTCGCGACTCGCACTGGAGCCGAAGCTGTCATGAAGACCGTCACCGTAAACATTGCCTTCCGCTTCCGTGCACTCTGACGGCTCGAGATCGGGCTCGCCGAGCTGTTCGTCCTGGAGGTAAAAAGCCTTGGAGACGATGGCCGCGCCGGCCGCATCGACCGTAGACTTGAACTGCTTGGACGCTATCACACGTATGCAACTGTTCAGGAGGCCGTGCAGCTCGAGCAGAGCTGGCGCGGGCACGACGAGAGCCCAGCAGTTCAGAGAGCCGAGGTCAGCAAGTGCGCGGCTGGCCGCCCGGCAGGCTCAAACTGAGTTGGCGGGGAATGGGACAACCGACCTGCGACCTTGCGCTCGGCGTACTCCCGGCTGGAGACGAATCCAAATGATCCAGAGAGGCAGCCGTCCTCGAATCCCTGGGCGAGTTCGAGCGCCGACGCGCGCGGGGAGGACGAGGTTGGGCTGCGACGAGTGGCGGGCGAGCAACAGGGCATTCGATCAGCCGAGCCGAGCCAAAGTGGCATATAGCATCAAACAATGGCTCACTGGATCACGAAGCACGAGTAAGGCGATTTGATGTCGTCATCGATGTCAGCCATGACCACCTCGACCAAGTTTGCGACCGCCCTCGCCACCGCGCGCCCGCCGCTGTAGCCCAGGTAAGACGAAACCTGCCAAGCAAACACTCCCCGTACACCCCGCGCCGCTCATTAGCCCCGAATCCCGCCACACCCCAACTCCCCTCGGACTGAGCTCACTTGGGCCGAGTCCAGCAAGACCAGTACGAACTGCTTCCGCTCCACTTGCTCCGCTTCCGAAGCCGACTCCCCGTTGAGTGACTTGGCCACCTTGGGACGGGCCGCGAGCTCGGCTTCGAGCTCCAACAGCCGGTACGAGATGGGCGCCAGGAGAGGGTGCAGGGCTGTAGCCAACGCCGGGGCCGGGGAGCTCATACTAGTTTTACTGGGGGGGGCGAGAAGGGTTTTGTAGTTACTAGGGGTTGTGGGATACTGAGTGACCGAAAAAAAAGGAGGAAGGCAGCAAGGCTTCAGCTTGATCCGAGGCTTTGCCCGAGTTTGGCGGTCGGGCCCCGTGTGCGGGGTGGGCAGTCAAACAGGAGCCCCCGCGGGGGAGGGTTCGACCGCGATCAGGAGAGCAAACCTCCCCTCGCTCTCCCCCGCGTCGGGTGGACGGCTGCGAACAGGGAGCCGAGCGTCTCGGGATGAGGAGTGTCGTGGGTGAGTGAAGCGGGACCGCTGGTGGTAAGGCTGGCGGGGCCGAGATCTTGGGCAGCAGGAGTGCGACCGCGGGACGGGGTAGAGTGGAGAGGGTCAGGCCTGGAGGGGGTGGCGGCTGGAACCGACGACGTCGCCTTTAACCACTTCCACCTCCACGCCATGGACTACCTCACCGTCCAGCCTCACTGAGACTGGATTGTTTTTGTCTAGTTTGCGATGGCGGTCTCTCAACCTGTGGGCGTTTGGTTCCGCTCTGGGTCTGATGCTCGGTTCGGCTGTATGTCAAAGTAGCGTGGGTGCGGGTGAGTACATCAGAACCTCACTCTCCCTGGACCCGAATCACGCCGAAACCAGGGCCTTTGTGCAGATTAGACAGTCCACAGTAAGCTAATCAACAAATACGCAACTCCGCGTGCCATGAAAACAGACAACGACCCAGAACAGAAAGCTATGTGGTCCACCACTCCAAACGAAACACAACCCCAACACACAAGCCCGCACTCCGTCGAGCTAGTGGAACGGCCTTCCGCCTGCTCACACTCTTCAGTCCCCCTCGAACATCCCGTTCGCCTTGAGCCACGCCTCCAGGTCGGCCATTTGGTCCACCTCGTTCACCTCCTGTTCCTGCCCCTGCTCCTCGACCACCGCCCCGGTCGCACCCTCTCCGGCTCCCCTCAGCTCCTGCTCCAACTCAATCGCCTCCCGCCTCGCCTTCTCCTCCCCCTTCGCCACTTTGGCCAGCTTGTCCATCTCCCACTTGTCCCTCCTCATCTCCTCCTTCTCCTTGGCCTCGCGCGACAGCCTCGCCATCTCCTCCTCGTCCGTTTCAGCCTGGGCGTCGAGCCAGCTCCAGTCTATGGTGCCGTCGGCGTCGAGCTGGTCGGCCTTGTCAAGCGTGGAAAGTTCCGTCTCCTTCTTATCCTGGCCCTGATCCTTTCCGGCCTCCAGCTCCCGTGCCTGGTCGATCGCCGTGGTTGAGGCGACCGGCGGCAGGCTCGACGCGGTGGCCGACGGCGCGAGCGCCAGGCCTTTCGGCCCCTCCACGTCGAGCTCGTCGGGCTCGTTTATTTCGTCATCGTCAACCCGCCCAACATTGGTGAACAGGTCCTTGCCCAGCTCCAGCCTCGGAGGCAAGGTATGTCTCGGCTCATCCACAGAGTCAGGCGCGGGATCGGGTGCGGTGAGTTTGGCAATTTTGGCCGGCGGGCGTTCCTGGCCAGGTTCCTCCTCCGAGTCGTAGAGGCTGTCGAGGTCCCATTCCTTCAACGGCGAACGCGACCGCTTTACCCCCGCCACCGCCGTTGAGCTCGGTCCAGCGATAGCGCTCGCCTCTGGAACAGTCACATTCGACGCCTTAAGCGGACCGGCCGGCTTAGCGGCCGGCTGGACCTGCACCTCGTCCTCGGACGAGAAGGCCTCGGGCCTGGCCGCCATAAGCGCTGCGACCGGGTTGTCGTCGTCCTCGTCACTCAGCTCGATCGTCTCCGACTCGTGGGCGTACGAAGGTATCTGGCTGAGCCCCAGCTCCGCGATCAAGTGGGCCTTGTTCTCCGCCGGAAGATCATTAATCAGCGCCGGGCGCTTGCGTACGCGCCGCAACAGTTCTAGCACCACAGCACGCGCCACCATCAGCTCAGCAGGCGGCGACAGGACGTTCTTCTTGGCCTGACCAAAGGCTCACCTTTGTACGGGATGTCTTGACCATCCTTGGGCAGGGTCAACTTCTCCCTCACCTTTGCCCGCTTCTTCTCGAGCGCCTTCTGCTTCCCCCTAGCCACCGCCTCGGGAGCCAGCAACGACTCGGCAGGCGGCAAGTCGTCGTCATCCCCCTCGCTCAGCTCCACCACCGCCGCAGTACCCCACCCGCGCGAGGCGGACATCGAACCGACCCGCCTGATCGAACCAACCGGAGCGTTGGTCACGACCATCCCCGCCTCCGCCAGCATCCGCGCCATCTGCGCAAGCTGGTCCGCCGTCGGGTTCGAGAGCGGGGGTGACGGCGCGTTGACTTCGACCGCGACCGGTTGAGCGGCCCCCTTGGGTTTGGTCTTCGGCTTGGGCGGCTTGTCAAGGCCTTTCTGGCAGCAAGTATGTTTGCAGGGTTTTTTGCACGCGTGTTTGCACTTCCACTTGCCGTTGGGGAGTTGGACTGGCTCAACAAGCTCGTCGTCCGACTCGGCCGGGTCGAGTAGCCGGGGAGGGAGCGCCTGGGACGGAGTGACAGTCGGGACAGCGGCCAGAGCGGTCGCGCGCGGAGCAAACGTCGAGGCTGGCATTTGGACAGGCGAGCGAAACGCCGAGCTGGAAGTCTTCGGCGGAGCCACCACCAAAGCTGCCGCCGTGGCTGCGGCTTCAGCCACACTCGCCCTCGCCCTCGCCCTCGCCTTCGCCTCGGTCTGGGTTACTCCCTTGATCGGCGCCACCGGCGCCGGCCTCGGCTTCACCTCCCTCGCCAATGTCATCGGCCTAGCCTCGGCGGCCTGCTCGATCGCATCGAGCTGGGCCTCGGCGTCGGCGTCAAGCTCGAAGTCGTTCATCTCCACATCCTCGGTCGGGTTTTGAATCACGACCGGCCAGTCCATGTGGTCCGTCCTGGGCACAGCGGTCGCGCGGATCGAAGTGCCGGCGACCTCCTCGCACGCGGCGGTGGTGACGACAAAGTTGCTCGCGTAGTGGAGCGTCGTGATGAAAACGAAGCGCTGGACGCCACCATCCTTCTTGAGCGACTTGACAGGGATACGCCGATAACTGCGAGCCGCGAACGAGATCAGTCAGCTTCCTTAACCTTAGCGAGACTCATATAGTGATACAAGCGGCGCTCACTCGATGTACTCGTTGTCATTCTTGAGGGTGAGAAGCGAGCAGTGCCACCTGACTTCCTTGTCGAGCCTGACGGTCGACAAGTTCTTCAGCTCAACCTCCACCGCGCCGTGCACCTTGACCCCCTCCTTCGTGATCTCCTCCTTCTCGATCCTAACCTGAACCCCAAACCTCGGGAACCCCTTAGCCTCGGTGATCATCCGCTTGGCCTGGATGACGCCCGGGGTGATGAGCATCTGGATCCTGTGGTAGTCCTGCTTGCTGAACTCCTCGAGTGACGAGATGCCCGCGGCGTCGAGGATCTGGTACGCTTTCTCGCCGATCCCCTTGATTTGGCGCAGGACCGAGGCCGAACCTTCCCAGGTCCTCGCTTGGAGAGCGCGGACGAGGTCAAGGCCGCTCTTGCACCCGCCGTCCCGCCGGTCCAGCTGCACGTCGGCGATCGCTTTGGCCGTCCTGGCTGCGATCGGCCATAGCGTCATCAACTCCATCGACGGGTTGGACGCGTCAGCCTTGAGTTCCCCGATCGGGAGGCCGCCTAGCGCGGTCTGTAGAAGGACGGAAACCTTTTCTTGCGTGGTGTGGAGCTTGCTGGGCGGGTACGGCAGCTTGGGGAGGACCTTCTTGTACACCGTCTTCTCGCCCCCGCGCCACCTGAACTGGCTCGCCTCCTCGGACCCGGCCACGCACTCGAGCACGTCGCGCATGTTAGCCAGCCGAGGCAGGGTGCAAACCTTCTTGAACGAGGCGAACGAGATTCCCCACCGGCTCATGATCTCTCTACAAGAGATAAGTGAACAATGTTTAGGTTCTCCAAGTCAGGCCCGGTTCTGCTCGAGTGCTTACCCGAGGTCAGTCGGGAACAGGCGCCCGTCGCCGTCGACGCGAATGATGCCAGCCTCCGACAGGGCGGTGCAAGCATGGCTGATAAAGTTCTCGAGTGTGATCTCATGCGCCTTACCGATCGAGACTGCAGTCCTGTCGTCGTCGGCAATTTGCCGGTAGTAATGCTTGTTCTTGGCGAACCGGACGCTCAGGAAAGTTCCACCCACCCACGCCAGCGCGTCGTCCATGTCGGTGATCGTACGCTGACCAAAAAAACAACCTCAGTTATCAGCGAAAATTGGAGAAAGCGTCCGTCACTCACCAGTGTAATTTCGGAGTTGAGGTGCTCAACCAGTGACTTGTGCAGTTTGGACTCGAGCAAGGTTTTGCTGTTGATCAGGTTGTCGTAGTACCTCTCGTCGTCCTTTGCGCAGATGATTACACCCACACCCTTGGTGTCATACCTTGGCCGTCCAGCACGCCCAAGTATCTATAAGGACCAAACTTAATTCAACACTGAGTCGCAAGACAGGGACCCGGTCACTGCTCACCTGAAGGAGGTCCAAGTCCGAGTAGGCCGCCGCCCTGCCGTTGTTCCAGTTTGTCGTCCCGCGCACGATCACCAGCCGGGCCGGCAAGTTGACCCCAACAGCCCTGACCCACTCAGAATTTCAGCAAACTCATTTTGAGAACTACATGATAAAGTTTACTTACAGGGTTGTGGTGCAAACGACGACCGAAATCAAGCCGTTGATGAAGCCGTGCTCCACCAAGTGCCGGTCATTGAAGTTGAGTCCAGCGTGGTGAACGCCGATCCCATACTTGAGCAAGTTGGTCAGCACCTTGTCGTCGGCGACCGGTGCGCTAGTTGGCAGATCCCAGGGGAGTGGTTCGGTGGCGATCCCGGCTGCAGCCTCGGCGTACTGCTTCCGGATGTGCTCGGCCGCTTGTGGGCAAGCCTTGCGCGAGTTGACAAACACCAAACACCTGAACACGCTCCTCGGCCACTCAGCCACAAAAACTCCGCGGCCAAACAACTTGAATGCTTTCGCTTACGGTTTACCGTCTGAGTATTTGGATATCAAGTCGTACAACTAGCAACTCATGCAACCCGTCAGGTCCCATCTTCGCAGCCCTAGCCACCGTGGTCTGCTGAGTGATCGATAGAGTTTACCTTGTAGTTGAGAGAACTCCCAAACGAGAAGTCATTCTGGCCAGTCGACTTGTTTACACCGACTACGAACCGTTCTAGCTTGCATGGTCTCGTTTCCTCGCCAAAGTTGAACAACTGCGCCGACCCGTGCGGGTCGTCCCGGTTTCCGATCCACCTCGCCACGTCATCCGAGTTTGGGATCGTCGCCGACACGCACACGAACCTCGCCTTTGTGATCTTGCGCATCCGGCTGACCAGTACCTCGAGTACCGGGCCACGTACGTCGCTCGACACGCTGTGGATCTCGTCGAGGCAGACCAGGCCGGTGTTGCTGATGTGGCGGTGGTTGTCGTCCCTCCTGGTGAGCTGGTCCATCTTCTCGGGCGTGGTCACGATCAGCCTCGCCCTTGCCAGGTCGGCAATCTCAGCCTTTTCAGTCGTGTTCTTGCTGGCGGCCTCGCCAGTGTATTCAATGACGTTCATCCCAACAGCAGGGAACCGGCGCTTCCAGTCTGCGACGCGCTCGTTGCAGAGCGACCGGGTCGGGCAAACGTAGATAACCTTGTTCACGGACGAGTCACGCAGCTCGGCCAAGATGGCCAGCTCAAAGATAACCTGACATGAGATGTTAGCTGCTAGCGACCTTACCTCGTCCGAGCAGCCCCTTTTGACTGACAGTTTTACCTCCGCCTGTTGGTGCGCTGACGACAAGATTGTCCTTTGAGTGAAAGGCAACGTCGAACGTGTCGCTTTGGATCCTGTTGAACACGTTGAACGGGAACAAACTGCGGAACATGTCACCTGCAAACCAAGCACACCAAGTCAGATTTTAAGCTGAACACCACGGACGATGGAGTTTGGTGTTTGATCTTACTCTCAACTGCTGACGTTGGCTTGAGTGCGATTCTACCGGTTCCGTGGTAAGCCGGTTTCCTGAGCGCAGCCTGGCGAGACCCGCCCTCTGTCACGTTGTCTGAAGGCGACAAACCAATCTCAGCACTCGAGCGCGGACCTCTTCGGCCGCTCGCAAGTATTTCGACTCGCACAAATCCGCCCTGTCGGCAGCTTGAGCCAAAAAATCGCCGTCGGCGTCGTCGACCGTGTCATAGTCTTCCTCCTCAACTTTGCCGCTCGCCCCAGCCGGGCCACCGCCACTCTGGGCGTCGTCCCTCGCCGGCTGCGGACCTCCAACCTTCCCACTTGCACGCCCACCCGCAGGCCTGAACACAGCCGGGCTCCGATTGGGCTGTTCCGGCTGAGATGCCTCAATCGAAACTTGCGCCTGGGACGGAGCGGGCTGGGGCCGGGCTGCGAAATGGCCCCCTCCCTGCCAAGCCGGCCATCCCGCCCTTTGCCCGCTCGGCTGGGCGACAAGCTGTGGCACCTGCGTGTTCAGCCTGAAGGCCTTCCTGGGTGCCTGCCCCGCCTCATAGGCCTCGGTGGCGACAGGCCCGCCAGACGGGTGAGCCTGAGCTTGTGCGTGCCCTGTGATCGGCTGCTGCGCCGCGCTCGGCTGGCGGGCGAACTGGAAAGCTGCGGGCTGTAGGGGCTGCTGGTGCGGTGGGTGGAGCTGAGGCCGGGGCTCGGGCTCGGGCTGGAGTGGCTGCCTCGGCTGCCGGACTGGGTTCGGGGGATGGCTCGAGGGTGCGTTGAGCTTGGAATGTTTCTGTAGCAACACAGGCTGGTGAGCGGTCTGGTGAGGCGGGGTGGAGATTGGCGCGGGTTGCGGCCTTGGCCTTTGTTGAGGCTGGGATGGGCGTGGTGGTGGCGGGAGCTGAGTCGGGTGGGCCCCGGTCCGGGCGAACGGCGGAGGGTGGGCGTGGAAGGGAGCGCAGTGAATGGGATATTGTGGATAATGTTGGCTGTGAGGGGAGTACCCAAGCTGCTCTGTGTTTATCGAGTTATTGTAGTAGTTGTCGGACCCGGGCTGACCTGGCTCGTGCCAGCCGACCTCAGACACCGAATCGTCAACACCCCCATCGTAAAACGCAGCTTGATCAGAATCCACTTTGTTCAAGTATCACCCGGAAATTAGCTTCAGTTCTACTCCGAGTTTGGTCTGTGGCTTACGCTCCCTCTGCTCTGCGAAAGCCTGGTCAATCATCCGCTGCGACTCGGCCAACACCGGGTCCGCCATCATATCCCCGTAGCAAGCCATCCTGGTCACCTGATTAACGTCGCTCAAACTGGGGTTAGACAGAACAGGTAGAGCCATGAGCTGGAACGTGTGAGGTTGACCCGAGCGCGTCCCAGGCTATCCCAGGATCCCCCGCTCGGCCCCCCTGAGCCCGATCACCAACCAGCGCACGCGCCTCCCGTCCAACTTGACCTCTCGCACTCGTCTCATGTCAGGGCAGCTCATGAAATAACGAAACTCGATGCAGGAGGAAGACACGAGTGTACAATGTACAAAATCTGAGCGAGAGAAGAGAGAGAGAGAGAGAGATTGAGAGTGGGGTGGAACTATGACAACAAGGACGGCCGGAGGGAGGAGCTCGCGCTGGGAAGGATGAGGCAGGTAGCACAGTGGCGGATCAACCAGGAGATCGAAATGGAACGATGCTCTTACAGGATCGAATCGCCTGGGATTGTCTGATCAAAAGTTGCGATGGACAATAAAATGAGATTGGGCGAGGTCGGACAGTGAGGCCAGCCCGGCCCGAGGGTGTCGTGTATGTGGCGCGCTTACGCCACTGCGAGCCGTCCGTCTCCAAAAGCCAAGCCGTTCGACCCCAGACCAGCCTGGGCCGTGGGGCGTGCACCCCAAACACGAACGGTGTGATCGTCCGACGCGCTCGCAAACATGCCCCGCCCCGTCCACGAGACAGCGTTGATCAGGCCCGGACCGTGCCCAGACAGGACGCTGACGAGCTCGGCGCTGTCGCGGTGCCAGATGTAGATTTGGCCGTCTGCGCGATCACAAAAGACCGACCAACTATCAGCACAATGCCAATTTTCGCCGAAAGCTGAAAGAGACGCCACTGACCTGCACCTCCCCTGAGGACGTAATTGTCTGAAGTGCCGCCGAAGCAAGACTGGGTCACGAACGACCCGCTGTCGCAGCCGTGATACTGCTGGGAGACCTTGCCATCTTGCAGGTTGACCAGCAACACCTCCTGCGAAGGCAAACACAACTACTGTCAGCTCGAGTGCGAGAGAATTAGATGGTGACGCTTGTCCGGCCACGACTTACATTTGAGCCGTGCGCAACGATTGCATACTTCGAATCGCGCGATACGGCGAGCGAGGTGAGCTCGGACGGCTCGGCGATCTCGCTGCAGACCCAACCAAGCAGCTGGTCAGCAACCCCGAACCCGACAGTAAGAATTTGCGGCGGCTGGCTTACTACTCGAGCGCCTGCCTAGCGAGATCATACACGCTCAAGCGCTTCTCGTGCCTGGGCTGGATCGGAATGCTCAACCCGGCAGGCACGCTGCTTGCTCGACTGGACGGGCTCGGCGAGCTCGGAAACGGCTTGACGTCGACGCGGCCGATAGTTATCAGCTGCCTACCATTTGGGGTGACGGCCACGTCAACCACCCGCGACGGCGTATGCGGTAACACGAACGTCACGTTCCCACCCAAGTCCTGGGAACCCGAGCAATCCCCAAAAGAATCAGCCTCGGCTCTATCGTGAGCGACCAACAACATACAAGATCTTGCTTACGTATCCCTGCACGCGCCCGTCCATCCCGCCCGAGACGAAGCCTTTGCCGTCCGGAAGCCAGCAGAGGGAGGTGATCTGGTACTCGTGCTTCTCAAGTGTCTCAACGCAGGTACCGGTCTGCATCCAAAATATCCATCAGCGACTTGAGCCCAAGAAATGAGCGAAGCCTGAATGGAGTATTCACCTCTGTGCGCCACATCCTGATTTCGTTGTCGGCCGAGGTTAGCAGGAGTGAGTCGTCTGGCGACCACGCCACGCACGCGATGTGGGTTTTATGCCCGTTCAAGACGGTCTCAACCCCAAAATCATTCTATTCAACAAATCCAACCTACGTCAGAAAACTCGTTCAACCAGCCCGTCACCCCAGCCGATCCACTCACCTTCACCTTGTAGATGATGGCCGTGTTGTCCTTGCCTGCGGTGCAGAGCCACTCGCCGTTGTGCGAGAAGGCCAGCCGCCAGACCTCGTCTGTGTGGTCGGTCAAGACATGGGTCGTGACGGAAGGGAAAGTGCTAGGATCGCAGCGGCAGTCTGCCAAGAGGGAGATGGGCACATCGCCTGCGTGGAAGAGGCACCCGATACGCTGGTGCTCCTGGGCCTGGTCAAGCAGCTGGCCGAGTCGGCGCTGAGGAATCATCAGCGAGGGGGAGATGTACACTAAAGGAAACATAGGAGAGGTCAGCTTGCGGACAAGGGGGGGGGGTGAAAATTAATCGGGGCGAGCGCACGTTGTAAAGTTTGCAGCAGCTTCTCGCGCGAGCCGCCGTCGACTCCTGGCCAGTCTGCGGTCGACTTTAAGTCGTCCGTACTCTGGCACATGATCAGGCTAAATGGAGCATGCGCCAAGTCGAGTCAGTAACCCCTTGACAGTTGGGGCAAGCCGCTGAACACCTCGACTAACCTCGACAAGAAATGGAGCCTGTTTGAGGGCGTCCCCGACACGAGTGGCGTCAACTCGTTGCGCAAGATCCGGAGCCCAGCCTTGGTCTCCTTCCGCTCGAGCGCTTCCAAGAACTTTTGCTGACGGATGAGGAAGCGCACAGTCTGCACCGGTGGAACGAAATTTGGGACGTGAGCGGATGAAAGGTTGTCCGTTGGTCCCGGACCACAGGGGCTTACGGCCAAGTCGGCGATCTCGTCCTGGGGCAACTCGACCAAGAGCTGCTCGACTGCTGGCCAGGAACCGTCGAGCACGCCAGAACGGAAGCTCGAAACGGCGGTTGTTTCGAGGCTGAAGCCTGACTCGGCCTCGAGAGCGGCGGCGGTAGATCTGCGCGAGGTGGAAGCGAGTGGCGCAGACGACCATCGCACGCTGGTCAATTCCCAGTTTGAGCAGCCAGTTTTGACTGGGCTGAAGAGTGAGCTGCAGTGATCCAACTAACGTGTAGCCCATTTCTTTGAAGGTCTGAAGTGCGAGCCTTACAAACTCTTGCCTGTCTAGGTTGCTCCCAGGCCAGAGTGGTTTGAAGTATCCCGCCCCGCCCTGGGCGTACTCCGCCTCATCAGTAGCCACTCCG
>Ga0233341_1000095_pt1 | contig 11545 bp, 12 predicted proteins | sample GEONDECOMP247_FD_180672 | JGI IMG/M metagenome (GOLD analysis project Ga0233341, IMG submission 180672) | Leaf litter microbial communities from Shasta-Trinity National Forest, California, United States - GEON-DECOMP-247 | ecosystem: Environmental > Terrestrial > Plant litter > Unclassified...
CTTAGCCTTTTCTCGTGCAGTCGCAGAAGCCCATGGTCGCTCTGCCATACGAGTCGCTCTCGGCCTTCAACCGTCGGGTCGAGATCGCCCTACGCCCGTCGATCGACACGGCGATCCGCCACTCCAAGGCGTCCTCGTCCAAGAGTAAGAACGCCAAAAAGTCGGCCGCGGCCGCGGCGGCCGCAGCCGAGGCCGACGAAATGCCCAAGGAGGGCGAGGAGATCACCTCGGGCAACCAGAAGAAGACCAAGGTGGCCACGGCCGAGGAGTCGATCGACCCGCACGCCAAGAAGCAGAAGGTCCGGACCGGCCCGACCGAGTTCGAGGAGCCGAGTCAGCGCCGGAGCGTGTCAGACGTGGTGCAGGCGCCGCCGACCCTCAAGAAGGCGCGCAGGGGGCTCGCACCGACAACGAGGGCCGAGCAGGCGCTGCCGGTTCACCGGCAGCCCGTGTCGGAGGGGCTCAGGCTCATGATGGCGGCCGAGCGCGAGAAGGCGGTCAAGGCGTACAGGGACATGAAGGAGCAGAGGGACGCGGAGCAGCGCGAGGCGAACCAGAAGTAACTTCGTGCCGCTGTATCGTTAGCAAAAGTGTGTGGCTGTTCGGAACCGAAAATTGTTGTAATATGCTTGTCAGTTTCACTCGCACAACGACTTCAGCTACCGCAGGCTGCCACATGCTGCCACAACGGACGGCCGACGGGTGCAGATCTGACTTAGACCCATACGAGAGCACATCTGAACACTTGAGCGAGTCGACCACGGTTGCTGCAGTCGTTACCGTTCTCGCTCACGGGCCTGTTCGCGCCACCGGCCCGACCGGCAGATGCCACGGCGCAGGTGGCAAAACGGCGGGCTCGCGGGATCCAGCCCACTCCAATGATCGGCGCAACTGCTGTTTTCTAACGTTCATTCGGGCCGTCCCACATAATTTCGATAACTTGCATTGATTCTGAGTCAGAACCGCCAATGAGGCTAGAAGCTGGCAAGCTGACAACGAAAGGGCCAGGGCGGCGCAACCAGCACTTCGCAGTGGAGGCGAGGTCGCCACCTTGCGTACAGGCTGACGTGTACAAGCTAGTTTTCGCAGCTAAACGAGGGGGAACTTATTCTACCGCCTCAGCAGGGATATTTTGAGGGCCGATCTCCTCTACGTTACGCGACGCGAATTGGTCTGGTCGCCTCGTGCACTCGCAGCTGGCTTGGTCGTGCGAGAAGGCGGGAGGGTAAAGCAGAGCCTCCACGTGTCTGCCTGCCCGGTCCAGGACCGATCTGGACTGCGGGGACGCGGGCGCCAGCTTGCGGCTGGGCGGGGAAACGGCCCAACGGAGATCAACACGGGCCGACCTCCTTCTTCACGCTCCTCGTGCCGACTCAGTGCCCCAGCTCAGTTGCAGACCTGCCTGACCACCTCACCCACAGCAAACCTAACAAAATGGATCACCTCCCATTCGGACTCTCGCCCGCGTCGGCGGTCGTGGTGGGCGTGTCCTTGGCCGCCTTCCTCGTCTCGGTCGTCCTGATCCGCCAGCCCGCCACGCTCTACTATCCCGCCGCGACGGCCACGCATCCTGCGTCAGCGATCCACACGCCCCCGCCGCAGCCCCTATCGGGCCCCAAGATCTCCAACTCCATCGTCGTGCCTGCCTACCACGAGCACGACAACCTCCGCCCGCTTGTCGAGCAGGTCTTCGCAGGCCTGCGCGAGAAGGACGTGACCGAGATGGTCATCGTCGACGACAACTCGTGCGACGGCACGGTCGAGCTCATTGAGGAGCTCAAGAAGGAGGGCTTCCATGTCGAGCTCTTAGTCCGGACCGCCAAGGGCGAGAAGGGGCTCAGCTCGGCCGTGCTCAGGGGCTTCGAAAAGGCCAGGGGCCACAAGTGGGTCGTCATGGATGCAGACTTGCAGGTAAGTAACAAAGCCCTCTCACTCTGGCCGGTCGGGCCAGCTTTTGATGAGTGGGGCCCACTTTGGGCGGTGGTGCGTGGCCCCGGGCGCGCGCGCGTCGCACGTGACTGACCGCTGCTTGAGTCATCGTGTATTAGCACCCCCCGTCGCTTATCCAACCCATGTTTGACGCCATCGAGTCCCCTTCTGTCCCTATCGCTATGGCCACCCGTTACGGCGAGGGCGTGAGCATGTCAGCCGACTGGCCCCTCCACCGCCGCGTGATCAGCTGGGGCGCCCGGATCCTCGCCCGTCCGCTCACCTCGGTCAGTGACCCGATGACTGGTTGCTTCGCGATCCGCAAGGAAACTGTAAGTGGACACTACCACGATCTCCCTTTCCCGCGTGCTGCGTACCCCACTTCGCTCCCGCACCCGTCCACCAAGAGCCCAGCTGCCACCCTCGGCAGGCTCCTTCGCTTCCCCAGTAGCTGACCGCCCCCTCCCCTCCTGTCCCCTCTCTGGCGTGCAGTTCCTTGCGACGGCCCCGATCAACACGGCCGGGTTCAAGCTCGCGCTCGAGATCCTCATCAAGGCGCCCTCGGCCGCGCCGCCCCCGTCGGTCGCCTACTCGTTCGGGACCCGCGCCGCGGGCGAGTCCAAGCTCGGCTCAAAGGTCATCATCCATTACGTCGGCCAGCTCCTGACCCTCTACGCGTGGGCCTGGGGTGTCGGATTCAACGTCCTGATCGCCGCCGGCGTGGCCGTTGCGGTCGAGATCGTCCGCCAGGCGAGCCTGGCCATCTGACCGGGGCGGGTGGCCGGCGCGCGGGCGGGGCGGGGTGCGGGTGGCGTGGGTGCGGCGGAGCGGCGCAGGGAGGCGCGGCAGTGGGGGCGGGGTGGAAGGGGTTAGTCGGGAGGGGAAGTGCTGCAGAATATGTTAGCGGATGATTCGTGTTTCCCGTGTGCTAGTTGTGAGCTGCGAGGGGAGGCGATGGCACGGGGCCGCGACTTGACGCTTTGGCTGCGAAGCCGGGCATCGTCAGCTGAGGGCAGGAAAGACGCATGAGTGGAGAGGTGATCGGCTGCGGCTGTTGCCAGCGGCGGGCGCGCGGGCGGGGGCAGGCTCGCCCAGGGCAAGTGCCAAAAAGTTGAAATCTCGGGCTGCCAACCCACCCTTCTCCGACCGGCTCAGCCTTACCAAACTCGACGCCCCTCACCTTCCGCCCGCCTCCGCCCCATCACCCCCAACCCAACCGTACCCAACCCATCCGATGCCGAAAGCGATGAAGAAGGCCGTTGTACCCCGGCACGACCCCCTCGCGCAGCAGATTATCGCCGGCGAGGCCGACAGCGGGCTCCTCTCGGCTCCGGGCAAGCGCCAGAAGGTCTCAAAGAAGCGCCAGCAGGAGGAGGAGGTGAGCTAGCAGACGAGCAGGTTGTAACTGCATGTGGTTGGGCGAGCTGACGAGGTGGGTTTCCGCGATCGCAGGCGACGCTTTCAGCCAAGACGTCGCGCAAGGTGTTGGCGATGGCCCGGGACCAGCAAGATGAGCTCGCGCTCGAGCAAGGCGCGGCCGAGTTCGACGACGAGTCAGTCTCCGCCGCCCGTTGCGCAGGCTGTTCGCCTTGGTCGTAAATGCTGACGGCGAGTTGTTTTGGCACGCTGCAGCGAGAAGCGGATGGACGAGGAGGAGGATGACGACGAGGACGACAACGAGGAATACTCGGACGACGACGACTACGACGAGTATGAGGAGCTCGTGCGTTGGCCACCCCACTATCTCCGCTTCCTACCGCTCACAGTCCATTCAACAGCTGACCAGTATTCTTTCAACTTTGCAGGAGATCGACGAGGGAGACCAGGCCATCCTGGACAGCTATATGCCCCAGGGCGAGCTCGGAGGCGGGCGGACACTGGCCGACTTGATCATGGAGAAGATTGACCAGCAGGAGGCAGGCCAGGAGGAGATTGTCGCAGGTGAGTCATCGCAATTCCATTTTCCCGCCTTTTCGGGTGACCTTGGTTGGAAAGGGGTCCCGGGCACTGACGGTTTGCCACTATTGCCCTCCGCCACTCGCTTGCCTGATGCCCCCCCCCCCACAGCCCCGCGGGAAGCACCAGTCGGGTTCAACCCCAAGATCATCGAGGTGTACACCAAGATCGGCTCCCTCCTGTCGCGCTACAAGTCGGGCCCGCTACCCAAGGCGTTCAAGATCCTGCCGACGCTCTCCATGTGGCCCAACCTGCTGATGCTGACCCGGCCTGAGGACTGGACCCCGCACGCGACCTACGCGGCGACGCGCATCTTCGCGTCCAACCTCGACCCGAAGCAGAGCCAAAAGTTCTACAAGGAGATCCTCCTCGAGAAGGTCCGCGAGGAAATTGGCGGGCCCGAGAACAAGCTGAGCGTGCAGAACTACATGGCGCTCAAGAAGGCCATTTACAAGCCCGCCGCATTCTTCAAGGGGATCCTGTTCCCGCTGTGCGAGGTGAGCTGGGCGCAAGTCGCAATTGGTTGAGGTGGCCTTCCAGATGGCTGACGTGAACCTGTCTTTTCTTGCCTCTAGAGCGGCAACTGCACCCTTCGCGAGGCCGCCATCCTCGGCTCGGTCCTGACCAAGGTCTCGGTCCCGGTCCTACACTCGGGCGCGGCCCTCCTCAAGCTGGCCGACATGGATTACACCGGCCCCAACTCACTCTTCATTCGCGTCCTGCTCGACAAGAAGTACGCGCTCCCGTATAAGGTTGTCGACGCGCTCGTGTTCCACTTTATCCGGTTCAAGCGCGACCCGCGCGAGATGCCCGTGCTGTGGCACCAGAGCTTCCTCGTCTTCGTCCAGCGCTACAAGCAGGACCTCACCCAGGAGCAGAAGGACGCGCTCCTCGAGACGCTCCGGAGCAAGGTTCACGCCCAGATCACGCCCGAGATCCGTCGCGAGATTGTTCACAGCGTTGCGAGGGGCGAGGAGATGGCCGTTGAGGGCCAGCAGATGGAGATTGAGATTGCATAGATGGCCGCGCGTGCTGGGCGTTTCTTTGTTCGTTTGGGATGTAACGATTGTGTGCTTCTATTACATTCGCTGCATCTCGCGAGCTCCGTTTGGCTCCGTTTGGCCCGACCCAAGAGGAGATTCACACGGTGGCCCGCCCACAGGCTGGTCATGTGATCGTGCCGCAGCCATCGAGCCCTTCTCAGTACAGCAGGGCCTTGCAGGACCTGTCCGAACCGATTCCTCTCGGATGCGCCCAGCGCGTCTCTCTTGTTGTGTACACACACATCCACACACACTGTATATTGAGTTTTGAAGCAAGCATTGTTGCAAACGGGTTCATCACCCTGGCCCATTCCCTCTGGCGAGTTGGTTGGCCAGGCTAAGCACGAACTGCTTAGTCGAAGAGTCCGAAGCCCATGTCGTCGTCGGACTCCTCCTTCTCCTCAACCTTCTCCTCCTTCTTCTCCTCAGCGGCAGCGGGGGCGGCTCCACCGGCGGCGGCGGCGGGGGCGGCTCCTCCCGAGGGGACGGAAGCGAGCTTGGCGGATCCCTCGGCGATGACCTCGTTGATGTCCTTGCCGGCGAGCTCAGCGACGACCTTCTCGACGGCGGCCGAGTCGGCGGTGATCCTGAGAAGCACGGAACCGCAGGAGCAGTTAGCAGACGAGTTGGAGGTTACACGGGCCGAGGCGGAGACTTACTCGACGGTCGAGAGGAGGGAGGTGATGTCGGCGGCCGAGGGGGCGGCGTTTCCACCGGCGACGAGGAGGAGGTAGGCGGCAACGTACTGCATCTTGACTGGTGGAAGGAAGAAGCGCAGCGGGTTAGCGAACCGTATTGAGACAAGAAATGGTGCTTGCCTGGCTGCCCCTTTCTGGACCCCCTGCTCAGCGCTCTGGCCGGTCGCCCGCCGGCCCAACGGCCTCAACCTGACCCAGTCCCACCATCCCCGTGACCCAAATTGGCCATAATTCACCCCTCCCCTGTGCACTCTTCACCTTCCCTTATCCCTTCCCACCCTTTCCCCCACCTAGCCCGGACCAGTCCCGCGCCCTGGTAGTCGGTTGGCCCACGCCGTGGCCGTTTGCGGGTCGGAAAAGTTGGGGCGTCGGGGCGCGGCCCGCAGCTGAAGCGAAGTTGGGGCTGGTGCCGGTCGATGGCGGAGTTGCTGGAGTAGACTGATGGTTGGAGTTGGGGTTACTTACTCTATAAGCTGTCGAGTGACTTTAACCTGATGGGGCGAATAGGTGAGGAGACGACCAGGATTGCCTAGGCCGCACACTCTAGCAGGATCCCGGCCCGAGCCAAGCCCACCGAAACCGCCCAGCAGGCCCGAATTGGTCCTTGAGCGCCCCCGCCCGCCCGCCCGCCCAACGGTCGGCGGGGGCTAATGTCCAGCCCGGGGCGGGGCCAACCCGCTCTGTTCCCTCGTTTCACCACCCGCCGACAGTAAGTGTTGGCCCTTGCACAAAACCCCGCTCAATTCAGTCGACTTGCCACCACGACGTATACCCCTCCTCGTCGCATCACCGCCGCCCGACTTTTGCGGCCCAATCAGCACGCATCTGGCACCCTCAGGCCTGGCCAGGGTTTTCACTCCAGCAAACCCCCCACACGACGGACGGCCCACTTGCACTACCGCTCCGGTGTGCACGTGGTGGTGTGAACAACAGTGCGAAAAAAACGACTCGTTCACGACTTCGCCCCGCCCCGTCTGCCCGACTTGGTCCCCGAGGGTGAACTCATGCCAGTTTCGAGGTCCACGCCCAGCGTGCTAACCCCGCCCCGCGCCCGTCCTCCCCTCCCCTCCCACCTGTTTCTCTCCTGCTCCCCGTTCGACCTTCCTACCTTGTTAGGTAATTATGAACGCCGACGAGCAAGCCGCCGAGCGCCGCCGTGCCCGCACCTTCAAGAAGTTCACTTACCGTGGCGTTGAGCTCTCCGCTCTCCTCGACCTCGACTCGGCCGCCTTCACCGAGCTCGTCCACGCCCGCGCCCGCCGCCGTTTCTCGCGCGGCCTCAAGCGCAAGCCCATGGCGCTCATCAAGAAGCTCCGCCTGGCTAAGAAGAACGCCGCGCCCGGCGAGAAGCCCGAGGTTGTCAAGACCCACCTCCGTGACATGATCATCGTCCCCGAGATGATCGGCTCCGTCATCGGCATCTACAACGGCAAGGTCTTCAACGCCGTTGAGATCAAGCCCGAGATGACCGGCTTCTACCTCGCCGAGCTGTCGATCTCGTACAAGCCCGTCCGCCACGGACGCCCCGGAATCGGAGCGACCCACTCCTCGCGCTTTGGTGAGTTGAGATGTCGGCAACGTAGGACCAGCCTGGCGCAAGCCGGGTTGGGCCTGCGTTGCAGCTCCACGGAGGAAAGGGAATGGGGATGGCGCGCGCGAACGGACAGGCGCGCCCTAGTAAGTCCCTTCCCTTCTCAAGATTCAGTTTCGCTGACCAGGATCGATGCGCCCTTCCTTCTTCCCCCAAAGTTCCCCTCAAGTAAACGCAATTTTATCTTTGTGTTTTGCTTCGGAATTTTGCGGGGTACGCGCTTGATGAAAGAGAGATAGCCAAAGAGCGAGAGAAAGCGAATGAGAGACCGAGTGGCGGTGGCTGGGGGGCGACGCGAGCCACTCGCGGGCTCCTCTCCCGGTTAACCACTTGCTTTGTCCGGCCGCGCCCAGTTCGCCATGCATTCCGCAGTACAAGCGAGTAAAACTGATCGACTGCCAGTGGTGGCAAGTTCGACCACCGACCCAGCTCCCGCGCAAGCCGCTCAGCTACGCGATGCAACACTCACTTGCACCACCAGGGGTGCCCTACCATCGCAGAGAACCAGCGTTGCTCTCAAGTTCAAGCCTACCTCGAAACACGATATGTGATCAGGCTGCACCCATCCAATGCAAAGTCGGGCAAGGCCTAGAACCAGGCCGTTCACCGTCACAGCTTTGTTGCCTCACCGCCGGGGTGATCGGCTCCGTTCCCTCGGTGGGGGGCGGTCGTCTTGCCTCTTGCGCTCGTCCAGCCGGTGAGAGGACTGCTCGCGGTCATAACACTCCCGCTCGCCCCTTACCCCTCGCTCCTCGTCTCTGCTGTGGACGTTCGGCGGCAGGTTCCCCCGCTCGTACGCATGGGGTGGCAAATCCCTATCCGCCCGCCTGGGCGGGTCCCACTCCCCCCGTCCACTCCGATCGCCCGTCCCGTCAGGCCCCGACCGATGCCTCCTCACGCGCACGTCTTCCCTCTCACCCCTCCGCTCACGGTCGCCCCGGTCATCCCGCTCGCGGCGCTCGCGCGGGCTGCGCTCCCGGCGGGCGCGGCCGTCGTCCCTGCCGTCGCGGTGGCGGTGGCGCGACGACGATGGCGCCTCGGTCCTGGCCTTGTCGCGCTCCTCGCGCTTGGCGGCGCGCTCCTTCCTGCGCTCCTCCTTTTCGGCACGGTGCCGCTCCTTGTCGCGTTCCTTGGCGGCCTTGTCCAGGACGGCCTTGTTTGGGTCGATCGGCTCGAGGTTGGGGTTGCGGGGCGCGTAGCCGAGGGCCTCGCCGAGGGCATCCTCCTCTTGCTGCTTGATCTGACGGATCTCGGCCGCGCGGGCTTCCTCCTCGACAGTCTTGTCCTTGTTGTACCTGAATGCGCTCGACAACACAGTAAGCTTGCGTTCGAGTGATGCCCGGGTCGGCCTGAATGGTCCGGTGATGGATCTTAGCTTACCAAGTCAAGTCACGCCCTTCTTGCCATCGTCCCTGCACCCAGTCCAACCCAAACTCGGTCAGCACACGGACTCACCCGCTTGCGACAGACGACGGCTAATCGAGTGGCGTACCTTTGCGGCCATGAGTGAATGGCCGAGGTAGTATTCGCGGTCCTTGTCCTGTCGATAGTTGCAACACACTCGTCAGCTCACCAGCTGGGCCCTGGTCTGGATCCTCTCGACAGCGTGAAGGGGGCTCACCTCTTTGACGTCTGACCATTTGAAATCTCCTTGTCCACCCCTGCATTGATGATGAAGTTGTCAGCTCAGCCTGGACTGGGCCGGGCTTGATGATTGTCTGAGCTTGCCTCGTCCCAGCCCTGTGCGTGAGTGAGATGAGTGGAATCTCGGGGTCAGCAGCCGGGTTCAGGCCAAGCGGATGAGCTGATGGGAGTTATGTGCCTACCGTACTGGTGCATACATGGTGGAAAGTGGTTGGTGGTGGCTGGCACTATCAAAGTGATTGTTGAAAATGTACTTGCCTGTCTCGGCCTCTGGGGCCTCGGACGAACGGAGCATCGGGTGTGGGCCAGCCTAGCCTGCAGCCAGCCGATCGGGGCCAGGCGCGCTGGCTGCGGCCCGAGGCTGAACCAACGAACCAACCACCAACCAAAAACCACAAGCTCCTCAGCAGCTTGCGCCTCGACTCAACTCGACTACTCCCAGCAGCTCAGCCCAACCAGTCGACCCCAACTCGGCCAGGTTCAACGCTCAAAGGGGGTTGTTGTTATGCTCCACTCGCCCCAAGTTCGGCTGCACGCCGCTGGGCCAGGACCAGTCACTCACTCGCCTCCGGATACGCGGTATCGCCAGCCATTCATCCAGCCAACTTCAGCTCAGCAGCACAGCCAAACTGGAAGAGCAGCCTACCAGAGTGACTACGGCCAGACAGGTCAGTTGAACTGTGCCGATCCGCGAGTGATGGCCCGTTCGGATTTAGGGTTCAGCCGTGGGCACCGATCAACCACCACAACACCACAAAATTCAACAGACCAGACCATATCACCTCAGGCCGACCTGTGAGCTGTGACTGACGGTGTATTGTGGCTTGTTTGTTCAGACATCAAAGACACGCAGCACCTCCCGCCAGCCTACGAGAGCCATTCCGGGTTCCCTCCTGGCGGACCAGGCGGGTACCGCTCGCGCTCGCCGGGCCTTCACTTCCGCGGCTTCTCGGAAGACACGACCCTCTCAACCTTCATCTCAAACAGCTTCACCCACGCCAAAAGGGTGATTCAAAACAATCCCAAACTGTCGGGCATGCTCCCCTCCTCGGCCAGGGCTGAGGCCGCCGGGTGGACGGTCCCGTCGGGTTCGACGGTCGGGTTCGTGCTCTTGTGCGGGCTGTGGTACTTGAGCTCGGCCTTCTCGTCAAACACGGGCAAGCAGATCATGAACCAGTTCAAGTACCCCGTCACCCTCACCTTTATCCAGTTCGCGTTCGTGTCTGGCTACTCGGTCCTCTGCCTCGCCGCGCGCGAGCAGTTCAACCTCAACTCGGCCAGCGGGCATCACCTACACCACAGCCGCCGCGGGAGCCTTAACACGACCGCAGGCTGGGGCATCCGCCGCCCGACCCGGGCCCACTTTCAGGGAACCCTGATGATGAGCCTGTTCCAGATCGCTGGTCACGTCTTCTCGTCGATGGCGATCGCGCGCGTTCCAGTTAGCACGGTTCACACCATCAAGGCCCTCTCGCCACTCTTTACCGTCGCCTCGTACGCGCTCCTGTTCAAGGTCCGCTACAGCCCGGCCACGTACACGGCGCTCCTGCCGCTCACGCTCGGGGTCATGCTCGCGTGCTCGTTCGACCTGCGCGCCAACGCGGTCGGGTTCCTGTGCGCGCTCGGGTCGACCGTCATTTTCGTGTCGCAGAACATCTTCTCCAAGAAGCTTCTCCCCAAGGACGCCGGCGCGGGCGAGGGCGGCGGGGCCAACTCAGCCAAGCTGGACAAGCTCAACCTGCTGTTTTACTCGTCGGGCATGGCGTTCGTGCTGATGATCCCGATCTGGCTCTACACTGACGCGGGCACCCTCTTCAGGGCCTGGCTCGACCCCGAGCCGGTCAGCTCGGCCGCGGCCGCGACCAACGTGTCGTCCCTGACGTTCTACTTCTTCGCCAACGGTTCGGTTCACTTTGGCCAGAACCTGCTCGCGTTCGCGATCCTGGCGCGCACGTCGCCGGTGACGTACTCGATCGCGTCCCTCATCAAGCGCATCGCGGTCATTTGCCTCGCCATCATCTGGTTCCACCAAAAAGTTTCCTTCATCCAGGGCTTCGGCATGACAATGACCTTCTTTGGCCTGTGGCTCTACAACCGCGCGAAATCGGACGTCGACAAGGGCGAGCGCAAGCGCGGCCAGGTCGAGAAGCGCGCCGAGATGTTCCTCCCGACCTCGCTCGAGGACGTCCGGCTCGAGACGCCGCCGCCGCCGGGCCCGACCATCTTCTCGCCGACCTACTCGCCCTCGACCCAGTACGCCCAGTCCAAGGGGGTCGAGGAGATCCCCCTGGCCCGGAACCGGATGAGCATGGGCGGCGGGGTCGGATCGGGAGGGGCCCACCACGTCCCCGTGCCCCCGCCGCCGCAGCATGGCTCGCCCAACGCGGGGGTGGTGCAGTCGTCGTACAGGATCATCTGAGGTGGGCCGTGGGCTGGTGGGAGGGGCAGGGGGAGGTCAGGGATGAGAGTGATTCCGGGGAGCACCCTGGCGGTGTCAGTTGCATAGCAAAGGGTGGATGTGTAGATACCCCCGCGTGCGGGGAGCGTCCCGGCGTGCTCGGCTGCCAACGTAGAAGGCAGTTTCGTTTCCATATTTGCGCCGCGTGAGTTGAGTAGCCTGCGTCGGCTTACCCTGCGGTTGGCTGGGTGCAGCGGATCACTCGCCTATGACTGCATGGCATGGC
>Ga0233341_1000096_pt1 | contig 11464 bp, 7 predicted proteins | sample GEONDECOMP247_FD_180672 | JGI IMG/M metagenome (GOLD analysis project Ga0233341, IMG submission 180672) | Leaf litter microbial communities from Shasta-Trinity National Forest, California, United States - GEON-DECOMP-247 | ecosystem: Environmental > Terrestrial > Plant litter > Unclassified...
GTCCATGAATCGGCCCTGTGGGATGCTCCGGGTGCGCTCCCGCGGGAGGGGCCCGCTGGCGATTCCAAACTTGAGCCCGCCCTCGTCCGCGCCCCCCGCTTTCTAGGCCTCACCGGCACTTCCGTCCCTCACTCTCCGCCCAAGCAAGAGATGACCGCCCCACCACCGCCAGGACTACCCGAACCACCCACAGAAGAGCAGAAGATCAGGCGTAGGAACGAAGGACCTAGAAGCAGGAACGGCTGTGGGACGTGCAAAGGTGAGTAACCCGCTGGGCCTAGGCTGGGTCAGACGGCGGACGAGCCAGCTTGAGCGCCGGGAAGGCTGATTAGGACCCTCATCCCCCCCTCGCGCTCGCGGTGGCAGACCGCAAGAAGAAGTGCGACGAACAATTTGACTCAAACGGAGCATGTGGGAGGTGCAGAGTAGGAAAATTTGAGTGCAGGATAGAACCAACAAGTAAGTCGAGAATCTGAGATCAGGGGGGGGAGGGCGGGCCGTCTGGCAGGCAGGCAGGAAGGGCGATTTGGGAGATTGTTATCTGTGGCCTAAACTTTTTGTGTGTTTGATTAGGACCATCACGCGCGCGCAGACCTTCATCAGCTACTCAACCAATCAACATTCACTGCCCAGCAGCACCTCCGACAGGTTCAGTATCGTCATCTTCCTCGCCTCCAGTGCCGACGACTCTGTCTCCAGTGCCGTTCGTGGACTCAGCCTACTCGCTCCCAGACTTCATCTTCCCCCCAACCTTCGCAGCCCACGGCGCCCACCCAGACGGCTCGGGCGCAGGAATCGAGGGACTCCTCGAGGTCTCGCAGCATCACCACCTCCTCGACTCGCTCTCAGCCCCACCGCCACCTCCGCCTGCGCCTGCGCCACCCGCCGAGCGCTCCCTGGGGCTGACCGGGTTCGGGGCGCTCCCTACGACGGGCGCGGGGGTGCCCGCGCTGCCGGATGGCCCCGAGATTGACTTCCTGGACAGTGGGCTGGTGGAGCTGCCCAAGGAACTCGGCGACGGGCTCAGCTGGGAGAGGCTCCTGAGCCAGTTGGAGGAGCCCCAGAGCGCGCTGGGCGAGATCAGGCAGTTCGCAGACCAGTGGTGGGGATTCTGTCAGTTCGCCACTCCACCCCACCACACCCCCTATCAGCTGGCTCGGTACGCTAACCCACTCCGTGCGGGTTGATTGGTGGCAGACAACTCTCTCAACGAGTCTTACTTTTACTCGATCCCGAAACCGGTGCGCGACCTGGTGCGCGAGCAGATGCGCGTGTTGTGCGCGTGCGATGACCTTGGCCGCGCTGCCCTCTCGGTAAGCAACTCGACCCGTTACTTCGTTCGCCCGGAACCCCCTTGCTGACCTGCCGCCCCGACGCAACTCAGACTTGGTGCGCTTCGCACTACTCTGACGTGCTCTTGAAAGAGGGCGACGCCCGGCACGCCGAGTACAGCCAGAAGGCGAGCAAGTTTTACGACCAGGCGCTCCAACTGCTCCAGGACCGGACCTATCCGCTCCACACGCGCATCTCGGCCATCCTCGACCTCCGCCTAGGCCAGATCGAGCGCCAGGGCGCCTCGGCGGCCTACTTCCTCCTCGCGTGCGGCGACTACTTCATCCAGGAGGAGTGCGGTGCCAGGCCGCGCCTCAATCTAACCACCCTAGCCGGGAGCGAGTGCGTCTTTTTCCGCAGCTTTGCCTACCTCGACGTGATCCGGACCATCTGTGTCAAGGGCCGCAAGACGGTCTTTGACCTCCGCAGCGGCGACGCGCCCGAGGACGGCACCGCGCCGGGCCCGCTGTGCCCGCCGCGCGAGGTGCTCCTCAAGCCCGACGAGGGCGCAGTCGAGCCCGTCATGGGTGACGCGCTGAGCGTCCACCTGGGCCTGCCCGTGGGCCTCTTGCTGTGCTTCGCGAGCATCTCCAACCTGCTCGTCGACAGCGCCGACCTGGGCGGGGCCGAGCTCGACGCCCAGGCGGCCGCGATCCTGAGACGGATCCGGGCCTGGCGCCCGCCCCCGAGCGAGCACGACGTGACCGACTCGGCCCTGCACATCTCGGACCTCGCGACGCAGGAGATCTGGCGCCACGCATGCCTGATCTACTTCCACTCGACTCTCCAGAAGCTCGGCCCGCTCGCGACCCCGCTGCGCGCGTCGCTCAAGCAGGTCCTCCAGCTCGCGAGCTCGCTCCTGCCCGCCGACCACGGCCAGCACCCGTCCGTCTTCACCGCGCGCGCGCGCGCGCCGGCCTGGTTCCTGGCCGCGACCGTGGCCGTCACGGCTGAGGAGCGCGAAGTGTGTCGCGAGCACCTCGAGGAGTGCGGCGACGGCAAGGTCTGGCGTGACAACCAGGACGTGGTGGAAAGGCTGTGGGACAAGGTGGACAGGACCGGCGCCGGCGTCGACTGGCGCGAGGAGTGCGAGAAGGAGGGCTGGGCTGTAGCCTTCATGTGAGCGCGGGGGTGGGGGATGGGTGGTTCGCTTGGATAGTTGTGCGGGGGTATGCTTTATCTGTTGTATTTTGAGCTCTTGGTTCGCTGAGATTAACTTCGCCAGCGGGTCCCTTTCCATTTCTTGGCCAGCGCCACCGACCCCCAGCAGCTGTCCAGCTGCGCCAAGTTGCTGTCGCGGGTGCGATCCTCTCGCAAAAAAACCCAGCAAAAAGCGACAACTTTTGTTTCTTGGAGTGCTACAACCTCAAGTATCGAGAAAGCAATAATATAAAACCCACCCGCTCGGGAGCGACTACACACGCAAACTCACGCAAACTAAAAACACACAAGAAAGCAAGGCACAGCACGACACAGCACACACGCAAAAAGCCCTCAGTCACATAACACCACTCAAGCAGACCACTCCCCTACCTCCTCCCTCCTTTTCTCCGCCTACTTTGTCAACATGGCAAACTTGCTCAGCGCCATCATGACGTAGCGCGGGTCGGTCTTGAGCGCGCCGCCGAGCGCGGCTAGGACCTCAGTGAAGGGGCCGAGCTGGTGCAGAACGAGCGTGCTCAGGACGTTCTCAATCCGGATCAGGTAGCACTCGAGCAGGACGGCGAGCTCGGCGTCGTCGGCGTCCTGTCGGACCGGGAACGCGAGGTTGGTGGTCGGGAGCAGGAGCGCCTTGCGCTTGGAGGCGAGTGCGACCGTGCCCGCCGCCGCAGCCGGGTCGACCTCCTCCACGGCGGGGTGCACGAGCGCGGCGGCGGCCGACTCGAGCCGGTGGCAGACCCGGCCGAGCTGTTTAATGACGTTGACGTCGAGGAGTTGAGTCGAGGGCTCAAATACCTCGGTCTCGACCTTTGCCGCCTTGTCGCCGCCGACCTTAATGCGCTCCTTAAGCGCCTTTGGCCAGAGGAGCGAAACCATCTCGGGCGCCTCGAGGCCCTTCATCTTCGCTCGCCGAGCTGGGTGATGCCGAACCCGAGCCGGCGCAGGGCGAGCACATCCTGCTTCTCGTTGGCGTCGAGCCATTCCTCATCCTCGGATTCGCCCGAGTCGCTGTCGAGCGACGACGGCGCGGGCTTGTGCTCGAGGACGACCTCCTGGAGGATGTCGATTACGTCCTGCGACGCCGTCACCTGCCCGCCCTCGGCCACGGCCGACACGCGCGCGGCCCGGTTCACGATCGGGCCGAAGTAGTCCATTCGGCGCGTGATCGGGTCGGCCTCGCACACAGGCGCGCCCCAATGCATTCCCATCCGGACGGCCAGGCCGCGGTAGATGACCTCACCGCGCGAGTCGACAATCTCCTTACCTTCCTCCGAGTCAAGGATCTCCTGAGGCCAGTCCTCGCGCAGGAGCTCCTGCTGGACCGTCAGGCACCACAAAACAGCCGACGTGACGGTCGGGAACGAGACCATGAAGGCGTCGCCCTCGGTCTTGACCTCGTAGCCACCGATCGCGCGTAGCTGGCGCCGCAGGAGCTGGTTGTGCATCCGAAATGCGGTCTGCATGCCTGGATTGCTCTCCCACAGCGCGGTCGAGTTGCGAATATCGGTGAACACGAGACAGACAGATCCGACTGGGGCGGGGATCTCGCGGTCGACCAAGTTGAGGTAGCGCTCGCCCGCGCCCTCGTCGCGCCCGCGACGGTGAACCTCGCCCGCCTTGTGCGCGCCGTAGAAGCTCTGGTCTTCATCCGGGTTATGGGTCCGGTGCGAGCGATAGCCCTTCTTGGCCTTGTACAGGTCACCGATATTGAGCACGATCACCATAATGTTAGAGCTCGACCCGTACGAGATGGCCAGGTCGCGCAGCTTGGCTGCCGCTGCCATCGGGTCCCCGCGCTCAGTCCTGGCCACGTCGACCGCGGCCTGGTACGACATGTGCTCCCACAGACCACGGTTGGCAATGATGACAAACTCGTCCGTCTCCTGGAGCTCAAACTCGTCAATGTTAGGTGCAGCGTTGATGGCCGGGAACACGTTGTAGAACCCGAACGAGCGCGACACGTCGACCTCGTCGTTGACGTACCCGCGGTGCGAGATCCACCCCTCGGCGGTCCGGATCCTGGCAATCTCGGCCGCCTCGAAGGGCTCGTGGCGCTTGGCGAGCAGCCGGGCCGTTCCACCGCGGCCGCCGAGGACGGCGAGGGCGTTTCCGGCGTTGGCGACGTACATGCGCTTGCGACGGATGTAGACGATGATGCCGGTCGCTCCAGTCCGAGCCGAGGCCGACGCGCGGTCGGTCAGGGAAATCTCCGAGTCCTTGCGGCGCGACTCGAGCGCGGGCAGGAGCAGGTTGCCGTAGTCGCGGTTGATGCCGAGGAATGCTCGCCGCAGCGCGTCCGAGGTAACCTCGCCCGCCTTGAGCCTCGACAACTCGAGCGTGAAGATCGCCTGGAAAGAGTCGACTAGATATTTGACCAGCTTGGCGCCCGTGTTCTGGCCCTTGTTGACGGCGTCGAAGATTCCAAAGATTGCCTCGTCGTCTTTTGACCTGAACCGGGGGATAACAAGGTCCACGAGCGAGAGGGTATCGGCCCGACTGCCCAGCGTGTCGGCGATGCCGTAGCCCATGTCGTTGATCTGGCTGAGCGAGGTGCGCACCCTGCGGTCTTCGCTCTCGTCCGGGACCGAGGGGATCATCAGGGTCACGTCCATCAGGCCGAGAATGTGGAGCTTGGTAAGCGCGCTGAAATCGGCCAGGTTGCGCCGCTTAGCGTTCCGCGGGAGGTTTGTTGTGTCGGCGTTCTGTTGGCCTGGCTTGATCTCGAGGCGCTTGTTGCCCGACAGATTGAGGTAGCGCAGCTCGAGGTTCCAGTTCCAGTTCCAATCGTACGGCCAGTTGGCAATGTTGTACTTGAGCACGTTTGAGCCCACGTCGAGCGCGAACAGCTTCTTGATCTTTCCCAGCTCGGACGGGAGCGTCTGGAGCTTGTTGCCGTTGAGGTAGATGAGCTTGAGGTTGACAAGCCGCTCGAGGTCATCGGGCGGGAGCGAGGTAAGCTTGTTGCCCGACAGGTACAACTCCTCGAGCTGCTGGCACTTGAAAAGGGAAGACGTCGGGATCTCTGAAATGTCGTTAAACGACAAGTTGAGCGTCCGGAGCTCGGTCATCAGCGACACGGGTGCAAACACGTCGTCCGCAAGCCTATTGTCGCCCAAGTAGAGCTTCTGGAGGCTCAGCGCCAGCGGAGGCGCGATCCTGCCCGAAGCGGTCGAGGGCGCTTTGGAGATGGTCGACAGCTTGCGCGAGTCGAGCTCCTCGAGCCCGGGGTCAACCTGCACAGCCGCGAGGGGCGGGTCGGGGAAGTCCTTGAGCAAGTTGGACGACGCGTTGAGCGAGGTGAGCTGCGCACACAGCCAGATGGACGCCGGGAGCGCGTGCAGGTCGTTGCCCGAGACCTGGAGCGACTGCAGCCGCTGGAGCTTGCCAATCGTGTCGGGGATCGCAGGCAGCAGGTTGTTCTTGATCGAGAGCGTGACCAGGTTGGAGAGGGACCCGACCCCGTCAGGCAGGATCCTGATCTGGTTCGAGTCGAGAACCATCGTCTCGAGCGAGCCCAGGTGGGTGAACATGTCGGGCGCGAGGGTCGAGATCTTGGCGTGCGACAGGTTGAGCGACGTGAGCGACGCACCCGAGCCGGTGAGGGTGAATCGGGTGAGTGAGTTGTTGCTGGCCGAAAGGATCCGCATGTTTGACCACTGGGCGTCCAGGGCCGAGGCCGAGTTGTGCTCGACCCGGAGAACCTCGAGCTGGGCCACGCCGGCGATGGCTGACAGGTCGGCGATCTGGTTCCGGCGGCAGTCGAGCTCCTTGAGCCTGACCAGATTGGAGAAGGACGAAGGGAGTGAGTTGATCGTGTTGGCGAGGAGCACGAGCCGCTCGAGCTGGACGAGCTGCCCCAGCTGGGCCGGCACGACGGTGACCGTGTTGAACGAGATATCGAGCTCGACCAGTGAAGTGATCTCGCACACAACCAGCGGGATCGAGTCGAACCGGTTGTTAGACAGGTTGAGGTACTTAAGCACGCTCAGCTCGCTGAAGTAGTCGGGCAGATTCCAAAGTCTATTGTTGTGGCACTTGACCGAGGTGAGCTCGCTCAGCTCGCTCAAGGCGATGTGGTCCAACTCGACGATGTGGTTGTTTGAGATGTCGAGCCTGGTCAGACTCATGCACTCCTTGACGGCCTGAGGGATGCGCTTGATACCCATGTGCGAGAGGACCAGCTCGCGCAGGGAAGTGCACAGCTGGACGAAGTCGGTCGGGAGGTCGAACGGGCGGTTCTTGCTCAGGTTGAGCGAGACAATCTCGTGAGCGTGCTTGTACAGGAAGATGGGAATCGTCTCGACATTCTTGCCGCTCAGGTCGACGAACTCGAGGCTGTCGCCCATGTCGTCCTCAGCGGCCGAGATGGAAGCGTGAGTGGCTTTGTAGACGAGCTTGCAGAGGTACGAATTGTCCTCGCGGCCGAGCTCCTCAAGCTTATCGAGTTCGTTGTAGCCTGCCTGTTCGAACCGGCGCTTCTGGAGCAGGACTGGCTTCTCATGGGCGCCCACCCGGCGCTCGAGCCCCTTCTCGCGGAGGTAGAGCGCGTAGCCCGACTTGACGTTCATCCCAAACTTGCGCGCCAAGGTCGACGTCAGCTCGCTCGCCGTGACCGTCAACGGGACCGGCAGGGTCGAGAAGGTCGAGTCTGGCCTGAAGATGCGGATCATGAAACTCTTAGTGTCGCGCTCGCGTCCAAACCTGTCAGTTGCCGTACTTGGCCTTCCGCTCTTGGTTCCCGGCCTGCCGTTGGACGTGCCCGGCCTGCCAAAGATGGGGTCATCCGCTGCGCCGAACGTGCGACCGTCTCCGCCGATGGCTGGGCTCAGCCCGCCCTCGCTCAGGTCCTCGTCGGCGTCGGCGTCGTCGGCGGGGTCCTCCTCGTCTGATGTATCCTGCTCCAACGCGCCTGCCTCGTCGCCCTTGACAGCCCACGAGTCGGGCGCTGTCCAGGCCCCGATTTGAGGCATAGCCGGTTTTGGAGCGCCAGCCCCGCCGGCGCCCCCGTTGGACGAGCCACCGACCCAGCTCGGCCGACGCTCCGAGCCTGAGCCACCCCCATTGACTGTCATCACGCTCAGCTGGCTGGCGGACCGGACCGCTCCCGGCCGGACGTGCCCGCTAGTGGGACCGCTGAAGGGGGCCGCGGTTTCGCCACGAGGTCCTACCTGCCCAACGCCCTGGGCTGCCCAGTAAGCCGCGTTGGCCGAGGCGTTGGTCGGGAAGCTGTTGGCTGGATTAGGGAAGGCGACGCCACCGTGAGGGTCTGCGTCGCCCCTGGCTGACCTGGGTGGGATACTCGGCCTACGATCTGAGGGGTAAACCGCGCCCGGGTCATCGTCCAAGCTCGACGCGTTTGAGTTTGCCCTGGTGGTGTGGCCATTGGGATCTGTGCCGTTTGCGATTCCCATATCAACGATGCCATCCATCTCATCCATGTTGGTATCGAGGCTGATGTTTGGGTCAACGTTGAAGACCGAGGCGTGACGAGCGCCGAGCCCGGGCGGGACCGGGCCGCCGTTTGGGGTGCTCGGCTTCTTGCTCTTGCTCCGGATCTTGCTCCCCTTTGTCGGTACAGCCGTGACCGACGACGAGACGCGCATGTCGACAGCGTCGCCGCGCGCCTGGAGCTTGGCCGGCAAGGCGAGGCTCGTGTCGAACGCTGGCGTGTGTGGCGGGCGGAAGGTCGAGACCGACGACGAGTCCGAGTTGTAGCCGTCCGCCTTGAGATCGGCACGCGACGACTTGCGTTTGAGGAGGGTGCCAAAGAAGCCCTTCTTGTCCTTCTTGTCTTTTGAGTTTGTGCTGTCTGGCGTTCCCTTGAGGTGCGAGGATGACTTCTGGCCTTTGATCGGTGTCGACTGGGTGGCCGAGACCAAGAGCGTCCCGTTGGGGGCCAAGCCAGACGCAGCGAGCGAGGACTTGTACTGCGAAGGAGCTTTGCCAGATGATGAAGGCTGTCGAACATCGAAGTTGGCCGTCAGCCGGTCACATCGGGGACTAGTATCTAGTGGTCAGTCGGTACTAACCTCTGCCCAAGCGTTCCAAGGTGGTGCGCTATCGAGTGAGGCTAAACTAGCTGACAAATTCATTCCACTCTGACCGCTTCCAGGCCTTGGCCCGCCCAGTTCTGCTGGGCTGATTGATCCTGTTGGCCTCCCGCCCAGGCGAAGGTGGTCGGGCGCGATTGAGCCGTTGCGTGGTACGGCCGGGCTCGGTTTATCAGCTTCAGCCACTCCGTTGAGTCCTACGCCGAGCATTTTGGCTTGCTTGGATGATAAAGGCACCAGTGGCGCATTCTCAAATGGCGGCATGGTGGTGTGTGGTTGGCTGGTTGACTAGTTAGGTGGTTGTTGGCTGGTGGCTGGCTGGCTCGAGCTGGATCGAGTGGGGGAGCTTGACAGGCCAGCCACAACTACTCGCACAAGACGAAGTAAGCGGGGCTGGTCAAGAGTTAAGCTGCGAGCTTGCTGAATCGGTACGACTGTAGCTGGTAGTAGCGAGTAGCTGGTTTTATGTTGGGCTTAGCTCGGTGGCCGATTGAGGTGCTCGAGCGCGAGAGAGCGGGGGTTGGTCGAGCGCCCAGGGCCAGGGCCTGGCCCGAGGGCTGCAGCTTGCCGCCTGTGGCTCTCGACAAACTGCCAAAACCCAATCCTGAGCCCAAAACTCAACCAACACTTCCTTCTCAGACAAAATCGCTACTTCTCGATCCAAAATTACAATTTTCAATACAATTTGGTGTCGCCCAGGATGAGTAGCCATGGGTGTGGTTTGTTTGTTTGTAGGTGTTTGGCTTGTTTGGTCATGTTAGCCTTCCTGTTCTGGACACCCCCACCGGGCGCCCGTCCGCCTGCGTGTCCATCCCCGGCCCCCCCGCTTCCCCGCAATCACAAACCAAAATGAAGGATATCGTTGAGAATCATAGTCCACCACCCAGTACGCTATCAAACGCTGATCACTCGTTGGCTTGTTGGGCAGTCACCAGTCACGAGCTGAGCCGGATTGGGGACCACTTTCCTGCTCTAGCGCGCCGGCTTGGACTTGACCTGGCGAGCGGGGGAGCTCACCTTCAAGTGGACCGAGCCCCGCGCGAAGCCTACGAGGCCTCGTTCGGGCCCTCGCTCTCACGCCACTCAATCCGCCTCGCCCTCAAAGCCTACGCCGCAGCCAACGCCTACGAGAACGTCTGCCTCGGCCTGCTCCATCGCAAGTCCGCGCGTGACTTCGTCCGCGGGCTCCGCTCGCGCACGTCGCTCCGGCTTGCCGGGGCGGTGACGGCCTACTCGGTCGCATACCGGGCCCTGTTCCGGATCCTCCGGCCCGAGTTCAGCTTGCGCCCTTCGGCAGCGCTGCCGGCATTCCTAGCGGGAGCCTTGGCGTCGCTGGCGCTGGTAGTGGAGCCGGTGGGGCGTTGGCGGGGGACGATCGTTGTGTACCTCTTGACGCGCGCCTTGGTGGCGGCGTGGCGGGCGGTGGCGAGGTTGGACGCGCTGGGCGGCCCGGGCGCAAGCCGGACAGCGGTCCAAGGCGGGGACGAGGCGGGACTGAAACGAATAGGGGGTGTGATGAGGGATGGGCGTTGGTGGTGTGGGCCTCATCTCGTGTTTGGGTGAGCAAGCTGAGCCGAGTCAAGTTGGTTATTCAAAAGTCGCCGGCTGACCATGAGTTGGTGGGCCTCCTGCAGCGCTGCCAACGCTATTTTGCTGGATTGCTTCGTCTTCGCGCCCGAGGCATTCCCTTCAGGCTACTCAAACTTTATACTTTCCCTCTCGCCAGCCTACACCCCCGCTCCCGGGCCCAACTCGCCCAACTCGCGTGCGGTGGTCGACACCCTCGCCACCATTGCCGCAGCAGGCTGGCCCGACTTGCCCTCGCCCTCGGCCACCAACACATTGGGACACCCGCCGTCGTCCATCTCCAAGCTTGATCTCAGCCCTTCAGTAGCCGGCCTCGTCAATAGCGCGCACGCCTCGCACACCCGTCTGGCGTGCGCGCTCTTGCACCCTGCCGAGCCGAGCTGCGCGCGCGTGGCGTGGCGGCAGGTGCTCGGGTCAGGCCTCAAGGGCGCCAGGTTCTTTGCGGCCGTGGCGGGAGTGGGCGCGCTCCTGGGGTGGAAAAAAGTGGCAAAGTCGTAAGCTGACCGATCGCGCGCTACCCAGCATTCGCCGATATTGGGCTGGCTGACCCTGGCCCCCCTGCCGTCCTCGCAGCCCTTCGTCAGCCCTCCTCCGCGCTGCGCTCGCCACTGGCCAGTCGTCGGCGTTCGTGTCGCTGTCGATCTCGACGGCGTGGATGACCATCTGTCTTTTTCAGCGCTTGATATCATCCAAGTTCCTTCCACAGCACCGCTTCCTACTGCAGGGCTTTCTCGCTGGGCTGTGGGTCCACCTCGCCGGCCCGTCCAGCCGGGTGGCCGACCTGGCCGCGTACGCGCTCCGCCTCGCCATCGAGTGCGCCTGGAAGAAGGCCGTCGCGAGCGGTAAAGCAAGGCCGACAAAGTAAGCAGTGTTCGACCCTTCATATTTTCTCAGCGACTTTCCCAGTAACTTACTGCCTTGTTTGTCGAATCTTGTGTCGCAGGCGGGGCGAGCTCCTGGTCCTGGGGCTGTCGCTAGGGATGTTGCTGGCCGTGTACGAGACGGACAAGGACGCGCTCGGGAGCACCCTGGTCAAAAGGGGGCTGGACCAGGTGGCTGGCCCGCTTCCGGGCTTCAAGGGAGACGAGCAGGTTAACGGAGACGGTCCTGGGCCGAAAGATGGGCTGGACTGGGACACGAGGGGGGTCGTCTTCAGCCCGGGTTTGCTGTAGAGTGCGCACGCGGACAGGCGGGAGGGGGGGTGCATAGACAGGCAGCCGGCGCGGTTTTTCACACCATATAATTAAACTCGTTCGGTTGAGACGCAGCGGAAGGGGCCCGCGCTGGGTCCGCGTTGTGCATACGGAAGCGGACAGGGAGGTGTGGCGTGGTCA
>Ga0233341_1000097_pt1 | contig 11445 bp, 7 predicted proteins | sample GEONDECOMP247_FD_180672 | JGI IMG/M metagenome (GOLD analysis project Ga0233341, IMG submission 180672) | Leaf litter microbial communities from Shasta-Trinity National Forest, California, United States - GEON-DECOMP-247 | ecosystem: Environmental > Terrestrial > Plant litter > Unclassified...
CTAATGCCAGCGGTCGAAAAAAAAAAATAATCAAAAAAAATTTATAAAAATACTCAAAATCAAATACCTAGTGGCACTAATTGTGCAATAGTTATAATTTATTGATTAACTTTAATATTTTTTTACCTTCTCTTGTGTTAGCACCTACATAGGCGCTTGAGAAATGTGCAAGGGGAGATGTTTAAAATTTTTATATTGGTTTAATTAAAATTTTTTAAGTTGCCACGCATATGAAATTTTACATCTCCTCGCCTTTGCTGCTTTTGCCGCCTTTGGTAACCAAAGGTGGGTCGCGAAGCAGGGGCGAGCGCCTGTTAAATTTTTCGTTTGTTTATACTGTCAATATTAGAAAATAATTTTTGGTTGACATAAATTATATCTGGCTATATTATACTATATAGTATTGTGGTAACAGATGCGTGTAACGCATCTAACACGATATTGGGTAATATTCCTAAAACTACGGTGGCAATTAATAAAGGTAATAATAAGAAAAATTCTCTTCTATTTATATCTTTTACACTACCCATAAGATTAAATACAGGATTGTTATAAGATCCGTAAGAAATTCTAGTATAAACTCAAATAGAATAAGCGGCACTTAAAACGATACCACTAGCCCCTAATACAGAGATAAATGGTGATTGTAAGAAAACTCCAGTTAAAGATAAAAACTCCCCTACATAATTTAAACTTAGAGGTACAGCCGTATTAAATAAAATAAACACAAAAAATAAAGTAGTAAATAAAGGCATTCTATTTACTATTCCCTTAAAATATTTTATAATTCTAGTGTGGTATCTAGAATATAATATACCACCTACACAAATAAACAGCGCAGGTGATACAAAACCGTGGGATATACCTAAAAGTATACCTCCTTCTATACCTTGTACATTATTAGAGAATAAAGCTAATACTACTACCCCCATATGAGCAACGGAAGACATAGCCACTAATTGTTTATTATCTATCTGTCTTAAGGTAGACAATGAAGCATAAATTATGGTAATAGAAGCTATAGTTTGCACTAAAGGTAAAAAATATAAAGTGGCATCGGGGAAAAATGGAATTAAAACTCTTAAGAAACCATAAGATGCCAACTTTAATATTACAGCAGCTAAAATTATAGACCCAGCTAAAGGTGCTTCAGCGTGAGCTCTAAACAGCCAAATATGGAAAGGAAATAATGGAGTTTTAATAGCAAAACTTAAAAAAAAAGCCAACCAAAGAATTTTTTGATAATCTAAACTAATATCTGTTAAAGATAAATATAAAAAATCAGTAGAGGCAGTATTTTGATATATGAAAAGTATTGCTAATAACATAAATAAACTACCTGCTAAAGTATATAAAAATAGTAAAAAAGCCGCTCTAAATTTTTTACTACTTCCTCCTCAAATTATTACGATGAAGAATAGAGGAATTAAAACAGATTCAAAAAAGATATAAAATAAAAATAAATCTAAAACTACAAAAACAGCAATTTGAAGTGTTTCTAAAACTAAAAAAGAAATTAAAAAATATTTCAATTTAACTGTGATATCTGATCAATTAGACAAAATACAAATAGGAGTAATAAAAGTAGTCAAAAGTACAAAATATAAAGAAATACCATCTACCCCTATATGAAAATGACAAAAATTTAAATTATTAAATTCAGAAACAAATTGATAACTTGTAGTATTATTATCAAATTGAAACCACATATAAATAGATACTAATAAATTTAATAATGACGCAAATAAGGCTATTTTTTTCATTAATTCTTTTTCCGATTTTTTTAACATTTGATCGGAATTTTTAAAAATTAACTGTATCCGCCTTGCCAAAGATTTATCAGTAGAATTAGATCCTAATATCTGTTCTTTTTGTAGAACACCAACACTTAAATTATTTAGAGAACTATCTTTACCTAAAGGCAATAATAATAATACTCCAATTAAAGGAATTATTAATAAACATATAATCATAATAAAAATTATATTTAAATCAATAAAAAAGTAGAAGTTTAGCTAATACCTTTTCACCGTTAATTTTTCCAACTTTTACTGAATTTTTTATATCAAGCGAGAATTTAATGGTAAAATAATAGTAAATAATATAAAGGTTTCGCTCAAATTATAATCAATTTTATGGATTTGCTAGAAAAAATTGAGAAGGATCGCGGTGTTTCGTAAATCCCTCCCGCTGGCATAGCCCGCCCCTTTATTTCTTCACCTATGGGGCCAGGGAGGACTATTATTTTTCGTTAACCTTTCAAATCTTAATAAAAGCCTGGGAATAAAGTCGGGCGTAAAAATTAGTCTCTAGTTTTTCCGTGGGGTCACCTAATTAGCAATTTATTACACGATTTTATTATTAAAAGGAGGAGGGTAGGAAGGGATAGCATACAATATTCTCACTAAGTGAGAAGTTAAATTTTTGATTAAATACATTTAAAGAATGGTTAAATATTGAAAATCTTAAAGTTATTATTACCATTAATCTTTGGGAGAATTGAACTCCCGTTAACTTGGCGATCGGGACCCGCTAACGCCAGAAAAGATTCTAAATTTTTATTCGAACAATTTCGCTATATTCACGAAGCTAATCTTTTAGTGAAACATCCCACCAAAACAAGAATAATCGAGTTTACCCCTCTCTCTGGCTATGCCCTCGCCACGGTCACCACAGCTACTTTCGGTGCGTACACACTTAACCTATTTTCACTTATTTTTATTACTATATTTTTTACCAACAGAAACAAGACCTAACAGAAACGACAGAGGGAATCCCGATATTATTAGTATTATTAACAATTGTTGAAGCTCGTTATTTTAAAAATTTTAATCGTACACCCTAAGTCGAGCCTTATCACGTTAAAAATTTAGCGGCTTTATAAAACCTGTAAGAGTAGGCAATCGGTGGGCTTTATGTAAAACAACCAAGTAGACAAGACCAATTTTATATTATATTTTTTTCAAGTCTTGATTTTGTTACATTTATAAGAATTCCGTAGTAATTACATACCGCGGAGAGACTTTAAATTTAGTAATATTTTTCACTTATTACGACTTGTAATGTCTTATCCTTCTCCTCAATTAAGTATATTTAATATACTCGATCTAGTTAAAAATTTATATTACTATAAAATAAAAAAAATTAATTCAATTTTTTAACTAAGTTTTTAGAACTTTTATAATTACTAAAGACAGGTACATATTTAATTTGCAGCAGAACTATGTCTAGCTTTTTACTTAAAATTTTACCTCTCGATCGACAGCCCTGCAGGTTTAAATAACGAGAGATACGTGCTCACGCTAAAAGTCGGCTTCCTTAGGAACCTTGAGAATTTTGCTGAGTACTCGGCGGGGTAGATTGAGATGCTTGGGGAGCATTCGTTTGGGAACCTTGAGCCGTCTGCTGCGTGTTAGCTTGGGCGACTTGGGGGGTCTCCGACGCTATTCTCTCATCTAATTCTGAATAATGGCTCTCAAAATCATAAAATTCAGCTCAACTCTGATCTGTGTTCCCGATTTGACGTAATACTTCTGCCGCATCTCGAGCTTCCTGTAGTGTACCCGATCGTATTGCACCGTAACTTCTTTCTAAAGCAGCTTCTATCTCATCGGGGTTTAAATGAGAAAAGTCAAAATTAGAATCAAATACAGCGGGACCAAATAAAAATATTCTAAAAGCCGTCGGTGCTATTCTTGTTAAAATACTATATAAAGATATATTTATTTTTTTCCTAATTAATAGTCAATATAAAAAAGAGTTAATTAAACCAATAACAAAAAAGAAAAACAAGATAGACATATAAACTCACATATAGCCTCAAGAAATGAACAACCCCTTCAGTAAAGGAAGATTAAAAATAAAAGACGCAAAAATAGTGAAAAAAAGGTAATAATACTATTTAATAAAATTCGCAATACTCCAAATTTAATATATTTAGGGATTTCTATAATAAAATTTTTTGTCTTATTGAAAATTTCTATATAAAGAGCACCATACCCAAGTGTAAACAAGGTACTAGTAAGATAAATGCAACGGCTACAGGCAAGACATACAACCAACATACTTCCATTAGTTGATCATATCTTAATCTAGGAAGTGTAGCTCTAAACCACACAAAAAAGAAACAAAATATACAAGTTTTAATACCTAGAACAAGAGCAAAAATATTAATGAATAAATCATTTAAAGATAAATAGTAAGTTATAACATGAGGTAAATTATAACCTCCTAAAAATAAAATAGCTGTTAAACAACTAAATAATACAATAGAGGAATATTCTGCCAAGAAAAAGAAAACAAAAGGAACTGAAGAATGTTCCGTGAAGAAACCACCCACCAGTTCACTTTCCGCCTCTTGTAGATCAAATGGTGTTCTACTTGTTTCAGCTAAAATAGATAAGAAAAAAAATAAAAATACAGGCAATAACGGAATAATTAGCCAAATAGATTCTTGAAATTCTATGATAGCTGTGAAATTTAAAGTACCGGTTACAAGTATAATTATTAAGATAGCAGAACTTAATATCAATTCATAACTTATCATAGCAGCAGTAGCTCTTAAAGCACCAAGAAAGGCATATTTAGAGTTAGCACTCCACCCAGCGAACAAAATACCGTAAACTCCAAGAGAAGATAAAGCTAAAGTATATAAAATACCCATTGAAAAATCAGAAATAGCTAAACCAGGACCAAAAGGTATAATAGCTCAACCAAGTAAACTAAAAAATAAACTAGAAACAGGTGCCAGAATAAAAATTAATTTATTGGACTGAGCAGGTATAACATTCTCTTTAAGTATTAATTTTAAAGCATCTGCAAACGGTTGCAATACACCATAGTACGAATTCATTCTATTTTAACCTTATATATTTATAATAAAGGTAGAGCTATAGAACTTTCTCCCTAAATAATAATCACGTTGTATTCTGTATTATTATCCATTTATCAGGTATAAAATTTATACCCTGTACTCTTTCAAGTAGGGTCTGACTATATCTTAAGCATTAAACTTTCTAGTTTAACACCAATCACCATTTAGTCGATGAACTGCCCACTTTTACTTATAAAATTAAAAAGTATTAAGTGGTTGGCTGCGGATAGCCTATTTCCTTTCGTACATCTATTCCGATATTACTATACCTCGAGTCATTACCTGAGCCATGTATAAGCTACCTAATACACTTAGTTGAAATAGCTTTAAGGGTTTCCCGCAATTTGATGATTTCGCCTTTACGTAAATTTAACTGTAAAGTTTACATAAGACTAGCAGAAGGTTCACCTCCACTGGGAGGCCTAATAAAGTTTCTCACACTTTACTAATAATCTTGTGTTTTTATTATTTATATGGGTGTACTGTAAAAGTATAATCCTTTATATTCTTTACGTGAGTCTAAATATTTATTAATTGTTTTTGTACTCATGTTTAAGCTAGCAGAAGCTTCTAATCTAGAACTAAAAGTAGGTTTATTGTTATTTATTAAGGTAAGTTTCGCACCGTCAATATTTTTATAAACTCAAATAGCCATAGTTACGTTTGTTGCTTTTTGAGTATTATTTAATAACAATGATTCTTTATCTTTCTGAGTTAATTCATAACTAAATAGTAATACTGATTTATCAATTTTAATAGTAGCAATTTTAGTATCTAAGTGATTTAATATAGATCTGTAATCTACTTTTAAATATTCAGCAGCTTTTTGCATACTTGAAAAAGGATTAGCATCTAATTCTAAAGTTGTAGCATTATAAACTCATACTTTACAATTATTGTATCTTCTTAGTGATGAAACTTCCTTTAGTTTATCCAACCCGGAATTATCTAACTCATGACTAAATAAATAATTACCGTCAATACCACCTTTAATTCATTTATCAAGGTGAGTAGTAACGGATATATATTGAACATTTAATAATTTAGCGACTACACTTTTAGATTCGTACATAGATTTAACAATATTACCATCTACATCTATAGAGTATACTCAAACTTTATTAGCTAATTTAGAATCTAGTTTTAAACCTGCATCTGTTATAGATAGTGTAGCATCACTTACTAATTTTTCTACGGATTCAAAAGATTCTATTTTTTCAGTTAAAAATAAGTTATCTTTATATGGTAAATAAGTATTTAAGTATAATTTTAAGGTTTCTCTTGCTATACCTTAATGATTAGATAATTCATAAATACTGTTGAATGTAGTAAACTCAGTATTTATTTGTCCATTAACACAAGTATAAAAGTTAATAGTTATACCTGTAAATTTATTATTCAAATTAAACTCTGATTGTAGAGTTTTCAATATTTCATATAAAGAAAGGTAAGCTTGAGTAGTACCTAAATTACTTTTAAAGATAGTATTTAATATAGGTAAATATTTAAGTAAGAAAAATTTCTCTATTTTGTTGTAAGTTTAAGTCACAGATTTCAATAATAGAGAAGTCAAATTTGTCTCAACCAATGTTATTAGCAAAGGTATGGAATCTGTCATTTAAAGAGATATTCGTTAGTAGATGACTTTTAAATCTTTTTTGGAAATCTTTAGCTCTACCAATGTAGAATATATCGGGATTACTTTTTAAAGTAAACATGTAAATACCACCTTTACTTTTTAAAGTAGAAAAGAAAGTTTTAAGAATAGTATTAGAAGACAATAAATCTGCAACACTACAAACACTAACAACACTATCTTCAAAGGGTACTATAAAGGCTTTACAATTAATAAATAAGATCTGGATAGCTTTATCAAGACTAGAGATATGATAAGATCTTTTAAACACAAGAAAAGGATTTTTTTTGACCTACAGTATTAGGACCAACCCGTCTTTGCATAGCTGCTAACTGTTTTCTTTCAATGATAGTCATGAAGGCTACGGAAAGTAGTACAGGAAGCAAAATAACCAACACATTAAAAATATGTAAAGATGCTATTATATACAAAATCTTATGAGCTCAAGAAACTAATAGCTCGATTTCATTTTGAAAAAATATTGAATTAATCGAATAAAAAATCTCTAAATAAGAATTAAAAAAATTGTTAGATTCAACTATTGTAGCAATAATTTTATTTGAAATTGAATAAATTGTGATAAAAATAGGAAGAAAAAAATTTAAACCATTAAAATAATGGATTGCAAAAAAAAAAAGCAACACAGAAAAAATAGCAAAAAAAACTGATAACAAAAATATATAAAAATTATGTGATCTAAAAAATTTCATTATATAAAAAATAAATAGAATTTCAAAAAGATTTGTGTTTATAAACTAAAGGCGCGCATTCCGAAGAAAAGCAGTTAACATATTGATGAATAATCAATAGCCAGTATATCTGGACTTTAAATATTAAAAATAAATTATAGGTACCTGTCCTAGAAAGCTGTCTCATTAAAAATTTTCCTATAAATTTTTTTAATTGCAACATAACAAAGTAATTGAACTAATCACTATTGAAAATTTCCTTCGTAGGATCGTAGGATCGTAGGATCGTAGGACATTATAAAAAAAAAATAAAAGAGCTAGCTTTCCACACGGTTTCGAAAAATATTGTTATTTTTCCGTGAAATAGGCTCTTCAACACTAACGATACTTATCATTTAGAGTGGGGCGCGTAGCGAGCTCGCTACAACACCACATTGCTTAAAAATTATTTTTCTCGCTTGGCTATACCCAACTGGCGTAACCGTGCTACATCAACAACAGCACATGAAATGTAGAACAGATAACACCTTCTCTCTTTCATTCGAAACATAAGGCATTCAAAATTTTTTATTTTTAAAGCAAGGTTCATAAAAAAATACGATCTATTTAATTTTTTATATTAGTTGCACTAACGTTCGTTATATATTAAAAAAAATAATTTTGACTTTACTACGACAATTAAGCAACTATGGCCTGGTGTGCTCAAATTTTAGCTTAAAAAGATAGCTTTATTAATAAATATAGCTATATTCGTTACACATCTAGTGTAATAACTAGTTTACAGGCTAAATTTTTATTTTTAGGCGAGGCGGGAGCAAGAGAATAAATATAATATATTGTTTAAATATTTAAAGTTTTGCGACTCTAGAGGAAAGTGTAAAAAATAAAAATTATTATTAAATATTTGTGCGCGCCGGAATCGATCAGTGCAATAAGCACAAAGAGAAATAAAGTTAAATAGGAAATTGTACTGCATACCTAATACTTAATACGTAAAATTATTAAGATATCCTCACCCCCCTTGCTACGCACCAAGCACCGTAGTCTGGCATAGTCCTCGAAAGTACGCAGGTTGCGAGGGAACGGCACAAGCACTATGAAAAAAAAAAGGGGAGGGCGAAGAAAATTTTAGTAAACAATAAGACACTTTTTGTAAAATTTGTATAGCCTCTCATATTTTTGCACAAGAGGAATATTTAATTTATTTGAATTAGTAATCGAAATTAATACTTATAGTGACCGTGGGGACAAGCACAAGAGAAAGTTATATAATTTGAGATATTTATAACTAGACGCTTCCCGAAATTAGGTAAAGTATTTTTCTAACACTATTCATTTATTTATAAAGTTTTATTGAATTTTTCCTAAACATTAATAGGTAAAAAAAGGTATAGTTTTTTCAATTTTTATCAATTTAATTTTAACATCTTTTTATTTGTAGCTAAAGCCTTACGAACTGTACAATACTTTATTAGAATAAAGAATTTTCTCAAGACTTGCGGCGCTAGCGGAAATAATATGTCAATATGATATAGAATTAAACCTATAGTTCAATTATATATTTAATTAAATAAAACCAGTTAAAGTATTCAATACTTATCATAATATTATAGAAATATTTAAAAATCAATTAAGACGGTACGCAATTTTTTTAAACTGGTTTACTGATACAAGACATAAAATCATTAGTGTCCATTAATAATATCTGGCATGTTTTAGTATTATCTAGTATTAAAAATTAAATTTTCTGTTTATTTACCACAAATCCTTTTGTTTTAAATATTAAATTTCGATCTCAATAACAATTCTGAGTATATAACGTATAAATCAAGCGTCAAGCGCCATAGTTATTAAATTATTATTGAAAATTCGAAAAAGTATTACTACGGCCCGTATGGCCTGTACGACCCATAGGGGCAGCATTAGTTATCATTTTTTAATAATTACCGTGAACCTTCCAAAATTTGTTTGCAATTTTTTATATTTTTGTTTCGTAAATATTTAGCATTAGTCCTACAAATATAAAAATTACAATCATCAAATTCCAAACTTTATTTACTAAAATAAAAGGCGAAGCAAGAAAAATCTTATGACAGGAGCCGGTAAAATTTGAAATAATTAAAAATAAAAATGTAAAATATTTATGCCTGAAGAACGCAGTTAGCGACTCGCACCACGGGCGGGACGTAGCCGGACTACGTAACTCATTGAAAATGTTGCCCTTCCTGATTTTCGAATAGTTACTCGTGCTACTAGTTTTGTTTGTTCATCTTAGATTATGCCGATTATAATTGTCAAAGGTAGCAGAAACTTATTATCTCCAGCCTTGGCGCTTAATTCGATTTTGGTAGTTTTATTTTTTTAAGGTTGAAGAAAATAAAATAATTGAATATAATATATTAAATTATAAAGGTACAGCTAAACAGAATGTATTAATGAGTTTCCAGAGCTTCTTTTATATATGAAGAAGTCAGCACTGTAAACACATAAGCCTGTATAAAAGATACTGCCAATTCCAGAAGAGATAAAGCACAGAATATAGAAAACGGTACTACAGCTATTATAGAAATAAACAGGTTTTCACTTTTAAAGAATTTAAGTAAGAATGTACTTAATATTTTCAATAAACTGTGACCCCCTACTAAATTAGCAAATAGTCGTATTCCTAATGAAAATGCTCTGGCTGAATAACTTATCAGTTCGATTAAAGATAATAAAGGAGCTAGAGCTAAAGGACAACCTTCAGGTACAAAATGAGAAAAGAAAGAGATTTTTTTAGTGATTAATCCTAGAAGTGTTACACCAATAAAGATAGTCACACTAGTTCCGATAGAAACAATTATAGATGTTGTAATTGTATAGTTATAAGGAATATTTCCTACAAGATTAGCTATTAAAATAAAGAAAAATAAAGAATACATAAAAGGTAAATATCGTTCATTTTGTGAACCTATTTGATCCCTTACTATTCCTGAAAGTGTAGCGTATAAACTTTCTAAAACTAGAGACCATTTAGAAGGAATTAATTTATTTTCATTGTTTCCTAAATAGTGTAATCCTAAAGTTAAAGATAATACTATTATAGAGTATAATGCTAAATTAGTTAAGGTTAAAGTAAGATATCCTAAAATAGGAAATTGTAAACTAAGAATATTTGTAACTTCAAATTGCTCTAATGGTGAATTATTAAAAATTTCAGTAGTATAAAAAGAAAACATCTATGTCATTGAAATAGATTAAGAATATTGGGACTTTCTAATATTTTGTATTTACGAGCTTACTAAAATTTTTGTGCTACACGCGGCGTTATCTTAAATTATTTTTATTTAATTCACAAAACATTTGTGCAGTGCGCAATATGTAATATGTAATGTATAGTGTCTAATTTTTATTCGCTTGGCTACGCTCGCTTGACTATGTAGGGCTACGCCACCGACGCGCCTCAACAAGAGATATATTTTTATCGAAGATTTTTATGAGTTATGTGAAGCAAGGCGGGCGTATGCAGTCCTATAAATTATTTAATTTCGGAATAGAGGTGACTCGAACACCCAAAGGTTGCCCTAACAATTAGCAATTGTCTTATCCTACCAATGAAAACTATTCCTTCTCGCCGGATTAGAAATTTTTTTTTATTTACTGTGTAATAAATTTTGAGTATAATTTAGGCGCAATAAATTTTTCAAATTAATGTGTTATATATTTATTTTTATTAATTTAAGGACGTAGCCCGTAAATTTTTCTGTTATTTTCTCCCGTAAGGCTTGATCGGAATATAAATTATATTGAAAACAATCGGGTTCGAACCGATAACTTTCTCCTTAAAAGGGAGACACTCTACCGACCGAGTTCTGTTTCCTAATTATTTCCCCCGCGGCGCGTTAGCGCGCACTTATTACGCGGACGATATTGCGCTTCCATAAATAATTACTTTTTTTTACGGTTTAGTCTTCAAATTTTTAATTATAGGTGATCTTTAGCATTAGCGGGTTATACGAGTAATCAGATTCGAACTGATGATATCTGCTTGGAAGGTAGAGGTTATACCACTTAACTATACTCGTTATATTTTTAAGATTATGTTCGCTTGGCGTTTATTTCGTCATAATTAGTCCGGGTCTTAGTTAAATTATTTTTTAATAAAATATATGCGATTTTTTATATTCCCTTTTAATGAAATTTTTTTTTTTGAAGACCCCCCAAAATCGATTCTAGGCAAAATTAGGTATACACGGCAATATTTAAGA
>Ga0233341_1000098_pt1 | contig 11381 bp, 13 predicted proteins | sample GEONDECOMP247_FD_180672 | JGI IMG/M metagenome (GOLD analysis project Ga0233341, IMG submission 180672) | Leaf litter microbial communities from Shasta-Trinity National Forest, California, United States - GEON-DECOMP-247 | ecosystem: Environmental > Terrestrial > Plant litter > Unclassified...
CGTCAAGTCAGCAGACTCCTTCCTGTCTAGCCACCCGTTCAAGCAAGGCACCAAGGCACACTCGCGCTCACGCCCGCGACCCAGGCCGACCTCGGAGCTCGTAGGAGCAGGCTTAACTGCGAGCATTACAGACGGTGAAGTTCGGCCGGGAGTGGTAAGGTTTGGCCGAGGAGGATAAGGCTTGGCCGGGAGTGAGGGGGGGTGAGTTTGATCGTGGATGATTTGGCTCGACCGAGGATGAGTTGACTCGGCCGAGGATGACGAGATTACGACGAGGCCGGCGATTTTCGGCCGAAGTAGGCGAAACAGGCCCGTTCCGGTGCCGGTGCTCGTTCGAGTCGTCACAGCTGGGACTAGTTGCCGAGGATTAAGAATTCCTGAGAGTCCGAGGTGGGACAAGCGGAATTGGGATGTGCGGAACTGTCGGAACGGTTCCGCTGCTGGGGCGGCGCACGGGACGCGAGATGGCGATGCAGGAACAAAGGCCGAGTGTGAGTTGGGTGCGGGATGCTGAGAGGATTGGGCTGGAGCTTGAGGATGAACCAGAGTGCCCCAAGGTGGCGACGGGTTCGAGTCGTCACAGAAGGTTGACTTGTCAACCAAAGTAGTTGTTCCGCACTCCCTGAAGAAATGCTTGAACTTGTCAATGGCAGCCTCCCTAAAATAAATGTGGTTTATATTCTGCGCTGCGTATTCTATGTCGGCGGAATCAGAGGAGTTAGGACTAGCTCTTTGGCTGAGATGAACTCAGACACATTTGCAGAAGAACCTTGATTGAGTAAGTCAATGGGATTTGGCGGTGCTGGTGGTGGTCTGAGTGAGGCGAGGTTAGAAATGACGCCTGTGGCTCGCTGGTCAGGTGAAGGATGATAGATGGTTTGTTTGTTGAAGAAAGAGTGGTTAAGTGCTTATCATGACATAAAAAAACCTGGTATTGTGCAGACTGATTGCCCAGATAGTAGCCCTAAAATGCTCAGTTGATATCCAATCAAGGTCTGACGTATACGAGAACTAGTTGCAACATCCACAAAGTAAGCCGTTGGACGTAGCAAGAATGACCAAGTGAACCGTCTGCAAAGGAGCAAAAGCTCTTGATGAGGCTTGTCCAGGTATAGAGATGTTTTGGCCCCTACTATTAAAACATGCTTTGCAGACACATTCAGAATGGCTGTGACGGGCTGTCACGGCTTGTGACCATTCATTAGATGCAATCTCTCTCCGCTGCTGACGAGCAGTGAATTCTAACCTTTTAGTGCCGTGCCAATGGTGCAGATGGCAGATAATGCAGGCCCAAAGTTGCATAAGCCAGTATCATTACACAGGCACACTAAGTTCACTTGTAAGCTCTGTGTGAGCTAATCATCGAATAGCAAGAGCGCTTGAATGACCACACCTCTCATGCCAATTAACCAGTGACTAAGTGTTTAAAGCAGCAGTGAAATTAAGGTAAAACGTGTGATTAGTGGCAGCAGAGTCTAGCAAGGCAACCTGGATAGAGTTAAGCGGACCAGCAAGGGCAGCAGTAGCCTGTCAAGCACAGGCAGCCAGGGAGTGAGACGGAAGGTAAGCAACTTGCTCAGTGGGCCGAAAGTCACACCTTGTAGTGTTTGCAGGGGCCAGAAGGATCAGCAGCTAGGTTGGGCCCGAGCTTGACCCTGTCTACTGCAGTACTAGCTGAGCCAACTGCTGAGAAGGCACCAAAAGCAGCACTCCTGGCCCATCCATTCGTATCAAGACTGACATCTCCCGAGTAGAGGGCAGCTTCTGATATTTGCTGGTTGAGGTGGTTTTTAGGAAGGGAAGCGCACTTGGCAAGTAAGCCAAGTATGACGAGGTGGCCGTCAACTATAGGTGCAAGCCGGTGCCTGATAGCATTGAACCATCAGTTGTACGCTCGCGGTTGTCAACGGCCGGCCGCTGGGCAGCAGCTTACCACCGATGTAGCCCGCGGCGCCGAGGATGAGAATCGTTGGGGCGAACATGACGTTGAGACGAAGGATCTAGTAACGGCTCGAAATAATGAGGTGAGCAAGAGGCAAGATACTAAATACCAATGGCAGCGGTTCAAGATAATGTTGACTTTGGTTGACGTAACCAATACGCTGAATTGTGGGCTGACACAAGCTGATACAAGCTGGTCCAAGCTAGGCCCAGCTCAGCCGACCTCAGTGACTACAGATCGTCGGTACCCCGCACAATCGAGCAGATAGATCCCCAGCGCGGCTTCCCGGTGGCTGCGCATGACCCGTAGGGCGCGTCTCGCCAACGGGACACTCGGAGAGGAAATTGGCGGGGCAATACACCGCTGACGAGCTTTGAGCCACACAGCGAACTTAAACATGGCTTGAAAGATAGCTATAGCACTTGGGCGAGTGTAAGCATAGTCACTGCTTGCGAGCGCCTGCGCCGAGGAGGAAAACGACGGCTTCGGAGGCGGGTGGGCTATCCGCGGGTACGGCGATCGGCCGCTTCGCTAATCGGAGAGCCTGCGTCTCGTCTTAGGGGAACTCGGTGGGGGAATTGGCGGGCAGATTGCGCGGGGAATTGATGATCCGCTGCAGCTGAGATCAGCACAACTTGCCTCGCGGTAGCTTAGGTCACCCTCGGTCGCAGAACACACTCGATTTCGAGCTTCAAGAAAAGGTTTTGTCTGTTTGCAACCCTTGAGCTGCTATACTCCACTCGTCTATTCTTCTTCATGCCAACTTACAAAGTGTCCTGATATGGTCACTTTCCCTTCCCTTCAGCAACCTCTTCGCCTCGGACCACTCAATCTGAATAATCGAGTGATCACGGCTTCAATATGCGATCAAGGTCAATTCCAGTTGGTGCGTTCAAACTCCCGCTTTCAATAGTCAGTATACAAGGCAACTCAAATTCACGTACTATGTTTGCAAATGCTCCCAATGACATCAATGTTAGATGTAGGCACTGGTTTCAGTAGGCGTGAAACACTAGACGTTTGCTTAACAGAAATCACCAGACTATGTTCAACGTGCCCGCAGTGGACCTGGACTCATTCTTTCTGAAGGCATCCTATGTTCGCCATGGCCTGGGCTTACGTTTGCATAAGGTGTTGGCAGCTAACACGCCTCATCACCTGAAGTGTCGCCGCAAGGCACCGAGTGGCGCCATGTGCCTGGAATTTACTCGAACGAGCACGCCCTCGCTTGGAAAAAAGTCGTTGACGCCGTCCATGCCGAAGGATCCCTCATCTACGCTCAGCTCGTAATCTACCTGACATTTTACTGCAGCACGCGGCTGCATTTCTTTATCACGAGTGTTGACTCTGACCATCCACATGTCTTCCAGTAGCACATCGGACGGGCTGCGTAGCCAGGCATGCCGCTGCAAGGCGGTGTACATGTTTCTGCTCCATCGCCCATCGCCGCACGTGGTGGTGTAAGTTTGCACTTGAGAAATAACCGGTTTTGGTCCTTCGACCTCGATCATGAACTGACCCTTCTCATTCCCACGCGACTTGCAGAAATTCCGTGACCTTGACAATGTACGTTGCGCCCACGGCCGAGCATCCTAACCCCTGGCTGTTAGTCGAAGAATTCCGTCGTGGCGCTTCGTATGCCAAGGCTTCTGCCTTCGATGGCGTCGAGCTTCACGGCGCCAATGGCTATCTCTTCGCTCAGTTCTTCGATCCGATCAGCAACCAGTGGAAAGATGAGTGAGGAGGAAGCGTGGAGAAACGAGCCACAAGTGAGCGTGACTTCTCTCGCTGGCGTTGAGGTTGTAAGTCAATGCCGTCATGTTTTTGCGCTTCTCAACAACAGGATTGTCGAGCTTGGCTTAGCCTATGTTCAGCTTGTTCGCTTCGTCTCGTGGCAAGATGCAACTTACAACAAAGTGTCCAGAGCAACGCAAATGGATGTTCTGGCTGAGTTTAGCCCTCTCATCAAGAACACTTCCACCAAGCTGCTACTCAACGGCGACCTTTCACCTACTCAAGGGGAGGAGCTTGTGTCATCAGGACTGGTGGATGCGGTGGTCTACGGCCGGCCATTTATCAACAATGCCGAGTAAGACCAAATGATTTAAGCCGCCCCGTAGCTGAGCTAATCCTTTCTAAACTTTTCTTTAGCTTTGTGAAGAGAATCTTCATCAACACGCGTTTGAACGAGGAGCTCGACCATCCGCTGGTGCCAGCCACATTTTACAACATCTTTGGTGATGCTGAGAAGGGTTATGTGAGTTGCTTTGGCGGTGGGTGGTTGCTTTTGACTGATCAAAAATTTGTGTACTTCCACAGACTGACTACCCAGACGCAGTAGAAGCACTGCGTTCGATAAGGGCTTGATCTATTGCGTATATGTCTTGTGCATCGCACTTGAGTCAGAGAGAAACGATGCTGCGCGCATTGCAGGTCGGTGTAGCTCTGCAATTAGATTCCCATTTGTGACGAGGTGGCCGTCACCTATAGGTGCGAGCTTTGTCAAACTGTGGCAGTTTGGAAACTCTATGCCTTTTGCCCTGTTGGGCGAGTGGTAAAGGGCCGGTTGGTCGCCGAGTGATGTCTCCTGGAACTTCCATCAGTTGCTCGTTGTTTACCATTGTGCACCTGGGGCGTGCGTGGCACCACAGTGTCAAGCAGCGAGCGGCATACTCCGCTCTAGCTTTAGAGCAAAAAGGAACAACTGGCAAAATAAAACACCTTGGCGACAGGCAGATCGAAGTCAGGACAAGGATTTGTTGTTACCCAGCCACGACAGTGCCAACGAGGGCGACAGCACCTTTCAAGTAGATGTGGATCGTCGAGAGACGCCAACCCCTTCAACTACTTCGCCCACCATCGACCAACTCCATCAAGCTACTTTCATAGCTTTGATCAAAGCCCTCACCACCGTTAGGATCATTTTCCCAGGGAACTGACGTTCGTCCACCCGACAAGTAGCTGCGGCCCTCTGCCTCCACAGAGATGAATATATCGCCTAGTTGCCCGCCAGCAACCGGCGTTTAGCCGGATATCGGCCGTTGCGCAGCCGCATCTTGAGGACGACCTGGTTGGCTAGGTAATCACGTTTCTGAGCGATCATCGAGCGTGCTGCCAAATGACAGCCATCATCTCTCCGTTAACCTGGTCTGCACCGTCATGCATGTCACTTCCTCCAGCGCATACCTGGCTGTCAGAGCCGGTTGGAACAGCTTGGCAAGCTTGAACATGGATGCGCAGTTACCACAAAGGAGATCGCGATATCGGTCCGAACACTCCCAATCCCACCAGCACTTCCCCTTTGACCCCGAGGTTATTTTCGCCCTAGCATATCTTTATGAATGGAGACGTCCTGCAATAAAATAGGACCACACCCGAGGTAGACAAGCGTCGTCGTGCACTGAAACAACGTACTCGGATGGCTTAAGTGCGTAGACCCCGAACCTCCAGGCAATGGATCAATGTGAAGATGCTGACGGCCTTGGCCCACAGGTGGGGCAGTGGGCCGGGGTTATTCAGCATAAACCGCACACCCTCGACAAACATTCGTTGAACACGCTCAGCAAAGCTCCACAAGTACAGATGTCAGCGGGCAAGGCGCAACTCGTCCATGTTGGGTCTCGAAACTACACTGCAGGTGAACTAGTAAGAGCATGAATCATTAGTGGCGTATCCAGTTGTCGAATACTGCTGACATCCGTATCCTTCAAGGGGCTCTTCTGCAAGAGGGCGAGTGCAGTCACCTTTCACAACAACACTCAACCGTAAAGCAAGCTCAGTCACCGCAAAGAAGAAGTTCGAACTAGGCCAAGGAGAATTGCGATGCTGTCAGTCCAAAGGCTCGTTTACCACTGCAACTACCACAACTGATTCACATTCAGGCTTGCCTGCAAAAGCAACGCAGACAGCGTAGCGCTATCGCCCACCAAGCTTCCGCAGGCATCCTGATACTTCTGTGGTGCACGTCGCACTTTTATCGGAATGCTCAGACCTTCAATGGAGTGGTCATTCTCGTGATGTCGGTCAATTCATGGGTCAAGGCAGAAACAGCCTGCGTCCCACATCGTCAGCAGTACGTCATCTTGGGCCGAGTTTTGCCATCTACAATTCACAACCACCCAGTGGGGGCTAGGCACCACTAGTCACGCTCGACCATAAGTACGTTTAGCACGCTGAGCGGGAGAAAACAAGGTTGTCATTGTGGAACGGTGAGACCAATAGCCTCCATTTACGCTTCGACAAGTTGTCACGGGCTACGATGAGCGCTACCTTAAACAGGATTTTGGTCATCATGAGAGCCATCAGCAGCGCCAATATCACAGGCTCTGTGCGCCCAATCAATCCTGCGGTGGGTGACAAGACACAACGACCAGTACAAACAACCCGTCTGGCCCAATCAGAGTGTTATAACGCAGTGATGACAGTGTACAGGTCTCTTGCGCAAGACGCAAGTTTGCAAGGACCTTGCCCTTGAAACAAGTTCAGGCAGACAAGCGTTGTCAACACACCAGCCGACCATCGTCAAAGAACGAGCATGTCTGTTAGATCTTGTGCCTCACAGATGCTACCAGTAAAGCGTTGATCAAGCAGCGAAGAGGAGCTTGCCAAATGTCCTAGCTCATTTTCTCCTGTCCCTCATCATGCTCTTCAAAAACCAGATCGGGGTCCACCTCGGTCGGCACAACTAACCAAACTTGCCAACATTAATTGCTCCTTCCGACAACTTAAAAGGTGGCCAGGTTAGCTTTTACAGTTCCAATCGGCAGTTGCGGCCAAGCTCGTGACCCTGGCTCATCTTGTGTGATTGACTCCGTCCCAACGACAGAGCTACGCGCGTATAGCAGTTCACAATCAACTCATCTTGGAGCAGGGGATTTGTTGGGCTGGAGCTTGAGGATGAACCAGAGTGCCCCAAGGTGGCGACGGGTTCGAGTCGTCACAGAGACCTTCATTTCGGCTTCTCTCTGTACTTCCGCGCCAAAAGGATGACTAAGGACTCGGACAGGATCACGTTTGCAGGTTCTTACCTCATCGGCGTCGCTCGTCGCTGGTTCACCACGTACGACGACGATCATGAACTCGTGCATGACTGGACCAAGTTCACCAAAGAGCTTACTCGCCTCCACGGAGAACAAGACCCTGAGGGTAGCGCGATTCGTAAGATCGGCACCCTGGCCATGAAGAACTCCGACCCCGTGTCAGACTCCTAGTGAAGTTCACCGAGTACCAGTCACACATTCACTGGGAAGATGGCGCAGGGTCGACTTTGGCCGTGGGTTTCTACGGCATGCCCCCAATCCGCATCAAAGAGACCATGACTATTTGCGGACGGCAAAGACTACCGCGGTTTGAACAACATGACCATCAAGGACCGCTACCCACTACCCTCGACCGACATGCTGCTCGATCAGCTCTCGCAGGCAAAGCTGTACACGAAGCTCGACTTACGCTCAGCGTACCGTCGGATTAGGACCGCCGAGGGTGACGAGAGGAAAACGGCAATCAACACTCGTTATGGCCTACACGAGTACCTCGTCATGGCTTTTGGCCTCACCAATGCGCCCGCTGCGTTCCAACGCATGGTTGACAAGGTGCTTCGCCGATTCATTGACAGGTTTGTGTTCGTCTATTTGGATGACATCCTCATCTACTCGTCAACCAAGGAAGAACAAGAAGCGCACGTCATCGAGGTTCTCAAAGTCTTGCGAGACAATGCGCTGTATGCAAAGCCAGAGATGTGTGACTTGTAGTGCAAGAACGTGGAGTGCCTGGGTTTTCATGTGAGCCCCCAGGGGGTAACCTCCGATCCGGCCAAGATTGCGACAATCAAGAACTGGTCGGCGCCTACCTCGGTCACCCAGACGCGACGAATCCTTGGATTTGCCAACTTCTATCGTTGTTTCATCGACAACTTTTCTGATCGCTGCGCTCCTCTATACGCGTTGCAAAAAAGGATGTGAAGTTTGTATGGTCCCCCGAGTGTAATCGTGCGTTCGAGGAGCTCAAGTCAAGGTTCACCGAGCACCCGCTGCTGCGCCACTACAATCATGAGACGCCAACGAGGATCGAGACGGACGCAAGTGACACCGGAATTGCGGCCGTCCTCATGCAATGGCATGAAGTAGCTAAGCTCTACCACCCAGTCGCCTATGTGTCGCGCCGCTTAACTGATCCCGAGTCTCGATACGAGGTGCATGATCGGAAAATGCTCGCGGTAAAGTACGCCACCGAGGGCTGGCGTCCGCTCCTCCTCTCCTGCGTCAAGGGTTTTGACGTGCTTACGGACAACGTCTCGGGTAAATGTTTCATGAGTACAAAGGACCTCAACCAACGGCAGGTCCGCTGGGCGGAACAAAAATTGGCCGATTTTTGGTTCAGGCTGAGTTATCGCCCGGGGAAGGCAAACGATCAGCCTGATGCTCTCTCGCGTCGGGACGACGCGGGTTTGGCGGGGGAGGCCTTCCAGAAGGGACAGGAACGACCAGCCCGTTCATTTTTCCAGCCGCATCATCTGAGGTTGGCAGTGACCGAGCGGCCCTACCGGCCCGACCTCCTGATGAGCGATTTAGGCTCGGCGCAGCTGGCCGACCCTCAGCTACGCTCGACGATGGATAACCACCGCCGCAACCCTCGCTACACCGTCGTCAACGGTCTCCTCCTTTTCCATCCAAGGAAGGGTTTGCGTGCCCGACAAGGACGAGCTGAAGCTCGCGATTCTCAAGTCAAGACATGACCACCCCACGGCAGGACACCAAGGGGTTGGCAAGACTCTCGAGCTCGTCAGGAGAGACTACGAGTGGACAGGACTACGCGATTACGTTGAACGATACGTCGCAGGGTGCACTACGTGCCTACCTTCCAAAGCACAACGCCACAAGAAGTATGGAGAACTGATGACGCTCCCAGTCCCAAGCGACCTTGATCGTCCATCTCAATGGACTCGATCGAACCTCTGCCACCCTCGAATGGGTGTGAGTCCATCCTCGTCATCGTGGATCGACTCAGCAAGATGGGAATCTTCATCCCCACAATCCCCACGCTCACGGCCAAAGGATTGGCCCGAATCTGTATCGAGCAGGTGTTCAGCAAACACGGAACTCCTCGCGACATTGTGTCTGACCGAGGCTCCAAGTTCACCTCTGACTTCTGGCGATCCTTCAACAAGGCGCTGAACATCGAGCAATCCCTTTCTACCGCGTTCCACCCCGAGACCGACGGCCAGACAGAACGATCTAACTCTATCTTGGAGACCTATCTCCGATCGTACGTCTCCTACGACCAGGAAGACTGGGCGGAACATCTGCCCCTCGCTGAGTTTGCGTACAACAACGCCACTCACGCCTCGACTGGGGTTACGTCTTTCTTCGCCAACAAAGCATTCCATCACCCACTCGAGATTACCATCACGGCCACCACCAGGCAGACAAGTGTAGAAGTCTCGAAGCTGGCCAAGCTTCATGACCATGTCCGCCAAGAAATGGCAAAGGCGCAGCTACAGTACCAAAAGTATGCCGACGCACGTCGACTGCCCGCGCCCAACTACAAGCTAGGCGACCAGGTATTCCTCGAGATGCAGAACATCAGTACCACTCAAACTTCGAGGAAGCTCGGCCCAAAGCGAACAGGACCCTACACCATCGAGAAGGTGATCAACAAGAATGCGGTACGCTTCAAACTACCCGAGTCGTTTGGTCCCACTCACCCAACCATCAATGTGTCCAAACTCGAGCCCGCGCCCAAGGAATACATCTCGGGTCGCAAACAACCAGCCCCCGCTCCCGTTCAGGTGGACGGTCACGAGCAGTGGGAGGTTTCGAAGGTACTCGAGTCTCGATGCATCCTTGCGAAGCTTCACTACCGCTTCTTATGGTTGGGCTTCGAGGACGACGACACGGAACAACGGGCTTGGCAACCAGCCGAGAACGCCGCCGGCGCTGAGGAGGCGCTGCGCGAGTTCCATGAGGCTCACCCGAACGCTCCTGGCCCGGAGCACACCCAGCCCCGACCCTCGAAAAGCCACCGCGAGGCTCCTCGAGGCTCGCAACAACCCTCGCAGATTAGCACCTCGAGTAGGCGAGACTCTCAACGGTCCTGAAGGGACCCGGCGAGGGTGAGGGAGTCTGAAACCAAGTAGTTGCACACTATCCACAAAGGAACAGACCACATAGGAGAGACCTCACCCACGCGACTCGCACCACCTATACTCTCCTATTGGTCTCCCTCTTCCGCTGAGGGAACAGGAGACTCCAACAACTCCTCGCGCCAACCCGAGTCAGCCTCACATGCACCCAAGCGGTTCTGCATCGAAGGACCCTGGACAGGGAAAAGCCCAGGGTTGGAAGACTCGAGGTCCTGGTCCATACCCTCCGCCGCCCCACCAGCATTGTTCCGCTCTGCCTCTAGGACGTTCACCCGAGCCTCGAGGTCAGCAATCCTTTGTTGAGCCAAGGCCAACTGGTTGTTGAGCTGGTGGGTGACGGTGTTGGCGGTTAGGGTTACCTGGGTACGGACGGACGATGAAATGTCTCGAAGGACGTTCGACGCAGTCTCTGAGGCAGTCGTGACAATCTCGATCTGCCGAAGGTCGACATCCTCCAGGGCCGGAAGCTCGAGCGAGCTGCCCATCGCTGGGACCGACAACCCGAGGTAACGCACCATCTCCGACTGCTCACCGATCAATTGCTCGAGCGGGACCAGGGCGTTGTGGACGCCTAAACTCCCAAGCACGAACAGCGGGAGAGTTGGCGGGGTCGTTGGCGGATTGGGGATCGAAGGGGAAGTTGAGCGTGTGATTAGGGATCGAAGAGTGGAACAAAGCGTCGAGGTCGACTCGAGAAATGGGCAGAACCCCAATCGACTCAGGAGGTTGAATGGACGTAATTCCAAAGTCCCAGCTAGCCTCGGCCGAACCTCGGCACACTTACGACTGGGCACTCACCGATGTGGGTTTTGTCGAGAAGAAGTAGTCGGATAACCCATCGGAAGAACTGAGCATCGCTGGGACGCTCTGAGGTTGGTGGGGGACTCTGTAACGACTCGGCGACTGGCAGACCAAAGTCGGGACGAGCACTCGTCGTTACCCAGGTTTGTAGAAGGGTAGGATCAATCGTACGACCGTTGGCAAGCACAAGGTCGCTAGAGTACATGCTGGGAGAAGGTGGGTAAGTACGTGACCGGCATCTTGTCTGCTCCCCAACACCTCTGGCGACGGCCCACGACCTGCATGGGCAACCTCGGCGCGCCGCGGCCCCACAGGGCGATGGGCCCCGCTGCCCGAGAAGCGGCCCCGCCCCGAGCGGGACCCTCCCTCGAGGCTCGTCGAGGGTCGAGCCGCAGCCGCCGATCCTCAACCGGAGCCCTCGAGACTCGAGCTACCCTCGAGCTACCCTCGAGCTACCCTCGAGCTACCCTCGAGCTACCCTCGAGCTACCCTCGAGCT
>Ga0233341_1000099_pt1 | contig 11294 bp, 4 predicted proteins | sample GEONDECOMP247_FD_180672 | JGI IMG/M metagenome (GOLD analysis project Ga0233341, IMG submission 180672) | Leaf litter microbial communities from Shasta-Trinity National Forest, California, United States - GEON-DECOMP-247 | ecosystem: Environmental > Terrestrial > Plant litter > Unclassified...
CACCTCGCAACCACTTCACACAGGCATGCAGGATGTTCGGCATCGACAGCAGCCTCCTCGCACCTTACAAGAAAGAACACGATGATACCAGCAAGGAGCAGCACTACGAGCCCAGTCCGGCCGCCAACGGCGCGGCCAAGAAGGAGAAGTGGTCAGTCGAGCCACACAGCGAACCCCGCGCCACTTGCAACCTGACAGCGCTGACCCGGGGCCTCAACGGCCCACTCTGCAGGGGAGACCAGACAGTGGGTGTCCACAATGAGGGCGTTAATGGGGGCTTGAACAAGCCCCGGATGGCGATGGCGGTCGAACTCGGGTCTGGTTCGCTCGACAAGACGCGGTTCCTACTGCGGTCCATGTCCCGCCTACTCAACCCGCCGAACATGCAGAGCCCCTTCACCCAGGCCGAGTACCGCGCGCTCGACCTCGAGCGCTCCAGCCTGGTACGCTCACTCGAAGACATGTCGATCCAGGAGAGGGCGGCCGTCACGACCGTCCCGCACGACGGGACCCAGCGCGTGTTCGCGTCGGGCTTGTTTGGGCTGTACGACGACGGCCTCGCCCTCCTCCGCAAGGAGGCCGCTCAAAAGACCACCACTCAGCCGGGCCGCACCTCAGGCGAGCCTCGTGGGATTTCTGACTTCGTCAGGTCCCAGCCCAAGGCTGCTGCTCCAGAGCCAGCCGAGGGAGACGAGACCAAGCGGTCCATCCTGTGGCTGGGCTCGTCGATCGGGAACCTTACGCGCGACGAGGCGGTCGGGTTCCTGGGCATGGTCGACCTGGGCGCGCACGATACGATGTTGATCGGGATCGATAACTGCGACGACAAGGACAAGATCGAGCTCGCTTACAACGACCCCGCCGGCGTGACAAGGTCGTTCATCCTGGCCGGCCTGGACGAGGCGGGCCTGCAGCTGCACGGCAGGCTTGGCCCGGGCGAGGGGCTGTGCGCGGACGCGTTCGATTACGTGTCGAGGTATAATTCGCGCTTGGGACGCCACGAGGTACTTCCGCCCTGCTGACGTATGGGATCGTAATGACGCTCTCGGTTTATTGATGGTTGGCTTCCTGTGTGCAGGCGTACGTGAAGCCGAAAAAGGGCAAGCATCGGATCCCGATGCCCGACTCGACCGACGACGTCGTGCTCGACCAGGACGAGCACATCTTTGTGGAGACGTCATACAAGTACACCCAGGACGAGGTGGCCGACCTGCTCGCGGCCGCTGGCCTGCGTGAGGTCCAGCGCTGGTCCGACTCGACCCAGGTGCATTCCGTCTACCTCGTCGAGAAGGCCGCCGTCGGGCTGCCCGTCTCGCAGCCAAACCCGCACGGCTTGCCGTCGATGGCCGAGTGGGAGCGGCTGTGGGCTTACTGGGACATGCTCCAGCTCGACGTGATTCCCAAGGAGATGATGCACACCAAGACAGTCGACCTCCGCCATATCCCGCTGTTTTACGTCGGCCACATCCCCGCCTTCCGTGCGATCCACCTCGCCCGCGCGTTCGACGAGCCCCTCATCGAGCCTGCACACTATGCCACTTGGTTCGAGCGTGGAATAGACCCCGACGTCGACGAGCCCGAGGTGATCAACCACTCGCACTCCAAGGTACCCGCCACCCAGGCCGAGTGGCCGGCCCTGGATGAGGTACGCGCGTACGAGCTACGCGTGCGGGAGCGCGTCAGGCGCGCGTATCGCGAGTGCGACGGCCGCTGGACCCGCAAGCTGGCGCGCGTGATGCAGATGACGTGGGAGCACGAGGCGATGCACGCCGAGACGTCGGCACAGAACGTCCTGCAGGCGTGCGTGCGGCTCCACCGGCCCAGCCAGCTGCTCGGGCCGGACTTTGCGAGCCTGGCGCAGGGGTGGGAGCGTGCGGTCAAAGCGGATGGGGGCAGGGAGGCCAGGCGAAAGGCCGTGGTTGTGTTTGATCGGACGGAGGTTCAGCTGGGCGTAGAGGATGACGAGGCTGAGGACGGGACCAGGCCGTTCGACGCGGCGGATCCGTTCGTGTGGGACTGCGAGGCTCCGGCGAGGATGGTCGAAGTGGGTGCGTTCAAGGTCCGCGCGCTGCCCATCTCCAACGGCGAGTACCTCCAACACCTCACCCGCCTCGCCACCGTCACCGAAGCCAACTTCCCAGCGTCGTGGGCTCCTTCCGGAGACGCCCGGACTACGGACCCCACCCAGCTCGCGGTCAAGACGCTCTACGGCCTTGTCCCGTTCGCGCTTGCCCGCGACTGGCCCGCCGCGGCGTCGTGCGTCCAGCTCGAGGCCGTCGCGCGCGCGGCCGGCGGCCGGCTCCCGTCCCAGTCCGAGATGGCCGTGTTTCACCGCGCTCACCCGGCCGCGGGCACGCACGCCAACGTTGGCCTTCGGCACCTCCACCCGGTCCCGCCGACGCTGCCAGGCGCGGTGCGGAGGCAAGGCGGGAGCGTGCCCGCGTCCAATGGTGGGCTGTGGGAGTTCACGTCGACCGTGCTCGGCCCGCACGACGGGTTCAAGCCGAGCGCGATCTACCCGGGCTACTCGAGCGACTTCCATGAGTGAGTTTTGGAAAACCTGCACCCCGGCAAAGGGTCGTGGCACGGAAAGGCTGACGTAACTTGAGAGGGGCTTGCTTGCAGTGGCAAGCACGTGGTGGTAGTGGGAGGGTCGTACCTGACGGCGGCCCGGCTGGCGAGGCCGAGCGGGGTCAACTTTTACCAGAAGAAGTAAGCAAATCCAGCCTTCTCTTCTGTGATATCCCTTTCTTTGTGGTGTTCACAAGCTGTCGCCCTCCGCAGCTACCCGTACGCGCTGGCGACCGCGCGCATTGCGTTCGACGCCTGAGCCGGCCGCGCCCGCCCCGCTTGATGTGAGACGCACCAGTGGCCGTGTACATAGACTGTGTGTTCATATCTCAAGTGGACTCGTCCTGTATCTTTGTTCCGAGCTTGTGCGGTGGCGTCTGTGATTGCCCTTGCGAGTGGAGCTGTAACTCAGCAGGCGTTGATCGGATTCGGAGGGGCGCAGGGGGTGGCTCCGGACGAGGCGAAGGGTGTGGTGCGTCCCAAACTGGCTACTCGCAAGTGGCTAGAGCTCACGCAAACAGGTAATTACAACGCGTAACACGAATTCCAGCCCGACCACTGGCACCAATTAAGCACGTGGAAGGATAGCCTCTCTCCAACGCTGAGAACAAAGAACACCGCAATCCGCGCCCTACTCGCGCTCCCCAGCTGCCCCAGGCGCTTCTCGCCACCCACGACCACGCGGAAAACAACAAGCCAGAGCCCATGCATATTACGACTACCTCCCCCTCCCCCTACTTCCTACATACCCATGCCACCCACTAATGCCTCCTCCCCGAGCTCTTGCTCATGCTCATGCTCATGCCCAGCAGCATCCGGGCCTGCTCCTCGACCGAGTTCTGCCGCTCCGGCGCGCCGAGCGGGTGCATGTGCGGGTACCCGATCGAGGGCGAGCTCCGGCCGATGCCAGGCCGGCCGCTCAGGCTCGGCGAGCGCGGCGGCACTGCGCCGGGCACGGTGGCGAAGTCGAGTCGGCCCAGGCGGGCCTTGGATAGCGACCGGGGCGGCGTTGACGGGCCGGGCACGGCTGGTGCGGAGGCGTGGCGGGCCTGAAGGGGAGGGGGTCATTCAGTCGTCAGCGCCTCAGCCCTCGCATGGTTACTCGCCACCGCCCCCAAAAGCTCAGCCAGTCCCACTCACCTCGGTCACGTCGTCCGCCCTCCTGCCCCTCGCAAACGTGCTGCTCCGTTCCTGCTCCTCATCGTCCATCTCCTCCGGCTCGTTTACAATCGGGCTTCCGGACGCGCCCAGGACCCTGTCCGGGTCGAATGGCTCGGCCCCGAGCGAGCTGTCGCTCTCAAGCTCCTCGATCCGGTGCCGCAGCTCGACAGAGTCGACCGCGCCTTGCTGCTCGTGGTCGTCCGACTGAAGCGCGTGCTCGACCAGCTCGCTCGGCGTGCTCGCCTGGACCACGACCCTGGGCGGGACCAGCGTCCCCTGTGGCCGAACGGTCGCGCCCGTGTCCTCCCTCTTCCTGGCCGGGGCGCTGCCCGTCCGGTCACTCGACTGGGAACGCTGCACGGCCATCTGGACGAGTGGACTCCCGCTCCTGGGCGTCGACACGCCCGACGAGTGGCCGCTCCCAAGCGCCTTCATCCTCGCGCGGAAGCCCTTTGCGACGCTCTTCTTGACCTGGCTGCGCGCGTCCTGGAGCGGGAGCGTGCGGTGGGCCTTGTTGAGGAGCTGGCCGACGAGCGCGCCCTTCTGGCCCCAGACGCTCTTGATCATGTCGCGCTTGATGGCCTGGAGCAGGTCCTCCCAGCTCCACGTCTTGCCGCGGTACTGGATCGGCGGCGTCGAGTAGGTGATGTCGCGCAGGTCAGGCAGGTGCTTGAAGCTACCGGTCCCACCCTTGGGTGAGCGGTACGACAGGCACAGGACCGTCGATGAACACTCGACCAGGACGAACGCCCGGTTCTTGGCCGCCCGGCGGCGCATCTCAACCGCGTCCAGGCCTGCCTCCTCCTCGTTGGCCTGCACGGCCAGCATCTCGGCCGAGGCCGTGTGCCGGAGGCGGTGCTCAAAGCTGGACGCTATCGAGGCCGACGACGAGTTGAGCGGCAGGCGCGGGCTGCTGTCGTCGGGCCCGAGCAGGCTCCGGCTGCTCCTGGCAGTGCTGTTAACTGACTCGGCCGAGCGGTTGTAGGGCAGGAGGAGCGACCCAGACCGGTTCCCGCTCGAGTTGCTCCGCTTGCCCCCCTTTGGCGACCGGACCGAGGCGTCATCGTCATCGTCGTCCGACTCGTCGTCGTCCGAGTCTCCCTTGGTCGAGCGGCCATCGGCGCGCTTGTCCTTGTCCTGCTGGAAGACGTAGTCCATGATCATCTTGCCCACGGCGTGCTCGAGGTTGAGCTTGATCGGGTGCAGGTGCAGCTCGAGGCGCTCGACGATGGCGATCCCGCCCACGGCCGGCAGCCCGTTCCACAACGCGGCCGCGAACATGTCGGCCTTGCACAGCTGATGGTTCTCGACGCGGTCGTGCTTCGAGATGATCTCGGGGAAGACCGAATCGGGTGACGAGTTGAGCGCCTTCAGGTCCTTGATCAGGAGCCGGTTCTGGACCGAGCTGTCGGTCTTTGTCGCCCACGAGAACTCGACGCCGGTGATGGAGAACTTTGCAAAGCTCATGCCCGTCTTGTCGAGCATGTGCCAGACGAGCTCCTCGGCGATCGCCTCGAGCTGGACGCCCGCGCCTGTCTTTGTTTTGTCGCGCTTGTCGACGGCGCCGTTGAGGTCCTGGGCGAGCGTGATGGCGCTGACCAGGACCGAGAGCTGGTTCGAGAGCAGGTTGAGCTCGGCCCGGTGCACGAGCAGCTCCTGGCGGCCCCACTCGTCGAGCTCGTCGAGGTGGATCTGGTACTGCTGCGCGAGCTCAACCAGGCTGCGGATCTTGTGCTGCAGGTCCATCACCCGCTCGGCCGAGCCGGCCAGGTTGGAAAAGTCGTTAGTGAAGACCATCTCCTGCAGCTCCTTGTTGCGCTGGGCCTGGACTGGGTCGCTGTACAGGAGCAGATCCGTCACGACGTTGTAGATCGCCGCGAAATGGTCGGGCTCGGCCGAGACCGAGAACTTTTCGCAGTGGACCGAGATGCGGTCCGTCTGGCCGGTCGGCTTCCGGCCCCCCTCGTGGCTGTGGCGTGACGACTGGGACGTCATGCGCAGGTTGTTGTACTTGTCGTACCGCATCGCCGCCGACGTGCGCGGCACGACCCGGTCAAAGCCCCACGGGTCAATCTTGAGGTCCACGAGCGTCTCGAGTGGGACGAACGCGGCGCCCTTCTGGCCCCGGCTCTGCTCGCGCGGGTAGAAGGCCTGGAGGCCGTCCAGGTTAGCGTACGTCTGGTGCTTAACCATCGTGTTGACAGCGTCATCTGGCAGCTGAGCGTCAAGGATGGCAAACACCTTGACGGTCGCGCGGAATGCTGTCAGGATCACGCTCGACTTTGCGTCAACGTCGCTCTTCAGCGCGATCTGGGGCTTGATGAACATGCACAGGTGCGACGACTGGAGGTCGTACGCGTCGGGCAGGTCATCGGCCGCGCAGTTTGGGTCCACGTTAAGCTTGTCGCCAAAGCTGGTCCCGCCCCGCTGCGAGGCGTCGTCCGCGGCCCAGATGCCAGCCGGGGCCCGGTTGAGGAGGTCCTCGAGGAGTTGGTTGCCGTCCGGGTCGGCCGAGTCGGCCTCGGGCTTGCGCGCGGTGGATCCGGTTCGGGTCGACTTGCGCCGAGACCAGTGCCGGCGGTGCTTGCGTTCGTGCTCGGTCGCGAGGTCGCGGATAAACTTGATGGCCGAGGCCGAGAGGTGGTAGACCAGCCCTCGCCGCTCCCGGTGCGAGTAGTAGTACTGCAGGAGCACCTCGCGCGTCAGGTTGGACACCTGGATCGTCGGGTTGTGGACCATGTACCGGTTCTCCCACCCACCCCACTCCTGGTACAGGCTGTTGGTCAGGTGGGGAAGGTGGATGTCGTCGCTCGAGTCCTCGTGCGACTCCTCGGGCTTGGCCTTGACTGGAACCGCGAACGCCTGGGCCGTGCGCTGGTCAGTCCATCCTTGCTTGGGCACGTTGATGTCGGCCTTCTGGCCCGCCGAAGGCTCCTTATCCAGCGTGTCCGGCTGGGGGAACGCGCCCTCGTCCGGCTTGGTCTTGTTGCAGTCGCGCAGGTGGACGAGGCGGTCGACGATGCGCTGCGTTGCCGCAATTCGGAGCTGCAGCTCGGCCGCGGTGCCCTCGTGTACGTTGGCGGCCGGGTTCTCGGCCTCGTCGTGCAGCTGGGCTAGCCGTGCCTCGGCTAGGTCGATCTGGATCAGGAGCGAGTCGGTCGCGCAACCCATCAGGCACGTGTGGCTCGGCTCCTTGCCAAACTTTGTCTTGGGCGGGTCGAGGACAGTCATCTCGGGCTCGTCGCCGTTGTCGTCGACGACGCTGTGCGGGTCGTCGTCCTTATCAGACGCCGGCTTATTCGACGCATCGGCGTTGCGGAAGTAGGTGAATCGGGGACAGACCACGAACGGCATGACCCGCAGCTCGGGCTGGCGGTCCCACACGGCGTACGTCAGGTCGGAGAAGTCGTCCAGGTCGCGCCACTCCTGCTGCTCCATCTCCTCCTCGGCCGTCAGCGGTGTCGCCCGGGCCCGGCCCCGCGCGCCCTCGTCCTGGTGGTCGTGGTCCAGCTCGGGCAGGTTGTGCACAACGGCCTGCTTCTCGGGCTCGTCAAAGGTGGCCGTGATGGCGCGCAGGTCGACGCCGTCGAGGTCGACCTCGCACATGTAGAATGCCTTGTGGATCACCTTCTTCATCTCGGCCGAGTCGGGCTTGTGGATGATTTCCTCCTGCTCACGCTGGTGCAGGTCCACGTTGAACCGGCCAATCTTGCCCTTGAGCCCGAGCACGGTTGTGACACCGTCCTGCCACTCCTCGGCGCTCTCCTGCTTGTACGTGTGCGCGATGAAGAGGGGCGCGAGCGAGAAGCGGTACTTGATCGTCGCGCAGTGCTTGCCAAACTTTTTGGACGGCGCCTGGGCCGACGGGAACAGCTTGCCTTGCCGGATTGGGAGCGACATGGTACCGTCAAACAGGTTCCACCACCGCCAGAAGTGGGTGCTTCCCTGAGGCGAGAAGTGAAGCGAGTTGTAGCCGTGCTGGGGCGGAGTCTCGCCCTCACCCTCGCCTTCCCCATCCCCCTCGCCGACCGACTCTCCGGCCTGATCGGCCGTCGAGTGTGACCTGGGCGAGCTGTTCCTGCCCGAGACGGGCGAATCGGCGTTGGACGGGAGCGAGAGCGTCAGGGGCGAGGTGAGCGAGAGCGAGAAGTGGATAAAGTCGGACCGGAACCCCTTAAACGAGTCGACGACGGTGCCGTCGGCGTGGCGAGCGGCCGTCTCGGGCGTGACAGTATACACCTGCCAGTGTGGCGTGAAGTCATCAAAGAAGCGGCACTTGCGGTGGAATGTCGACTGGTTCGCGCACGCCGGGTTGGCGCAGTCGCGTTCGCACGTGCGCTCGAGGACGGCGCCCATGCCCCAGCGCACGCCGTTCTTGAACTTGGCGCAGATCTTGATAAAGTCGGCCTCGACCCCGAACCGGCCGTCCGTGCTCGAGCCCGAGTCGCGCGCCGTCTCGTAGCCCGAGTCGGACGAGTCGTGGCTGGTCATGCCCGAGGCGGCCTCGTCGACGTAGCCGCGCAGGTTTGGGATCCCGAGGATGTAGTCGTCCGAGATGATCTGGAAAAACTCCTTGTCCGGGTTGTCGAGCCCGATCAGGAACTTGATGTTGCCCTTCCACGCCTTGGCGAACCCGGCTCCGAACCCGGTCAACGCATACGGGTCCCGGCCGCCCTTCAGGTGGAAGTGGACAGGGCCGTCGCCCTCGAACAGGAACTGGACACGCCAGTGGAACTGGAGCCGTAGTTTGTCCCAGAACCCGATCCGGTCGCTCGGGTCAGGCGACGGCTTGGAGAGGGTGTCGATCACCTTGGCCACGTCCTGGATCGCGGGCTGGATCGAGTTGCCCCATCCGATTCGGGTCGCGTACGGCGTGCGCACCTTGATGACCGGCTCAGCGTATGTCTTGACCGGCATCGCCGAACGGGGAACTACGATTGAGTAGAGCGGGCCTTTGCCGTGCGCGGCGTGCGCGGGCACGATCTCGGTCGGAACCCGGCGGGTCGAGTCGGCGCTGGCGAGCTCCTCGCCGATGACGAGGTCAGTCTCGAATGACCACGCCGGCGGGCTCAACTCGTGGCCCGGCCTGCCCCGGTCGACGGGAGGGATGTGCAGCAGCGGCAGCGGGTAGTCGCGCAGCTGGACCCGGAACTCCTCCATCTGCCACGAGATGTGGAGCGGGATTAACAGCGTGAAGCGAGTGTCCTTGGGCAGGCCCTTGCCGACCTTGTGGAGGTACTCGGGAAGCTGGTCGAGCGGGAACGACGGCTTGGTGATGGCCAAGTGCAAGTCCTGGAACGTCGCCCTCGCCAGCGGGGCCGACCGGGTCGACGGGACCAGCTCGATCGGCAGCTTGGCGTCGGGCCGTTTGGTGTCGGTGACCTTGGGCCCGTACAGCTTGCGCACGACGAGCTCCTCCCGCCTGGCCTGCTCGGCCACGGCGTTGCGCATCCGCTTAGCCCAGTGGGTCGAGTTGTAGACCTGCATGTTGGCGCGGGCCTCCTCGATCCCGACCGTGTGCGCGCCCGTCACCTTGCGCGCTTTCCTGGGCGTGCTGTGAGTGCTCGAGTGGTGCTGCCCTTCGACATGCTCGTCGCCGTCGGTCTCATCCACCTCGCCCCGGACGGCGCGCTCGATCGCGTCGACCTTGGCGTCAAACGCGGCCTCGCGCTCAATTCGGGCCGCCTGCTCCTCGTACCCGGCGCGCCAGATGATGTTGAGCCGGGTCTCGAACGGGTCGTCCTGCAGCTCGACCGCGAGGACGGGGATCTGGATCGAGATCTGGGGCAACCGTTTGGCGGCCTCCTCCTCGGGCTCAAGAATTGAGTCCATGCCGCCCTTGAGATGTTGGTGCACGAGTTGCTTGGTCGCCTTGAGCAGGTTGGCCGTGTTGTCCACGATGCGCGAGAAGATGAATCGGAACGGGATCCTCAGCCGCGCTGAGTCGCTCCGAACGTCTACCACGAACGCCTGGCTGCCCTGGTTCGCGCTGCCGGCCTGGGGCCGGACCCCGAGCTTGGTCATCTTGAGGCGGAAAATGTCCTCCCACTTGCCCGCCATGGTCGGGCTGTCGCCCGCCAGGAGGAGCGCGTCCCACTGGGCCCGGAGGCCGAGCTTCTGGCTGAACTCGAACTGGGGACGCCGGAGGTTGAAGTAGAGATGGACCATGTGGGGCAGGGTCGGGAACAGGTGCAGCTCGTCAAAGTCGGCCCGGACTTGGACGAGCGGCTTGGGCCGGTGGGACTTGCTGAACTGGTTGCTGCTACTTGGCTCGGGCGAGGGCTCGGCCGAGTGGGGCACAATTTCGGGTTTGAGCGACCTAAGCGCCGAGATGGCGACCAGACAGAGATAAATACTGAACAGATCGATCCGAACCGTCGGCGCTTCCGACTGGAGAGTGACGGTCACGTCGTCCAGCGGAGTCTCGGCTGCGTCGTCCAGGGCCTCCTTCTCCTCCGCGTCGGCCAGGTACTCGCGCACCTTGAGCCGAACGGCGAGGTGCGGGATCGAAAATATTGCCTTGGCGGGACGCTTATCCTCGTCGTCCTCGCCATCGACGCTTGGCGAGCGCGGCGGGGTGTCCCTGCTGGTGGGCGCGACGCTCTTCCTGCGCTTGTCAAGGTCGGCGATGTGGGCCCGGTTCTTGAGCTCCCAATCCGCCTGCTCGGCCTCGTGCTCGTCGACGAGGGACCCAAACTTGCGGGAGTGGCCCCGGCTGCTGCGCGCGTCCACGACCGGCAGCACGCGGAAGTCGTTCATGCCACACTTGATCAGCAGCGACGGCCGCTCGTTATCGACCGCGACCGCCGCGTTGGCCTCGACGCGGATGTCTTCGCGCAGCTCGAGAGCGAGCCTCCGCGACGGGCTCACGTCGTGCTTGATCTCAGCCGCGCGCAGGGCCTCGACCACGAGCGAGCCGCAGTGGATGGCCACGCCCCGGCACGCCTGCCAGTCGTTTTTCGGGTCGGAGCCGGCGATCCGGACGTCGAGCGTGCCGACGGCGCCGTACAGCCGCATTTCCGCCGGGAGGAAGAACACGAGGGGCTTGGGCGCGAGCACGGGAGGGCTGTCCACGACTGAGGGCTTGCGGGCGCGCGACGTGGCCGACGCGGTGGCCGAGGCGAACGAGATGAGGAAGTCCTTGATAGCGCCGAGCACGAGCGGGCGCCAGCAGTCGACCGTGATGTTCTCGACCAGCAGGTTGACGAACCCCTTCCGGGTTGAAAGATCCAGGTTGGGCTCCACCCCCCTCGCGCCGTGGACTTCGGTGCCAAGGATGACCTGCTGCGAGGTCACCTCGACGGGACCGATCGACAGGATGTTGAGCCTCGCCGGGTCCGACGGCAGACTGGGCAGCTCGCCCTCTTCGCCCCGCTCGTGAGGATGGCCGTGGTTGGTCGCGAGGATGAAGACGGCGAGTGAACCGGCCGACAAGTGCCACCGGGTCCTGTACTCGAGCGGGTACTCGCCCAGCTGCTGCAATTCCCACGTTTTGGGAGCGCTCGGAACGCGCTGGTAAGCCGCGTGATGGAGCGGGGGTGGCGGTGGCAAGCCGAGCTCCT
>Ga0233341_1000100_pt1 | contig 11230 bp, 10 predicted proteins | sample GEONDECOMP247_FD_180672 | JGI IMG/M metagenome (GOLD analysis project Ga0233341, IMG submission 180672) | Leaf litter microbial communities from Shasta-Trinity National Forest, California, United States - GEON-DECOMP-247 | ecosystem: Environmental > Terrestrial > Plant litter > Unclassified...
GAACCCCTTCAGCGGAGAAAAGCTGAATTGGGTCTGCTTGGTATCTCCGAGACGGCCGCCGGTGCCGTAGCCGCACATCCTCATGTTGTTGCGCGTTTCGTCGGTGACGATACCAGTGTGGAGCCGCTGCAACGCCACATCCTTGACCCGCAACGGCTCCCACTTGTCCAACCCGACCAGCTCCTCGCCCACACCCAGCCCAACAGGCTCACGCTTGAGCTGGACACGCTCGGGGTAGGTTCTGTCCGAGTCGCCCTCGAAGCCAAGCACAAAGTTGCGGTTGGCGCCCCAGGTGAAGAGCTCGAGCCTTCCCGGATTGGTGGTCGAGTTTGAATGGTCTGACGGGTTGGTGCCGTCGACGGTCGAGTTGTACAGGTCAAAGGGTGTGAGTCCTTCGTGGTCTTTAAGGTTGGGATCGATGTTCGGGTGCGAGAGGAGTAGGCGCGCGCCTGCGATGTTCTGCGGTGGGAAGGCCGGCGGGAGAAGGTGCACGTGCGTGAGTGACAGCGCGAGCCAAGCAGCCGAAGCCACGGTGAGCGTAAACTTACGCCGACGTAGAGCGCCCTGCACCACCAAACACGTGCCCAATCAGTACACCAAGCTTTCCGAGTCATCTCGCCACGATGGACGCGTGTTATTCTTACCTGTGCAACGCGCCCCACCCACTTTCTGTATCCTGAAGGTTAACCTGCAAACTGCCCACTCCAACGAGCAACACCAACCAATCCACAGCCCAATCATCCACCTCATTTGATACTAAGTGCAGCACTGTCCGCCCCAGGTGATCCCTCCTGTTGACCTCGACCCCTACTGCGTGCCCCACCACTCCGCCGCCTCCACCTCCGGAGTAACTCCCCGGCGAGCGCGACAGGAGCCCGGAGGCGGTGCTCCCGCCGGACGCGTTGGCCTGCCGAGCATTCGACAGGAAAGCCCTCGCTTTGCCAAGGGATCGGTTGGCGTAGAGGGCGTGGAGGTCGGTTGTAGCCATGAGATGCGAAGGCAGAGGCGAGACTCGATCTCCGGAGACGGTCAGCGGCTCGAGGCGGCTGGCTGTCAGGGGAGAAACCGGGTCTGGTGACTCTGGAGATGAGCTGCTACCTGGTTGAGACTAGCTGCTCTGAAATTATGCGCGTTGGGCGTTGAGTTGAGCTGACGAGGGTGGCGACCAAGATGGGCCTGAGCTCCCTGGTCTGAGGTTTGGGTCTGGCTGTTCGATCGGCGCCTCGGGCCCGAGCCCGGCATCCCGCCCGCCCGCCTGCCCGCGAGCGCCGCAGTAAACGCCACTTGCCCCCGGCCTGCCGCTCTGCAAACCCATATCCGCGTCCGCATCCACCATGATCCCAATGAGCGTGTGTCATAATCACAAACAACAAGCCAGCTTGAAGCAGGCGTCCCTCAGAGGACGCGTGCGGTTAATTCGCCGCTCCTCACGTCGCCGCCACGCGAGCGGAGCTGGCTCGGTAGCCGGCCGCCTGACAACTTCCAGTGCTCCAACCAACGCGTACTACTCCATACCAGGTATGGAGGGGTAGCAAGTTGGGTGGTGAGGTGGGCACGGTGAGATTCGCTGCGCGGATGCGACGGTGGCGGTGTCGGTAGGGCGGCGAGAATGAGCCCGAGCTGAATGGCAAGACGCGCGACGATCGGCCGCTCGGTCCGGCGTGCCAGCCCAGCCCAGCCCAGCCAAGTGTTGAGCGTGGCAGGCTCGACCAGGACTAAATTGCCAGACCGACCCCAGGCAAAACCAGCATCACTCAGCTTGCAACAGCCCTGAGTTTGTCGTCAGCCTGATTTGAGGTGTTCCTAGCTCGGACCAAGCCAGCCTCGGTTTTTCGGCCGCCCGCCTAAGCTCAGCTCGGCCCAGTTTAGCTTAAACCTCGAAACGACCAAACAGACAACCAATTTCGGTAGCTATAACAATTGACTCGGTTGATTCTAATCGACTAGCTAATCGCGCGTAGTCCTCGGGGATTTACGTTCGAGGTACCTTCCCAATCGACACTATGCCTTCCTGGCGCGACGGACCAGCTCCGGCAGCAGCCTCGTCATCAGCACAATCATCATCAACAACCACGGCAAGCTCAGCACCTTCCAAGACTTCACTGCGCAAGCAAGCAGCAGCCGCAGCAGCTTCACGCCGTGTTCGGTCGCCCTCTCCCATTCCGGGGCCTTCCCACTCAGGATTCAACCCATCCACCCCAGCACCGCTACCCAAGAAAGCGCGCAGTGATGGACCAGCTTCACTCCTGTCGAGGATAGCAGCCGCAAATGACCCGGCCACTCCGGGCTCCTCCACCTTCGGCACGCCCGGGCCGGCACCCGGCACTGGGGCCAGCGGGACCGTCACCCCGCGAGCTCAGTTCGAGCAACAGGAGGATTTCATCTCATTCGACGCATCACCACCACCACCGCCCTCAACTGGGAGGCGCAGTGCGAGGGGACAAAAGAGGGAGCGAGACGTGTACGACGTTGATGGAAGCAACAGGATGAAGGATAGGGAAGAAGGCAGGAGCACCCCCTGGTGCCAAACGCCCGGCGTAAACTGGAACAAGTGCAGAAACGCCACACAAACGTAAGCAACTCGTTTTGGGCTGGGTCTGGCATGTGGAACTCACAATCTCACATGCTGGAAATCGGGAACATGTTCGCGAGCGATTAGGCTGACTGGTTGTTGGTTCGATTTTGCCACTCGCAGGCTGAATCTCGAGGCACACGCCTACATTGACTACATCTCGCCCACACCGGCAGAGCACGAGCTCAGGCTTCTTACGATTGAACTCGTCAGGCGTACTATCAAGGCGAGATGGCGTGATGCCGAAGTTGAATGCTTCGGTTCAGTGGGAACAGGCTTGTACTTGCCAGGAGGGTGAGCATCAAACTGCCCTCTCGCCGCGACTTCTCTTCTTCCCATGTCGTTGATTGCCATTCTCCCTTTCACAGTGACATCGACCTCGTCCTGCTCTCATCCTCAATGCCCGCTCCGCCGCTTAAACCCTCCCCCTCGCTCCTTCACCAAATTGCTGCGCTCCTGCTCCACTCTGGCCTGGCTGTGCCTTCGTCGCTGATTGTGATCGCCAAGGCGCGCGTCCCGATTGTCAAATTCGTTACACGGTGGGGAGGCTTCTCAGTCGACATGTCGGTCAACCAGCACAACGGCGTCGACGCGGCCGTGCGCGTGCGCCGGATGCTTGAGGAGTTCGCCTTCCGCCCCAGCTCGTACCGCGAGCCCGGCGGGGCGGGGGATGGAGGGCAGGGCGCTGTGGGCGACGGCACGGTCGGGCCGCCCCAGACGGCCGACGGCGGCAGCGGGGCGGACCATGGCGTGGCGCGGAGCTTGGTGTTGCTGGTGAAGACCTTCTTGGGCCAGAGGGGCATGAACGAGGTGTTCACGGGTGGGCTGGGCAGCTACGCCATCATCTGCTTGGTCATCTCGTTCCTGCAGGTTCACCCAAAGATCCAGTCGGGCCAGATCCACCCGTACCACAACCTCGGCCTTTTGTTCGTGGAGTTTTGCGAGCTGTACGGCCGTCACTTCAACTACGACTTAGCTGGGATCAGTTTGAGGGGCAGGGGAGGCTACTTCAACAAGCACGACAAGGGCTGGTACAAGTCAAACGCCCCGTTTCACTTAGCGATCGAGGATCCCAATGACCCAAGTAAGCACTCCAAGTGCATCTGAACTCGTTGGTCTCCGGAACCTGACTCTGTTACCACTCTTGTCCTGCAGCCAACGACGTCTCGGCCGGGTCACACAACATCCGCGCGGTCCGGCAAACGTTTGGCGGCGCGTTCGAGTCGCTCACCGCCACTCTCGCCCACCGCGCCTCCTGCTTCGCCGCTGCGGCGTCCAACAACCACACCGCCCCGCTCAATGCGTCCTACCTGCCCAACGCCGACTCTCGACCTGACGCGGACCCACTCACACAGTCGATCCTCGGTTGCGTGATCGGCATGTCGGCCGCTGGCCTTGAGGCGCGTGACGACAACGTGCTCCTGTTCGAGGCGGGCATTCTTCAGCGCCTGATCGGCAACTCAGAGCCGGCCGAGGCGGGCGGGGGCAAGAAGCAGCGCCAGCGCGAGCGGCGCGAGGCGGCCGAGAAGGAGAAACAGGCGAAGACGGCGGCCAAGATGGAGCGCAAGCGGGTCGAGAAGGAGGAGAAGCAGAAGAGGAAAGAGGACAAGCGGAGGAGGGTCGAGGAGGGTTTGGCTCCGAGGAGGGTCACGACCGAGGCGGCGCCGGCCGAGGTGCTTGAGGCTGGGATTGACAGGGGTCTGGTGGAGGTGGTCAAGCCGGGAGAGGCCGCAGGAGGGACGATCGAGGGGAACGCCGACTTCGTCGGCCTCGGCTTCTCGAGCGATGACGATGACCAGGATGACGACGAGCCAGTCGCGCGGACCTTGTTCGCCCCGCCTCGTGGCCAGTCTGGCTCCGACGACGAGGAAGACTCGCGCTACTCTGCCTCGACTACCAACAAGCAGCAGAAGCAGAGGCAACGCGGCCCCTCCCGCTCGCCCGCTCCGCCGGCGCAGCAGAGTGTGGTCTACACCGTCATCGACTCGAGCGACTCGGAGATGGACGAGGGAACCTCGGGCGACGACGACGTCGTCATTGGCGGCACCGGCGGGTCGATGGTTCGCTCCCGCTCGACCTCGCAGGCGCCTACCCAGCCCCCGCAGGCCACCATCAAGGGCAAGGCCAAGGTCAACTCAAAGCCGCAGCCGACCCGGTCCAGCTCGTCCTCGTCAACCGGCTCAGGAGTGGCCGCGGTGCAGTCGCTCCGCCCCGAGGCGGCCAACCGGAGCCCCAAGAAGCTCTCGGTTAAGGGCGCCGCCCGGGTCTCGTCCAAGGAGCCCTCGCCCGCGCCGGACAAGGAGCCCTCGTCCGGGGGGTCGCAGGCCGACAAAGGCGCGGCGCAGGTGGCCAAGGAGGTCGCCATGAAGGAGGCAGCGCTGCGGGTCAAGGAGGGGATGGAGGCGAGGAAGCGCAAGCTGCTGGGCGCAAACAAGACCAAGGAGGACAGGGACAAGGCAAAGGCCGCGTTCTGGAAGGGTAAGGCTGGAGGCCGAGGAGAGACTGACATGATCGAGCTGAGCGATTGAGTAGCGTCTTCGGTGTAGATGGCGGGTTTGCAGCTTGGCTTGTTGCATTGTTTGGATTTTCACACCTAGATTCCTCACACGTGTCAGTCGGACCGAGAGCTCAGCCGGATCCAGTCCAACTCACTTTGCACAAATTAACCCTTCCCGCGCACAAAGCCAGCACACACTACCAATGGACTAGTCCAAAGCTGTACCGCCCCCTGCTGTCGCCCTGCCCGGTCACTCAACGAAACCAAATCAAAACTCTACCGCCACGCCACGCGCACGCGCCTTGCTCTCCAAGCAGCCTCCATCGCAAAAGCTTCAGGAACGTTGCAAGGTTGTCGTCTGCACAGAAGTCCTTGTCGAAGGGCAATACAAATTCCTCGAGCTCGCGCACACTGACCAAGTCCCCATCACAAGCCGCGAGCAAGTTCCTGGCCGTGACGTCGGCCATCTCCGGGTCGGAAGAAGTATCGAGCCGCTGGGGCGGGCGGAGGAGGTGCTTGATCGCGTCAGCAATCAGCTGCCCGTCCAGCGTCCTGCCCTGAATCGTGTCGGGCTCGAAGACGGGGGGGTGCTTCACGTTGGTGAACGTGTTCCAGATTTGTTGGTTGTGAGGATCGATCCAGCCGGCCTTGTCGTCCAAATCCATGTCTCGCACGTCCCATAGTGTGAGTACGCGGATGATCGTTTGCTCGAAGATGAAGAGGAGGATTTTGTCTGAGAACTGGCGCGAGAAGCTCGTCATCTGGGACACACAACACAACCCAGTCAACCATCTCCGGTGGCCGCCTGCGACCTTCAAATCGCCGCCGATCAGTCTGGCACTCACAATTGGTGGCGAGCGTGCTGATTGCAGGAAGGAGCAAGGCAGGGATCACGGTTCTTTTCGTTTTATTGGGCTGGACCAAACACCCGTTTTCCTCTCAGTCCTCTCTCCTCCCCTGCCAGCGCGCCACCCCGTCCGCGCATGGCCACACCCCCACCCCGCCCCACCTCGTCCCGCCACAGTTGGCGCCTGCTGACTAGGCACCCCCAAATCGACGAGCACAGGGTGTTGTACTTTCAGGACAATCGAAACTCAAGCGCGTGCTCGAATTTTGCCACGACATCGACCCGGTCGAACCGTCCACCTCGGCTGACAGCCACCCGCGCCACACGGTCCAGCACCAACACCGTGGCCTCCGTGGATGACCACTCCTCATTCTCCAACGCCTCCGTCGTGGGCAGCCTCAACACCTTCCCCGCAGCCATGCTCTTCTACTCGCTTTCGAACGATTCTAATGCGGCCTCGTATACATGCACCACCCCATCATGCTCGACCGCAATGTCGAGCGTTGTCAACGGTCCCGGCAGGGCTTGGGCTTGCAGCACGCCCCGCACGACGTTGCCCTCGTACACGTGCCTGAACACCTGCGTCTCGGAGCACGTCTCAACCACGCACAAGTGCTCCAGCCTGAGGCCCATGTCCCACGGTTCCCACGAGCAGCACTTCCAGTAGGCAGCGTGCGCGACAGACGGAGCGCGAGCCGCTGGGGCAAAACCGCGACGAGCGGGTCGTGGGAGGCGTACTGGATCTCGCTCGAGGGATCGTGCGTGTAGGTGAGTTGGGTCACGGCACGGCACCGGCATAGCCAGCTGACTCTGACACATTTCCTTTGAAGCAAACTAACCTGCACACGAGCGGGATCCCCGGCAACTCGGAATTGTAGGAAGGAAGGACGGGGTCGCCGCCATAACGCGACGCGGCACGCTCCGGTCACCAAACTCTCGACCACGCCTGTGAACTCGTACTCGCGCTCCAAAGCTCGCATTCTCCGCCGCACCGCGCGACTCGGACTCAAATTTCAAGTAAAGACAAACTTATCGTCTGAGTAGTCTAGAAGCCACGGATTCAATTGCCCTAACAAACCGTCGAAGTCCCGCCCGGAACGGCCGCCGCCTGGGTCGCCACTGAGCCAGCGGGGGAGAGCTCTCGAGCTCCCTGCCGTACCCGCCTTGACTCCGTCCATTAGCCATTCGCAAAAAAGCACAAGAATTAGAGATTCATTCGTGGTAGCTTCTGGCTTATTTTAACCTCAAATCGCACCCCGCCTCTGACATCCTGTCCAGAAACGCGCCCCCGTGCGCACACGGGCTCCGGTACAAGCTTCTCGCCCACCCAGTGTCGTCCTCTCAGCAGCTGGACCTGTTCCATCCGTCCGAAATTTCCTACCACATGTCGAGAATCCCAGTTTTTCTACAATTATGACATCACATCAGTGAAGTGGTTCTGCCGCGAAGGTCGGCCGTGAATAAAAAACGTTGAGCCCGGCTGCTCACCTGCACTCGATCTCGCAGCCCGCGCCGGCGACCGTCTCGAGAAACTCAGCCCCCCTGGCGTAGTAGCGCACCAGCTCATCCTCCATCAACCCCGCCACCACTACCCGCCTCAGCCTGCCCACTTCGCCAACACTTCGGCCGCTGAACCACTTGCTCATCACCAGGCGCAGGTCACTCCCGCGTTTCGGCCCGAAAGTCAGATCGCTGACGGTCGCGGGCAACGCGTTGGCGAAATGGGCGGGCAGGCTGTCCGTAGTGGCGAAGCGGACGAGCGAGGGCGGCGCGTCGACGAGGGCAGCTGCGAGCTGGGAAAGCGAGGCATAAGACAATTCGGTGATTGTAAGGGATATGAGCGCTGGGAACGAGGAGAAGAATGAGATTGGGACTAGGCCAGGTTCGATGAAGTGTGAGAGTGAGAGGTGGGTAAGGGAGGGCAGGAGAGTGATCGTTAGGTTGACAGGGCAAAGGAAGGGCATGAGTGAGAGGTGACGGAGCAAAGGGAACGATCCCAGTAAAAATGGTGCTTTGACGTGCAGGTCGATACTAAGCGAAATCAAGTCTGCCACTTCAAAAGGTCAACCTCCCGCCAGGTACACGGCGCCACCTGTCCCCGCTCGTGAAACTCGCCACTCACCACGCAGCATCCCATCACCTTCAAGCTTGTCTCCGAGCTCACTCATACTGCAGCGTTCAACCACGAGTTTCCTAATCTTTGCCTCACTCTCTGCCTCACCGTGAGCTTCGCTCGGCGCGAATAGCTCGGCCAGCTTGAGTGAGCCCCCATAATCGTACCACCGCACGCGCGCCTCGCGCGTGTAAGCACCCGCGCCCGTGGCCCGCCACCTCCTGGCCTGCTCCCGAGAGTGGAGCGTGACCGAGCGGAACATAATCTCCTGTGAGAGCTGACGAAAGCGGCGGTCCACAAGCGCGGTGGCCAGCAGCGGATTGGGCGTGGGTGATGTCCCAGGCGCGGCCGCTGAGTCGGTGTCGAGAGGGGAGGGGATGTCGAGGAACTCGAGGATATCGAGGACAGTTTCGGGCGGAAGCGAGGAAATCGTGGTAGGCATCTTGTGGTGGCTAGTGCGATAAGGATCCAAGGGCCTGAGTGAATGAGTGAGATCGAGCACGAGAGATCGAGGGTTGAGTTGAGCGATCCGAGTTCTTACGCCTTCTGACTTCCCCACACCTGACCCCTCACAGTCACCCCCACCTCCACCCTACGCTCGCACCCCTAGCTCTTGTACTCACCGCGCTGCTCCCTCCTCACGTGTCCGCCATCCATCCAAAAACTTTCCCTAGCCACACCGTCAACAGCTCGATTTTCGTCTGGACGCAATGCGCGCGCGTCACCCCTTACTCACCACACGCGTCCTGTGACCGACCGCGACACCCTCGACCTTCGCACCACCACCACCGCCGTGCGGGGCAATCATGAGGGAACAAACGATGCGAATTTCACTTGTGCTGCTTTTCGAAGTGCTGAATACCATACACAATACAACAAGGTGAGAAGAAGAGCGGGGGAGGAGAGAGAAGGGATGGCAAGTTACTCAGGGCGTGGGCACAGTCCCCCGAAGTCACCAACCCAAAATATAAGAAAGAAGAGGGGGGAGCGCGCAGCACACTGGAAGGGAAATATCTCAACACGGAGGAACCACCACACAAAAACGAGAGTCAACAGAACAAACAAAACAAAGCGCAAGAAGACAAGCCATGCGAGAAGCGGGGGCAACGGTAACGGGTTCAGCACACGACGGGCCAGGCCCCGAGGCGCGAGCCGAGCGGGGCCGACGAAACTCGGGATCTACTGCGAGGTGAATCCCGACTCGAGCGAGGTGGTGTGGCCATGGTCCTCGGCCATGGCGGCCGCCAAAGCCGCCCTGGCGGCCTCCTGGCAGACGGCCTTGGCCTTAAGGTCTGAGCAGAGGTTGTCGAGGTCGAATTGGAACGGCTCGCTCGTCTTCTTCATGAAGGCCTCCTTGTCCATCCCGTAAGGGCACCCCGCCCCCGGCGACACTCCCGCCACCGACGCCAACGAGCCGAGCGACGGGCTCGCTCCCGCTCCCGCGGCCGTCGCGCCCGAGGGCGAGGGCGAGTTGAGGAAGGCCGAGAAGTCGTCGAGCCCGGCCGGGCTCGGGTTGGTGCCGAAAAGCGAGTCGAGATCGTTGAGCGAGGTCAGGCTCGGGGCCCCGAAGTTGGCGGTCGGGTCGCGGTAGGCCGAGAAGAGGTCGTCCGGCGGGGTCGTAACCGACGTGTTGGCGGCTGAGAGCGATGAGCTCGACGCGATCGAGTCTGCACCAGTGGTCGAGGCGGGCGAGGGGACCGAGAACTGCTTGAAGAAAGCAGCCGTGTCGAGGCCGGATGAGCTCGCGCCAGCCGGGACAGCTGAGTTGTTCACCGGGAACGAGGTGTTAGGCGAGTTGGAGAGCGAGCCGAACAAGCTGGGCGCGGCCGAGGTTGAGGCGAGGTACGCGCTGCTGTTGCTCGCAGCCGGGCTGGGCCCAAAGCTGAAGGCGCCGCTGAAGCTCGAGAGGTCGTCAACCTCGTCCTGAGCGGTTGGAGGGGTTGGGGGTTTGAACTGGGAAGACTGAGGCATGTTCTTGGCGTCCTGGTAAGTGAAGGAGAAAGCTGTTTCGAAAACCTGCATCAATTCAATCAAGCACGATCAGCCCCACGCATTGCAATTGATTCGCCACCAAGTCCGCGTGGTGCCTACCTTGAGCCGCTCGTTCTCAGACTGCAACCTGATAAAAGGAAAGCCATCACGAGAAGACGAACTCAAACGTCAGGGAGACTAATTGCGTTTGGGCGAGCGAGGTGAGTTTGTGCTTACCTCTGCAGCAACTGCTTTAATGCCGAGTTCTCAGAGTCTTGAGTCTGCGACTGCTGCTCAAGAGAGAACACACGGTCCTCGAGCTCTTTGAGGTGCTGAAGTAACCAACAACGTGTAAGCATGACACTCATTATCTGAGCCTGCCCTTCACTTTAGTTGGTGCTTACCTTCTCCTTGCGTTCCCTGAAAGCGCGCTGAGCCTGGCGGTTCTGCTGCCGCCGACGCTCCGAAGTCTTGCCCTTGCCGGTACCATCTCCGTCTGTTCACATCCAATGCATACCAATTAGTACCAAGCTCCGGTGGTCAGGCCATACACGAGGGGCGGCCCCGACCGGGCCCCGCAGAGATTGGTGAGTTGTGACTTGCCCTCATCTTCGCTGCCAATTTGATCATGCGTGTGTGCAATCGCGCCCGACTCGCCGGTCGAAGCCCTCCTATCCTTATTGGCGCTTGACTTAGTGTTGTCCTCCTGTTTGCGCTTGTCGGCCGCAGCCATGGCTGCCGGCTTCGGCTGCTTGGCTTGGGCCGACTTTGATTCGACGGGGACCGAGGCGGGCGCCGTGTTGGCCCCGGCTGAGGACTCAGGCGAACTGCCGTTTGAAGATGAAGTTAACTCGGGCGAACTCAATTCGCCACCGAACGCCGTGCTGTTGCCAGCAAGGAAACTCGACAGTTGAGACAAGTCTGCGTGGAGCGAGGGCGGTTCTCGACTGGGTCAGCTTTTTGATCTCCAGCGTGTGGGTGGTGGGTTGCCACGGCCTTCGGAGCGCGGGCCAGGCCGGCGTCGAGGCCGAGCGAACGAGTGTTTGACTGACAAGTGTCGTTGTCCTTTTGGTCTAGGCCGAGGTCCAGCGCTGGGTAACTCGGGTACGCTGTGAACGACATTTCAAGCCGCTCGGGGTGAGGCTGGTTTGAAGTGTCAGATTGAGGTGGAGGCTGAGGGAAGGTTTGGGGGCTGGGCGGGTTGAGAGGGGGGCGGAGGCTGCTTGCTCA
>Ga0233341_1000101_pt1 | contig 11218 bp, 10 predicted proteins | sample GEONDECOMP247_FD_180672 | JGI IMG/M metagenome (GOLD analysis project Ga0233341, IMG submission 180672) | Leaf litter microbial communities from Shasta-Trinity National Forest, California, United States - GEON-DECOMP-247 | ecosystem: Environmental > Terrestrial > Plant litter > Unclassified...
GCTCTAGGCGCACCGCACCCTCCTCTCCTCTCAGGCTACCCTCTTTTGGTTGTTTGCTGTTATTCCTCTTGTTTGCTTCCACCACACCACCGACGCGAACGAGAGGACCGGCCTCGCACGCCACCCGAGCCATCCCCGCGCCCCTGGCCTGTCGGGCCCCCGTCGCAGCCCCACCGGGTGCAGGTCGGAAGACGATTCGGCGGGGGCAGCCAACAGGGTCGACAACGGGGCGGAGTAGTTGTGGGGGGTGACTGGGTAGACTGGTGATGAGGATGACTGAGGCTGAGCTTGTTGGGTCGTCGGCTTTGGCGCGCGAGTGGCGCGCAGTGTGGGGGGACAGCCTGGAGCGGGCGGGGAGATGACCGAGCCTGGGCCTGACGCGCGATTGGGGATCGGCACCAACAAACAAACCACCAACTCAGCACGCACCCGGCCCAGGTTGAGTTAGGTCCAAATCAAGCCCTCAATTGACTATCCCCGCCCATTCACCCTCCACCCCTCCTGGCCCTCGCTTGTTAATGGACCTCTTCTTCCCCCGCCCGGCCGGGACCGGCACGGTCCCTTCCCAACCGGACCGCCCCCGTGCCCACCATGACCACGCCCACCAGGCCGAGGCGTCGTCGTCGTCGTCCTCCAGGCGGCAGCCTCCGCGAAACTTTGCCGAGGCGCGCTCGCTCGCGCGCGAGATCCGCGCGCCCAAGACGCCCTTTGTCACAAAGCGCGCCGGCGCGCCCAACGCGACTGGCAAGGAGCGAGACCTGGCGAGCTGCTCACAGGACCAACTGGTGGAAATGTTAGAGCGTAACACTAGGCTCATCCAAAGCCCGTAGGTCAAACATGACCCATACGCAACTCGCCACCTCCAACCGGTTTGGCTGGCAGTTGGCTGGTTGGCTTGTCGCGGATGGGCTCAACCCCGCACTCGCAACTGGATCGAGCTGAGGCTGACCAGTAACCTGATTTGGTTCTAGGCTTATGCTGAGTGGATTGCCAGATGGTGGAGCCAAAATTCAAGATCATCAACTTCGAATCCAAGCTAGGTTACAAGAAATTCAAGCCATCGCAAACATCCGCCACGGACTATCAAACACTCACATCGACCCAACTAGTCACCAGTCCGATCACTCAATCAAACCTAAACCTAACTCAGCCGGCCAGATGGACACCAACCAAACAGCAGACACTTCTCTCATGTCAAACTCAAGTACCGGGCTGAGCGAGTACGGCGACGGAGCGGCTAGCTCACCAACAACCAAGCGAATGCTGCTAGACAGAATTCACGTGAGCCAGGCTCTAGCTCTCCCGCTCTTGGGGAATAGATCAGTTGGGCAGCAATCAGACCAACGGCTGACTCGGCTGAGGGGCTCATACAGGCTCACAACCCGCACACTTTGATGGGATCAATGTCAATGAAGGAGTCGCTCGACCTGCAGCGGCAGGCAGTCGCAAGGGAACAACAACGACAGGCTCAACAAGCACTCGCGGCCCAAAGACCAACGACAACAGGACACTTGATCAAAGACGCCTATTCCAAAAACTCGGCACTCAACGACTTCATGTAAGCCCGTTCGGCCATCGGCTTGGCCATCGCCCGTCCCGCGCTAAAGCTACTCGGCTGTCCGCCTCGCCCTGGGCCATTTCCAGGTTCCACGCCGACTCGGACGAGGATGACGAGGAGGAGGATGACTTTGGGCTGGGTGCTGGCAAGGCTGGGGTGCTAGACGACGACGAGGACGCCCAGCTGAACCCGTTGCGGACCGCGTATCAGTCTGGCTGGGATCGCGCGTTGGAGCCAGAGCCCAAAATAAAGGAGGAGGAGGACGAGCTGATGACATCGTAAACCAACTAGAGTGGTGCAAGTCCACCCGCTTGTCCAATAGCACGATTCAGCCGGGGGAGGGGGAGGGGATCAACTTTGATCTGCCTGGAAGAGCTGGATCGAGTACGCGCGTGACGAGCGACTAGATCCACCGTCAGGCGAATCTGACACGCGACCACCCCGGACCCGGTCCCTCGCATCTATCTTAATTGCACTGGTGCGTTGGTCACCTACTGAAGTTCAATAAAGCGCTGCTTCCCACATTATCCTTCTCTTCGGTTCACCTGCTGCCCTCAGAGAAACGTCCGGTTTGCAGGGCCGCCACGAAACAAATTCGAAAAATCCACAGAAGACAACCAGCATCGTACGCACACAGTCATTTGAGAACAGCACTTGCCAGGCCCCGGCACAGGGACCAGAGTCGTCCTGCGAGATTGTCATCGGGCGAGGTTTGCTCAGTCGCGGGGGACGAAGGCGAGCTCGAGCGGGGTGTTCGCGATCACCAAACGGTTCCGGAACGGCTAAGATCCGCCAACCGCCAGAGTCTAGTCAGACAAGACATAGAAGTAATAGTAGCAAATCTTTCTCATCCGACTGACCATGTAGATCCTCTCCCTCCTCTCGATCTCACTTTCTCCCGCGCGAAGCTTCCACGTCTCCTCCTGGCCCGCGGGGGGCTCGACCTTGAACTTTGCGATGATCCTCGCGAGGATAGCAGTCCCCTCGACGAGAGCCGACTGCTTGCCGATGCAGCCCCGCAACCCAGCACTGAATCCGAGGAAAGCGTCCCTTGGCCACTTGTAGTCGTCCGTGTCGATGAACCGGCTAGGCTTGAATTCGTCCGCATCTTGGCCCCAGTACTGAGCTGCAACACACTGTCAATAAAAACTTAATCAAACACGCTCCCCCTTGTCTGCTTACTGTTTAGCCCCAAAGCTGGAACGTCAATCCTGAGGTGAGTTCCCTTGCTGATAGAAATTGGCACCGGCACGCCCACCTCACCCGCCTTTTTCGGAATTGTGTGGAGGGTGATCTGCGTGTCTCGGGTGGCCACCTTTGGGAGGGCGAGCACGCGGGGGTATAGCCTCATCCCCTCGAGGAAAGTCGCCGTCGTCATTTTCTAGGACATCCGCAACCCAGCCTGGTTACTTGGGGCTCAAGCACAAGCCAGAGCCATGCTTACGAGCTCGTTGAACTTTTCGTATCCAGGCGGGGGGCCGCCGTCTGAGCCGATCGCGTTCCTGGCCTCGGCAACAAGCGCATCCTGGTGCTGCGGGTAAAGCGCTAAGAACTGTAAATGTAATCAGCAAGGCGTCAGCACGGCAACGAGAGCGTTTCAAGCATTCCCGGACCTGGACTTGCGCCCAAAATGACACAGAGCTGATGCGCAGTGGTCTCATGGCCTGCTAAAAGGAAGATATGGATGTTGGCGAGGAGCTCTCGGAGAGCGAGGCCATTGGTTGACTGTGAGTCGTTGGCCGAGATGAGACGCGAGAGGAGGTCGTTCCTTTCCAGGCCTTGGTGTTCTTGGTCCCTGCGTTGGTCAACCATCGAAAACACTTGCGACTCAAACGTTGAGAACACCTTATTGATGTTGCGGATCCGCGTTATGGGCAACTTCCACACAATCTGAAGCCAAAGCTCTAAGTCAGTCAATGTGAGAGGTTGGTTCCAGTCTTGCGAGCGGTTAACTTGCGCTGGGGACCAGCCGCCTGAGGATCAACAGGCGGAGCGTCCCTTTGAGCGTGTGTCCCAGTCCAAGTAATCCACTCTGGTCACCCTCCTCATCGTCCTGATCCCACTTGACGTCGACGCCAAAGCCCGCTTTGGCGATGACGGTGAAGGTGAGCTCCCGGCTGGCGCTGGCCATCTCGACCACACTCCCCCGCTCGCTTTGATCAGCCGACACGCGCGCAATGAAGTCATCCACCAGTGAAATGGCTGCCTCCCACATCCCCCTGCACTCGTTGAGCTTAGACTCAGTTCCGAGAGGTAGCTTCATAAGCCGAGGCTGGCTTACCGGTTGAAGGCTTCACCGAAAGCTGGAGCTGCCACCCGCCTGTGGCGCTTGTACTCGTCGCGTTCAGTCACCAGAAGCGACGGACCAAAGTGAGCGATAGCCTCATACAGTTCGAGTGGCTTGGCCCACAACTCGGGTGACGAAGTAACCTCCTTAACCCTGCCACTCAAACCAACACAATCAGCGAGTCTCGTCGGGGCAGAGGGGGGGGGGACCAGGTTTTCGACTCACGCCTCGGCGTCGTTGAGGAACAAAGTAGACTGTCCACTCCACAGCGAACGAATAATGTACCCACTCAGTCCATACCGCGTGTAGGCTACAACAACGCTCGAATCGGATCAGCAGCTGAGTTTTGCGGGCTGAGTCGGTTGTTGTGATCGGTATTTTGTTACCTTGTCCCTTATCTTCCCAGACTGTTTGGTCAAAGAATGCCCACCTCTTGTGCGAAGGGAACAGTAAACTCCAACGCCAAAACGCAATCCCAAAGTAACCGGGAACATGTCTAAACGTCAACCACCTCCTCATTAGCCCATCTACTTAACCAGCCACCAACTACTTGGCAACCACTTGGGTCTGGAAGCTCGAGCACGGACCGGTACTGCTGCGCCTGGAGCACAGCCCATACAACTTTGCCGATCACGAGCGCAGCCACGCAACCGAGTACAGTCAACAACATTTGATCAGCGGGTGGAGTTGCAAGTGTAGTGGGACTGTAAGCAAAACCAGGCCAGAAGCGAGCGTGAAAGGAGGCTGACTCTTGTCCGAGTTGTCATCAGCCAGTCGCTCAGGCCCCGGGTTTCAACATTGCCCCGTGGGGCTACCACTTGCACGGGCCGAGCAGCTTGCGACAAGTCACCCGCTCGGCTTGGCTCCGTCCGCCAACCAGCACCGCTGATGACGCACCTATAAGGGTCCACAGTCAATCGGCCCGTGCACAGGAGTTCCACCGGGCTGTCAGCCGCCTCGGATGAGTCCCGCCGGCTGAAAGACGTGGCCTGGCCCGGCGACGAACGAAAGCCGAGTGGCGCGTTGGAGCCAGTCGCTGGATAAAGATTGAACGAGTCACCTCACCGTTCCAGACAGGTTCGACAGCCAAAATAGGGCACTACACATCAAAATAAAATAGCAAGCGCAAGCATTACGAACTGGTTTAACCCGCTAATCTACCACCACGCCCCATCCTTGCCCTGCACGCCACTCGGGCCACTGGCCTGGTCCCTGTCCGCCCTCGGCGTCCCTTCCAGGTCGGCCGCACCTCCCTCCTGGCTCTCGCCCGAGCTCGAGTTGAAGTTGACGGGCTGGACCTGGGGCGAACCCGCACTCAAGCCCGAGCTGGAGGCCGAGAGATTGGTCGAAAGCTCCTCCGGGCTGGCGTCCTCGGCATCGGCGAACTGGCCCGCGGGCGCACCCAGGCCGTCCAACGCGTGCAGGGCGGCGAGGCTCTGGGGCTGGCCCGCGTTGGAGCCCGGGCTGCGGGCCGAGGTGGCGGGCTCGCCGTCCATCGAGGAGCCGAACTCGTCGCGCTCGCTCAGGTCCGTCAGGGGCGGCGACGCGACGCCCTCGTACGCGGCGTCGTGCGTGTCCGGGTTGGCGCTCCCGCCGTAGTACGAGTCGGCCGCGTTGGAGTCTGTCCACTCGCTCCCGTCCGACACGGGCCGGATCCCGGGCCCGTCCTCGGCCCCGTCGCGGGCTGTGTAGGCCACCCCGGTCGAGCCCACGGCTGGGTACGGGTCAAAGTTGGCCATCGATGAGACGCTCGCGTGGGGCGAGTGGACCGGGCGCTGCATGCCCGGCTGGTAGCCAGTCTGCGAGTTGTACCCGCCCACTCCCCGGTTGATGCTCGAGATGGACGGCTGCCGGCCCACCTTGCCCGCCACGAACGACACGTCCGTGTCCCGGTTCGGCCGCTCCGGCATCGGGCTCGCGAGCTCCTCAGCCGCCGCCGCCATCGACCCCCCAGCCACCACGTCGCGCAAGCTCCTCCTTCCCCAGTTTGTGCGGGGTTCCTGTCCGTAGCCTCCCTCCCCGACGGCCACTCCGATCGCACTCGGGCTCGTCGCGAACGACTCGGTGCTCTCGTTGCCGGTCCCGCGCTCGCTCATGAACGCCGGGCCGGCCACCAAGCCCGGCTCGCTCCCGCCCGAGTGGGCATAGTTGTTCCGCGCGCCAAACATCCCGCCCGCCGTGCCGCCGGCGAAGTAAGCCGCGTCGGCCCCGCGGGGCGATCCCATCGCCCCGAAGGAAGAGGGCGTGGGGGAGCCGATCCGGTGGCCCTCCTTGCGGCGCGAGCGGCGGCAGCAGAGGATGATGGCCACCAGGATGACCAGGCATCCGACCGGTACGAGGACTGAGGGGATGACAATTTTCTCGAGCCGGTGGGCGCGGTTGCTGCTGGTAGCCTTGCTGCCATCCGCGCCGGCGGCGATCGAGGAGCTGCTGGCGCTAGCGGCTGAGGCTGACGCTGCACTTGAGGCCGATGCCGAGACTGAGGCTGAGGCGAGCGAAGACGCCGCGGCGGCGGCTGACGACGTAGGAACGAGGGAAGAAGCCGATGATGGCACGGCCGAAGTGGCGGATGGTAGCGAAGAGGTTGTACTTGCGCTGGCTGTCGCACTGGTGGCGGTAAGCCCTCCTTGACTGTTGACGCTGCTGATGACGGACTCGGAAATTGAGCTGGCAGACGACTCGAGCGAGTTCAAGGCTGAAGCGGCAGAGGCTGACGCAAAAGCTGACGCAGAGGCGGACGCTGCGCTCGCGCTCGCACGTGAAGTGGCCAGCGATGCCGATCGCAACGATCGCGAAGCCGAGCGCGCTTCAGACCGAGACGTCGCCCTCAGCCGTGAGCTCTTGAGCGAGCGGAACGTGGCGCGGGACCGGCTGTGCGAAAACGCTGACCGGCTACGGCTCAGGCTCGAGCTCCGGCTCGCGCTCGGGTCGACCGCCCGCACTGCGGCCAACTCGAGCTCGAGTTCGGACGCGACGGCGGTGACTGCTGCAGCGTGGGCCGGTCGGGTCATCGACGCCGCGCGCTTGATGAGCTCGGGTACGACGTCGTCGGTCTCGTCGTCACCGTCCTCGTGTTCGTCCCAGTTCTCCTCCTTGCCCTTCCCTTTGTCTCTCGCGTCTGGGCTGGTCTGCACCACCGCCTCATCTGCTCTCCTCGCCCGCTTTGGTGCCCACTCGGCCTCCCCCTCCACCTCGGTCTCAACGTCCGACCCACCAAAGTCGTCGTCCAGGTTGAGCGAGCCGACGCTGCCCACGCTGCTGGTCGAGTCCCTCCGCCGGTGCGCGTGGTGGCGCGCCCGGATCGGGCTCAGCGGGACGTCCTTGCCGGGCACGAACTTCTTCTTGGTCGGGCTCAGCAGGCCGTTGTGCCGAAAGTCGGGGCTCTCGGCTGCCTTCTCGGGCGAGGCGAATACGGACGCGTCGCGGGCCGCGACGGCCGCGCGCCGGTTGCGCAGGAAGGCGGGCGCAGGCGAGCCGGGGACGTGGAAGGGCGGCGGAGGCGAGTTGGTGAAGAGCTTGAGCTTGGAGGACGAGGCGAACGCTGGGGGTTCGGCCTGAGGGGTGCCGAAGACATCCGAGGGGTCAGACAGGGCGAGGGGGGAAAGCGCCGGCGCGCGGCGGGTCAGGTTGGACGAGTCGGGATTGTGCCGCCGGCGGACGGGCGTGAGGCCGGTCATAGTCGACGACAATACGTTTGGAACGGGCTAGAGTTCAAGTCTGTGATGTGTGGCACTGTGTTGGTGTAGGCTGCAATCAGGCGAAGGGCGGGTCAGGGCCTGAACCAAATTGGACCGGTCCAGCTCGTCCGGGCAACCAATCCGCCGCCAACCTCGTTACAACAAAGACTCGCTCAGCCACTAACCTCCTGTCAGAGACGTTCTGAGTTGATCCTATGATTTGAGCCTCAGAAGTGCTAAGTGTCCAACTCGGTATGCGGAAGAGCCGAAGGCGGATGCGGGCTCGGAGGCGGGCGAGGCTCGGTCGGCCGTTGAGGGAGAGGCTCGAACTGCGGCGGGTGGCGCGTGGGGGGGGCACCCGGCGCGGGTCGCGATGTCAAAGCGCGTCGATCGTAGGGTCACGCCCAAACAAACAATAAGCGATGGGGGGCCTGTCGCAAACGCGGGTCCGTGGATGTGTGCAGGGCGGTATGGTGTGGTAGGACACCTTGAGGGGTTCGGCAGTAATCCGATGAGTTAGTTGAATGAAGGTTTTCGGAAGCCGGGTGCAAGCCTTCCTGGTGATCCGGGGCGGAAGCGCGGTGGTTGAATGAGCCCGCCACCGCTGCGGCCTTCCCATTTGGGCGCTAGCCCAGCCTCGGATGGGGCCAAGTGTATGCGTCCGGCTCGACGGGCTGGGCGGGTTGGCGGGTCAAGCTGGCAGCTGTGGTTGCAAGTCCAGCAGGAATGACGCCTTTCCAGCTGAGCTGCCTGCCCCGTAGGCGGACACGCCGTGGCGGCGCTCCAGCCGCCTGCTCGGGCGTTGCAGCATCTTAACCCGGCCCTGCAGACGATCGCAAGGCCAGAGCGGGACTTGCAGCAGGTGGCACAGCGTGGCGATGGGTAAATCTTGAATATGCATATTTTGGTGTGAGTGTGTTGTTCGACGCCACCAGCCTCTGGCTCCCTATACACCCGAGTCCCATCCGAGGTTGTACGTCCCGCTCTCGCGGAAGATGGCCACCACCTCCCGCTCCAACGCGAGCTGCTCCTCCGCCTTCGCGGCCAAGCCCTCCCCCGGCCTGCGCCCCTTCCTCCCCTCCCCATCCCCGTAGATGCTCTTCCACACGCTCACCGTCTCCTCCACCTCGGCCACGCTGCTCAGCCCCACCACGCTCGGCGTCTCGGCCCCCGCCCCGGCCAGGTTCGCGCTCGCGAACCCGAACCCAAGTGCGACGCGCTCGAGCGTCGTGCCGCGTTGCGCGCACAGCTCGGCCGCGCGCCGAGCGGCGGCATGGGTCTCGGGCGAGGCGGGGTGCCACGGCTGCGGTCCCTGGTGGCGGAGGAGGCCCATGGAAAGGGGCGAGGCGGAGATGACCTGGCGGACGCCGGCGGCGTGGAGGAGAGGGAGGAAGGCGGAGAGGGTCGTGTTCTGGAGGGTCAGGTGGGAGTAGGACTGGATGATGTCGAGGGGCTGGAGGTGATAGTTCGAGAGGCGCGCGAGGCGGAGGAGCGTGGGGAGGGGGAATCCTGCGGGAGTGGCGGAGCGAGCAGGCCAAGGGAAGGGAGGGGAGGTGGGTGAGTTGAGTCGAGTCGAGTGGCAAGACAGGGGAGGGGAGGTCGAGGGGAGTCAGCAGGAGGTCGACGAGGTGGAGGGTCAGGCAACCCCAGGCTTACCACTGAATCCGACGGCCTTGATCTTTCCTTCCTTCTTGAGCTCGAATAGGGCGGCGAGCGCCTCGAGGACCCGCTCGTCGCCTTTGCCGTGGATCTTACCCGCGTCGGCCGGGGCGAGCCCCCACTTCGCCAGGTCGTCCTCGCTCAGGTTGCCGTCGTCATCGGCGGTGACGGTGCCGTGGCCCGACTGGCCGACCTGCTCGGCGACAAACTCCACGTCGTGGGCGTACACGCCGTCGAGGTAGTCGGTCCCCATCAGCTCGCACGAGCGCGCGACCGACGCCCGCCTGGAGGACCTCCCGCACGTCAGCCCCCCAGCTTAGCCATTAACCACCCTGGCTCCGACCCAGCCCAGCGATGCCAACTTACACCCTCTCACGCGAGTAGTCAAATTCGGCCTTTGTCCTGCCGTACCTCCCAATTTTGGTGATAATTTGGTAGTCCTCTCTGTTGAACTCGTCCTTGAGGCCGGCGAAGGCCTTGCCGAGGACCTCCTCGGAGCAGGTGTAGTACGGGCTTGTGTCGAGGGCGGTGATGCCGTGCTGGAAGCACCGTCGGAGTGTGTCCTCGGGTACTTTGGACTGGAGCGTGTCGGGCGTGTTGTAGTCCAGGCCGAACACGCCCGCGCCGAGGATCAAAGGCGGAAGCGCGACCGTCTCAGAGGCGGAGGCGGTCGGCGCCGGGAAGAGGCGCTGGACAGGACGGGCGATCATCGTCGTGTGGGGCGTCGAGGGTGGGTGAGGGAGGATCAGGTTGTCAGTGTTCAACTTCCTAGGCAATGCGGTAATGCTCGTGATCCCAATTAAACCCAGAGCGGGGATTCTTCCCAGCCTGGGCCGACCGGGGAGTGGCCGGTGGTGCGGCGATCGGCCGATGCCCGGGTTGCTCGGAAATCTCGCGCGCCGACTCGCCCGAGTTTCGTCCGACCCCACACCCGCGCCCGTCCGCCTTATCACCCAGCCTCACCGCTCCTCCGCCCTGCTCGCACCCCTCCCCACCACTCCGCAAATGAAGACCTTCCTCATCATCGGCGCCAGCCGCGGCCTCGGCCTCGAGTTTGCCCGCCAGCTCGCCTCGGTGCCCGACACGCTCGTCCTGGCCACCCACCGCGCGGGCGGGTGCACGCCAGCGCTCGCGGCGCTCGCCGAGGAGCACGCGGGCACGGTCCGACTGTTCGAGCTTGACTTCACCTCGCAGGCATCGCTGGACGCCCTGGTGCCACAGCTGCCCGAGATCGACCGGCTGGTCGTCAACGCCGGTTTCAACGGCGCGCGCGACCCGCTCCTGTCACCCGGCGAGGGGATCGACATGGCCGCGGACCTAGTGGAGGCATTCAGGATCAACACGGTCGGGCCGGTGAGTGGCCTGAAGAGGGAACACTGCACACAAACACAAAATAACAGGGAGCCAACTGACCTCACCCCTCATGCTTCTCAGTACCTGACCACCAAAGCGCTCCATCCGCTCCTCTCTTCAGGCGCCAAGATCATGTACCTCTCGTCCTCCTTGGCGTCCCTGACCGAGGCGACGCACGACATGTCCCCTTCGTACAGCGTCTCAAAGGTTCGTTCCCCATACTTTCCGCCTGCCTCAGTGCCGCCCCTGACGTCCTCCCTCTTCCCGCCCCCGTCGTGGCCTGCGATTGCGACCCCCCTCCCCCGCCCGCGCGCGCCCAGGCCGCCCTCAACATGCTCGTCCGCAAGTTCGCGGTCGAGCTCGGCCCACGCGAGATCAGCTGCGTGATGATGTCCCCCGGATGGGTCAAGACGGACATGGGCCGGCCGGAGGCCCCGCTCGAGCCGGAGGAGAGCATCGCGGGCATGCTCAGGGAGTTCGAGGTGGCGCCGAGCGGGGCGTTTGCGGGGTGGGACGGGGTGGGCAAGGCGTGGTGAGTGGCGGGCGGGAGGGTGAGGAGGCGGTCGCTTGGGCAAAGGGGACTTGGGAGCGATGTGCCTGCTTGGAACATGATGGGGACTGCCACGGATAGTTGGGGGTTCACCACGTTGCTAGGGGGCGGGGGGAGGGGCGGTCATGCGCGCC
>Ga0233341_1000102_pt1 | contig 11197 bp, 19 predicted proteins | sample GEONDECOMP247_FD_180672 | JGI IMG/M metagenome (GOLD analysis project Ga0233341, IMG submission 180672) | Leaf litter microbial communities from Shasta-Trinity National Forest, California, United States - GEON-DECOMP-247 | ecosystem: Environmental > Terrestrial > Plant litter > Unclassified...
GACCGCCGTAGTAGACAGCCATCACAATCGACGAGACGTAGGGTGGGTGATGATGATGGGTTGTTGAGGTTGTAAGTGGGTGGGATTGAGGTGGTTGGGGTGGTGCGAGGGATTAAGGAAGTTGGTTAGTTTTAGTTTCTAGTTGAACCAGCTGGAGGGGGGAGGCCCAGGAGGGGGGGGGGAGGGGCTGCCGGCGTAAGCCTCGCGCAGCCCTGAGGCCCTCACTCGCACTCGGCCCGATCCTCAACAGAACAACCAGCCACGGGCCCGCCCACCATCCTCTCCAGCCAACCACACCCTCAAACAAAAGCCAGCTTACCGGGTGATGAGCCTGCTGGAAGGTCTGCTGGTGCTGGAGCTTGTTAAGCAGGTTGTACCTCGCCGGGGGCCCGCTCTGGGGCGCGGGCGAGGGCGAGGGCGAGTAACCGCCGCCGTACTGCATTCGACTCTGGTTAAGCTTGGAGTCTGACCGCCGTTTGCGCGGGCGAGCTGGGCGCGGTCGGAGTGGGGGGGCGGAGCCGGGCGGAGCGACGGACGGGCCCAAAATCTCTAGCCGGGACAACGGGGGCGAAGCCAGCCTGGGAACGACAACCACAGCCCGATGAACGGGGGGAGCGAGGCTGAGCGGGGAGGGTGGTCGATCGTGTTCGCTGCTGAGAATAGAAGGAAGGAGGAAAAAAACAGTCGGCACGGTACACGGGGGGTTGGCGATTACCAGGTCGGGTCGTAGGCGGGCGGGATGGTGGTGGTGCGGAAGCCCAAGGCAGGGCCCGAATTTCAACTCGCGGGCGCGCGGGCGCGCCCCACCCCACCCCAACCAGGGCACGAGACCCTTACCCCACACCGGGTACCCTACCATAACTCGCTCTTGTTGCCAATCTCTGCACCCGCTAGGCTCTCTGTCTCTCTCACACAAACATACCCATCGCGACTTGAATCAGGTCACATTCCTCACTTGGCCTCGCCCTTCCTGCGCCTGTTGACCAGCACATGCGCGCACCGCCGCAGGCTCTCCTCTTCCTCGCTCGTGGCCCACCCCCCACCGGCCCAGCGGACCTTCCCGTTCGAGTCGACGAGGAAGACGTAGCCAACGTGCTTGTTGAGCATGCCCATCGGTTCCCGGAGGTACTCGAGATTGGAGTGCGACAAGAGGTAGGTCGGCTGCTGGTTCTTGGGCACCACCTTGCGGAGCGAGCTGAGGAACATGCCGACCAGGAACGACTTGAGCGGGTTCTCTTGCAGGTTGATCTAGAAAGTTCGGGATAAAGCATCGTGTCAGTTTCGGCCAAGTGAACAACGTTGAAGCGCCTAGGTGCACCAAGTCGAGAGGGAGGTGCGCGGCGCGTGGAGAGCCAGAGTGGCGTCGATCGCATTCGCGACGAACACAACGTACGTAAACATATTGGAAGTCGGGATCTTGGTCGAGATCGGCTAGAGTTGGTCGAACAAAGCTGTTGATGTGCTCCTACAAGTCGCAAGTCGAACCTGGTCAGCCACTGCCTTGATGGGCGACCGCCGCTCGCGCGCGGGGGGGTGGACCAGGGCCGGACTGACCTCGCTGCTCTTGAAACTGCTGAACACGACGACCGATACTTTTCCCGGGAGAACATCAACAGTATGCGTCTTGGCGCGGTCGCTCAAGCGGGTGCCCTCAATGTTGGGGAAGTAGAGCGCCAGCTGCGAGGAAGGAGGGGCTGCGTCGTCAGTCGCTGGTCTGGTGGCGAATAGTTCCCGGTCCAAGCGTACGTCTTCGCGAATCAATGTATTGGGTGCGATCCAAGCTTTTCCGCCTTGATGCCTCAATTCGTTGTAGTCGTGGAAGTAACCCTTGGCGACTTGCTTGACCCTAACCAGTCAAACAGGCGAGAGGTTTGAGGTTGGTCAGCTATCGCCTTCCCACCGCAGGCCCCTCAACTTCTGCCCGCCCACCAGCCAACCACCACTCCCTCCCTCAGCCTGTCCCCGGCATCCCGACCAGATGGTTAGGCTGCTCACAAATGCCTCCTCTCCTCTACCCTGCCTTCCCTGCTGAGCAAGCTGGCTCTCCACTCCTCCTTGGTCTGGGGCACCTTTGTCGGCTTGACCGCGACGCCGAGCGCGCGCGTCAGGTAGGGCGCCGGGGGCGTGTTGGTCTCCTCGAGCTTCTTGGCCGCGAGCTCGTCGGGTGTCAGGTGCGGCTCGGTCGGGGAGGGCTTCTTGGGTAGCTTGGGCGCCGATTTGGCCGGCCAAGACGCCAGCGCCGAGGATGAGAGCGCCGCCGCTCGGGGCAAGCTGGGAAGTGCCGTCAAGGTGGAACGGGCCAGGCGGGTAGCCGGGCGGGCGAACATGTTGGTTGCGGGGCAGAGTGGGTTAGTCGTGTGAATGGGGCTGTTGTGTGGGTGAGAGTGAGGATGGCCGATTATCGGCTCGCGGCGGTTGCCGAGAAACGAGGCCGAGCCAAGCCAGAGGAGGCCCGATCAAAGTCCGCGACTGGCGAATATCACATTCGACAGACTATCAGCCAACCACATCCCCCTCGGCCGCATCGCCAATCTACTGTCCGTCATGGCTACACCTCAGCCCTTCGCCCCCCAACCTGGCCTGGCCACGCCCTCAGCGCTGGCCGAGGCGTTCAAGAAATCGGGCCAGTTTGACAAGCTCAGGCGCGAGATGCTCGCCCACTTCAAACATTCAGTAAGCAAACCAGCCTCGGTTCGTCTCTATTAAGTCTGCGCTTCAATGTGAACTAACATTTTGCTCATTATCTGTCCACTTTCCAGCCCGACCACCCCTCCCTGCTCGGCCACCTCGCCTCGGCCTTGCCCCCGATCATCTCGGCCGGCGGCCTTCCCGTGATCACCTACACTCGCCCGATCTACGTCCTCGGCCAGATCGAGAAGCGCCACTCCATCATCCAGGATGCAGTAGCGGCGGAGGAGCGAAGGCTTCTGGGTAGCGGAAAGAGGACTGCCCAGGGTGGAGAGGCTGGCGGTTCAGAGCAGGTCAAGTGGGATCCGAACGGGGCAATGCGCGAGGGCTTGGCCAGGGAGATCAAGCGGAGTAGGGGCGAGGTGGTGGAGGATCCCGAGAATGAGGAGGTCAATTCTGAAGGTAAGTCATCCCACAAAATATGCCACGTTACCGCTCCTCGTATTGACATCGTCGTCGCCTCAATTGCAGCTGCGACGACCTCCGCCCCTCAGCCCGCCGCCACCGCCACCGACCCCTCACCGATCGCGCCCGTCACCGCAGCCCCGTCCTCGGCCCCAGCACCAACCCTCGACATCAAATCAGCCGAAAAAGAAACACCTCTTACTGGAACCATGGCCACCACTTCGCCCTCCAGCGCTGCGGCGCTCCCGCCCGACAACGCTGTCTCGCTTTCACCACCTGCCGAATCACCCTTCGCCACCGACCCGGCTCAGGCAGCAGCCGACTGTAGGGTCATCCAGCATGAGATGCCTGCTGCTGCTACAGCGCAACCTCCATTGTATGAGACACGCTTGCCGCAATCCCAACCGCTTGGAGCCGAGCAAGAGGACACGATGGACGTGGATGCCGCCCCGACGGCGGGTGACGGCGCCACCGTGCCGGAGACCAAGCCGGCCATTCACAAAGAGGCGGACGGTGTGGCCAGCCACCTGGCCCCATCGATCGCTCCACAAGTCGCCACAAAGTCATCAATTGAACCGTCATCGCTCTCTGAGGTGGATGAAGCCGCGAGTGCCGAGGACAATGCAGCGGCGATGGCAGGACTGGGGGCCGACATCGACATGGCAGAATCGGAGCCGGCGCCCGACGTGTTGGCCTCAGCCGAGGCCATTCTACGGGAGAAGATGAAAGGAGCTGAACTCGCAGATTCTGGTGCAGGAGTAACAGGCGAAGCCGAGGCGGTCGCCAAGAGTCCGGCACGGAATCGGAGGGGATCGCCGCGGGTGACGCGCCAAGTGGCAAAGAACGAGCCACCGGCCGAGGGGAGGACAGCGCGGCGGAGGGCAAGGAGCAGCTCTGTCGCGTCAGTGGCCGAGGAGGCCCAGGTCGAGCCACCGGTGGCTCGATCGACGCGGTCTACAAAAGCGAGCTCGGCGGCGACGGAGGTGAAGAAAGAGCCTGCTGGGGGTGAGGGAGAGGGGAAGCGGATGACTAGGGCCAGGCTAGCCAAGAAGTGACGTGCCCCGCTCGGTCCGGATTTTTGAGTCTGCGTGTTGTCAATCCGAACTTTTCGTGCATCTCAACAGATTCGGCGCAGTGTGAACCATCAATTTCAGCCCGCTTTTCGCAGACTTCACCCGACCTGATCACCTCCCCTGCCCCTGCGCCTTCATCCTCGCTTCGGCCGCCATCCTTGCCCGCTCCCTCCTCTCCTCCACCTCATCCTCTGCTGTCATCCTCAAAAGCTCTACAGCCCGCTCCTCCACCTTCTCGTTCAATCGCCTGCCCTCCCGCTTGACCTCGTCCTGGTGCTCAGGCTCCCACGCTCGCTCCGCTGCGGCTGCGCCCAACCCCTGCGAGGGCCCTCCGTGAATATGCTCCCAACTGACGACCTCAGCGTTGAGCTCGCTGTTGCGAGTTTTGAATTCATCGTCATGGTCGCCGAAGTCATTGTGGGTGAGTTCGTGAAGGAGCACTTTGCGAACATCCAGATAGGCTCGCGTGCCGGACAGGTCGTTGGTCAACAGGCGTAGACAAATCTGTTACCATCAAAGGGAGAGGTCAGCGGGGACCGTCGGTTAGACGTGTCAGAGTGGTTGGCACATTATGCCTACCTCCTGTCCTGCATTTTTGTTGAGACCAAGCAGATCTGGGTTGACGTGTGGGTGGAGCTCAGTCCTGCGAACCCCAAGCGAGTGGCAAACCGTCCAAGTCAGCCAAAACCCTCCCACCCGCTCACTTCGCCCATCCCGACTACTCACAGCCTTCCCACCACGTATTTGTGCGTCTTCATCACGTCCTTGACCGCCTCGTCCGCCGCCAACCTGTCGAGCATCTTGCGCCTGGCCTCAAAGCTGGGGACCGACTCGGGGAACGGCACCACCTCGTGGAACTTGTAGTTGGCTGATTCGTCCACGCCGTGCACGCCCGTGCGCTTGACCTTGTATTTTGGTGCGTGGGCGTGGTGCTCGAACGCGTCGTGCTTACGCTGCCTGAGGGCCTCGTCAGCCTGAAACGACGCGAGCGCGTCCGAGGCTGGCCCGATCAGGAGCACCTTGTGCGGCGTGGTCGAGGACGAGGCTGGGCCGAGGAGGGTGGCTAGAGGAATGTCGGGGTTGGACAGGTCAAGCTTGCGTCCTTTGATGAGGAGTTTCTGGGCCGATGGAGGCACGCGAAATTGGGTGGTGATGGCTGACTGTATGCTGCTCATTGAGGTCGAGGGTGGGAAGGCGAACGGGACGGTTTGGCCGGAGTGGGCGATGAGCAGCTTGATCGGCGCGTCAGAGTCGACCGCCATTGATTGTTCCTTCTAGGTACTAGCTGGCGAGTGAGAGCGCCAGACGGAGGACGATGCGAAGGCCGCGCCAGCGCGCACGACCACGGCCGCTGCTGACCGAGCTGACCGATCGCCAGCGAACTCGGACCTCGACAGGTCGGGCTCGGGCACCGCAACCCAGTGCGCATACACCTTGCTCCCTCCGTACCGCCTCAGACCCACCTTGGAGAGCTTTCCAGACTGTGCAACCTTTCGATGAAGGTTGGTTGCCGGAAGATGCCGTTTTGAGTACTGGGTCTTTCCTCCTTTGCACTGCCGGGAGGTCAGTCTGGCGAGGTCGCCACTATTGTCCATGTCGCCTGTGTTGCGCCTTGGGGCACAGGTTGCACATCTAGCCGGGTAACAGCTGAATATGCAAGCTGGATGATGAACTCGGGCCCAACAGTGTGTGTGGGAGGCGATGGCCGGCTGGGAAGGTTGGGGTCAGTGCAGGACAGTAGCGGGGGGCCGAGTGGCGAGTGGCGTCAGCCCAGTCAGGAGATCAGGGCAAGCCGGGTTCCAAGCTCGCAGAAACCTCGCATCCGGCCAGACTCACTCTGATTTGCTCTCTCCTTGAATCTTGTCTCCTCGGCCCCCCCAACTCGCGCGGCGCACTCATAGCCGCCCAGCTCAAATGGAATGGGTATGTTGTGTCAGGGCTACTCGCGCCCTTGCAACATGACTACCTCCCAATCCCAATCCGAACAGGCCACCCGAATGCTGTCCCCTTGAAGAGGAAATGGTTTCTAAACCTCATGAAGGGAAGGTCCAGGAGCTTGTGGGCGGTGGCGAACAGTCAGTTTGCCCTCCCGCCAGGTTTTGCGATTGAGGTGGCCTTGGTTCCGCCGGTCGGGAAGTCGTCGCTCGAGCGGAGTGACACTAGTCGGACACCCTTCAACTCGTACGATGGGGTGATTCGTTTGCGTGTGCTAGCTTTTACCTGCCAACGTACGCCAGACATGCCACGGATGGCTCCATGTTCGGGCTGCGTATCAACAGCGGTGGGACCTGGGCTGCAGCGGCCACGCTCATCGACAGAACCATGTACGCCGCACAGCAGATCAGTGAGCCACAAAGCTCGTCGACAGAGATTTCGACGGTTTGCACTCGTCAGTAAGCACGCTCTGTTCGGCAGTGTTGATGATCTGCCATTCGACGTTTGGTTTACCTTCCTCCACGAAACCTAACACCTTCGGGCAAAGTCGAAAATTCTCAAACAAAATTCAGACTACCTGCGCACTCTCCTCGAATCAGGATTCAAAGAGGCTCAACAGCTCACCTCGGCTGAGAACGCAGCCATCGTCACTGGGGTTTCAGCTGAAGCTCGCAACGAGCCGACGGACGACCTCGGCCCCCTCGGGTACTAGCGTCCAATTCCGGACCAATCACATAGTCCACTCGATCGAAACTATCGATCACTCGTACCAGGCTCATCGGGCAGTACTCACTTGGATGACCACCAATCGCATCACCTTCGCACAACTCGAAGCCTCGACCACTTCAACCTCACCCCTCGAATCTGACGCCACCCCAGCCTACACTTTCCCGCCCCCGCCTGCAGTCTCGCCCACCGACGCCTACCACCTGGCTCACCTCCTAGATCTTTCCCAGCTCCAGTTCCTCGATATGGTTGACCATTATTCGAAATTTGCAGTCACCAACGCGGCTGCCCAGCTTTACTCGCCCGCCTCGGCCGAGTATGACGAGCCGCGCCTGACGACAGTCAAATTCGTTGTCGACAACTGGCAAGCCGTCCGCGAGCTGGTCGACTGGAAGGAGAAGACGGCGCGGTTGGCTGCGAGCGAGATGGATGGCAGGGAGATAGTGTCGTCAGCGCTGGCGTAGCAGGCGTTGGGAAAGGAAATGGGTGGAAAATAGCTGACAGCGAGTGGCGAGGGAGGGAGCGACGTTCCACGACGGCGGTGGCGGTTGAGTGGGGTTTGTAGGTGTGATGGAAGCCCGAAGATGAGGGTGTGGGTTCCTTCCGGTCGGTGTTTCCTTTGTAAATTCACTGTGTCAGGTTTGAGTGGCGATTTCTTCGAGAAGGGGACGCAGGGTGAACGAGAGGAGAGGAGTGTCGAGAGTCGCCGGGCGGGTGGCCCGAGCGAGACTTCGCGCGGGCGAGCCCGAATCTGAAATCGCCAGCTCGGACTCTCCCCACACACCACACCGCCCTCCCTCGTTTCCACCCGTCCAGCTCAAAACAATCGTCAACCTTGCTCGGCTTCCCCAGCTTATCCAAAAAAACCAGCAACCAGCCCAGCTCTACCCTCACGCCCTTTACTTGTTGAGCGGGCTAAACAGTGCCCCCCACCTGAGGCTGGTATGTCGGGCTACGCCTCGTACGGGAACCCGTCCTCGACGTGGGAAGCGCTAGGCGAAACGTTTTACAAGAAGCAGGATGTGTACTCGATGCAGTGGAATTTGGATGATTTGACGGATTACGTCATCGTAGGAGCCAGGGCCGGTGGGCCGATAGGTGAGCATTCACTCCACCCGGGCCCGAGTGGGGGAGCTGAGCTGAGCCCAGTTGAGGACGGACTGATCATGACTGCAGCTGTAATGAGGGATCAGCGCAAGCCTGTCCTATTCGGCACCGCAGGGTTGAGTGGCAAACCCAGAATTGCAGTTTATTCAGCTTCAGGAGGATTGATTCAGACTATCCAGGTTAGCACACACGCTCCACTCCCCGTCCCGGTCGGATCTCGCTCACCCTACCTGTTGCCGTCCTAGTGGGACACGCCAGCACGCATCATCAAATTAGGCTGGACCTCGACCGAGTCGCTCGTCGTCCTGGTGCAGGATGGAACTTACCGGCTGTACCCGCTCTCGACCGCCACCCCGCAGCCCTACTCGCAGCACTCGCTCGGCCCGGACGCCAACGACGCGGGTGTGGTAGACGCCAACATCTACGAGGAGGGCATGGTGGTCCTCCTGGGGAGTCTGCATTTCGTGGAGGTGAAGGGGTGGGAGAAGGAGGGCGCGGCTGGAGGGAGGGTCACCCGGCTGGCCAACGCCGGGCTCGACGACAGGCCCAGGTGCTGGTGCGTAATCAGGCCCGAATTGAGCTCGAGTCGAGGGGTGGAGGTAGTCATTTGCACGGACAAGACAGTATTGAGGTTGGACGAGATCGAGTGCCTAGATCAGGTAAGAAGTAGCCTCGTTGGTGACGGCTTTGACGGGTGCGATGCCAACCTCACCCCTCCCCCTTCCCCTCGTGTCGCAGCACATTACGCGCGGCCCTTTCCTAGCCATCAGTCCTTCACCAAACGGCAGGTTTCTGTCGGTGCTCTCAGCACCGAGTGGCGAGAGTCCCCAACTTTGGGTTGCTTCGTCTGACTTTGCGAGGTCGCTCTCCGAGTTTGACCTGGGCGACGAGGGCGAGAGTGGCGCACCCGGGCAGGCAGTCTGGTGTGGCAACAACACGGTCGTCGTCGCGTGGGAGTCGACAGTGGTCATGGTCGGGCCGTTCGGCGAAACGCTCAAGTAAGCTTTTGACTATGATTGACTGACTGGCTCAACCTGGCCGAACTGATCTGTGGGTTGTGTTTTAGGTATTTTTATTCGTCGGCAGTTCACCTCGTGGGCGAGCTCGACGGAACGCGCATCATTTCAAACTCAAACTCCGAGTTCCTCCACATCGTTCCTCGTATGTCTGAACCAGCCCAGCTGCTAGGCCACACCGCCCTTGCTGATACATGTGTCAATCAACGTTTGCTTGTCTAGAATCTTCGCAGGATATTTTCCGGCCTGGATCAGCCTCGCCAGCTGCGATCCTTTTCGAAGCGTCCGAGCTCTTCGAGCGGCGCTCGCCCAAGGCGGACGAGCACCTCCGCAACATAAAGCCAGACCTGGTCGGCGCAGTCGACACGTGCATCGACGCTGCAGGGAGGGAGTATGACGTTGGATGGCAGAAGAAGCTACTCAAGGCTGCCAGCTTTGGGAAAACGTTCCTCGAGTTGTTCAACCCCACAGAGTTCGTCCAGATGACTCAAACGCTCAGGGTACTTAACGCTGCGAGGAACTACCAGGTTGGAATTCCGTTGACGTACGATCAGTAAGTTCTTGAGCGGTGGCTTGATTGACCGTGATGGGTCGGTATGTTGATTGGGTCGCTTTGCGGTGCAGGTACACTTCCCAGCCGCCGACGCAGCTGATCGCGCGCCTGACAGCCCGATCCCAATACTTACTCGCTCTCAGGATATCATCTTTCCTGCTACTCTCACCAGCACCCGTTCTCCAGCACTGGGCCCAGGCCAAGATTGTCGCTGCTCAAGGAACCGAGGAGGAGGACATGGCGTGCCGATTGATCGTTGCCAAGCTCAAGGACCAGTCGGATGTTTCGTGCGCCGACGTCGCCGTGACGGCTTACTCTGAGGGCAAGGCCTCGCTTGCGACAAAGTTGCTCGAGCACGAGATTCGGGCGTCCAAGCAAGTTCCGCTTCTTCTCAACATGAAGCAGGGAGAGCTCGCGTTGGTCAAGGCTATCCAGTCGGGCGATCCCGACCTGGTTTACACCGTCTTGCTTCGGCTCAAGCGGACCCATTCGGTTGGCGACTTTTTCAGGCTCGTCGATCGCAAGCCAGAAGCGGCAGCGCTGCTCAAGGTTTACGCCAGGGAGCATGACGTCGAGATGCTCAGGGACTTTTATTACCAGGACGACAGGAGGAGGGAAATGGGCACACTCAACTTGGAGCAAAGCTGGGGCCAGGGTGTGAGTGGTCTCGTTTGGACATACTGTGTGCTTGCGCGTGGGGCTGAGCTAACTTTGGAATGGTTTGGGAAGAGCGTGGAGGACCGGATAGCCAAAGTCAAGGCCTCGGCCAAGTCTTTTGGTGACGACAAGGACTGCGCGTTCGACGCAAAGGTTAGTTGGCTTGGCCCAACCACTTGTTCCTGGGCGAGCTCCACCTGACTTGAGCGTTTCCTGCGCTGTAGATGATGGACGACCACGCCAGGCTCCTCACGCTTCAACAAACGCTCGAGCAGGAGCTCGCAGGGCGACCGTTCGTGGGCCTGTCGGTCAACGAGACGATCCGGCAGTGCCTCGTCGGGGCCGCCTCCAAGAAAGCCGACAAGGTCCGGTCCGAGTTCAAGGTGCCCGACAAGCGATTCTGGTTCGTTAAGATGAAGGCACTTGTCGAGGTTAGGGACTGGGAAGGGCTCGACACGTTCGCGCGGAGCAAGAAGAGTCCAATCGGGTATGAGCCCTGGGTCGAGCACCTCCTGGCGACTGGCCACCTGAGGCAGGCGGTCGGTTACGTGGCAAAGTGCGAGCCGAGGGAGAGGGTTGAGTTGTATGTGAGATGTGGAGGTGAGTCAACACGGTGGATGGGCTGGGTGTGGTGATTCGCTAAGACTGGCTGGCTGACTGTGTATTCTGATGTGTCTGTTTTCAGAGTGGATTATGGCTGGGCAGGAGGCGGCCAAGAAGCAGGATCGAGGCAAGGTGATGGAGCTGCAAGGGAGGGCGCCCAACAACGTGCTGGCGGCCCAGTTGGGCGAGATTGCTCAGAACATGGAGCACGTCATGTAACCCTGACATCGCGTTTGACTGAACAAATTGTAAAGCGGGGCATGAGAGGCAGAGGTTCAACGGGGAGGGTTCCGAGGTGCCCGAGGTGCCCGAGGTGCCCGAGGTGTCCTGCCAGCGTAAGCTCGACAGGCTCACTCACGTGCACTGTGGGCAGTCCTACACTTGGCGATCCTGCCAACTCTCTTCGGTCGTTCGTGTTGAGCGTACAAGAGATG
>Ga0233341_1000103_pt1 | contig 11162 bp, 8 predicted proteins | sample GEONDECOMP247_FD_180672 | JGI IMG/M metagenome (GOLD analysis project Ga0233341, IMG submission 180672) | Leaf litter microbial communities from Shasta-Trinity National Forest, California, United States - GEON-DECOMP-247 | ecosystem: Environmental > Terrestrial > Plant litter > Unclassified...
TTGGCAAGGCCTCGACGCAGCTCATGAAGGCGATCGGGCATCACCTCCACGGCGCGGCAGGTACGGTGGGCGGCGTGCGCGGGAGCGAGGTGTACACCGAGGACAGGGGCTACGTGCACTACCCGGCGCCGGGTAAGGTGACCGGGGAGGGAACTGTCAGGCACCCGATCAGCTGGCTGGTTGAGGAGGCTGGGAGGAAGTGGGAGGGTATGCTTGCGAGGCAGAGCACCACCCTCGAAGAGAGCGTCAAGGAGTACAGGCGGCGGTACGGCCGCGCCCCGCCTAAAGGCTACGAGATGTGGTAAGTCAACCACAGCCCAGTCCGGCACTCGCTCGGCCGCTTCGGCTGACATTCCAGTTCTCAATTGCTCTCAGGTGGAAGTACGCCGTCGAGCACGACGTCATTCTCAAGGACGAGTGTAAGCCCTACCGTCTCGCGCCCGCTTCTCAGCCCACGCTCTGTGCTGACCCGCCCTCCCTGCGCCACTTCTCAGACGACCAAATCAACACCGACATCGAGCCTTTCCTCTCGCTACCGGCGTCGCTTGTCCTGGAGCGCGCCCAGCAGATGCTGAACCACACTCGGTACATGTCGGCCGAGCACATGTTCGCGGTCGAGGTCAAGGCGGGCGTGCCCTCGCTCATGCCCGGCCTGTTTGGTGAGACCTCGCGCGCGTTCGATGTCCTGGAGGGCTTCAAGCGGATCGCAAAGTGGCTGCCCGACATGGCCATCCCCTTCACAATTGAGGACGGGCCCGGCGTCGCCGTCTCGGGCGAGGAGAAGGCCGCGCACGTTCAGGCCGCGAGGGAGGGAAGGAGTGAGTTCTTATTTTGATCTTTGCGAGCCACCGTAGACTTGGGTGAGAGAGGCAGGCGGAGGGCTGACACTACCGGTTGCAGAGCTGAGCGCGGACGAGCTCGAGGCTATCGCCAACTCGACTGACCTCTCTTACCCGCTGTGGGAGACGACGTGCGCGCCCGACTCGCCCCTCCGGCGCCACTGGCGCGGTCACGGCGCCGGGACGGAGACGCACGGCCCCTCGTTCATCGGCCTCGACCACTCGTCCGCGATGGACTCGTGCCAGCGGCCCGACGTGCGCCTCAAGCACTCGCAGACGCTCGTCGAGGGCCTCGCCCGGACCGAGATCTTCCCGCTCGTCTCGTTCAGCAAGACGCCCCTCAATAGCGACATCCTGTCGACCCCGATGGAGCAGTTCTACAACGACGTTGGCCGGGACCCCAAGTGGGAGGACAAGCGGCACAACAAGATTGTGTGGCGCGGGAGCACGACGGGCTCGTGGCACGGGCGCAACATGCTGTGGCGGGCGGCGCAGCGGCCGAGGCTTGTCCAGCTGGTCAACGAGAAGGAGGGCGAGAGGGAGGTGCTCTGGGCTGAGAGAACCGAGGGCGACGTGATGCGGACGAGAAAGGTCACCGAGGCTGACGCCAACGAGGCCTGGTTTGACATGGCCTACGTCGGCCAGCCCCTTCAGGTAAGCCTGCCACCCCAGCCCCCTGGCCCCTTAGCCCCTCCCCCTTGCACAAGCTAATGCCTCCCCCCTCCTCCTTCATTGCAGTGCCAGTACCTCCCCGGAATCGACGAGACGTGCCAGTACATGAAGGACCAGTTCCGCTTCGAGCCGCACATGTCGGCCGACGACGCCAACGAGTTCAAGTACGTGCTCGACGTCGACGGCAACGCGTGGTCGGGCCGATTCCACAAGCTTATGGCGTCCAGCGCGGCCGTGCTCAAGTCGACCATCTACCCCGAGTGGTGGACCCAGACGGCCGTGCCGTGGTACCACTATATTCCCGTCAAGGTCGACTACTCGGACCTGCACCAGGTTGCAAGCTACTTCATTGGCGGGCCGGGCGGGCAGGGCAGCCACGACGACGACGCGCGCCGGATCGGGCTGCAGGGGCAGGACTGGGCAAAGAAGCACTGGCGCCTCGAGGACAGTAAGTTCGAGGTGGGCTCGTTTCTGGTTGCGCGTTTGAGGCTTGTGCTGACGACCACGCTCCTCGTGTGTCCTTCTCTTCCCCTCGCAGTGGCTTCGTACCAGCTGCGGCTGTTCCTGGAGCTCGCGCGTGCGTTCTACGGCGAGGACGGCAGCCACGACTACCTCGGCTGAGGAGGGGCTGTAGTGTGTCATTAAGATTCAATTATGTTGCAGTGCTAGACTATACCCAGGGATGCGCGACCGGTTCGGAGAGACACGTGGGTTGAGCGATCGTGCGAGCGTGTTGCTCGGGCAGGGCAACGCCACCCGGCATCAGTTCCAACTCTCTCGTCCTTACCGTGAGAACGACGCCACCGCAGGCCCGAAGCACGTGAGAAAAGAGAAAACAGAGCCTTTGCATTGCCGGAACGGTAAAACCAATCTATCTTCCAACAACTAACCCAGTCTCCGTTTCCAGCCACAACCAAAGACCGAAAAGACAAGGACGAGAGCAGCAGCATCCACGAGTGACGTATCCTGCTCTTTACTTAGACGCGACCGCGACCGCGACCGCGACATCATCCGAGTGGGAGATGGACAGCTCGAACTTGGTCACGCCGGCGGCCTGGGCGATCTTCTTCACCTCGCCGTGAAGAACGACGGTGGGCCCGGTCGCGGTCGCAACGACCTCGATGTCAATCAGCGGCGCTCCAGCTCCCTTGGACTGGACCTTCATCGACTTCATGACGGCCTCCTTGGCGCACCACCTGCCGGCCAGTGAGGCGCGGAAGTCAGGCGCCGAGCGGCAGTAGGCGAGCTCGGCCTGGGTGAAGTTGCGCGCGAGGAAGTTCTCGTTGTCGGCAGCGATGGCTGAAATCAACTCCACATCGTTGCCGACTCCGTGGACGCCCTCGGTCGCCGAGGCGACGAGCTGCTTGGCGATCTCGGCGTTGGCGCGCGGGGTCGAGGGGGTGGTCGAGGCGGGCAGGACCTTGGGAAACGACCACGAGCCCTCCTTGTCGGCCTCGGCCCGGGCGAGCGGGTTGAGGAGGACGCCGTGCTCGAGGTCCTGGGTGTAAGGTGCGTGGTCCTTGAGGACGACCATGTTACCCTTAGTGAAGAACTCGTTGAACTTGCGGTAGGCGAGGTCCCGGCGACGGTCGTTGCCGGCCTTGTAGGCCGAGAACTGGTTGGCCTCTAGTGCGCCGAGAAGGTACTTGGGGTGCACAATCAGGGCCTGGCCGCCGACCTGGCCGAATCCGAACGAGGTGAGCAGGCCAGCCTTGATGCCGTCGGTCTGAATCGACTTGGACGGGTACAAAAGGAACTCGAACGCGCGCATCTCCTTTGAGATGTTGTCGGCGTTGCGGTTACCGGGAATCATGCCCGACTGGATTACCTGGGCCATGCCGTTCATCATCCACGCCGCCGCTCCTCCCTTGGGGTGGCCGGTCAGCCACTTCTGGGCGATGACAGGGCACGCGTTGCCGACGGTGCGGCCGAGGTGGCGGAACTGCTCGTTGTACGCGTTGGACTCGTTCTTGTCGTTGGCAACGGTCGAGGTGCCGTGGAACGAGGCGACTCCGACGTCGTCGATGGTGAGTCCCCACACGGCGAGCGCGCGACGGAGGGGCGCGACGCTCGGGTCCTGTCCCTGGAGCATGCCGTAGATGCCCTGTGCCTCGGCCTCCTGCTTCTTCGCGTCGGCCTCGATCGCGGCCAGCTTCTCCGAAACGAAGTCGGCGCCAATCTCCTTGCCCTGAGCCTTGAGGTCGTCGAACTCCATCTTGAGCAGCTCGGTCTCGTTCTCGAGCCACTGGCCAATCTGGCGGCGGCGGAACTCGAGCTGGCGACGGCGGTAGGTGATGTCGAGGCTGTTGGTTGGGTACTTGGCCGCGACTTGACGAGCGGTGCCCATGACTCCCAGTCCGGGCGCGGGGATGGACCGTCCAGCCTTGTCGGTGGCGGTCGAGGTGAAGGCGACGATGCCGTAGATGGTCGCGCCCATCTCGATGGCCGTCTTGGCCGACATGAGCACCTGGGCTCCGCAGCCCTGGGCCTCCATGAAACCAGCCCTGGTCGACGTTGTCGGGCGCGACATCTCGTTGGGTTGGCGCCCGGCCGCGAACTCGGTCTCCGAGTTTGAGGTGGCCTTCATGTTGGCGAACTCGTACGAGCCCTCCTCGGAGAAGTCGTCGAACCCGCCCGAGATCATGACCTTAGCCTTGCCCGAGAGGATCGTGTCGCACGCGATCTCGACCGACTGGAGCGCGGTCGCGCACGCGCCGACCGGGATCTTGATCGGACCCGACGACGACAGCAGGAGCAGGTTAACCCATCCGGCAACCGTGTTGATGAAGGTCTCCTGGAGAATGTCCTTCTGGACGTCCTTCTCCTCGCGGCGGTCGCGGAACATCTTGGACAGCGAGACCATGCCTCCCATGCCCGAGCCGAGGGCCGAGCCGACCTCCGAGGGGTGCACGTACTTGTACATCTCGTAAGGGTCGGTGATACCGGCCATCATGAGCGCCTCGGAAACCGATACGAGCGCCCACAGCGTGGTACGGTCGACCTGGGCCGCGATGTCGTCAGGGATGCCGAACGCCTTGTGCGACCATCCAGTCGGGATCTGGGCAGCGACCTGTGAGGCGAGCAAGTTGAGTGGCCAGTTAGCGCAAGTCAAAGCAGTGTAACAAATTAACTGAACTTACGTGGCGGTCGAAGGCGACAGCCTTGGGGACGTTGATCTTGGCACCCTTCTTGAACTTGACGAAGTACTTTGATCCGTCGTCGGTGTAGACGTCGACCTTCTCGCCGTGCTCGCGCTTGAACCGGTCGGCGTCCTCCTGCGAGGCCTCGATCGGCTCGAGGTCGTGCTGGAGCTCGATCTCCTGGGTGAAGCCCTTCTTCTTGGGGTCGTAGCCGCCGAAGAGCTCGGGCTCGATCAGGCGAATTCCGGTGTGGGCGAGGATGTGCTTCTCGTAGGCGGCCTTGACGTCCTTGTCGTCGAGCGGCTCGTTGGTCTTGGCGTCGACCCAGCCGACGTAGAGCGAACCGTCCTTGAGGCGCCCGTTGAAGTGCTTGATCAGGCCTGTGATGTAGGCCAGCTCGAGCGTGCCCTGGATCGAGAAGGACCCGTTGGCCTCCATCTCCCACCGCGTGCGCGACGATCCGAACGGACCGACCTCGGCGAAACCGGTCATGACGACGACCTTGTCAAGGTCAATCAACCCGCGCAACTTGGCCAGCTCCGAGGTGGCCTCGATCGCCTTGAGCTCGGGGAACGGGAGCGAGAAGTTGGCGCGGGGCAGGACCTTGACCTCGAGCTGGATCTGCTCGGCCTCGGGTCCGCGCGTGATCTTGTAGTCGAGCGAGTTGTCGATCGAGATGGCGCGCCGGGTCGAGGCCGTCAGGTTGAGCTTTGTGCGGATCTCGGTGGTGAGGGTGGCCAGGTCGGGCAGCTTGTCCATGCCTCCGTTAAGGTCGGCCCACACGGGCTCAATCTGGGCCACGTCGAACACGAGCGGGTGCATCAAGCCGAGGATGTTGAACGCCATCTCCTTGGCCGAGAAAGTCCGGACTCCGAGGTCCTCGATTCCCTGGGCGACCGTGTTGGTAGCCGACATCAGTCCCGTGCCGCGGGTCCAGCCAATGACGGCGCCAGCGATGCAGAGGTACTCGCCCCACGACTCGGACGACCACCGGTTGAAGAGCGTCTCGAGCGAGATCTTGGACTCGGAGTAGAGACCGTCGGAGCCGAACAGGCCGTGGTTGGGCGAGAGGGGCAGGACCACCTCGGTCGGGCGCGTGACGAGCTGGAGGGCGGCCTTCTTGCTCTTGACGGCGCCGAGAAGGCGGAGCAGGTTGGTGAGCATCACGCGGTGTGCGAGCTCGGAACGGTCGTCGAGCCCGTCAATCTCGCGTCCGTTCTCGGGCAGGGCAGCGAATGGGAGGATGTAGTCGAGGTCCATGCCGAGACCCTTCTCCTTGTCGTAGATGTAGTTGACGAGCGCCTCAACGTCCTGCTTGGAGCCCTGGTTGAAGGGCACGACGGTGAGCGAGGATCCCTTTGATCCGCACTCCTGGTAGATGCCCTGGTAGTACTCGACTGTCTCGCGCGAGTAGCGCGACGTGGTGACGACCACCTTGGCTCCTCCGGCGAGGAGGCCCTTGACGATCTCCACTCCGATCGATCCCTTGCCGACTCCGGTCATGAGCGCGTTCTTGTGCTCGAACGTGACACCCGAGGTGGCGATCTCCTTGAGGATGTCAAGGTAGAGCGACGTCAGCTTGGACGAGTACTGCCACGTCGTGCCAACCTTGCGCTTAAGGTGGAGTAGCGGCATCTTGTCCTCAGCGAGCGAAGTCTCGGGCACGGCCGCGGGCCGGAGGAACTGGGACGAGGACCGGCGCGAGCGGGCCGCGGTCGGCTTGGGCTGGGCGACCGGGTTGGCGTCCTTGCCGAGGCCGCGGACGACTTCGCCGTAAAGGGACCGGATCGACTGCATGTGCTCCTGCGAGATCTGGGGCTGCGACTTGATGAGGCGGTACAGCTTCTCGACGTGGTCCTGCACCTTGTCGAGGTTGACGGCGTGCTCAAACTTGGAACCGGCCGCCATTTCGGCGACGTACTTCTCCAGCTTGGAGACACCGGCCCGGTTGACCTCGGCGTAGACGATCTCGCCCTTGGGGCCGACGGTCGTCTTGGGCGCGGTCGGGAACGTGATGTCCTTGTAGAGGGGCGCCTGGCCGATCATCTCGCGGCAGTTGTCGAGGAGGTCCTTGGCGAACTGCTTGGCCCGGATGTAGTTCTCGTCCTTGTCGGGCGCGGTGTCGATCGTGTACTGCATGTAGTCGATCAGGCCCGGATCGGCCCGGTTCATGATGACCAAGCAGCGCGCCGTGATGTCGCGGTCAACCGTGGTGAGCCGGCCAAAGAGGATGTCCATCCACATGCAGAGCGCGTCCTGGCGAACCCAGTTCCACGACGAGTTGAAGTGGCGCGCCTTGAGGGGCTCGAACACGGGCTGGATGCCGTTGATGTAAGCCTCGCCGTGCTCGCGGTTGATGGCGTCGAGCTTGTCCTGCAGGACGCCGGCCTCGGCCTTGTTGGAGTCAGCGAGGCGGTGCCCGGTACGCGAGTCGCGTCCGAGGTAACGGAGGAGGACCTCGACCTGCTGCGCGGCAAGGTCGTCGTTCTTGGCCTGCATCTTGTCGAGCTGCTCGCTATCGATCATGACGCCGGCCGCGGCTCCTCCGCCTCCGCCTCCTCCTCCACCACCCGACGAGAGCGAGATGCCCGCCGTCTGTGCGTAAGCCTGCGCGGCCGAGTCGAGGAACGCCTTGGCGTCGGCCTCGGCGCCGAGACGCTTGGCGGGCTCCATCGTGAGCCCGATGAGGAGCACGCCGTCGATCCGGCCAGGACCGAGTCCCCACGTCTTGGCGAGGTGAGCCTTGACGGCCGAGAGTCCGAAGCCTCCGGGCATCTTGGAACCAACCATACGCGAGACGAGGCCTGTCGTGTACTTGCCGAGCGAGCCCGAGTAACCCTGCGAGAGGGCTGCGCCAAGCTCAGACAGGGGCAGCTCTTCGCCCTTCTCGGGCGCGGACGAGAACTCGCCCTGGAGGTCTCCGAGGATCTCATTCTGAAGGGTCGACTTGCCGCCGACGAGGTCCTTGATCGACTTGCCGAGGGGCACCTCTCCGACCGGCTTCTTGAGCTTCTGAGCGATGATGACGCGGAGCGTGTCGACCGCCTTGAGGGGCTCGTCAGCCACCGACGCGGCAGGGCCAGCCGAGGCCGCAGGCGCAGCCGCAACGGGCGCAGCAGCAACGGGCGCGGCAGCCGCGGCGGGAGCGGCCGAGTCGGCAGGGGCAGCCTCCTCGGCAGCCTCGTCCTCAAACTGGTAGTAGATCTCCTTCGAGTGCTTGGCAACGCAGTAAATCTCGCGCTTGATTCCAAGCGAAGCATCGTAACTCTCGTATCTGGAGAGGAGAGAAAGTGTCAGTGAGGGGTCTAGGGTCAGGAATGGGTCCGGGCGGTGCAGGGCCAGACCCCGTTGGTCATCTGCCTCGAGCAGCACAAAAAAATGGACCGAGCTTCGAACATGTCACTTACTTGAGCTTCTGAGTCCGGGTGGCCATTCCCGTCAGCGTAGGCGAGGGTCCGAGCTCAACGAGGCGCTCGAAGCCGAAGTCCTTGAAGAGGATGTCCTGAGTCTCGATCCAGCGGACGGGCGACGCAAACTGGTACGAGAGAAGCTCGATCAGGATCGCGTAGCCGAGCTGGTTGCGGTTCTCATTGGCGCCCCACTTCTTCTCGTCCCACGACTTAAGGATCTCCGATAGCCGGGGGGAGGAGGTCTGCTTGTAGATCAGCTCAGCGTACTCCTTCGAGACGGCGTAGGGCTTGGCCGTCAGGTTGGGGATGTAGCGCCCGACAAGGAGGTCGGCGTTGAAGTGAGCGGGGTTGACCTTCTTAGACAGGTAGGTCCGGAACGGCATCACTCCAGCCCACAGGTAGCGCGAGTGGAACGGCACGTCAATTCCGGGGAGGGGGATCGTGGCGAAGCCGCGCTCGAGAACAAGGAAGCCCTGCTTGGCCTGGAGGTCCTCAGCCTTAGCGCGGCACTCGTCGACGATGTCGCCGAGGTGCTCGCGAACGAGCTCCTCCGACATGGTCTCCTGAAGCTTGGCGAGGTCAATCTTCTGAATCTTGAGGAAGTTGAGCACGTTGGTGAGCGTCTGGAGCGCGCAGAGGTGTCCGGCGACGACGTATTGCTGGCCCTCGACGTTGTAGTTGACGACCTCGATCAGGATGTTGCCGCGGCGAGCGATGTCGTCGACGACCTCGCGCAGTGCCGTGTCGCCAAACGAGGCCGAGATGCGCGACGGGTTGACGGCGACCATGGCGTACGAGGACCGGTTCTGGGCGTCGCGCTCGACGGCGCGCTGCATGGTGATGCCGCGATAGAAGACGACGTCGACCAGGGCCGAGACGGGCAGGATGTCGGCGATCGAGGCCAGGGCCGAGTACTCGCCGAGCGAGTGGCCGGCGAAGGCGCACGTGTCCTGGACGAGGCCCTTGGAGCGCATGTCCTCAAACGCGGCCTTCTCAGTAACGACGAGCGCAATCTGAGCGAACTGGGTGGCGTAGAGCAGTCCAGTCGGCGATGAGAAGGTGTAGCGCGAAGTGCGGAGGTCAATGTCGCCAAACAGGGGGAGCGTCTTGACGTTGCCCTCCTTATCGGTGGTGGTGTAGGTCATCTCCATCTGGCGAGGGAGTTCCGGGTCAGCTGCTGATCGCGAGGTGGCGAAGAAGAATCACAAGCGGAACCAAAATTGAAAGTGAAAATACTACTCACATACTTCTGGCGGGTGGCCTGACCCTTGAGTCCTCCGAAGTGGACAGTCTTCTCCTTGGGGTTGGTCCGGACAATCTCGAGGATCGAGAAGCCGTAGACCTCGCCGAGGTGCTCGTCGGCCTGGTCCCACACGGCGCGCGCGACGGCCGAGTTGTTGTATAGCTCCATGCCCATCCCAGGCTCCTGCGAGCCCTGTCCGGTGAAGACGTAGGCGGTCGGGGCTTGGGCGATTTCGGCCGTACCGGTCAGGACGACCGCGCTGTCCGAGTCGAGGTCGATCGTGTCGACCTTGATGAGCTTGTTGCCTGTCGTGGTCATTCCGATGTGGCGCAGGCGGACCTCCATGGCGTGGTCGGGGAGGCACATGGCGGTGAAACCGACCGAGTACTTGGACACGCGCGAGCCCACGTTGGCGGCGGCGACCTGCTCGACGAACCGGCGGGTCCGGGCCGACGAGTGCATGCCGTGGGTGATGGTGCCAGGGAGCGCGGCGAGGGCGGCGAAGTAAGGGTTGGTGTGGATCGGGTTGGTGTCACCGGAGGTCTTGGAGTAGTCGTCGTTGGTGGCCGGGGTGCGGAAAGTGCACTGTCCCTCAGTGTTGAGGGCGTAGCCTCCCGACTCGAACAGGGCGGGCTGCTCGAGAGGCTTGCCGTGGCGCTTGAGGTACTCGACGACGGGGTCTCCTTTGGTCACGCCCTCGCCCTCGGATGAGTACTCAATCGTGGCGACCTTGATCTCGAGCTTCTGCTCGCGCGTGATAATGTAGGCGCCACCGGTGACGTCAACTTTGGAGTAGGACGACTTGTCGGCGTAGACGTAGTGCGACTCGGTCTTGAAGTGGAGCGTGGTGCCCTGGGCGAGGGGAGCCTCGTCGTTGTCCCACTGGAACCACTCCTTAGACTGGAGCACGGCCAAGATCTCGGGCGTGGCCACGTCGACCGCGTACGTGGGCGACTCGATCCGCGAGAAGGTCTGGGCGTAGTCGGTGAACTTGCCACGGTACAGGAACGACGACGACACCTCGAGCACGGCAACCTTGGCCTGGGCCGCCTTGCCCTTGTCGCCAGCGCGCGACTCGAGGAAGACGGTGCCCTTGACCGAGACAGTCTTGCCCGAGTCCGAGTTGGTGACAGACTCAATACGCGACGTGGACGAGACGAGGTCTCCGGGGAGGAGAGTGGGCGCGCCGGGCAGGACCCGGAATCCGTTGGAGAGGTGAACGAGCTTGAGGAGGTCGCCGTCGATGGCGTTGGGGAAGATCGGCTTCATGATTGACTTCCATCCGAGCTTGATGGCGAAGTCCATCGGGACTTGCATTCCACCCTTGAAGTTCTTCTTGTAAGCCTCGCCCTCGATGCCGACGACGCGGCAGAACTGCTCAATCTCGTCCTCAGTGATGGTGACGCTCTCGCCCTCGAACTCGTCAGCGATGTTGAGGGCGGCCATGCCCTTGGTGGCGGTGGCGTCGAGGTTCCAGAGGTTCCAGTAGTGCTGCTTGATGCGCTGGTTGCGGTCGTCGACCTTCTCATGGATGGGCGCGTAGGGCGTGGTCGGGTCATACTGGAACTGGAGCTCGAGAGGGATCGCAGCAACAGTAGGCTCGGGCCTGTTGAAGAGAGTGAGCGAGATAGTCTTGCTCTTCTTGGCGAAGTTGATCGACAACGCGAGGGGAAGATCGGCCGCCATCTGACAAGACCAAACATTGATGAGTGGTTTAGCTTTGTCTATGGTTGCCAGGCTACGGCCCCTCACCCCGCTCAGGCCCCAACCCCAGCCAACCCCACCCTCAAATCAATAACACACCACAACCACCCTCCACACCCAGTCGCACCGAGGTCAAACAACTGTATACCAGCCA
>Ga0233341_1000104_pt1 | contig 11060 bp, 10 predicted proteins | sample GEONDECOMP247_FD_180672 | JGI IMG/M metagenome (GOLD analysis project Ga0233341, IMG submission 180672) | Leaf litter microbial communities from Shasta-Trinity National Forest, California, United States - GEON-DECOMP-247 | ecosystem: Environmental > Terrestrial > Plant litter > Unclassified...
GAGGAAAAGAATAAAAAAAAAGGGCAGATAGAATATTTATTACTTTGCACAAGTAAAGTAGATAAAGACCATAAAATATATTAAAGCAAATTAATATTTGAAGGTATTATTTAAAAACTGTATAATATACAAGGAACTAAGATAACAAAGGCTATAACTATCGGTAATAAAACCGTTCAACAAAAGGACATCAGTTGGTCGTAACGTATACGCGGGAAGGAGGCTCTCGCTCACACAAAAACGAAAATCAATATACAAGCTTTTACTCCTAAACTAAGACCATATAACAATCCTTCTAATAAAGGATCTGATAATAAGCTATCATTATTATAAATATTATCGATATAGAAATAAAAATCAAAATATTGAATTATACTAAATATAGGTAAATAGTCAAATAAATAACCACCTAAAAATAAGATGCTAGTAAAAAAAAAATAGATATCTATTTTTTTTAAACTTACGGGGTACCCGCCTGCTACGCGTTATTTTTTTTTTACGGCCCCTTGCAAACTAGTCAAATTCATAGATATCGAAGATATCTATTTCATTTGACTAGCTAATATACAAATTAATACTATACTAGCTAACACTATACTAGTACCCTAAAAATAATATTAATTGTATTACTTTTCGCATAGGCAGTATAAGGTTAATACTAATTTTACCACATTTCTATGTACAAATATATCAAAAATATACCAAAGCAATACAATTAATTTAAATATAATAAAGAAGGCGACTTAATGCTTTTTTATTTTTTTCTAAAAACAAAGTGGGCAAGAATGAAACAAAAGGAAAGTAATAGGCATAACAGCTATATATTAAAGAGGTTTACGTGATAAAATAAACTCTATCTTATCTAACTTTCTACTAATGGGTAGTTCTTTTGCTAATTTTAAATTTATAGCTTGAGAATTAGTATCAAAGTATATCGCACATTCAGTTGTACCATTAAAAATAAGGATTTCACCGTTAGAACCTGATGCTAAGATATAAAAAAGTTGAGAGTGGACAAGTAAAAGAGTTTTTGTCTTAATACGTAGCCCATCCTGGTTTTTAATATAAATGTTATCCATTCTTAAGACTTCGTCTATTAAACTTTGAGCTGTTTCAACATTTACACCTTTTTTAGTTCCAGTAGACAAACGATAATTATTCATCCCCTTACTTATTTTTATAATTAAATCTCTACCAGCCTCTGTAGTATGTTTACCTGTATATATAAGAGAAGCGATAAGACTTTAATACAGGAAATCTTTATACTTTTTTGTTACAAAGCTAAGACCAGACAACATAGGAATAAGATGTTCAACTATAAAATTAACTTGTCGAACTGAAATTTCAACCGCCGATTTACTGTTACCCACTTTCCCTTTAACAGTTAGATAGGATCTTTTACTAACTATATCAGAAATATCTGAAGAGAATTTTAAATAAGTATCCTATATCTTATAGTTATCAATGAAATGTTTAATTGCATTGATAAGAGGATATTGAGCATGAATAAGAGCAAGACTAAAAGATATACCCATGGTTTTAGGATCATTAAGACTGAAAGAACTTTCACCTTCTATCAAACCTAATAACCAGTAAGGTGTTATTCTAATAGCATGAGGTGCAGGCATTTCAAAAGATTCTCTTTTAGTGTACATACCCCCCCCGCTAATTGAGCTATTAATGCTAGTTTTTTTCTTTTAGGTAAAGAATCATCTAAGTTTATAGAGACTGATTCCTTAAAAGCTAAGTAATCCAGATATTTTGCACCATTTAAAGGGAATTTTTCAAAAAGAGGGATTAAAATACTTGACACCTCTTTTATATTACCTATATAGAAAGTAGCAGCCTTATCACTTGCGTAGACATTACCACAATTTAATCTAGACTTTATAAACTCAAGTGCTCCTATATCGTCGATGTGTAGTTTAATTGAAAAATTAAAACGGGTTACATTATTACTATTTATTCCTACGTAGGTATAAATTTCCTTCCCCATCTGTGAAACCACTAAACCATTGGTTAAATTCTTCATTTTATATTTCCTTATTATCGTTTTTCTTCTGGTATTGATGGAATACCTCTAATTAACATAGGTAATCCTAATAAAGAAACATTAGAAGGAATAATCTCAAAACTAAATAATATACAAGGAACTAACACTACGAAAGCAATTACGATAGGTAATAATACAGTTCAACAGAAAGACATTAATTGGTCATAACGAATACGAGGGAATGAGGCTCTCGCCCAGATAAATGTGAAAATAAGTAAACAAGATTTGAACCCTAAAGAAAGACCATAGAATAATCCTTCAAGTATAGGGTCAGATAATGCATAAGTATCCTGACTATTGTTTGTTAAACTCAATCAAAAGTCGAAATCAATAAATTGTATTAAATAAATTAAAGGTGTAAAATTAAATAAGTAACCACCTAAGAATAATATACTTGCTAGGATACAGATAAGAACGATAGATGCATATTCGGCAAGGAAGAAGAAAACGAATATAACAGCAGCGTGTTCTGTCATAAAACCACTAACCAACTCAGACTCTGCTTCTGCAAGGTCGAAAGGAGGTCTATTAGTTTCTGCAATAGATCCTATAAAGAATATTATAAATATCGGGAATAATGGTATTATAAATCAAACAGCTCTTTGAGCTTCTATATTTACGGTAAGATTTAAACTACCAGTTAACATAATAACTAATAATATGGCAGAACTTAAAATTAATTCATAACTAATTAATTGAGCTGTACTTCTAAGTGAACCTAAAAAAGCATATTTACTATTAGCACTTCATCCGGCTAATAGTATCCCATAGGTAGCTAGAGAAGATACTGCTAACATATAAAGTATACCTAAATTAAAATCACTTATAGCTAATCCTGGACCATATGGTACAACAGCATATCCTAATAATGCAAAAATTAAAGTTATTATAGGACCAAGGAAAAATAATATTAAATTAGCTTGTGTAGGTGAAACATACTCTTTTAAAAGTAGTTTTAAGGCATCTGCAAATGCCTGTAATAGCCCGAGGTAACCCACCGCATTAGGTCCTAATCTTCTTTGCATACTGGCCATAGTTTTTCTTTCAGCTACTGTTACATAAGCTACAGTTAATAATACGGGAACAGTTACTAATAAGACTTCTATAATAGATATTAAAGTTGGAAAGTATATCATTTTTTTTTATTCTAAAGGTCTAATTTTCAATGAGATACGAGTTCTGGCTATCGATTAATAATATTTTTGTCCTTTTTGTAAAAACAAAAAGAAAAAAGATGCAAGCTAGATCCCATATTCCATCTTTTCCATCTTTTCCCTTACTGTAAGTAAGGGAAAAGCTGAGAAAAGGGGGAAATATGGGGGTAGAGTAAAAAAATAAATATATCTTTTGTAGCTACCACTAGTTTATATTAAAATAAAATTAGAATCTGTATGAAAACATACTCTAATAATTTATTAGAAAAAAAAATAATTTTATATATCATCTACTACTATCATAATGATAATGTATACTTGTTTCAATTTTATGACTAAACTAAACTTAATAAGATCTTTAGGTTACTGAGCAGTAAATTTTTATTTATATATGCAAATTATCTATTATTAGCTTAGATCAATTAAGGTTTTACTACCCAGCCCTACCATCTTTTTGTTCTTTAAAAATGCCAAGATGGTCAGTAGTCTTCCCTCCACCTTTCCCTTCCTCCTTAAGGAGGTAGGGTAGGGCTCCGCAGACTACCATGCGGTTGTCCACCACTATTAAGAGATATCTACCATATATCTATCCTAGTGGTACACTAGATTAAATATTTCAGTATGAACCATTTATAATAGAAATATTCTAAATATAAAAATAAAGGAATTATATATTCTTATAACTAGACCCATATTCCATCTTTTCCATAGGGAGAATATGGGACTAGATCTAGCTATAAGTCATAGAGTTTAAAATTTATTTATTTTAATATAAATTAAAATAATAAAAACCATTACCCCCCCCTTATTTTTTTTATTAAAAGAAATTTTAATGGTGAGGGACTAATTTTTTTACTTATTTATGTAAGCATATAATAGCTACTATTAAAATAAGATAATAATTACTATTATCTATTTTAGATTTTATATTAAAACAAATATTATTATTTGTATAACTATACATGTTAATATAGAGATTAACAATTAACAACCGTAAAATATTTTATTATATGATAATTAAAAAGGACATAAAAAAAATAAGCCGGAAAGACGGGCATTAAAAGCTCCACTTACGCCTACGTATACGCCTAGGCTGGAATTTGCTTATTTATAAGAACAGTGTAATAAGATCCACATGCTCATTTGGATAGTTTTATTAAGTTGTTTATTTTCATTTTTCTTTGCCTTTGGCCCCGCTTGCTTTAGTAAGCGTGTTTTTTATTATTAATAAAAATTTTGCCAAACCCCCATTCCGACTACGTCGGAATGGGGGGGGAGGGAAAGCTAGAAAAGAAAGAAGATGGATAGCTGTAATTTGCAGCGTCCGCAATAAAAGTGAAAAGTAAAGCAAAATACGATAATGCAATGCTTAAATTAGAATTTTATTATTTTTTCTATAGATTTATATTCACACTATACGCGTAACCTATCCTTATAACTTATATACTGCTTTATATATCCTTATCCAAAACTGGTTCAAAAAAAGTATCTTTAAGGGTGAAAACTAAATAACAAAAGAAGATAGTGTTTTAGAGATATGGAGGAATCGAACCCCAAATTTTCGATCTGCAATCAAAATGTAGAACCATCTACTACATACCCCTTATGTATCTATCTTATATTATAAGATAAATACATATAAGACGACACTATATTTAATTTTTATTTATATTCTTTTACCAGCTATGTTTTTTTTATAATAATTTTATTTACATTTACTTTTACTATGGAATTTTTTCTATTCCTTTCATCTAATCAAATAAAACATAGCTGGTAAAGAAAAGGACAAAAGATGGGCTACAATGTAGCCCACTAGAATAAAAAGAACATGGGATGGGTCTCTCATCCCTCCCCGTACTAAGGCAGAGGCAGTAAGACTTAAATAGACAATTTAATGCTTATATGATGCATTTAATTTCTTAAATTTTTCTATATGATTAGTTAACTGTGACGTATAATTGTGATCTGTTTGTTTTATTTCATCTTCTATTATTAACCCCTTTTGAAATAAATCATTTATAGAAGAACCATGATTATTTATTAAACGATCCACTATACCTAATCTATTACTAATATTATTGTAAGTAGTTTCAGACATGCTTGCTGGAACATCCATAGACATATTACCTTGAGCATCCGTTACTACATTAACACCATGTTGACTAACTAAGTTATTGAATTGTTCAATAAATCCCGCAAGTTGAGGGAGCATTCTATTTATTTCTAAAATAATACTATCTAACTCGAAGCTACTTTTTAATGGTAGGGTAACAAAACCATGGTGTTTAGGTGGATGATGTAACCCTATCGTTAAAAACCCTTTAAGTTACTTTGTAAAGGTAAACTTACAAAAGCATGAGGTTTAGGTGGACTATTAAGAGCTCATTCTAAAGAATTATAACTTCTGTTTAAAAATGTTTGTAAACTATCGCTATAGAATTGTGGAACTAATCAAGGATATCTTGAAGTAGCTTTACCTTCAACTAATTGTACATATACAATGTATAAGAATAATCAAGTGGCTACTACACTTATTATAGAACCAAAACTACTTATTAAATTTCATCCTGAGAAAGCATCTGGGTAATCACTTATTCTTCTAGGCATACCTTGTAGACCTAAGAAATGTTGTGGGAAGAATGTTACATTACAAAAACTATGATAAATTTCTTATCATATAAACGTGGACTATATCTTAAGCTATACTGGAACTTCCTGTATAACTTTTCTTTCGTGTAGTCTCTGAGGATCCTACTAAGATAATCTAATATTATCCGTCGGTTTCCTGCTGATTATCTAGATATACTTAAGATTTTTACTTGTTGATTCTAAAATAATCGTCAAGTACTTAAGCCTTGTGAGAGTTTCCAGCATATAGAAAGATTGAGAGGGGCTAATGGGGTTTATTCTTGACGAGCTGGACGCGGTAAAGATTGTATAATTCACGGTTCCCCGTTTAAATCTATTCACTGATCGGTGTCTATACTTTTTTTTATAAGTGTTCATCTAACTTGGAAATGTTGTCTAGCTCCATTAATGGATGGGAATATTAATTCTTCACCCTTTTGATTATAACAAAAAACAGATTTACCACCAATACCATACTGGGCAGAAAGTTTACCTTTTAACCCTTTAGATGGATGACTATGAGTAAGGTAAAATTCTTTAATACCCTGAGCAATAGCATTTATCGTTTCAGGGGAACTAACAGTACCGTATTTGGGGTGACTTTCTTTTTTGAATAGCTCTTTTAGTTTATTTATAGTTTCAATAGAGTGACGAAAACCAGATGAACTACCTGCAATTTTTAAGACATTATATCTAGGTTTATAAAAATCCATTCATTTTTGTTCTAATTCCGAACAGACTAGAGTATCTGAAGCACAAATTTCTAATATACCCAGAGAGAAATTTTTTAATTCATACTTTCTCATTGCTCTAGCTAATACTAAATTTGTAGCCTTATCAGAGTTTGCAAGATAAAAGTGAGAAGTCATTCTTTTAGATAAAGTAATACTACTCCCCACATATAAATCATTAGTTATATTATTTATAAATAAATATACCCCAGATTTTCCTCTTAAAGCTTTATAAATAGCTCTTTTACTTTCTTGAACATTCTTAAAAAACATAACAAAATTATTATTAGGTGAACCACCTGGACCTGCCGAATCATGATTAAATCTTTTTCCTGTCGTCTTGCTTGTGTCAAAAAAAGACATTCTTCCCTTTACATTAACCCCTATAAACATTATTCAGAAATGTACTTTACCTAACATTTTGTTATAATCTAATCCTAATATTTTAGGGATTCAGAAGTATCATGCACTAAATAATGCAAATACTGCACCCATACTTAAAACATAGTGGAAATGAGCTACAACGTAATAAGTATCGTGGAATGCTATATCAAGTGATGCGTTAGCTAAAACAACTCCACTTACGAATAAAAAAAATACATTAATCTATTAATCTTACATAACTAAATTTATAATTGTTATAGATACCCCCAATCTTAGCATGATTTTTGATTGTAAGATGACTAATTTTCAAGGCTCTACTAGCAGCCATTACTCCTTCATACTTACCTATAAAGTTTTTATTGGTATCATAAACAAATATTGCTTTTTTAATATGGCTTTCTTGGTTAATTTCTAATACTAATCTATCACGCTCTTCTAAAGAAGATATTAAAGGCGTATCTGTTAAATTATAAGGTATATTACTTAAAAATCATTCACCTCTAAATATAAGATCATTTTTAATAACCTCGACTAGTGTAGCATGATTTGATTTAATTAATTTAGCTAAACACCCAGCTGAAGGGAAAACAACTAACAATTGTTTAAAGGAATTATAAACATACACAGGATAAGCTGATCTAGCCTCACTTATTCTTAATTTACTTTCAACTGAATGACTTTTATTGTAAAAAGGGTTATTTTCACCTATTAAAGCTTTTGCAATTAAAGATTTAGTTAAGTCAGAATGTGTTCTATTTTTAGCTAATTCAGATAGTAATTTCTTAGTTTCTTCTGTATGTTTATAACCTAAAGAAGAATAACCTTGTTTTAATACATTATAATAAGGTATAAGTAATGTAATATAATAAGTTTCTCTAATTGTTAAAGATTCCGTTTCAACGTACTCCAAAATTAAAAGAGTAAAATTTGATTGGTCATATTTAAGTAAAGCTTTTACAATAGGCATATTTAAATTCTGTTTGCTTTTCAAAAAAGTGTTATTAAGATAATTTCTCATTCTAGAAGCTAAATTTATAGAACTTCCTACATAAGTATGACCATTTGTGTTATTTATTAAATAATAAACTCCAGATTTCTCCTTTTCTTCTTTTAATATCTGAACTCTATCTTTTTTTAAGTTATAAACTTTTACAGGTTTTAATTTTTGTATTGTATCGTCTAAATCTAAATTATCGGCAGAGTAAGAGCGAGTGTTAGAAAAACTTAAATTGTAAAGGTTTAAATAGATTAATGAAATCTTTATTACACGGACTATATCTTCTCATAATAAATTATGAGGACCACGTTTAGTCTCTGAGGTGCCTACTAGGACATTATTATAAAATAATGTCTTTTGGTTACCTGCTGATTGTTCAAAATTATACATTTTCACTGGTATTCATAAATAAATACCTAGTAGCATAATTGTCAGAAGGTCCCAGCATATGGTGGTCTTTACTTTTTTTATAAAAAAAAAGGTTAGGAGGGCCAAGTGGTTTGATAACCCTCCAATTGTGAACATGAAAACAAAACCTAAAGCAAATAACATTGAAGGTGTTAATTGTAAAGATCCTCCGTAACATGTTGCTAATCAAGAGAAAATTTTAATTCCTGTTGGAACGGCGATAATTAATGTAGCAGCTGTGAAATAAGCTCTTGTATCTACATCTAAACCAACTGTAAACATATGATGACTTCAAACAAGGAATCCTAATACTCCAATAGACATCATGGCATAAACCCGTGTTTAAGAATTCGACCCTAAATAATCTTTATTTATTTTATTTTTTATTCTTCAGAATCCACTGGAGGCATATCTGTATCCATGCAATCTACAATGTAATCCATGGGTGACTTACTTTGTTTATCCATAAATGCGTCTTCTGATTTACAAAATTCACTTCTCTCTTTTTGACGTTTTAACCGCATAATGGCATACAAAGCTTGTTCTTCCTGAGGTACTAGACCCGTCGAAACTTTTTGTTTAAATGCTTCGTCAATAATCTTTTCATTTTCAATGTGGTTTTTACGAGTAGTATTAACTATTAATTTATCTATTTTGAATAATTCTCAAACAGTATTAGAATCATTTTTATTAATTTTATCTAATTTTTCGTTATATAACATCATCATTGTTTTGTATTGATTATTCATAGTTTCTATTTTTGCTTTCAAATTGTCGTCCAAAGTAACATATTTGAAAGCATTTTTTTCCATGTATTCTCGCATATTTATAGCCTCCTCATTTCTCTTTTTTCTATATAATAGAACTTCTTCTAATATTTTACTCTTTACCTCCTTATTTTCAATTTCACTTGCTAATTCTTTTTGTTTGTTCAATAGTGCCTCTATATTATCTAATATTTTATTTGGATCAATTGATCTTTTAATTGTAGTATTAGTAAAAAATCTCACTTTTACTATGTTATCTATTATATTAATTCTCTTGTATCTTCTCATTTATTCTGATAAAGCATGATAAAATTAGTAATTGGGTTTGCCACAACAGCTTTAATTAGGGCAGGTGTAGGAATCGGTGTGGTGTTTGATGCATTAATTTCAGGTGTAACTAGAAACCCAACACTTATAGGTCAATTATTTTTTTTTGTTACAATATAAATAAAAAATAAACAATATAAAGAATAAATAAAAAGTATTTAAAACAAATAAGATAAAGTAAATAAAAAAAAAAGGAGTGTATAAAGAAAAAAACTAATTAGTACTGTATAAATACCATCCCCCTTTATTTTTCCCAACATAGTTGGGAAAAATATGGGGGCAGTCCCAACATAGTTGGGAAAAATATGGGGGGGGGGGTTAAGTTTTGGAATTATTTTATATAAAAATAAGTTCCAAAACTATGGGACTATAAATAAACGACTAATAAAAAAACTTTTATTATTAAGGTCAAGCTATCTTATTTAAAATATTTATTTTAAGCTAAGAATATTTATAAACCTATTTCTAGGTTACATAGAGTACACCTTAAATATAGAGCATATATATGCTCTATACTCAGTACCGTCTACTCGTTGCTCTTTTACAGACAATGTCTGACTTAGATCCGCGATTACCCATTTACATTTCTGTTATCTCTAGTGATGTTACCATACCCTGAGGCATTAATCAGGCCAGCAATAAAGTTTTTTTTTATTACCTTGGTTACTAGAGCTTTAGGGCTTCCCCGGAGTTTGACACTGTTGGACTAAATTAAACTTGCTTAAGGCTCATTAAATCCCTAAATATCCGAACACACTCTTGTTAGAGCTAGCTGAAATAACTGTACTAATTATACCAAAACCAGGTATAATTAATATGTAGCAATATTTTGATTAAAGGAATAGCTGTGTATTATAACACAGTCTAAGGGGAGGGGGCCTGCGTAGCAGGCCCTACTCCCCTTGGACAATTTTTAAATTAAAATTTAAAAATAGTCTTTTCTCATTAATACTCAAAAACTTTTATATCTTTGTTAGGACTTTATCTTGAATTGTAGTATTTTCTTCATGGCGGTTTATTAAGGATTTAATTGTTAGTATTTTAGATAGCCCTTTATCTGTTAAGTATTCTTTGTCTTGTATTAATCTATACACCTTTCTTCATCTTAAATAGCTTACATGCTTTCTAGATTGTAAGTGATATTGATCAAAATATTCTATAACCCTTTTAGCAGAACCGAAATTAGTAGAACCATAATAATAGGTATCTTGAGACTTCCTATGTCCGATGTTTCCACCTAAGTATTCTTTTATCATATTTAACAATAAATCACTTTTTTGATCTATTTGAAAATTTAATCTTATTTCCGGTTTATTTCTGGTAATACGTTTAATAATTTTTATTTGAAAACTAGCATCCGCATCAGAAAAACCTGCTAATCAGTGGTTATCAAAATTTTTACTTAAATCTATAGTAAAATTAATATTTTGATCTGCATACTTAGTATGACTTAATACATTATTAACTACTTGGTTAAATCTGTGTTCTGTTCTTAACTTACCATTTATCAAGTTAATTACATTTAACATACCCTCTTTATTAGATACTATTAAAAGGTATGCGTTTTTGTCCTTTACTTTCTTTACATTACCGTAACCTAATTTTTCTTTC
>Ga0233341_1000105_pt1 | contig 10988 bp, 14 predicted proteins | sample GEONDECOMP247_FD_180672 | JGI IMG/M metagenome (GOLD analysis project Ga0233341, IMG submission 180672) | Leaf litter microbial communities from Shasta-Trinity National Forest, California, United States - GEON-DECOMP-247 | ecosystem: Environmental > Terrestrial > Plant litter > Unclassified...
GCGTCTTTTGCGGGTTGCGATGGGGCGGGGGGGGCCGGGATCCGGTTCCCTCTGTCGGGCTCGCCGCGGCGGGCTCCCCGCTTCGGGGCCTGGACACGCTGCCCTGCCTGCTAGACACTCACTCGGGCCGGGTGAGCCTCGGTCCGCGCCCCCAGCTCCTGTCCGCCGCCACCGCCACCGGTTCCCTCCCCCTCTATCCAACGTTACGTCGCGTTTCTGCCCTCACCCCCCTGGAAGCAACAGGCGTGAACTGTCCCTCCTGATGCTGTCAATTGGCGCCGCACGATCCGAGGCGAATTAGCCGGGGGATAGCCGGGGGGGATCGGCGCTTGGATGCCAGGGCGGGCTCGGGCTCTGCAGTGCGTGGGCCAGGCTCGGCTCGAGGCTCGAGGGAGGGACGTCACCGCGAGCCTCCCAGTTCCGTCGCTTCTCGTGCCTGTTGAGGGAGGGCCCGCTTGCAAAGACGGGGGCCGCAGCCGCTTCGAACCACCGGCTCTAATGCTTCAAGCGTCCGCGCGAAGTTCAGTCGAATCCTCTCTCCTCGACGTGAGCGTTCGGCCGGTCCCGCGCTTCCCGAAGCCAGCCGGCGACTAGGCCAACGCGCCTGCCTCATTCTCCTCCGCGTGCGTTGCTGCGACTAGCATGCAAAATTGGGTCCGTTCCTTGGCAGCCAACTTTTATGAGGAAGCACGCTGGTGGAGATTTGAGCCGAGTCGCGGGCGGGGTGCCGACACGCGCTGCCGCTGTCCTTGCTCCTTGCCTTGTGTACGTTACGTCCACCGCCACCGGCCCGGGACCGACGAGCTGGACGCCCGCTCGGGGCTTGCCGTCCGAATTCCCTGAACCTGCCGTAGTAGTATACACAAATATTGTAACAAGGTCGCCGCTGCCAGTCCGTGATCTTGGAATCGAGAACCAGTGTGAGCAGGTGCGCGTGCACGGTCGCGCCGAGGGGAGCTGTCCCGGTTGTGGCGTGGCCGACTCGGAGCTCAACTACGCGCACGACTGACTGGCGGGGTTCACTTTAACCACCAAGCCTGTGAGATAGACAGACGCAACAACATGGCTGCCTCTACAAGCGTGACGCACCGAAACCTCATGCACGGGGTCCACTAGCCCGCGACGAGGTGCTCGCTTCGCCACGCCACCTCGTCCTGGCAGGCTCGCCCGCGTCCACCCCGCGGAGCCAGCGCATGATAGTCAAGACTGGCGTCCCCGGTACCACAAACGTGTTGGCCTCCGGTTGACTCGCAAGACTCAGCTCACCCGTTGTGGCAGCCTTGCCGCCGCCTGCCGCCACACCGCCTTGCAGAAACCCACGCGCACCCAGTTTCCCACGAAACGCTGCCCCCCCCCCCGCTGTGGCGCCCGACGGTGGAGGGGCCTCGAGCCTCCGCCCCCTGATCGTGCCCCACCAACGTACCGCACGCGGGCCCGCGCGAGTGTGCGGGTTCTAGCTCGCTCCCGGACCAGGCCAGAGCTCAATGATCAGAGCACTGCGAGTGAGTGGAGGCCCGGGCCCCGAGCCTGCCCACTCAGGAGTGCCACGCCAGGAAACAGTTCGAGCCCGTGCCCATGCCGGTTGCCAGGGGGGCCCGGAGCTCTGCCAGGCGGTGGCGGTCTGGAAGGGATCGGCGGGCACGGAGGGGTGGGCGGTTGGGCTTTGCCTGCTTGAGTCTCCCTCCTCGAGCAAGATGGGAGGAACGAAGGCACAGTTGCTGGGCTTTACCAGTCGCGCCTTGGCTGAGACGGGACGAGGACGAGGAGAGTGTATGCGGCCCGGCTCGGCGGCTAGAAGGGGCCAGGGCCGGTACGCCTGCCCGTGAGGCTGGCAACGGTTCTTCATCATAAGCCAGACGCAGGTCAGATTGCCGATCAGCAGGCAGGCAGGCAGGCAGGAGCCGCGGCGGCCTGATGAAAGGCTACCAAGCGCGGCGCGCTTGCGGCCAAGCGCAGACCAAGGGCGCAAGTTGACAGCCGTACGAGTGACCGCTCCTGTGAGACGCACGCGAAACCGATTCATGGCTGCTGAGCGTTAAGACTACCTAGTTTCACGCCTCCAGGAGGGCCTTGCTGTGCGTGGTCGCCATGGGTCGTCGGGTCGCGCTGAGCGAAGTGCATACATTCTGTCCTCCGACCCGTCTGGATGGAGCCCGCTGGCGACGTCACCGGCGGCCCACTCGAGGCCCACCCATCCCGCCCTAACTCCGCCACTACCTTGAAGTGAGGGGCGGCGTGCATCGTGCCCGACGCCCCACGCACCGTGAGGTGTGTACACAAGTGAAGGCTGGCTGAACCACCTCTGAAAACAAACACGCCGAAGGCAATGGCCTTGCCCCCCACTCCCCCCATAAATTCAAACTGCGTTGCCCCACTCCCCCCGCCCCGGCCGTTCGCTCAGCCGCCGAGCGCGGGCGCGGGCGATCGCCGCTCCGTTTTTGCCACCCGACCGATGCTAGTCGCGCACCGGGCGAGAAGCCGCGAGCAACACTGACCGAGCCGGAAAAAACACACCCGGCTCAGGCGCGGCCTGGAGCGGGGAAAAGAGAAGGGGCGGAGGACAGGCAGGCAAATCGGCAGGAGCGCAGCTGGAGCCGGGGGCTGGGCTAAGATTGTGGAGTAGGATCGATTGAAAGGGTGGGGTCGCGAGGGGGAGCTGGGGAGGGGGGTCGAGGCCGGAGGGGCGCCGGACTGCCGGGGCGGGGTTGCAGCCCGGGCGCGACTCCAAGTTCGGGCCACGGCCTCCCCAGCCTCCAGCCCGCGCCGAACCGATCGAACCCACCAAACACCAGCCTGAGCGGCTTAGTTTGCTGTCCAACGCTCGGAATAGTCTCACGACAAGCGCTACTAACTACTTGCCTCGGTGACTCAGGCTCAGGACTGGAAATTGGACTGATTGGGCTACCCTCACCTCGCTCACGCCCGAACCCATCTCGGCCCCGATTGAGCCCCACCCAGTCGACGCTTTCTAACTGTAAACCGGCACCAACCCAGTCAACCGCTCGGAACCAGATCGGACTCGTCAGATGACTGACTCTTCAGCCCGGCCACGCTATGGTTACGTTACGCTGCTCACCTCAGACTGTTACCTGGCTGGGGCGTTGACAGCAGTCAACTCGATCCTCGACGTCGAGTCGATCGACTCGCTCGAAACGTTTGAAACAGTGTGCCTCGTCACTCCCGCCACAGTAGGACACAAGGCACAGCAGGCACTTCAAAAGGTCTTTGATAGGGTAATCGGAGTGGAACCGATCGTAACCGAGAGCTGGGAGGAACTCAAACTGCTCGGTAAGTTGAGTGTGGGGGGAAACGGCTTCGCACGCATGTCTGGCTACAAGCTAGGCCCAGGCCCAGGCTGACCGAGTCTTGGTCTCGGTTGGTGCGTTTAGGGCGTCCTGACCTTTCCAAGGCGCTTTCAAAGTTGCACGTGTTCCGCCTGACCGAGTACGAAAAGGTTATTTTTTTCGACGCCGACACGCTCGCACTCCGGCCACTCTCGTCACTCTTCAGCCTGACCCAGCACTTCGCCGCCGCGCCAGACAGCGGCTGGCCCGACTCGTTCAACTCGGGCCTGATGGTCCTCGAGCCGAGCGAAGCAGACTTTGAAGGGCTGAATGTGATGATGCACGACCGCGGCAGCTGGGACGGTGGCGACCAGGGCCTCCTCAACGACTACTTTCAGGGCAAATGGCATAGGCTGTCGTACGGTTACAACGTGACCCCGTCGGCTTACTACACGTAGGTTGGAACACTAGTGGTGTTGTGGTGTTTGAGACTGGCCAGTCGGAGCTGAATGGCGTTTGGATCCTTCGGTTGACTGCCAGATACGCGCCCGCATTCCGTCGCCACGGGGCCGACGTCTCCCTCCTCCACTTTATCGGGACCAACAAGCCCTGGCACCGCGGCACGCGTGACTCGTACGCGCCAGACGCCGCATCGTCGGACTACCACGGACTTGTGTACCAGTGGTTTGACGTGTACGAGCGCCACTTTGGGAGCTCGCCCACCCACACGGTCGCCGACAAGGTCCTCCCTCCGCCCGTTTCGTTCAAGTCCACCTTCTCCAGCCTCGCGCCTATCATCAAGCTCACTAAGGCCACTCCGGCCGTCTCGCCCAACCACCAGCCTCACGGCGACGGCGGCGCGAGCTGGAATCCGGCAACGTCCGAGCCACCCTCGGGCCCGGGCCAGTGGCAGATGCGGCTCCCGATCACGGACCACTACGACAACGCGTGGGACGATCCGAACCGGGCCCACCACCGGCAGCGATTCGACGCGCCCGACTTTTACCCGGCCGTACCGACGTCCACGCACGAATGGTACGCCGAGGTGATGAAGCACAAGCCCGACCCGAGCGCGGTCCGGCCCGTGTTCCCGTGGGAGGGCGGCTACCAGGCCGCGCACGAGGCCACGCCGTCGCCCCCGCCCGAGCCGGCCAGGCGCCAGTTCGAGAGCCGGCGCGAGGACCCGCCCGCGCCGGCCAAGGTGGCCCTCAAGGCGAGCACGTTCGTGAACGCGTGGGACGCGATTCCGGCGATCGACCGCTACGCCAAGAGCCTCGCCCAGTCGACCGCGCCCAAGAAGGGCTCGCAGGGTGAGGCGGCCGACGAGTCCGAGCGCGGCGGGGCCAGGAAGGCCAAGAAGGACGACCTCGGCGGGCGGCAGTCGAGCCTGACCGAGCCCGCCGCAGCGCCCTCGTACGAGCGTAGGAGCGACGCTTCGAGCCGGGACGGGGATGACGAGGACACGAGCGAACCCTCGGGCGAAGACGAGCAGGAGCGCGAGCCAGACCGCGTGCCGATAAAGTTCAAGAGCCGCTCGCTGAGCGGGATGCCCATCTCGGCCGAGCTGAGCCCGACCAACACGCGCTCGAGTCGGGGTTACTCGAGCTCGGAGGAGCGCCGGACGGTGTCAAACTCGTCGTCGGGCTCGTCAGGCTCGGGAGGGGACACCACGGCCACCTCCCCGCCCAAGCCCCGCCGGGACTCGCGCTACGTGCCCACCTCGCCCCGCCAATCGCGCTACACCTCGGGAGGGGCCGACCTGCTCGCGCCGTCGAGCCCGACCAAGGTGCAGCTCCGCCTGCCCCCGCAGGGCCTGAGCGTCCCACACCAGGCCAGCTCGCCGGGCGCGACGAGCCCGAGGCTGATGGCCCAGGCGGTCCGGAATTCGACCGCGGCGAGGCTGGTTGCCAGTGGGGCAGGGAGCGGGGGTAACGCCCCGCCGGTGGTCAGGGCCACGCGCGTATTCAGCCCTGAGACAGACACGAGCAAGGTTAAGGAGGAAGGCTTGGCCGCGCTGGAGAGGTTCGTGCAGCAGATGGAGGGAGGCGCACAACAGCACCCGCACCAGCCAGCCGGGCAGCACTGATCGAACTCCACAATCACCAAACGGTCTCGGTTTCAAATTCTTCCAATCCATCATAAACAAACTAACATCTCAGCAGCGGAAGTCCCAGCCTTGGCTCCCGACTGAGCTCCCCCTCCTCGACCGTCGTATCGCAACGTCCAACGCAAAACGCCTGCGGGGCAAATCCGTGTCGATCTCCTTCGCTACTTCCACGATACCAACCTCTAACTTCAGGATTTATAGTTTCCCTTTTCTTTTTTACATCACGTTATCGCCTGGTTCTCGGTTACAGCACCCTCTCGGCTATACGTGTGGCTGGGTAGAAACGCCACTCGCTTAAGCCCAGGTTCAATCTCCCTTCAGTTTCCTGTTCTGTTCTCCTTTGGTTGATCTTGCTATGCTGCCCCCTTCCCCCCGGGGGTCCTGAATTACCTTGCAACCTGTCGGTTTCTCTCTGACGCGTTCGAGTGTCGGCCCGATTACGACGAGGACGGGAGAGAGGGCAGCGAGTCAGCTCGGCGAGGTCGTTGTTCGGAGCGGAGCTGGGTTGGACGGACTGGTTCCAGCAGCGGCTTCTACTGTTTGGTCGGCCAGTCCGCGACCAATCTCCGCTCCGTCCGGTTCGCCCGCCGGCTGCGCCCGGCCCGGCCAGTGCGCAGCCTCCACTTTGCCGCTTTAAGTCCTCCCTTTCCCCCCCCTCAAATAACGAAAACGCACGCCGTCTCTCCGCCTTCCGACGTGCTTACGCCTGAATTTACTCACCATGCCCGACACCCATCATAACACGCCCTCTCCCTTGCCCAATGTTCTCCCCTCCGCCGCGCTCGCACCCTCGCCCGCCCGGTCGACGCCCGAGATGCGGACGTCAGGTGCAGGCCGGCGGTCGAGCTCGGCCGACGAGGCGACCCTGAATGGGGACAACGAGGCGCGCGCGCTCGACGGCACAGGCGGCCTGACGGAGGAGACGGCGTACGACCTTGAGAAGAACATGCCCGGGGAGGACACACCCAGGACCGAGCCCAAGCTGTTGGTGCGTAGGGGGCGGGGTGATGGTCGAGCCCTGGAGTGGCCGGAGAGTTGGGCCAACCGTGGACGCGACAGGAGGCTGAGCTGACTGGGCTGGCTGGTGGACCTGCAGGCCGAGGATGGGACGGAGATTATCGTGGTCGACTGGAAAGGCAAGGATGACCCTGCTTGCCCGCTAAACTGGACACATCGGAGGCGGATGGCGGCGGTGAGTGCTGGCGGGCGGTTCTAGAGGAGGCGTAGGGGGTTGTCCCAGTCGGCTGACTCCGTTTGTCCCCTGCGCGTGCCCTGCCCCCGCGGATCGCAGACATCTGTCGTGGCTATGTTTACCTTCCTCTCGCCCCTCTCGTCCAGCATGATCGCCCCCGCCAGCGGACAGATCGCCACAAAGTTTGGCATCACCAACGAGGTCATCATCGCCATGCTCACGTCCATCTTCGTCCTCGCCTTCGCCGTGAGTCTCCTCGTCGGGCGCCAGCCCAGCCCCCGCCCACGGATCCCGCCGCTGACCTGTCCTCCTGGCGCCCGGGTCGTGTGACCCCCTCCCCTCCACAGATCGGACCCCTCTTCTTGGGCCCGATGAGTGAGCTGTACGGAAGGACGAAGGTGCTGCAGATCGCCAACCTAGTCTACCTCGTTTTCAACCTCGCGTGCGGGTTCGCGACCAACACGGGCCAGATGCTTGCGTTCCGCTTCATCGCCGGACTGGGCGGATCTGCGCCCTTGGGTAAGTCCTGCTGCCACCCTCCCCTCCCTTCCCCGCTCCCAGGTGCCCCAATTTAGGAAGCCGTCTGACAGCCCCACCACCGCACGCATTTAGGCATCGGAGCTGGTGTCCTGGGAGACCTCTGGCGCGCCGAGGAGCGTGGGCTCGCTGCGGCGTACTACTCGCTCGGCCCGCTCCTCGGCCCGGCCGTCGGCCCCATCATCGGAGGCTGGGTCACGCAAAAGGTCCCCAACGATGGATACCGCTGGATCTTCTTCTCTAGCACGAGTCAGTTCGGCCCTCTCGCGGCAGCTGCCCCCCAAAACAAAACTAACGCCACCACCCGCTGACGCCCCTCTCCCCCCCCTTCCTCCTCTTGGCAGTCTTCTGCGCGCTCGTGCAGATAGTGGGAGTCTTCTTCCTCCAAGAAACGTACCACCCGATCCTCCTGCAGCGCCAGGCCCTCGCGTTGAAGAAGGAGATGGGCCTCGCCCCGGACTCGGACCACGTCAAGACCGTGTTCGAGGTAAAGCAGGGCCGCAAGACGGCCCGCCAGGTCGTCGGCCACGGCCTCGTCCGTCCCTTCGTCATGCTCGGGTGCGAGTCGATCCTGCAGATCTTGTCCCTCTACATGGCCTTCATTTATGGCCTCATCTACATCCAGACCACCACCACGACGGACGTGTTCGAGCAGATCTACGGCGAGAGCGTCGGTGTCGCAGGCACCAACTTCGTCGCGCAGGGGCTCGGCTTCTTCGTGTGCTCGCAGATCAACGGCCGCCTGCTCGACTACTTTTACCGGACTTTGACGGCGCGCAACGGAGGCGTGGGGCGGCCCGAGTTTCGGCTGGTGCTGATGGTCCCGGCGTCCATCTTTCTGCCGGTCGGGCTCCTGCTCTACGGCTGGGGCACCAAGACGCACTGGATCGTCGTTGACCTCGGCCTGTTCTTCGTATCGGCGGGCATGATTGGCAATTTCCAGTGCATCCAAAAGTGAGTCGTCTTCCCCTCCCACGCAAGCCCGTTGCCCCACCTCGCTGGAAGCCGTTCGCTGACCCGCCCCCGTGCGCAGCTACATCATCGACTGCTTCACGCTCCACGCCGCGTCGGCCATGTCGGGCGCGGCTGCGGCGCGCTCGCTGTGCGGGTTCGCGTTCCCACTGTGGGCGCCGTACATGTTCAACGCGCTCGGCTATGGGGTCGGGTGTACGATCCTGGCCGCGTTCGCGGTCGTGCTCGGGTGCCCCGCCGCGCCCGTCTTGTATAGGTACGGCCCGGCGATTCGCGCGGCCAGCCGGCACGCGAGGAAATAGGGAGGGCAGGCCAGAGATAGGCTGGAACGGGATTGCCGCTTTTGTACATAGACCAATAGAAGTTCAGTGTTTGAGGATGCTAATCCGGACCAGACCGAGAGCGGCAGGTGCGTACGAAGGGCAGGTGGCGTGGTCCTCTCGGCCAGAGAGCGGCAGGACGAGCGGCGCCGGCTGTGAACGGGAAAGCAGCAGCCTGACCTCGGCGAGAATCATACATGACGAGGGGCTCAGAGTCCAGGCCTGCATCTCCAGGAATATTCGGCAGCAAGGCGCATTACGGACGGCAATTGTTGACTCCGGCCGGACCAAAGATGCCAAGCTCGCACCTCGCTCCGAGAATAGCACGCCTTGCGCAAAACGCGTGCGGCCCGCCAGATTTGGCGCATCAGGCTGAAATCTCCGCTCACAAGTCCGTCTGGTCGTGCCGAGCGGTCGGCAGTCCCGGTCCCCCAACGAGCTTACTCTGGCGCCAGCGTCGACGACTCGGAGGGTTCCCTTTTGACCTGCTAAAGGGTCGCGATCATGCTGCCGGCCCAGGACAACACTGCCCCGCCCCCCGGCGACCTCGCCGCGCCCCCGGCGACTGGCCCGGCGACCGGCTCGCGTGCGGCGCTGCGGCAGCCGGACGTCCGGCGGGGCTCGGCCGACGAGGCGACCTTACACGGGGACGTCGAGAAGGGCGCGCAGGAGGGCGAGCAGGAGCAGCCAGAGAAGCTCGTGCCATCTGATGAGTTGCCTGGGCTTTCGGAGGTGAGTTTGAGCAGCGGGCAGCCTGCCCTCCCCCTGGCCCTTCAATGCCTGAAGGACGCGGTAGGCGGGGCCGCAAGGAGGGGAGGGCTGACTGGCCTGGCCTGGTTGTGGTGCGGTGCAGGCGCAGGACGAGGCGGATGTGACCATAGTTGATTGGCAGGGGGAGGACGATCCTGCCTGCCCGCTCAACTGGAGTCACGGAAGGCGGCTGGGGATCGTGAGTTCTGCTTGCCAAAAGCCCAGTGCGCGTGGCTCGGCCGGCAACGCTGACCTTGGACCTGCCTGCGCCTCGTGCGGCACCGCGCCTCGTGCCAGACGATGGTCATCGCCTGGATCCAGTTCCTGTCGCCCCTCAGCAGCGCCATGATCGCCCCGGCCAGCGGACAGATCGCCGAAAAGTTTGGTATCAAGAGTGACGTCATCGTCGCCATGGTCACTTCGATCTTCGTGGCTGCATACACGGCAAGTCGCCATCTCGCAAGCTAGCCGAGTAGGCACGTCGGGGCACGTGCAGTGTGGCGACAGGCTGCGGCTGACTCTGGATGGGTGCCCCGCTGTGACAGGTTGGGACGCTCTTCACGGGCCCGATGAGCGAGCTGTACGGCCGCGTGCGGGTGATCCAGGTCTCCAACCTCGTTTTCCTCGTGTTCAACCTCGCCTGCGGGTTCGCGACCAACACAGGCCAGATGCTCGCGTTCCGCTTCATCGCCGGCGTCGGCGGCGCCGCGCCCTTGGGCAAGTCGCGTGCGCAGCCTGGGTCTCGGCCGCGACAAACCCCCTCCCTCGCTAACGACGGGTCTTTTGTAACACCATCAGGGATTGGTTCGGGGGTTTTGAGCGACCTGTGGCGGGCCGAGGAGCGAGGCACGGCGAACGCGTGGTACTCGCTGGGACCGTTGCTTGGTCCGGCCATCGGGCCGATCCTGGTTAGCCGCGGTGGTCGACTGGCGGGGCGGTGGGGGTAGTGGAGGGCTGATCTGGCAGTCCTGGTCATGTTTTGTGTTTTTCAGGGAGGCTGGATTACGGAAAAGGTCCCGGTAGATGGCTACCGCTGGGTTTTTTTCTCGAGCACGAGTGAGCCCTGCCCTCGGGGCTGCCGGCTTCCCAGGCTTCCCAGAGCCCGCCGCCACTCGCTAAACCCTCCCCCTTCGCACCCGTCACAGTCTTCACCGCCCTCCTCCAGCTCGGCGGGCTCTTCGTTCTGCGCGAGACGTACCACCAGACCCTCCTGCACCGCCAGGCCCAGGCGCTCAAGGAGTCGCTCGGCCTCGACCCGCGCTCGGACCGGGTACAGACCGTCTTCGAGGCCGCACACGGCCGCAAGCCGGCCGCGCAGGTCGTCTGGCACGGCCTCGTGCGCCCGTTCACGATGCTCCGGGCCGAGCCGATCCTACAGATCGTGTGCTTGTACACGGCGTTCACGTACGGGATCAACTACCTCGCCCTGACGACGACGACCGGCATCTTCACGGGCGTATACGGCGAGAGCGTCGGGGTCGCGGGCACCAATTTTGTCGCGCAGGGCGTCGGCTTCATCGCCACGTCGCAAGTGAACGGCAGGCTGCTGGACGTCGTGTACCGCAGGCTCAAGGCGCGCAATGGTGGGGTCGGAAGGCCCGAATTCCGGCTGGTGCTGATGATCCCAGGCTCGCTGTTCCTGCCGGTCGGGCTCCTGTTGTACGGCTGGGGCACCGAGACCCACTGGATCGTGGTCGACATTGGGGGCGTCCTGATCGCGGCGGGGATGGCTTGCGTGTTCCAGGCGATTCAAAAGTCGGCCCTCAATTTCTTCGCTCGATTGGATTTCACGATGGCCGACTTCGCAGTCGCTGACCCTTCCCCCC